>Ga0066709_100000898_pt1 | contig 18111 bp, 14 predicted proteins | sample GraSoiAngelo_158_FD_79665 | JGI IMG/M metagenome (GOLD analysis project Ga0066709, IMG submission 79665) | Grasslands soil microbial communities from the Angelo Coastal Reserve, California, USA - 14_1009_16_30cm | ecosystem: Environmental > Terrestrial > Soil > Grasslands | place: USA...
GTTGAACGGGCCGGTCGAGCGGCCGAGCGTGACTTATCGGTCGGAGCCTCCGCTGCCGACTTCAGACATCATCGCGCTGCTTGCATTCGGGCAGACGTCGGAAGAATCGGCGCGCATCCAGCAATCGAGCAGTTCGACTTTCAGCCCGGAGACTTCGACCGCTATTCTTACTGCTGCTCTCAACGCGACTCTCAGTAATCGGGCTCAGCGGCTGTTTGGCGTGAGCCGCATCAAGATCGATCCGCAGGGGCTCGCGACGGAGACATCGCCTACGCAAACCGGGCCTGCGGTTACGATTGAGCAGCAAGTGAAGAACAACTTAACGCTTACTTACACGACGAACGTCTCGCAGGCTTCGCAGCAGATTATTCAGATTGAATACAACGTGACGCGGAATGTTTCGATCGTAGGGGTGCGTGATCAAAATGGTGTAGTGAGTTTCGATGTTCGAATTCGTCAGCGGAAGCGGTGAGAGTGCAGCGATTCCTCCGGATTTTCTTTTGACCGCAAAGAACGCTAAGTAATATGCAAAGAGCGCAAAGAAAAACTTTTCGGCGCTATTCTGTTCACAGGCATGGATACGGAGATCCATCGCGATCGATTTGCTGCGGAGCGGCAGAACATGGTTGCTTCGCAACTGCGCGCGCGCGGCATTCATGATGAGCGCGTGCTCGCCGCTATGGAACGCGTGCCCCGCCACGAGTTCGTGGCCGAGCGTTTTCACGATCGCGCTTATGAAGACCATCCCATACCCATCGCCGAAGGCCAAACCATCTCACAGCCGTACATCGTGGCGTTCATGCTGGAGAGCCTGACGCTCGAGCCAAATTCGAAAGTGCTGGAGGTCGGCACCGGCTCCGGATATCAGACTGCGCTGCTCGCCGAACTGTCAGGGTACGTAACCTCCATAGAGCGGATTCCCGGGCTGGCGCAGGAGGCTCAAAGCACGCTGCCGCGCCTGGGTTACGGTAACGTGAACATTATTGTGGGCGACGGCAGCCAGGGCCTGCCCGACGCCGCTCCGTATGACGCCATCATCGTTGCCGCCGCTGCGCCCCGCGTGCCTCCGGCTCTTTTCGAGCAGCTTGCTGAAAATGGGCGCATGGTGATTCCCGTCGGTCTGCCTGACGCCCAGGAACTGCAACTCGTACGAAAGTTGAACGGTCGTCCGATGATCCAGCGGCTGGAGGGATGTCGCTTCGTGCCTCTGATCGGAGCGCAGGGGTACGCTGGTTGAACTGCCCGCCGTTGGATAAACGTAAATACCCTCTCCCCGCGGTCTTCTGGAATCATCGGTTTAGCCGGAGAACACGAGCAAAATCTTTGGATCGAAGGGAGTCTGCCGCGTCCGGCTTGAGGCGCGATCGATAGGCGTGGTAGATCTCTACGTCAGACGGGCGCGCATCTCCTGTCGTTAACGCGTAGCGAGGATTTCTTCCGGCGTCCGCCCAGGTTTTCGCCTCTTCTCGCCTCGTCTTCGAATCATGATAGAAGGCGACAACTATGCTAGCGAGCCCCGCCAATGCTAAGCACAGAACACTGAAATGTACCCATTCGACTACCGGCGCCTCTTGCAGACTGCTACGTCCCAGTGCCAATAGAGATCCGCCCAAGGAGCCTATGAAAGCCTGCAAGGCGCCATGCTGTTCGCGAAGGGCCCTATACCATGGACCCATCGAAGTCCCAAGAACCCAGAGGAGTTTGAGGAAGATCGATGAAAAACCCACAATCGCTCCCGCGAAAAACGAGCACACACCAATGTGGTACAGCAAACGTAGTCTCTTCGCTGCCCTGACTGACGCTTCGGATAGTTTCTTCTGCCGAGGCACCTGTGGCTTCGTAGATGCAGAAGCGTACTCATGCTGAGCCCAACGGACCGGATCAGTGGGCACCCTCTGATTTAGATATTGATGGACCAGTGACAGGCAGTCTTCAGAGGTTGGGTCAGTGTCGGTATTGATCAAAAGGGCACCATCGAATCGCTCGAATCGCTCCGCGAGTTGCCGTACTCTCAATGCAGTGAGGTCTGATCCCGCATGCAGCCCAAGAGCGCGTTCCCGAAATCTCTTTACCGCAACGTCGGGTGAACAAACACACTGGACAACATAGATTGCTACATCGCTCCTGAGGACCAGCGCAGCCAGCTCAGCTCTGTGCCTTTGTGGCATGTACGTTGCATTCAGCGCCACAGCCTTGCCGTTGTTGACCTCTCGACAAGCAAATCGATGAAGTAACCGGTATGCGGCACCTCTGACCGCCTCGTCATTAATGGGTCCAGGGAATTCATCTAGCCGGATTTGGTCCATTTCGTTGAAGCTAACCTGTGGGTGTGCTCTCTTAAATGCCTCATGTAGGTAGGACTTTCCTCCACACGGAGGGCCGCAGAAGACTAGTACGAATTGATCCCGTATATGCAGTTGGTCGGGCTTCTTGAACGCCGTAGAAGCGTTTGAGGTCGGGACAGACGGCTCGCGAAATACGGTTCGGAGACGACGAATCCAGGTCACCACGAAGGTAGTGATTCGGTGCTGCCGAAATCCCAACGTGCTGCACATCGGCTAGGTCTTGACTATCGAGCGAACACGGCATTCTACACTCGATCAGCGTCGGTTGAGATTTATGAGTGTGGAGGAGCTGGCCCTGAGCCTGAGCGCGGGGCTAGGCTGGGCCACTCGTCCGCTCTATTGGGGAGCTTGAGCCAGCCAGATCAATCTTCCAGCGAGCCGCGTGCTTTGACAAGTGGGGCGCGGGAGCCTAGAGTGGGCCGGCACACGGGAACCACCGTTTTCGAAATCTTAAAGTACATAAAGGAGAGGTGCATGAATAGAAACTGGGCGTGGTGTTTGATCGGGGTGCTCTTACTGGCGAGCGCTGGGTGGTCGAAGGACAAGAACGCAGGAGGGGGGACCGAGGACGCTGTCGCCGCACTGGAACAGAAATGGCTTCAGTCGCAGAAGACGAATAATCCGGACATGGTCGCGCCGTTGCTGGCGGATAAGTTCGTAAATACGGGGAGCGATGGGAGAGTGACGAGCAAGAGCGAGTCTCTGGCGAACGCGAAAGCGACGAAGTATGACAGCGTCGATTATGCCGATGTGAAGGTGGCGGTGTTTGGGGATACAGCGATAGCAGTGGGGGACTTCAAAGCTAAGGGAACGGATCCGGAGGGGAAGCCTCTGGATGCGCATGAGCGGTTTACTGATACTTGGGTGAAGATGAAGGATGGAAAGTGGCAGTGTGTGGCGAGTCATCAGTCGGCAATAAAGATGTGAGCAACCGCGTCCGGTGCCCGAGGTCTCGCGCCCAGCTTTCAGTTTACGTGCGAGCGATCAACTCTTGGCCTTCAGCCCGCGCTAGTGCTCTTTTTGAACGTGGAGATCGAATAGCGCCGCAAGTTTGGCGTGGAGGTGCTCTGCTATCGGACCTTGCGCTTTGTCCTCGAGGCGAGTAAGCAGGACGGTGCCGCAGGTGGAACATACGCCGGAAATGTCTCGCTCGCGGTTGGGGCCGATTTGGCGGACGTCAATCAAATGAGCTTTTTTCGCTGCCATTGTTCACAACTCCTTGACCACACTTAGCGAACTGCGTGTGGCGATAATTTTGTCGCCGCGAAAGGTTAAAAGCGTGATAAGAGCCGGGGGGGCGGCATCCGCCAGCAAGACAAAGAAAGTGTGGAAATTGCCGCATACAAAACCTGCGACCCAGTCGGATGTCGCCCTCATGATCAAGTTGCCTTTCACACCGGAAAAGGTCATGTTTCGGTCTTTGCACGAAGGGCATATGAATGCTCGGCGCATTGCTGAAGTTTCCTCCTCGCCGGTATTTTGGCCGGAGTGGATAGTGTGAAAATGTGACGTACGTCACATTCGGCGACCGTGATTTTGAGGAAATGTTGGAAAATTTGCCTGATCGGATTGATGGTCCGCTACCGGAGACGACGTCCACCGGGAAGACCGGATAGTTGGACCTGAGCGGCGCGAACGTGAGCTCTGAGTTCTCCTTTATCGCTCTGCCAAAACCAGTAAAAATAGTTTCTGCGATCCTGTGGTAGGATACCGCTCGCTTTCCGGCAGGACCTTCGCGGACTTACAGTCGGCCGGAGGTCTCAGCGATTGGGAACTGAAATCATTATTTCTAAGGAGCAACCATGACGGAAATTAAATCCATGGGTTCCGGCATGTCACTGCCGGATGTGGTGGATGGGGCGATTGGTCCGTCTACGAAATACTGCATGGGGTACCTCAACCCTGGCGCGAGCGGACAGGGTTACATCTCGACGCTGAAACTTTCGACCGGACTGGTGAAGGTGGCCGGGCTGGATCCGGGAACGGAAGGAATCGTTTCCTATGATCGGTGCGAAAAGAACGACGCCTACATTGGCCAGATCAATATGCTGACCGCTTCGTCGTTTTGCGGAGTGAACGGCGCGGTGTGGGGGTACCACCTGGCGGTGGCCGATGAGATTGCCAATAAGACATTGAAGCCCATGTTCTATCAGAGCGGCGCTGGCGGGACACAGATCCCGGTGTACCCAGTGTATCCGTTGCTGGAATGTGCGCGACGCTTGTTCGGAATGGAGGCGCAGCGACGATTTCCACCGATGCCGGGGGCGCACGTGGTTTGTGCCAACAAGAATTACACCACTGACCTGACGGACGGGCCGACGTGGGTGTGGGCAGCGATTGCGCTGGCGATTGCAGAAGATCGCGAGAACGAGGCCAACCTATTTATCGAAGATGCGGGAAACTATGGGACGATCTACGACGGGCCTGCACAAATAAAGAATTTTCTTGATGGAACCCTTCATGCTGTGACCAAGAGCATGGTGCTGTGCGGTGTTGACCAGGGTGTGCGATACACAGAAATCTATGCGGGATACGTCTATCAATTTGCTAACACAAACCAGGTAGGCTGCGCGTTGACGTGTGCGCCTTACGTTCTGCTGGCAAAGAATGTGATCCCGCCGGGCTGCAGGCGTCACAGCTTCTCGGTATGCCAATCTCCAAGTGGGAAAAATTGCTGAACCTTCCTCCGCTGCCGCCGCAAGAAAGAGCAGGGGAAGCGAGCAGCCCAGAAGAAAAAACAGGATAACGCGGCCCGCGGTTACTGAGGCAAGCCCACCCGGCGTAGCAGATCCTGAAAAGCCGGTTCCTGGCGAAGGCTGTCGAGTTGCGGGTCGACAGCAAGCCACGACAGATAGAACGACCGCTCCTGGTAAGCCTTCTCCAACTCCGCCAGCGCCGCGTCCTTGTTTCCTAGCGCCGAGTAGATGGAAGCTACGTTGTATGGCGTGATGTGAATATTCGCAGACACTTTTCTGAGTTGATTCAGGACATCCTTTGCTTTCGCCGCTTGACCGGAAAGGGCGAAACCGCGTCCCAGAGAGGCCAGGGGCTCAGCGACGTTCGGCTCCAGCTCACGAGCTTTTTGAAATTCGGCCAGGGCTCGTGGGAGGTCGCCTTGTTCCTGATAGGCCCAGCCGAGCTCGTCATGGGCGACCCAGAACGTGGGGTCCAAGTCGATCGTGGTGCGGAGCTGGCTTATGGCCTGATCGTAGCGGCGCGCGAGATACAGAGTTTGGCCGAGCAGGAAATTGGTTTCGGAAGAGAGCGGGTCGAGTTGGCGGGCACGCTGGCATTCGGCGATGCCTTCGTCGAAGCGCATCATAGAGGTTAAATACCAGCCATAGAAGCTGTGCGCAGAGGCATCGTTGGGGCTGATCTGGATGGCTCGCTTGAATTCCGACTCCGCCGCCGGAAGATTGTAGTCGTAGAAAAGATAGACATCGCCCAGCATGGTGTGAGCACTAACCAGGTTGTCATCCAGCTGCAGCGCCTTTTCTGCCGCCGCTTTGGCGGCGGGCTCGGTTTCATGCGCAGGCGCCAGCCAGTCTTGTGCAAGGCCCCGGTTGTAAGAATATCCCGCATAGGCCAAAGCATAGTCAGGGTCCAGCGCAATCGCCTGGCGAAAATACGCGGCTCCTTCCTCCAAGCCTTCCTTCGAGTATTTCCTGGTGTGGTACAAACCCTTCAAGTAGAGCTGATACGCCTCAGGGTTTTCCGTGTAGTGTTTGGTGAGGCGTTCTTGCTCCGTTCCAGTGAGGCGCAAGCGAAGTTTATCGGCGATTTCTCTTGAGATGTCCGATTCAATTGTGACCACGTCCGACATGTTTCGTTTGTAACGATCTCCCCAGAGCTGCGCGCCATCGGAAGTGTTGACCAGGTAGGTCTCAATCAGCAGGTTGTCGCCCAGCTTCATTACTTTGCCTTGGAGGAGCGCGGCGACCTTCAGATCGCGTCCCACCTGGCGTGGATCGACCTGCCGTCCCTTATAGGTAAAAGTCGTACCTGAGGCGAGAACGCGCAATCGGGGAATGCGGGAAAGGCTGTCGATCAGGCTTTGGCTGATGCCGTCGCTGAGATATTCGGTGTTGGGATCAGGGTTGGCGTTCACGAAAGGCAAGACCGCAATCGAGTCGATGGCGCCAGAGTTCCGCCCAATGAGGAAGAAGGCTGCTGCTGCGATGGCGGCCGCAAGCGCGATGGCGACGTATATCGCCCAATGGGGAAATTTACGGCGCGGAGCAGGTTGAACAGGGGTGAAACGAGTGGTGATAGAAGCTGTGGTGAACCGCCCGGATTCGGTGTCCCGCTTCAGTCTTTTCAGGTCGGCGCGCATGTCGGCGGCGTGCTGGTAGCGCACCTCGCGATCTTTCTCCAGCGCTTTGCCGATGATCTCTTCCAATTGGGCCGGAATTGCGGCGTTGAGCTGCGAAGGGGCGGTCAGGTTTTGGCTCAAAATCGCGTTGTAGATTACCGCCGAAGTGCTTCCGTCAAAGGCCTGGCGGCCAGTGGCCATTTCGTAGAGAACGGCTCCGAAGCTGAATAAGTCGCTGCGGCCATCGAGTTCCTCGCCGCGAGCCTGCTCGGGTGAAACATAGGCCACGGTTCCCATCAAGACACCGGGCGTGGTCAGGAGCTCGTTGATTGTTGGCAGATCCGACTTGTCTTCCTTGCGCTTGGCTTCTTCAGCAGTTTCAGAAGCCAGCTTGGCGATACCGAAGTCCAAAATTTTGGCCTGGCCTCGGGGGGTAACGACGATGTTTGCCGGCTTAATATCGCGGTGAACGATGCCCTTGGCGTGTGCGGCTTCGAGGGCGTCTGCGATTTGAATGGCCAGGTCTAACAGAAGCTCCAGCGGAAGAGGCCTTCCCGCGATGCGCTCTTTGAGCGTCGTGCCCTCGAGCAGCTCCATCACCAGGAAATGGTGGCCCTCGACTTCTCCGATTTCGTGGATGGTGCAGATATTGGGATGGTTCAGGGAGGAGGCAGTTCGTGCCTCACGCTGGAATCGTTGTAAAGTCTCCGGGTTTGGTTCGGTGGGAAGAAACTTCAAGGCGACATGGCGGCCTAAGGTGAGGTCTTCGGCCTCGTAAACTACTCCCATACCGCCACTGCCCAATTTTCCCAGGATGCGGTAGTGGGAGATCGTCGTGCCGATCATCGATGGACTGCTGGCATCCAGAATTGCGCTTGATGTTAGGACGGCAGTGGCGGCAAGTCAAATGAAGGAACGACGGGATGCGGCTTACGGGATTAGTCAATTTCTTCCGCACCGCAGCAACACAAGAGTCCGGTAGTCACTAAAGACTGGAAAATACGTCCGGCCTGTGAACTGGGCGCTGATCTAATTTCGTGTTGCTAGGAAATCGGCCACGTCTGGACAGCCAATTTCGCAAGTTTCGCCCTGTCGCTCTTTGATCTGCTTCGCTTCCCACTTTGATTCTTTGCCGACCTCAGATGTGAGAATAAAGGCAGACTCCTTGAGCACCTTTTTCTTTTCTGAAAAAGAGCTATTACCGATCAAACTATTCTTGCTGGATTGCATAAGTACCATATTGCCAAGCCGTTTGTAGAGTGCGGATGCCGCCTCTGGTTCGATACCCGGCCAGTTGTTCGCCGGATGCTCTGGCAAGATATGTTCCACGTTGATGACGTTCTCTTCATCGTTTGGTATATTTTCCGGTTCCGTATCGCCCTTTGCCTTCATTTCCAAGGCACGCAGCAGGTATCTCGCTATGAAGTCCTGCGCTATTCTGACTTCTGAAAAGACCGCCTCAAAGATCGCATCGCTTGGGATTATGTCTAATGCAGCAGTCAACTGCTCGGCATTCTTAATCGTTTGTTTGCTTACTTCCTGAGCGCGAAGGGAGTAATTGCGATCTAGCAGGCCGCCGCGTCCTCCGACGATGAGGAAGCGAACTGACCAGTACACAAAAAGTCGGAATGCTTTCTTCGCTTCCTTGACCGAAAAATGACGGGCTACTGCGAACATTAACGGCCTGATTTGTTCTACGCGCAGATCGCGGTTGATAGTGGCGAGATGCTTGAGTGCTAGTGCCGTACTCATTCCATTTGGTCGCACCAGGATTAAACAAAGCGGCGTAGTCGTCCGCACTCTCAGCAGCCTCTTCTAAGAACTGCAATGCCTTGCTTCTGCTATTAGCCAGACCTCTCACCCGATCTAAAACTTCCCGTTCCTTTGTCGGCCCTTGTTTCGTAATCAGCAGATGATGAATGTAATTGACAGTGATGTCGCCATGTCCGATGGACTCAAGGACCGCCTTCATCTTGGCCCATTTTTGCTGGCCCTCGGCTATGTGGTCACCACACAGCTTTAACAAGAAATTCTTTATCAGGTCGGCCTGTGACGCTTTTAGCCCACGATCATTGAGAGTTTCAAACATTACGAATGCGTTGAGATGATCGGGCACCCGAAGCACGACTACCTGAGCGCCATAACGTATGAATTTCACCCATCGCTGCAAGGTGGCTGGGGCAGTGTGTGGACTTGGCTTCCGCTCGATTCCGAAAGCAAGCTTATTATCTCCCACTACATCGGCCAGCGAGATGCAGACAGCGCGTGGTACTTCATGCGCGATTTGCGCGTGCGGACGGAAGGTATATTCCAGTTAACAAGTGACGGCCTGCGGGCCTATGTCGATGCAGTGGACGCGCATTTCGCAACGTCAATTCACTTCGCGCAGTTAATCAAGCTCTATAGCAGCCCCGACATTACCGGGCCGGACTGGTTTAGCGCCATGAGCCGGGTAACGGGGACTCTACAAAATGTTCGATGCGGACGCCCCGAGCCGCGTTTTGTGAGTACAAGCCATGTCGAGCGATTGAACCTCAGCTTGAGGATGCACCTCCGCCGCTACGCCCGCAGAACGAACGCGCATAGCCGCAAACTGGCAAATCACAAGGCATGCGTGGCCTTATGGGTTGCGTGGTATAACTTTTGCCGAGTGAACACTGCCATCAGGATGACGCCTTGCATGGCAGCGGGGATTACCAGCACGATCTGGACGATGCGAAATTTGTTGACGGTATGAAATCGAAACCAGTGCCGGATTGGATTGGTAACGTCGGACGCGTTTTGAATCCACTCCTCGGGCCACTCGTTACCACATTCTTATGGTTGCGAAAAATAGGCAGGCGGGCGTGGCGCTCAGCAACACGGAATTAGATCAGTACCGTGAACTGCTCTTGCTTTCCTTTCGTGCACAGACTATCTTATGAGCTCGGCCCCGTAGCACCTCTTCCCTCACAAATTCAAACCATTCTCTAGGAGAGTCCTATGCAAACAACTCTTCAGGCGGGACAAGTGCGTCCTCGGCCTCCGCGCAAGCGTTCCCAGGCCCATCCGGGCATTCACCCCATCTCTGCATTCACGCATCGCACGCAACGGTTTCAACCGCTTCCTCCGGCGCTTGGAGAACCGCCGTACCATTATCAGTTGGCGACTTCAGTTTCTGGAATCGGTGACGCCAAGAAGATAGTGTTTCATACGGTCGGCGACACTGGAGGAATCAAGAATTCGGACTACCAAGCTGACGTCGCCAGGTCCATTAAAGGAGACCTAAACAGCGCCGAGCCTCCAGTCTTCTTCTATCATCTCGGCGATGTCGTGTATTACAACGGAGAGATCGAGAAATATTTCGATCAGTTCTATGAGCCCTATGATCACTATGCGGCCCCGATTTTCTCGATTCCTGGGAATCACGATGGCGATCCTATTGACAGCACTCAGACTTCGCTGGATGGCTGGGTGCGCTATTTCATGTCGCCGACTCCGCAAGTGCGGCCGGAGTCACACGATGCGCCGCGCGTGACCATGTCGCTTCCTAATGTTTATTTCACGCTGGAGTGTCCGCTGGTGACCATCGTTGGCATGTATGCCAATGTCCCTGAGCACGGCTCCATCGATTCGGTTCAGCAGCAGTGGCTGACCCACGAATTTGACACAGCACCAGAGGACAAAGCGCTGATCCTCGCACTGCATCACCCGGTGTACTCCTTCGACGACCACCACAGCGGCAGCCCGAGGATGGCTGATGCGGTGCAGCATGCCATAAATGAATCGCGCCGAGTGCCCAATCTGGTGCTCACCGCGCACGTTCATAACTACCAGAGAATTGAACGCGCAATTTCCAAGAAGACGAAAATTCCATTTCTAGTGGTGGGGCACGGCGGCTACTATCACCTGCACGGACTTAACACCGAACCAGGGGACGACGCGGTCGATCCCGAAACAGGCGCTCACCTCGTCTCTGCCAATGACAAGCAACATGGTTATGTCACGGTAGTGGTCGAGAAGGACACGATCTCAGGATTCATGACCACGGTGACGGACTCGAGACGTGAAGGACAGGTAGGCGTAGATGAATTCAGTTATCCCGCGAGGCCGATTAAGCTGGGTAGAGACGAGGTTATCAGCCTCTGAAATGCCACAGCCTGGTGCCCCAGGTTCGCGCCCCGGTTTGGGCGCTAACCTGGGCAACACTTTACCTCAGTTTTAGCGCGGTGTAGGTTCTGCTCATGCCACGCGGTCTGCGGCGCCTTCAGGACTCCGGAGAATCCCAGTTTTGTAACCTTCAGCTGCTATCATCGCCAAATCTACTTTGCATCTGCAAACGTGTTCGATTTGTTTGTTCGGTGCTTGGACGGGGTGGGCGCCGTCAATGGCCAGGCGAGTTCAACTCGTCGGTGAAACCGATGATCAGCGCGTTGGCTGCGCGCTCAGCGCGGCGTACTCGCGCTTGGCCTCCTGCGCGGGAACGAAATCGGGATCGGCGTTCTTCCAGATATCGAGAAGCTGCTGGTAGCTGCGGGTTGCGGCGGCTTTGTCGAAATGCGATTGGGCGCGGGCGGTTCCTAAAAGGCACAGGGCGTAATCGGGCGTCTGGGTGGCACCGCTGCCTTCTGACAAGCTCCAGCCACGATAGCGTAGTCCGGATTGGAATGACGTGGCGGCTTGCTGCCACTCACTATTCTCGAGCGAAGCCCGGCCAAGAAGTTGTGGCGCCTTGGATACCAGCATATATGGACCGATAGGCGCGAGCAGTTCGGAAACTTGACGAGGCCGGTGCTGCGCAAGCGCGATACCCGCTTTTACTTCCGGCAAATAGATCTCGTTTACCAGTGTGTTCGCCGGAGCTGCAGCGGCAAGGCGCTCCATTTCCTGCAAGGCAGGACCTGATTCACCGCATAGAGCGAGGGCCAGTGCAGCATTGGGAACCGTGGCTACCGAGCGGTCGAGGATCAAGCTTCGGCGTGCGGTCTCGCGAGCAGGCACGCAATTCGCAGCCAGGGCGTCGTGCAGGGCCTTGAACGCATAGACGCCGCCAGCCGCATCGGGTAGATGCTGCTGTTCGATTCGTTGCGCTGCATGTTCCCACTGCTGGTCGGCGGTGTGAATCTTACCCAAAAAGAAATTGATGGTGCCGGTCGCAATCTCGACCCCAAATCCATCCGGACGGTTGGCGGCCCATTGCAGCTCTTTGTCCCAATCGGGGCGGTTTTCCATGAAGTTGTCGAGCAGGGCATTCAGATGGTAATTGACGTCATCGCTGCCGCCCTGTTCCAGCGCCTCTTTCAGATACCGTTCCCCTTCCGGCAACCGGTCGAGCGCAAGCGAGGTACCGGCTGCATTATTGGCGGCGACGTTATTCCACTTGGCAACTTCCCAGGCTTTTTGCGAACCGGCTGCAGCCTGCTCTAGATCTCCGATGATCTGGTAGGTGGTGGCAAGATTGTTCCAGGCAGCTGCGTCACGCGGGTATGTGGCTACGAAGAGCTTGTAAGACTCCAAGGCCTTGGGAAGATCGAATTGCTGCAGCGCATATTGAGATTCGATATACATGCGTTCGCGCTCAGTGACGCGCTGCCGCAAGTCGTAGGCTTTTCGCAGATACTCCAGGGCCTTGGTGGTGGCGCCCTGATTTCCGTACACGACGCCCAGCCGCGCATATCCCATGGCGAAAGTTGGGTCGAGACGGACAGCTTGTTCATAGAAGGTAGACGCCTGGGGAAAATCGCGGCCCATGCGGTGCTCGTCTTCGCCGAGGGAGAATGCGTGAAAGGCTTGCAGGGAAGCGGTAGTCACATTTGTATAGGGAGTGGACAGTTTCTGGATCGAAACCAGAGATTCGCCAAGGCGGGCACGGAATTCTGTGGCGGCATTGGACACGGCGGCGAGCACTCCGGCTTTATCGGGAGCCGTGACCTGTTCGCGGGCGAAGACATCTCCAGTAGCGCAGTTCACGGCGTTGATGGAAATCACATAAGAGGAGCCCAAGGGAGCGATAGTTCCTGACAGATATGCCTTGACGCCCAGGCGCTGGCCGATCTGCTGCGCCAGCTCCGGCGTGATTCGCTGATCTTTGTTTTGTCCCAGATATTGCAGATTGTTGTGCAGCTCGGCGTCACTAACCAGTTGGATGAGCGGCGATTGTTCGAGCTGGATCGCAAGCGCTTCCTTCAGGGTCGCATCGAATACGCTATCACCTGTGTTGTTAGTGAAATCGGCCAAAATTAACTGGTCTTTGTCGGTGAGCTTTGGCGCCTGGTGCGCGCGCCAGTAGAACCCGCCAGCCACGGCCAGCGCGACCAATACGACCATTGCTGGCGCTATGATTTTCCAATTCACGCGAGGTCGCCCGGCAACGGCGGTGATGCCGGAAGCGGAAGTAGTCTGCGCCGCTGGTACTGCGGGTGTGCTGGTTGCAGAGATCGTTGCCACCGCCGGAGCCGGGCCGCTAATAGCCTGCATCGCGGGAACTGCCGGCATTGTTCCTGATGCCGCCTGAGACAGCGGTATTGCAGTTGATGAAGGCGTGCTCTCGCGCTGGCCAGAAACCAGATCCCGTTTCAGGCGCAACAACTCGGATTTCATGTCGGCCGCGTGCTGGTATCGTAGCTCGCGGTCCTTCTCCAGAGCGCGGTTAATGATGTCCTCGAGCTTCGGCGGGAGGTCGGGGTTTAGCCGCACGGGAGCGACGGGAGCGCGATTCATGATGCCCTCGAATATCACGCCCGAAGTTTCGCCGCGAAACGGCAAAGCTCCGGTGGCCATTTCATAGAGCACGACTCCGAAGGAAAACAGGTCGGTGCGTACATCAAGCGGTTTACCGCGAACCTGCTCCGGCGACATGTAGGCGACTGTGCCCAGCGCTGATCCAGCGCTGGTGAGGTGTTCATGGCTCACTCCGGCTGTCGCTTCGCTCGCTCCTGTGGCAGTCAGGGCGCTGACTTTTGCCAAGCCGAAATCGAGGATTTTGGCGTGGTCGCGAGTGGTTACGAAGATGTTGGCCGGCTTGATGTCGCGATGCACGATCCCTTTGCTGTGGGCGGCGTCGAGTGCGTCGGCGATGTCGATGGAAAGCGTCAGCAGGGTTTCCAGGTCCAGAGGACGGTTGCCGATCAGGTGCTTGAGCGTCCGGCCTTCGAGATATTCCATGACGATGAAGGCACGTCCGTTCTCCTCGCCAATGTCATAGATGGTGCAGATATTGGGATGGTTCAGGCCAGAAGCGGCCTGGGCTTCGCGGCGAAAGCGGCTAAGGGAGTGCGGATCGTTGGTGACATCATCGGGAAGGAACTTGAGGGCGACGAAGCGGTGCAGGCGCAAATCTTCGGCCTGGTAGACGACGCCCATCCCGCCGCCACCGAGTTTTTCAATCACTTTGTAGTGAGAGATAGTTTGGCCGATCATGCGAAGGCGCCGAAAACTTAGGCTGCAATGTTAGGGAGGGTGGGTTGAGAAGTCAACGCGGCCTCGCGGACGATCACGCCTTGGCTACGGCGCTCTCCGGAAATAATTGTTCGAACTCCGGGTCGCCGAGAAGCAGGGCTAAATCGGGGTCGCGACGGGCCCAGCGCGCGTCGTGATAGCCGGCGCTCCAGGCTTTCTTGATCGCATCCAAGGCTTCAGTCTTTTGCTTCAACACACAATAATTGCAGGCGGCGTTATAGAGAACAGTAGCATCGTTGGGACGCAAGGCCACCGCCAGGCTGGTCTCACGCAGCGCATCTTCTGACCGGTCCATGCAGGCGTAATCTACCGCCAGCAGAATGCGCGCCCGCGCGTCCTCGGGAACGTGCTTCAGATGGGTCTCCAGCGCGAGAATCTCGCGTTGCCGGAACGTGCGCAAGGCTTCTTCCTTGCCCAGCGCCCCCAGAGAGTTCTGGATGGGCACATACACGTTGTAGTCGGTGCCGCTTGCCTCCACCGCCTCTTCCGCGATGTCGGCTACTTCCTGGTATCTCCCCGAGGCGAACAGCGTGCGCAAGAGAATGTAGTACGCGCCCTCCGTGTCGCGCTTACGTTCGATCGCTTTGCGGGCGCACATGACGGCGTGGTCGTACTGCGCGCTGGCATAAAGAATCCAGGCGTTTGCTACCTGCACTTCCGGTAAGTCGGGATTCAGAGCCACCGCCTTCTGCGAAGCCATCATGGCGCGTTCCATCCAGGTGGTGTCGCGCTGATAGTGATAATGGAATTCCGCGCAGACGTTGGCAATCGCGGCATGGGCGAGGGCAAAGTTGGGATCTTGCGCGACCGCGTTTTCGAACATCTGCAGGGCGAATTCCATGTCCTGCCGCGTGAGCCGTCGCGCATAGCTCTTGCCGCGCAGATAGAGGTCGTACGCCTCCATGTTCTCGGTGGGCTTCGCAGCCAAAGCCTCCTGCTCTTGCGGCGATAGCGTAATGCGCAGCGCTTGCGCGATCTTGCGGGCAATTTCATCCTGGACTTCGAACACATCCTTCATTTCACGGTCGTAGCGCTCTGACCACAGAGGAAAATCGGTGTTGGTATCGATCAGCTGCACATTGATCCGCAGCCGGTTGCCAGAGCGCCGTAAACTTCCCCCCAGAACGTAAGCCGCTTTGAGTTGCTGCCCGATCTGCGCCGGCGTCACCTGCTTATCGCGATAGACCAGCACGGTGGGGCGGGAGAAAATCTTCAGGCCGCGAATTTTGGAAAGCTCGGTAATGATGTCCTCGGTAATTCCGTCGCGGAAGTATTCGTCTTCTTTCACGCCGCTGATATTTTCGAAATAGAGCACGGCGACCGAGCGCTCGAGTTGCTTGCCGGCGGCTCGCGCTGTGCCGCTGTCCGCCACGCGGCGGTGCCCGGACTCGAAATCGCGCTTCAGGCGCGTCAGGTCCGTCTTCAGATCGTTCGCCGTCTGGTAGCGCAGGGTGCGGTCCTTCTCCAGGGCTTTTTCCAGAATGCGGGCAAATTCCGGCGGCACATTCGGGTTCAACTGCGTGACCGGAGCCGGATCGCGATTCAAAATGGCTTCGTAAATCACGGCGGAGGTTTCGCCGGCAAAAGGCAGGACGCCGGTCGCCATCTGGTAGAGGACCGTGCCCAGCGAAAACAAATCGCTGCGCGCGTCCGCCAGTTGCCCGCGCGCTTGCTCGGGCGACATGTAGGAGACGGTGCCCACCGTGCTGCCCGGGCTGGTCAGTTCGTCCGGCGTGGCTCGGGTTTCCAGTTGATCCGCCTCCCGGGTGCTGCGGAGGCGCTCCATCTTCGCCAGGCCAAAGTCGAGGATCTTGGCCTGCCCTCGAGGCGTGACAAAAATATTGGCCGGCTTGATATCGCGGTGCACGATGCCTTTGGCGTGAGCGGATTCCAGCGCGTCGGCAATCTGAATTCCGAGGGTCAGCAGTTGCTGCATCTCCATCACCTGGCGCCCCAGGAACTGGGCCAGTGATTCGCCCTCCAGCAACTCCATCACAATGAAGCGCTGCGCCCCGTGCTGTTCGATCGAGTAAACCGTGCAGATGTTCTGATGGTTCAGCGCCGAGGCTGCCCGTGCTTCCCGCTGAAAGCGTTCTAGAGCAAGAGAATCCTGCGCCAGATCATGAGGCAGGAATTTGAGCGCGACGCGCCGTCCCAGGTTCGTGTCTTCGGCTTCGTAGACCACTCCCATGCCGCCGCTGCCCAGCTTGCGGACGACTTTGTAGTGCGCGAGAGTTTGATCAACCAGAGAATCCATGGAGGCGAGCCAGTATGATGGACGGGCAAAGCCCAGGTCAAGCGAGAAGGATGGGCACCGCGTCCTGGTTTGCCGTGCGATTCGCTCGTGCGTCCCTAGCGTTCCTAAGCCGCAACGGCCTTGTTAACCGGCTAGCGCAAACTAATCCTTCAAACCCGATTCAGAATTGTTGCGAAACTCGGAAACTTTGCCGCCGTTGAACAATTTGCGGCGGGCCTTCTCCTCGCGCTCCAAAGTAGCGTTCAGCTCGTTAACGATACGCAGCAGTTCATCCGTATCCTTAGCGGCAATTGCAGCATTGCAGAGTTCTCGCCAGTCTTTTTGAACGTCAGCCATTAGGCACCTCCGTGGGTTTTGGGGCCACCCCGCAACGATCTGGTGCGAGCGACCTGGGCCGAGGTCAAACTGTTTATGAAGTCTTCGAAGGTGTCAGGCGAGTGGAGGAGGACGGTTGTACTGTACGGCAAAGGCAACCGCCTCGATTATGGGAGCGGAGGCTGTGCGTAAGTGTGATGTTACGTTTACGAGCAGGCCAGGCTGGAATGCGCGGGCAGGCGCAATGATGGAATCCGAGCCGGCATTATCAAAATAGGACCTGTGGTCGTGAGCCAGGCGGGATCGAACTGCAGAAACGTGAGATGCGGGTCGCGAAAGACTGGGTAAGCACGTGCGTGCCAGCAGGAAAGCGAGAAGTCCAACGCACACCAGCGCAGAACCGCGGCCGGTGTTCCGGATGGTCCGGAGCTTAAACATAGGATGAGTAACTCATTACAGTGGATGAACACGGCCAGAGTTTGGTTGCTGTGAAAAATTCTTGCTGCCTCACTCAAGCAGCTCGGCGCAGGAGGAGATACACAGATCCGGCTGGTGGGACGTGAGTTCTTCGATTGTGTAGGTGCCGGTGCAGACGGCGACTACCTGCGCGTCGACTTGGCGCGCGGCCTGGATGTCGGAAGGCGTATCGCCGATAAAACAAATTTCGGAGCGTTCGCCGAGCCGCCTTCTTACTTCGGCAACCGCGTTACAGAAAATCTCCACACGCATCTCGTGATCATCGCTGAAGCAACCGAAGCTGAAAAAGTGGCGCAGGCCTGCCGCCTCGATCTTGTGCCACCCGACCGATTCGAGGTTACCGGAAGCAATTCCCAGCAGTTTCCCCGCAGACTTTAGTGAAGCGAGAATTTCGCGGATTCCGCAGCACACGGCGGGATTAATGGCGCTCGCATTTGCGTTCACTTCTCGACGGATGATCTGGAGAGCGGCAGGGAGTTTCATTTCAAAAGTACTGCCGACGATCCCGGCGCGTTCCAGCGAGGCACGCAGGATGCCGAGGTCAGTTTTGCCATGGTACGTAATGCCATCGATGGTCGTGTCCACTCCGTAGACTTCCCGCATGGCGAGGTTCAGAGCGTTGTAATGGACCAGGTCGCGCGTCACGAGCAGTGTGCCGTCGATATCGAACAGGTAGGCATCGAAGTCCGTCCAGCGGAAGGCGTTGGATTGGGCGGATGTGGAGGAAGCCATGCGACATCTAGCTCAGCATGATTCGTTCGATCTTTCGCGCTTTGCCACTGCTTTCGTCACAATCGATTGTCACCGCGCACAGGCGCACATCACCGGTCGCAGGTTCAAAGCGCACGGGCATGTTGTTCAGGAAGCGCGCGATGATCAGCTCTTTTTTTACGCCGATCACACTGTCATAAGGTCCGGTCATGCCGACATCGGTGATATAGGCTGTGCCGCCGGGGAGCACGCGCTCA
>Ga0066709_100000899_pt1 | contig 18110 bp, 15 predicted proteins | sample GraSoiAngelo_158_FD_79665 | JGI IMG/M metagenome (GOLD analysis project Ga0066709, IMG submission 79665) | Grasslands soil microbial communities from the Angelo Coastal Reserve, California, USA - 14_1009_16_30cm | ecosystem: Environmental > Terrestrial > Soil > Grasslands | place: USA...
AAACCACTTCGCCGTGGACCAAGTCGTGCCAGCGGAATTCGCCCGGCTCGATCTTCAACCGCACCGCCGCGGCCTCGCCGCCATTTACCCTTCGCGCCGCATCTTCCGCCGCGAGATTTCGGCAGCGGCCGCTGTACTTTGGCTGGCGGCCCGCCTTCAGGGCTTCTTCGCGCTCGGATTCCAATTGCTCCGGCGCGCAAAAGCAGTAATACGCGCGGGCGCTGCCTATGAGCTCCTTCGCAAATTGCGCGTACAAATTTTTGCGCTCGGACTGGCGATAGGGACCGTGCGGGCCGCCGACGTCGGGCCCTTCGTCCCAGTCCAATCCAAACCAGCGCAGGTCTTCGAGCAATTGCTCCTCGAATTGCTTCTCGGAACGCTCGACGTCGGTGTCCTCGATGCGCAAGACGAATGCCCCGTTCTCGTGCCGCGCGAAAAGCCAGTTGAATAGCGCCGTGCGGGCGTTTCCGACGTGGACATGGCCGGTGGGGCTGGGCGCGAATCGGACTCGGACTTTAGACATAACGGCCAGGCAGCTCTTTATAACATATCCTACGGCGGCCCCGGCTCGGCGCGTCCACTCGCCCCGGCAGTGGAGCACGTCTTCGCGTGTTATAATTTTCTCGTTTTACCAGAGGCTTTCAACCCTCTGGATAGCCGACGGGCAAACAACTGAGGGGCGCCGTACTCACGGCTCGCGGCTGTGCGCTGCCTCCAATCGGGTTTAGAATCCATGGATGGAGTTCGAATGGGATGCCGACAAAGCAGCACGGAACCTCGCGAAGCACGGCGTCACCTTCGCCGAAGCGATGACCGTGTTCGGCGACCCATTGGAGCTTGTGATTCGAGACCCGGACCACTCGGAGGGAGAATTTCGGTTTCTCAGCACGGGCCTGTCCGCGGCTGGGCGTCTGCTAGTGGTCGCTTACACCGAACGCTTAGGGCGGACACGCATCATCAGCGCCCGCGAAGCAACCCGCGGAGAACGGAAACAATATGAATCGACAGGTTCCCCACAAGGATAACGACGAGATGCGTCCCCAGTACGACTTCTCCCAAGGCGTTCGCGGGAAGCATTTTGAGGCCTACCGAAGGGGCACCAACGTCGTGTTTCTCGATCCCGATGTGGCCGGAGCGTTTGGCGATTCGGCATCGGTTAATCAGGTCTTGAGGCTGCTCTTGAGGCTTGCCAAGACGAACGTCCCCGCTGAGACGAAGGCGAACAAAGCCCTACACCGTGCGAGCCGCCGTCGGCCAAGGGGCAAGTGACCGAGGATCGCCAGCGGCGAAGGCGACCAAGAATGAAGAAACCAACTACTTCAAAGAGGTCGCGGACTGATTGGAAGCGAGTAGACGCGCAAAGGGACCAAGAAATCGATTTTTCTGATATTCCGGAATTGACGCCGGAGATGTTTGCCCGCGCCGTCGTGCGACGGGGTGTGAAGCTGGTGCCGCGGAAGGAGCAGCTAACCATCCGGGGGGATCGCGACGTGCTCGATTGGTATAAGAAACAGGGGGCGCGGCTACCAAACCCGCATCAATGCTTTGCTCCGCGCTTATATGCTGGAACATCCGAGGAAAAGCACCTAACTCTGGTATGCACCGGAGCAGTCACGAAGATGGCGTCTGCTGCCACTGGCAGCGCGTCGCGTTATGCCTTGGGCTGGTATAGATGGAAGTAGCAAGCATACCTCCGATGTGCCGTCAGTGGTAGGATACGAGAAGATTCGGAGAGCTGCAATGGACACAAAGCAAAAAATACTGAAAGCCATTAAGGATCTACCCGACGACGCTGGTGTTGAGGACGCCTTGGATCGGCTCTACCTGCTCTATAAGGTGGAAAAGGGTCTTGGCCAAGCGGATTGTGGAGAGCTGATCAGCCAGCAAGAGGCTCGGCAACGTATGGCGAAATGGCTCAAGTAAAGTGGACGCCGCAGGCCCTGGACGATCTCGATGCGATCTGCCTTTTCATTGCCCGGGACTCGCCCCAGATGGCAAGTATCTTTGCCGAACGCGCCTTCCGCGCCATGGACCGCGTGGAGAATTATCCGCGTTTGGGAAGGGTAGTTCCGGAGTTGGGGATTGAGGACATCAGGGAGATTATTCTCGGAAGCTACCGCCTCATCTACCGGATTCGACTTGACGAAATCCAAGTAGTGACGGTGCACCACGGGGCGCGGCTTCTCGACGCTGGGAAGGTAGAGAGCGGCGGGTCAAACCCCTTTTGAAGCCCTTCAACTGACGGGCGGGGCCCACACGTTTCCCCGAGAGACGGAATCGAGGCCCTACTTTCCATTTAATTGAAGGGATTCGAGCCAGTGGGAAAGATGGTTAAGGCTCCTGTAATCGGTGCGGTCCACCTGAAGCGGCGTGATGGCGATTTCGCCGGCCAGTACCGCGGCGTAGTCGGAATCGGGCTCGACCTGCTCCAAGGCGACGGACTCATCGAGCCAGTAGTATTTCCGACCGCGCGGGTCCTGTTGCTCGCGCACGAGGGTCTGTGAAATTTTCTGGCTCTGGCGGGCGAAGCGCACGCCGCTTGGTGAGCCGCGCGGCACATTGACGTTGAGCATGATGCCGCTAGGAAGTCCCTCGTTGAGCACTTTTGCCGCCAGCCGCGCCGAGAAATTTGCGGCGACGCTGAAGTCGGTCTGTTTCCGCGAGCAGAGCGAGACCGCAAACGCCGGGACGCCGTGCAGCACGGCTTCCATCGCCCCCGCCACCGTTCCGGAATAGACGACATTTTCGCCGAGGTTCCCGCCGGGATTGATGCCTGAAACCACCAGGTCCGGCTTCTCGGGCAAAAGGTGATGGAGGGCCAGGATCACGGCGTCGGCGGGAGTTCCGGCGACGGCGAAATGGCGCTCGTCAAGCGCGTGGACGCGCAGCGGCGAGTGGAGGCTGATGGACTGGCTCGTGGCGCTCATCTCGCGCTCAGGCGCCGCCACCGTCACCTCGCCGAGCGTGGCGAGACTCGCCTCGAGCGCGCGAAGCCCTGGCGCGTGGATGCCGTCATCGTTGGTGACCAGAATGCGCTTCGGTGCCATAATTCGCTTCGGCATTATCATACACTGGCGCGAGGACGAAAAGGGCGCGGCGATAGGAGAGCAAGCGAAACTAACGTCCGAGCCGGCTTCAGCGTCAATTCTAACAGGGGGTTGATGTTGTGCGTGTGTCATACTGAGCGAAGCGAAGTATCTCTCTTGGGGACAGAAAATGTTGATAAGGGATTCTTCGCGGAGTTTACCCTGAGCCCCTTCGCCCGGCTCAGGGCCGTTCGCAGCGGAACGGCGAACGGGCTCAGAATGACAACCAGAGAGGCTTCTTCTTCAGCCTGCTAAGAAGCGCCAAGTGGGAGGTTTACAAGTGGAAACGCTGATTCAAGACTTGCGCTTCGGGCTGCGGATGCTCGCGAAGAGCCCCGGCTTCGCCGCCGTCGCCGTGCTGACACTCGCGCTCGGCATCGGCGCGAACACCGCCATTTTCAGCCTTATTGACGCCGTGATGCTCCGCTCCTTATCTGCGCGGGACCCTTCGCAACTCGTGGTGCTCCGCTGGACGGCGCATGGGGAGCGGCGGGGGAGCATTGAAAGCAGCGGTTTCGGCGACTGTTCGGCCGAAGGCAGCAAGGAGAATCCTGGCGGCTGCTCGTTCCCGTATCCCGTCTTCGAGCGGATTCGCTCGGAGAAGGATAGCTTTTCTGAAGCCACGGCATTTGCAGGTCCGGCGCAATTGGTCCTCGCCGGCAGCGCCGCGCCACGCATGGCGAGTGGCGAACTGGTCTCCGGGAATTATTTTTCAACCCTCGGCGTGAATGCCGTAGTTGGCCGAACCCTCGGGCCGGAGGACGATTCTCTTTCCGCCTCGCCAGCGGTTGTCCTGAGCTTCCGCTTCTGGCAGAGCGAGTTCGGCGGCGATCGCACAGCTCTCGGCCGCACGATTTATCTGAATGGGGTGCCCTTCACGATCGTCGGCGTCGCAGACCCGAGCTTCACTAGCCTCTCCCCCGGAAAGACCCAGGACCTGTTTCTCACCCTCGCCATGCTTCCGCGGCTGAACATCGATTGGGGGACCAATTCAAGGAGCCTTAACAACTGGTGGCTGGTCATCATGGCGCGGCTCAAGCCTGGCGTGTCTCTCGAGCGTGCGCAGGCTGCCGCGAGCCTTCTTTTCCGCATTGAAATGGTCAACGGTGGAAAGCGTGTTTTCAAAGAGTCTGATGACCCGAAGGTACTTCTGGTGCCGGCCCAACAGGCCCTGACGGGCGAGCGCGGGCAGTTTTCGAAGCCGCTCTATGTCCTGATGTTCGCCGTAGGCTTCATCCTCCTGATTGCTTGCGCGAACGTCGCCGGCCTTCTGCTTTCGCGTGCCGCCGCGCGCCAGAAGGAAATCGCGGTGCGGCTGGCGCTGGGCGCCGGAGGCCGGCGGATTCTGCGCCAGCTTCTGACCGAAAGCGTGACGCTCTCATTGGCCGGCGGCGCACTGGGAATTCTCTTCGCCTACTGGGGCGTGCGCGCCACGGAGGCGCTGATTCTAGGTAATTCCGAAAACCCGTTTCCCTTTGTGGTAGAGCCCGATTGGCGCGTCCTCTCGTTCACGATTTCGGTCTCGATCCTTACCGGAGTTCTCTTCGGACTGGCCCCGGCATTCCTTGGTGGACGGCTTAATTTGACGACGGCGCTCAAGGAAAACACTTCGACGCTTCCGGGCGGAGAAATGCAGCCAGGCCAGCGCTTTCATCTCGGCAAGGCGCTCGTGGTCGTCCAGGTGGCGCTTTCGACGATGGTGCTCGTTGGCGCGGGGCTTTTCGTGCGGACGCTTCAAAACCTTCACGGCATCAACCCCGGTTTCGACACGCGTAACATATTGATTTTCGGCATTGACCCGACGCTTCTGAAATACCAGGAATTGCAGATTCGGAACCTGTACCGTTCCTTGCAGGGGCAGCTCGCCGCCTTGCCCGGCGTTATCTCAGTTAGTTACTCGTCCGATGCGTTGTTGACTGGCAGCCTTTGGACCGGCGACTTCGCTATTGAAGGGGAAAAGACTACCCGCGAGACCGATAGGCTCGGTGCGGGCCCTGATTTCTTCAAAACCATGCGCATTCCCTTGCTTGAGGGCCGAACCTTCACGGCCGCTGACTTCGAGCAAGCCACCCAAGCGGCTGCGGCGGAGGACGTTCCCGAAGACGTTGTCCCTCCCCTCTCCAAGCCGCCAGCGAGTAATTTGTCGCCCGCGGTTGGCGCGCCGGTGCCGGTACTCGTCAATGCGACCTTTGTTCGTCAATACTTCGCGCACCAGAACCCGCTCGGCAAGATCTTGATCAAGGGAGGAAGTGAAGGATCGAGCGGAGATGTGGCCATCGCGAAGCCCAAAACCCACCGCTGGGAAATCGTCGGGGTCGTGGGTGACACAAAGTACAGCATCCTGCGGCGCGCGATTCATCCTGCCCTGTACACTCCCGCGACGCGTGGCGGGGCTTATTTCGAGTTGCGCACGGCGTCCGATCCCAGGGCGCTTATTCCCGCCGTCCGCGACCTCGTCAAGCGCGCAGATAGCAACCTTCCCATTTTCGGAGTGAAAACTCAGACTCAGAGAATCGAAGAGTTGCTGACCCAGGAGCGCGTGATCGCGCGTCTTGCGAGCTTCTTTGGCGCTCTGGCCCTTCTGCTTGCCTCGATCGGGCTTTATGGCCTGCTCTCTTACGAAGTCGCTCGCCGGACGCGCGAAATCGGCATTCGCATGGCGCTTGGCGCCGAGCAGCGTGACGTGACGAGGCTGATAATCCTGCGCGGGATTAACTTGACGCTGGTGGGAGCGGGCGCCGGTGTTGTGGGCGGACTCGCGTTGACGCGGGTCTTGTCGAGTCTGCTTTACGGCGTCAAGCCGACTGACCCGCTGACTTATGTTGCGGCCTCGGCGATTCTCGCTGCGGTGGCGCTCGTCGCAAGCTACATCCCCGCTTGGCGCGCCACGAAAGTGGACCCGATGGTCGCTCTGCGTTGCGAATAACATCGGGTGATTGAGTCATCGGCTGATTGATCCATTTCGCCATTGATTCATTGAGGCATGGGAATTCGCTGGTACCGGAGGGACCGTCACCGGCTTAAGCTTTCACCAGCTGCGTCCACCATTAGGGTCCCAATGGGTCAATGGTTCGATGAACCAATGATTCAATGATGTTCTTCGTGCTTGCAGCCGGGGAATTCGACGAGCGCGGTGTTCCCCTGATAGTTCAGGTCCTGATGAATCCCCACCGCGGAAGTGTAATAGCCTCCGATGGTCATTCGTTTCAAGGCGACGAAGAAACGGTCTTCGAGCGTGGCGGGGTTCGTCTCACCCCTTGCGAACTTTTCAAGCACCGCAATCCGTTGGTCGGCCGGCAAGCCCTCGAATCTTTTCCCGAACTCCGATTCTGAAGTCTTCTCGACGGCTCGAAGGCCCTCGCGCCACAACTGCCTTGTCCTTGGGTCTGAATCCGCGACTATGTCGTCAATGAACTCGTGAACGCGCGCGGCCTCGGCGCCTGGTGAATGCTTGTCGGCGGGGATAACAGTCTCGGCCAGCGCGGCGAGCGAGCGAAGTTCGAGGTCACTGAAGAACCGCGGGACGTAGGGTGTTTGGACGGTGGTCGTCCGTGGCGCGGCGGGGCACGCCAAGGCAGTTTTCAGTCCCGGCCCGGGCAGGCCCGCAGCCCCGGCCGAGCCCACGACAATGCTCAGCAACTCACGGCGGGAAAGACGGCTCCTGCGCTCGCCGGACGCGATTTTTCCAAGTCCGCGGGGTTGGTTCTTTTCCCGGCTGCTCATGGGCGTGGCATCGTACCATTTCCCATGCCTCTGAGGCGAGCTCAATTCCGCGCCTCGCCGGGCCGGCTTATTGATGGTCACAATTGTGATAGCATCGGGGCCGAGGACGTGATAGACTCCAAAATCTTGATCGGAACTTTCAACTACCGTCGTCGAGGGTGCAGGCCGCAGGATGAGGGACCCTGTGGCTTTTTTTTGTTGCGCGGGTGTTGGAGCGGAAGCACCGATTTCGTCCAGTTCAGGCGTATGTGAGCACTGCGACCCGGGGAGGTGGAATTTTGCAGATTCAATATCTGGGCTTTCAATCGAAACAGCGCGGCAGAGATTACGCATATCTCGTCACCAACAAGCAGTCGGAGCAACGGAGGTTTACGTTTAGCATCCCTGCCGAAGCCCTTCTCGAAGGGCGTGTGCGCTATCAGGACGCGGCGAGTGTCTGTTATCAGAAATTGCAAAAGGCTCTTGAGCTGGAGACGGATGAGCAGCCTCTCCCTCGTTACGCGAAGGTTTCGATTCAGGAACTGGACGAGTACCGGGAGATGCACAGCCCCCCCAAGAGGCATAACCAGTGGGGACTGAATCGCCCCCCAAAGCGTCGCCACTCCGAGGTCTAGCGCCGCTCCACGGTTCGACTGCGGCTCACCGTCCTGAGCGTAAGTCGAAGGATGAGCGGCGAAAGACGCCGGCCGCAGACCGGCGCACCAGTAGCAGCTGTCACATTATTTTGCGAAATTCGATAAGTTGGGGCCCGACTAGCCGCAGGCTGCGGGCAGCCGTTTATCGCGGAACGAAAGATCCTGCAGCAGAGCTCGAAGCGAGAGCATTTCGGACCGATGGTTTCCATTTCGTGGCCCGCGAAGGCGCTCCGGGCCAAACGCGTAAGGCGCGGCTAAGGGGACCGAAGTCCTCAGGCAATGGCGATTCGAGCCTGATTCGGAGTCTGGGTCGGCTTTGCGAAAGGAGCAGCGATGGGAAAACCCAGCCAAACTTTCAAGAAGCGTCAACGGGAAAACAAGCTTCGCGAGAAAGCCCAAATGAAACGCGAACGCCGCGAGCAGCGGCGGATTGAAAGGAAAGCGACGCAAGTTGCTTCCGGCCCCGAGGGCGGCGCGCACCCTTTCCTAAACGCAGTTGAATCCACGGCGCCCGATGAACGAGGCGTGGAAGAAACATGATTGGGGTTTTCGCCGGGGAGTCCCGTTCGACAGGCTCAGCGTCTTCGACAGGACGGCTTTCCCAGCAAGCTCAGTTGCATGCGGCACGCTCGGCGGCTTCGGTAAGGGCCGCTACCAGGAGGACGTATGGCTCTGAAACTCTTTATCGGCAATCTCCCTCGCAACGCCACCGACACCACTTTGTCTGAACTTGTCACCAACGCGGGTTTCCACGTCGCCACGGCGGTGGTGATTCGCGACAGGATGACCGGGGATTCCAAGGGCTTCGGGTTTGTTGAGTTGGCGGATGGCGAAAACCTTCAGAAAGCCATCCAGAGCTTGGATGGCCAGGCGCTGGAGGGCCGCCCGCTTACCGTGAATGAGGCCCGGCCACAACGCAGCGGTTTCTCAAAGCCGCGTCCCGGTGGGGGTGGTGGCCGCGGCGGCTTCAACAAGAGCCGGCGAGATTGGTAACTGCAGGCCAGAACTGGAACTCCTCCTCCCAGCGTCTGAGGAGACTTCACCCCCCTGGAATCTGCCGGGACGACACTCGACATTGTCGTCGTAGGCGATTCGGTGTATAGTGCGCCCAGGCGGGGCTATCGAGGCAAGAATCGCGCCTGGCATGGATCGCTTTTAGGGTCCAAAAAATCTCCAGGCGAGATAGGCCTCTCGAACCTGGCAGCGGACTTCCCAGAACGGCATCCCGCTCTGGTCGCGGAGAGGTTTCATCTGCTGGTCAGAGCTACGCTGGTACGCTCGCCACGCGCTGCGGCCGCCCAAAGTATCAAGAGCCTTTTGATGGGGCCGGTAATATGACCTCTGAGCCCAGCACGCAGCATACGACCGATCGCGCGTTCCCTCCACTCGGCAATAAGATCAAAGCGCTCCTAGTCTGGCCCAAGATCCCCAATTCCTTCTGGTCGTTTTCCGGGATGCTGGACCTGCTTCCGGAAAAGGTGGTCATGCCGCCCCTGGGGCTGATTACGCTGGCGGCCCTGTGTCCGGCCGATTGGACGATCCGATTGATTGACGAAGCCGTAGAGGAGCTGACGGACGACGACATCCTCTGGGCCGATCTCGTCATGGTCGGCGCCATGACCGTTCAGCAGGCGGGGCTTGATGAGGTTCTGGCCCGCGCGCGGCGGCTGGGCCGGCGCACGATGGTCGGGGGGCCGTACGCGAGCGGCGAACCCGCCCGCATGCTCCCGATCGCGGACCATGTGGTGGTAGGGGAACCCGACGAGGTGTTTCTCGAAATTGCCCGCGACCTCGAGCAAGGCACGGCAAGACGCCTTTACGAGATCGCCGACAAGCCGGACGTTACCAAGACCCCCATCCCCAGGTTCGATCTGCTGAAGCTCGACTGCTACGCCTCCATGTCGGTCCAGTTCTCCCGCGGCTGCCCGTTCCAGTGTGAATTCTGTGACATCATCATCCTCTACGGGCGAAAGCCCAGAACCAAGCTGCCACAGCAAATGGTGGCGGAATTGGACAAACTCCTGAGCCTGGGGTGGAAGAAACAGGTTTTCATTGTTGACGACAATTTCATCGGCAATCACAAGCATGCTCTCGATTTGTGTTTGGAACTCGAGAAGTGGCAAAAGGGGTTGCGGGACCCGGTGATGTTGTACACCGAGGCCTCGATGGACCTGGCCCGGAAACCGGCCCTCATCGAGGCGATGGTCAAGGCGAATTTCTTTTACGTTTTCCTGGGGATTGAAAGCCCGTCGAAAGAATCCCTCCAGGAAGTGAAGAAGCTCCAAAACCTGGCGATGGATCCGGTGAATTGTATTGAACTGCTGCACCAGAAAGGCCTGTGGGTGACCGGCGGTTTTATCGTGGGGTTCGATTCGGATACCGAAGATATTTTCGAGCAGCAAGTGGAGTTTATCGAGCGCACGGCCATCCCCTGGGCGTTACTGAATTTCCTTCACGCGCTGCCGCGCACAGCCCTCTACGATCGCATGCAAAAAGAAGGCCGCATCCTCGTCTCACGGGGCAGCAGCAGCGACGGGACTCCTCCCAACTTTGTCACCACAATGGACTCCGCGGTATTGCTTCGAGGTTTTGGAAGGACGGTTGCAGCGATTTACGATCCGGGAAAATTCTACGAGCGTGCGTGGCGATCCTTGGAACGCTGGGAAGCCCAAGGCTGCCAACATCCCGCCAAGGACCCAACCACGGGCGATATTATTCGCATTGTGGCGCGTTCGATCTGGCATCAGGGCCTCCGCTCTTCCTACCGGAAGCCCTATTGGAGATTCTTCCTGAGGATGATCGGCCGTTACTCGACTAACCGGCCGAAATTATGGCTGGCCTTTACGATATTAATCTCCGGCCACCACTTCATTCCTTACGCCAACGAGCTGCTCGAAAAGGTCGAGCGGGAATTGGTGAATGTCAAACCTGCCCAGGAGCTGATCGCGGCGCCCGTGGCGGACTAGTTCATGAATTCGCGGCTACCATCAGTGCAATTGTTCCAAAGCCATCGAGCCAGTCGTTCTCTCACCCTTTGGCCCAACCCCTAGACTATGGCCATACAACGTGTGCAATCTACTGCGCACGAATTATAAGCCTTTGCACGCTTTAGCAAAACTACCGACTTAACTCTGCTCAAGCGATGCAAAAATGTGTCCTAACATGTTTGTAGGTAAGGATTTAAATTGACAAACAAGCTCTTGTTAGAGTAGAGTCATCTGGTATCCCAAGTGCATTTTACTAGCTGAAATCGTTCGTCCCCGTGTCCACTGGATGGGGTTTTGTGCCATGAGCCAGTCGCAGCACAAGACAATATCAGAGGGCGGGCGCAACGATGGCTCAACCGAATCTTCCAGACTACCGATATCACAGCAGGCTATGGGCACGATCAGAACTCGCGCTCAAATCCCATCCGCGGGGAAGGGGGGAGCAATGCTAAAATTCCAAGACAAATTAGTATTCGGCTGGGTGCTAGTCACGATCGGCTTGATGGCGTTCGCTCCCGAGACCAGCCAAAGTCAAGGCGGCCGGGTCAAGAACTCGACCAAACCCACTGTTAGTTCCATCTCGCCCACCAGCGCCACGGCTGGCGGGGCAAGCTTCACTCTGACCGTGGTTGGGACAAATTTCGTGTCTGGAGCCTTGGTGCAGTGGGTGGGCTCTACTACGGGCTCGATTTCCACCACTCTTGTCAGCAGCAGTCAATTGCAGGCGATGATTCCGAGTACGTTGCTGACCGCCGCGGGGACGGTACAGGTTTCGGTCTACGACCCCGGCAAGGGCGGCGGCACATCGAATTCGGCGACTTTTACTATCAATACTGTTCCCAGCACGACCACCCCGCTGGCCATCGCTACGACCTCACTTTCCGCGGGAACTAGCGACACTTCTTACAGTCAGACCTTGGCCGCGACCGGCGGTACATTCCCCTACACATGGAGGACGACCAGCGGCAGCTTGCCCACGGGGCTCAGTTTGGCCGCATCAGGGGCCATCAGCGGCACGCCCACTACGAGCGGAACCTATTCGTTTACGGCGCAAGTCACGGATTCGGACTTGCACACCGCCTCTTACACCTACAGCGTGCTCATAGCAGCCTATATCACCCCGTCGCTATCCATCACGACCGCTTCGGTTCCGAACGGATCAGTCTCCATGGCTTACAGGACCACCGTCCTCGCAGCCACTGGCGGGAATTCACCTTACACTTGGAGCGTTGCATCGGGGAGCGCTCTTCCTGGCGGGCTGACGCTTTCCACCTCGGGCACGCTCTCGGGGACGCCGACCACCGCCGCCACGTATTCATTCACCGTTCAGGTGAAGGACTCGACGAGCAATACCTCGGCTAAAGCCTACAGCATGACCGTAGTCTCGGCGGCAACAACTGCGACGGGCGTCTGCGTCAACAGCACCTACGGTGTCTGCGGCGACCCGTACGAGGGTCTGGGTCCGCCACCCAACCAGCAGGCGATCTCGGCTTGCGGCAAGACCATCGGCGCTTCCGGAAATTATAAAGTCAGCCAGAACATCGGGACTGATCCTACGGCGACTTGCATCACCATCAATTACAACACGACCCATGTGAACTTGGACTTAGGCGGGTTCACCATCACAGGTGCAATCTTTGATGTCTCAGGGAATGGGAACACGATCTACAACGGGACCGTGACCTGCAATAGGGACCAATCCGCGTATCCCCAGGCGTGCGTGGACATCTATAACCAAATCACCTCCGGCCAGGCGCGCATCCACCACCTGGCGGTCCAGAACCAGCACGAACTCAATGGAGTGTGGGCCGTGATGTTCGAGATGGACAATCCGGGCGCCTATTCCGGCGGCGGAAGCGGCCTCGGGATGCCTTGCCGGGCGGACCACATTTCCATGACCAGCATAACTGGGACTGGTGTTGGTAACCGCTATGGAGGAATCGTAAGCCAGGGCAATTGCAGCGCGGAGTTCGATCACAACTACATTCACTGCACGGGCGGCCTGTTGAACGCCTGCCAGGGTATGGGTGTTGGGCAGATTCCCTTCGCCTTCTTGCACGACAACCAAGTGCAAATGGATACGGTTTCGGGCACAACCCAGGACGGCCGGGCCCTCATGTGCGACCAGGGAGCGGGGGTCAACGGCACCTGCGACATTTACAATAACCTGGTCTATGCCTCGAACAATCGGGCGATTCGTTACCGGGAATTCCCGGCAGGCTGTTCCGGCGGCGCTGGTCCATGGGGCATCCAGCACGGAAGCGTTTACAACAACACCATCTCCAACAGCCAAGAGACGGGGCGGCTTGGGGTCATCCACGTCGGGGAAGACGATTGCAACCTTATGACCACGGCTATCAACGTCTATAACAACAACATCGAGTTAAACGGCGGGAACGGCATTGTCGTGGTCTCAGCCAACGGAGTGACGGCTTCGAGCAACGCCTTCACATGTTTCGGAGGGAATTGCACGGGTGGCGGCTGGCCGATGTTCACCGATGCCTTGGGATACTCGGGCGGGCAAACCAGCGCGAACTTCAAGAACAACACTATTCCTTCCGGGATCACGAACGCTGTCAAGGTATGCGGGCCGCCGGGGATTGCCGCTTACGGGTGTACAACTTCCGAGACCTCCGCCGCCACGGTCTGCTCCACAGGCAAGGCCGTCGGGAACGGCACGATCTCGACCCGGAGCTCGCCCTGTCCATGATCGCCGGCTGCGGTGACTCTGCCACAGCAAAGGTGAAGTTTAACCGCGTCGCTCCTCATGAGTAATTCGCTGTGACCCAACGCCACCTTCCCTGCGGAGCGGGCTGGGGGAGGGGGCGCCCCCCTATACCCGGCCCAGCCAAAGGTTTGCGCGTTTCTCGGAATCTACCAAAGCTGAAAATATCTGCTCCATGGACGCGACGGCGTGGCGAACGTCAAAGCGGTTCTGAGCAACGCTTGCGAAGTCCGAGCACACGGTGCGAAGCTCGGGCTCACGGTCCATGGCAGCCTTCATCTGTTGAGCCAGCGAATGGGCATCGCCCGCGTTCGCGACAAGCGCTGGAGTCCCGCGGACAACTTCGCGAAGTCCGATGCAGTCGCTGGCGATGAGCGGACAGCCGGCGGCCATCGCCTCCATGGGAACCAAGGGACCGGCCTCCCACCTGGACGGAATGACTACGCAGCCAAGCTCATGGAAGAGGTCGCTGACCGAAGTCCGGAAGCCGGGAAACTCAAAGAACGCCTCGAGACCCCGTTTGGCTATTTCGGTCCGGTACATACCGATTCGGTCCCCTCGGTTTACGGCAAGGATTCTAAAAGCCCGCCCGGAGCCCGCATGGCTTGCCAGCTCGGCGACGGCTCCGATGAGAACGTCAAAGCCCTTCTGGGGCATGAAGCGGCCAAGGAAAGCAAACGTAAAAGGAGGTGCCTGCAGACGGGCATCGGCGGCGCGATTACGCCGGAGCCGGGCGACATCCGCAAAGGGAAGCGTGGCAATACCATTAGGAACCACCATTAGTTTCCCCGCCGGGAACCAGGGGAGGAATTCACGGAAATTCTCGCGCGCGTCCTCGGTGACGCAAACAATGAGGTTGGCCCGGGAAAGCAGGATGGCCATGAGCCGCCTCCCGAGCCATCCGTGCGCACCTCGGAATTGGTCCCTTCGGAAGACATCGTGGTGGGTTATGACGTGAGGCCGCCTTAAACGCCAGTTCGCCAGGATAGCCACCAGTCCCGCTGTCAATCCTTGCGAGTGGATCAGGTCAACGGGAGAGCGGCGGAGAGCTTCGCGGGTTGCACCGAGGAGGCCACGATTTCCGGACGCCTCCTCACACTCGTCGAGCTCCACTTCGAAATCCGACAGGTCTTGAGGGATCAACGAACTCTCGGGAAATCGAGTGGCAACAATCGTGAACCTGTATTTCGCCGAATCGAAATGGCCGTAAACGTATTTGAGGTAGGTCCGGATCCCGCCGAGGGGGTACTTCGCGACTGTCAAGATGTGAAGTTTGGTGGACCGCACCCGAGCCGGTCCCGGGGCACCGACCGAGTAGGGGCTGGCCGCGACCGGAGGCGGCGTCCCAAAAGCCTGCCCGACCCTGGCGAGAGCGGGCCTGAAGCTGGCGATCCAGCGCCAGGCAATTTCCTTGTCATCGCCGTCGATGACAAACCGCCAGGCGAGCAAGCCATAAACGGCCAGGCCGCAGCCGACCGCCGCCGCCAACGAAGCGTAACCGCGGACCAGACCCTCCGCTCGCGCCAACCACAGGCAGCCGAGGTATGGGATCGAAACCAAGACCGGCCGAAGCGCCGCTTTCATATAGTACCGGCGCAGCGACAAATCAAGAGACCGTATGGTGTAGGCAGGCAAGATTACACCTTCGACAAAAACCGCCGGAATGAGGGTACCCCAAGCCACGCCGACCGGGCCCATCGCGCGGACCAGAATGGCGCTCAAGGAAAAATTGGTCGCCGCTTGCCCGAGCGAAAGCCAGGCGTTGGCTTTGTGGCGGCTCATACCGTAGAGGACTTGGCCGTGGACGGAGGAAATCGCAGAACAAACTACCTCGAGGGCCAGCACCACGAGCACCGGCCCGCTCCGAGTGATGAACTCGGCGCCCATCCAGAAACCGAGAAAGGAGGGGCCCAGGACGACCAGCGCGCCCGCCCCCGCCAGGGCGTAGAGCAGGCAGATTCGGGAGCCCCGGAAGAGCATGCTGCGAAGCGAATCCTTGTCGCGGAGGGCGTTCATCTGTGACGCGAGGGGCGCAAAAAGGTTGCTGATGTTGCCCAGGCTGCTGCGCAACAGGTCCGCCAGGTTCATCCCCACGGAGTAAAAAGTCACGGCCGCCGGCCCCAGAACGAAACCGACCACGATGTTGTCCGTCATGAACAAGACGCGCCAGGAAATCGTCAACACGAAGGCATAGAAACTAAAGCTCAGAAGGGTGCGTAGCGTTGCGACATCGAAGAACCTCCGGCCGATTTCAAAATCGGGCAGGTGCCGCGAAGCAAAATAAAGATCCAAGAGGTAGGTCACGACGAAGCTGCCCGCCGATATCGCGGCCACGGCCACGAGCCCATAGCCGCGATCGAGATAAAACCACAGGAGCGCCCCCCGAAGGACATTGGGCAAGACATTCCGGATATTGAGCAAATCATATCGGGAGAGGGCCGCCACGGCGCCGTTAAACAGAGACCCGGGAAAAGAAGTCGCGAAGGCGACTGAAGTGAGTAGGACGGCGATTCGCGCCTCCCGGACCAGGGAGGGCGGTATGGCAAACAGCCGCGGGAGGAAATACGCGGTGACCGCTCCGCCCGCCAGCGCGAGCGCGGCGGAAGCCGCCGTGAAAACCAAGCCCGTCGTCAGGACCCGGTTGATTTCTCTCGGCTCGCGGAGCGCCAGGTGGTGGCCGACGAAACGGGTCACGGCGATGCGAATTCCGAAATCCAGCAAAAATGAATATCCGATGACTTGCCCGATCAATCCCCAAACGCCATAAGCCGTTTCGCCGAGCCGGTGTACGACCACAGGCGCTATTAGAAAGGTTATGATAATATTTATAGCGTAACCTAAAAAGTTATAAATGATATTTCCGGGAATCCGGGACTTCGCGTCCTCAAGTGAGGTAGGCCTCGCCGCACTCGCTTCACCCGGCATGGCGACCAAGTTTTCTTTCACCGCTCTTCTTTTCCTCCGCGGTTCATGGCAGCAGAATCCCTTTGTGGCTCCCGGCCCGGATCCGCCCCCGTCTTTTTCCGTCTCGCCCTGCGGCCGCTGGCGGCTTGTGGGCCGCAGGCTCGAATCCTAGGAACCTTGCGAGTATTTGGCGACCAACTTGCTGTAGTAGCTTTGCGCGCGTTCGGCAAAGCGCTGAGGACTGTATTCCAGGGCCCGCTGCCGATTTCCTTGGCGCATGAGATCGCGCCGCTTCGGGTCGCTCCACAACGCAAGCAGTTTATCGGCGAGGTCGCGGGGATTGCCCGTCTCGAAAAAAACCCCTTCCACCAGCTCCCGGTTGGCGGGGATGGCGGATGCGACGATGGGCAACCCCATCGCCATATATTCCAGGAGCGAGTTGGAAGATCCTTCGCTCTTCGATGTCAGCACACCGATGTCGGCGGCGGCCAAGAAAGGGCGCACATCCGATTGGGTTCCGGCAAATTTAACGGATTCGCTCAATCCCCTTTGCCGAGCTCGCTCCTCCAGGGGAGCGCGCAAGGGCCCGTCGCCGACTAGCAGGAACCTCGCGTCCGGCAGCGCCCCAACCAACATTGCCGCGGCGTCAACCAAGGTAGAAGTGTCCTTCACAGGCGTCAAATTAGCCACCGAAACCGCAACCAGACTGGAATCAGGAAGGCCGAGGCGTTTTCGAATTGAGGATTTTTCTTCCTCCGTTGCGGGCGAAAACCTGTCCACATCGAGAGCGTTGGAAAGGATTTCGATTTGCTCCGCAGGAACCGATTCGGCCGACGTCAACGACTCAAATGCGGCCCTGGAATTACACTGCCAGGAATCAACCTGCCTGTTGATCATTTTTAAGGCAAGGCGGTCGACACGAGTGATCCAATGTCCGGCGTTGCGGCGAGAGACGACGACAATGGGCACACGGGCGAATTTCGCCGCCGCGACTCCGTAGTACGTCCCGTCGCGAAAGAAAGTTTGGACAATGTGAGGCCGATGGCGGCGGAACAACTGTGCGAGACGGTAGAGCACGCCGACACGGGACCACTTGGGTGCGGGAAGCGGGCTCGCCACTCGGACCGGGCACGGAAAATCTTTATCGGTGAGCCCCAGCGACGGACGCAGAAAATAGAGCTCCGGCTCAAAGTAATCCCGATCGAGGGCTGAAATAAGCTGGGCCAACTGCTTTTCAGTTCCGCCATCCTCCCAGGCATCGATAAAGTCAATGACAAAAGCAATGCGAATTCTTTCTCGGCCGGAGGAATTGACGGGCGAAGCTCGCTTCGGCTTGCCCAGAGGGATGGCCGCGCGGAAGAGATAAAAATTCACCCGATTCGGCTCAAACTTGCCGTTTCGACCGCGCAAGAATGCGCTGCTAACTGCCAAGCGAGGCAGCGCATAGGGGTCGGCTGCTTCAGGAATTAGGTTCGTGTCTGTCGCGACCGCAAAAGCATATCCGGCTTTTCGGACCTGCTCGCGCAGTCGAGGGTCGGACGCTCCCCAAGGGTAGGAAAAACCCGCTGTCGGCTCGCCGAGAATTCCCTCCAGCTCTGTTCTCGAGTCTTCAATCTCTCGGCGCGCGGTCTTCGGGTCCGAGCATATCAACAGGGTGTGATTGAGCGTGTGGGAACCAAAGGTAATGCCAGCGCTTCGTATGGCGCGGACCTGGGTCCAGTCCATGAACGCGGGCCCCGGCGGCACCGCCCCTGGTCCCAAGACTTCTTCCAGGCAATCGGCGAATTCCTCCGCCTCCTGGCTCGGCCGCTCGAGCAACGTTCGCCTTAAGGGCTTGAAATCCAATCCCTGAGCGGGGAGGGGCGGATACCAGGGAAACCGAGCCATCAAATGGTCCACGACGGACTCAGCCTTGTTCCTCCTCCGAAGCTCTCTCGAAAAAAACCAAATGCGTTCCTGCCAGAACCGTCGAACCGTTCCCACGAATCGGACGGGAAGAAAAATTGTCGCAGGCATCTCGCGGGCGCGGAGAAGAGGAAAAGCGTGGAGA
>Ga0066709_100000900_pt1 | contig 18107 bp, 15 predicted proteins | sample GraSoiAngelo_158_FD_79665 | JGI IMG/M metagenome (GOLD analysis project Ga0066709, IMG submission 79665) | Grasslands soil microbial communities from the Angelo Coastal Reserve, California, USA - 14_1009_16_30cm | ecosystem: Environmental > Terrestrial > Soil > Grasslands | place: USA...
GGGCGAGCACGCCCGACGCGCCGGCTACCGCAGCCAGGAAATCGAGAGCACGATGTGGCTCCTTCGGACATCATGGTTCGGTCCGAGGCCGGTGGACGAAGGCATACGCCTGTGCAAAGAGGTGCTCGCGCAGCCGGGTATCGAGCCGGGTCTGAACTCCGTCGCCTTGCAGGTCCTCGGCTGCCTCCACGGCATGCAAGGCGACTTCGACCGAGGGCGCGAGCTCATACACCGCGCGCGAGAGATGCAAGTGGAGCTCGGGATGATGGTCGCGGCAGGGGCATCGTGCATGGTGGGTGTCGAGCTCGAGCTCTACGCGAATAATCCCGCCGCCGCGGAAGAAGAGGCGCGTTGGGGCTACGGAGTTCTCGAAGCCATGGGCGAGAGGTCGTTCCTCTCGACAGTGGCCGGCCACCTGGCCGAGGCGCTCTACGGACAAGGCCGCTACGACGAGGCCGAAGAGGCAGCGCGAACCGCGAACGAGCTCGGGGCCCCCGAGGACATCGAGACGCACCGACTCTGGAAGGCCGTCCAGGCCAAAGTTCTCGCGCGTCGAGGCGATTTCGAAGAGGCCGAGCGCCTCGGGCGCGAGGCCGTCGCGCTCGTCGATCGAACGGACGCTTACAGCCGGGCCAAGGTGCGCCTCGATCTCGCTGAGGTGTTGAGCCTTGCGGGCCGCGCCGACGACGCCGCTCGAGTAGTTCGGGAAGCGATCTCGATCTACGAGGAAAAGGGGTTGACGGCCGGGGTCAGGCAGGCCGAAGCCCTTCTTGCCGAGCTCTAGGGCCCGTCCCCGTACGCCTGAACTTAGACTCAGCGCCATGGCGACATGCTCGCGCTGCGGTCAGGAGAACCCGGACGGATTCGCGGTTTGCGGCTCTTGCGGTGCGCCGCTCGCAGCCGAGGAGTCCCGCGAGGTCCGCAAGACGGTGACCGTCGTCTTCTGCGATGTGACGGGCTCGACGGCGCTCGGCGAGCAGCTCGACCCCGAGTCGCTTCGGAGAGTGATGTCGCGCTACTTCGACGAGATGCGCGCGGTCGTCGAGCGACACGAGGGCATCGTCGAGAAGTTCATCGGCGACGCGGTGATGGCTGTCTTCGGGATCCCGGTCCTCCACGAAGATGATGCTTTGCGCGCGGTGCGTGCAGCGACGGAGATGCGCCAGAAGCTCGAGGAGCTCAACGAGGAGCTCGACCGCGACTGGGGAGTTCGCATTCGGGTCCGCACCGGCGTAAACACCGGCGAAGTCGTTGCCGGCGACGCCGCCGGCGGCCAGCGCTTCGCAACCGGCGATGCCGTCAATGTCGCGAAACGATTCGAGGAGGCGGCGCCGGCCGGAGAGATCCTCCTCGGCGACTCCACGTACCGGCTCGTCCGGGATGCCGTGGAGGTCGAGCCTGTCGATCCGCTCGAGCTCAAGGGCAAGGGCGAGCCTGTGAGCGCGTACCGCTTGCTTGCGCTCGAGGCAGGGGCACCTGGCCGCGCCCGCCGACTCGACTCGCCGATGGTCGGCCGCGAGCGGGAGACGGCAGTCCTCCACCACGCGTACGAGCGCGCGGTCGGTGAACGCACCTGCCATCTGTTCACCGTCCTCGGAGCTGCCGGGGTCGGCAAGTCACGTCTCGTCGCGGACTTTCTCGAGGGGCTTGGCGAAGGGGCAACGGTCGTGCACGGCCGCTGCCTGCCGTACGGCGAAGGGATCACGTTCTGGCCCCTGCTCGAGGTCGTCCGGAATCTCTACGGCGAGGACTTCCTCTCGACGATCGTTGCGCGTCTCGAAGACGACGAGAATGCGGAACTGATCTCGGAGCGGATCGGAGCGGCCGTCGGTCTCGTCGAGAATGCCGGCTCCGCCGACGAGACCTTCTGGGCGGTCCGAAAGCTGTTCGAGGCGCACACGCGCGAGCGGCCGCTCGTCGTCGTCTTCGACGATCTCCAGTGGGGTGCGTCGACGTTCCTCGACCTCGTAGAGCACATCGCCGACTGGTCGCGAGACGCGCCGATCCTGCTCGTCTGCCTCGCGCGACCCGAACTGCTCGACGGGCGGCCCGGTTGGAGCGGCGGCAAGCTCAATGCGACTTCTGTCCTACTCGAGCCTCTCGACGATGACGAGTCGGCGGAGCTCGTCCGGAATCTCCTGGGCCGGGCCCAACTGGCCGAGGAAGTTCGCCTCCGCGTAACGGATGCGGCCGAAGGGAACCCGCTCTTCGTCGAGGAGATGCTCGCGATGCTGATCGACGACGGCCTGCTCGAACGCTCGAACGGCGACTGGGTGCCCACAGGCGACCTCGGGGCGGTGGCCGTTCCGCCGACGATCCAGGCGCTGCTCGCCGCACGCCTCGATCGGCTCGGTCCGACGGAGCGCGCCGTGATCGAGCGCGCCTCGGTCGAGGGCAAGGTCTTCCATCGTGGCGCGGTCGCCGAGCTGTCGGCGGATCGGGATCGTGGTGAGGTGGGTGAGCATCTGCAAACCCTCGTTCGCAAGGAGCTGGTCAGGCCCGACCGTGCCGAGTTTCCAGGCGAGGACGCCTTCAGGTTCAGACATCTGCTCATTCGAGATGCGGCCTATGAAGCGATGCCGAAGGAGCTGCGCGCCGAGCTCCACGAACGGTTCGCGGCCTGGCTCGAGAAGGCTGCCGGCGACCGCGTGATCGAGTACGAGGAGATCCTCGGCTTCCACCTCGAGCAGGCCTACCGTTACCGAACCGAGCTGGCGCCCCCGGACGAGGCGACCGCGGAGCTCGCCGTCAGGGCAGCTGAACGACTCTCCTCGGCGGCGCAGCGAGCGCTGGCGCGGGTCGACATGCCCGCGACAGTCGCCTTGCTAGAGCGGTCATTGCTCCTCCTGCCACAGGACGACAGCCGTCGGGCACGGTTTCTATGCGACCTCGGCTACGCCCTGCGCGAACGCGGCGCATTCGATGCGGCCGAGGCCGCTCTGGAGAGTGCTGTAACGACCGCGGAAGAAGTCGGCGACCCAGTTTCGCGTGCGCTGGCAGACGCGCGACAGACCGCGCTGAGAACACAGCGCGGCGGCGGTATGGAGAATGCGGTCGCAAAGCTCAAGGAGCTCACGAGCGAGCTCGAGGAGCTGGGCGATGAGGCGGCTCTGGCCGAAGTCCTCTACATGTCCGGCCAACACCTCGGTTGGACCGGGCAAGAAGGTTCGGCGAGAGCCGCGCTGGAGACGGCCGCAGAGATCGCGCGGCGTGTGGGAGAAACCCGGCTCGAGGCACGCACCCTCGGCTGGATCGTGATTGACGCCTTCTGGCTGCGCGCACCTGTCGAAGACGGCTTGCGGGTGTGCGCGCGAGAGCTCGGCCGGCCTGGAGCGAACCGCCTCGCTCAGTCTGATCTGCTGATCATGCAAGGCAACCTGAAATACATGGCCGACCGGAAGGAGGAGGGCCTGGCAGAGGTCGCGGCAGCACACGCGCTCATGGAAGAACTCGGGCGCGATCTCGACCGCCATGCCTTTCGAATGTCGACCGGCCTCGTGCTGCTCCTGGCCGGGGAGTTCCGCCGCGCCGAAGAGGAGATCGAGCCGGGATGCGAGGGTCTTCGCGCGATGGGTGAGACCGGCTATCTCTCGACTGCTGCCGGGGACCTCGCCTTCGCGCTCTGCTGGCAGGGCCGCCACGACGAAGCCGAGCCTTTGATCGAGGAGAGCAAAAAGCTGGGCGACGCCGACGATGTGACGACCCAGGTGTACTGGCGAAGCGCTCTCGCACAGGTGCTCGCGGCTCGCGGCGAGCATGACAGTACCGTCGATCTCGCTCTCGAGGCGCTCGGACTCTTAGAGCGAGGCGAGCGTCTGCTCGACCTGAGCCTTGCCACCCTCAGCGCCGCAGAGGTCTACCGGGCGGTCGGGCGGCTCGACGAGTCGCGGCGCATGCTCCAGCGGTCGCTCGAGCTATGCCAGGAGAAGGGAAACGTCAGCGGCGCCGGATGGGTCGAGCACCTTCTCTCCCAGGCCTAAAGCCCGTAGGCGCGCCGGTAGACGTGTTTCAGGTGCTCGACACGGTCGACGTAGGCGCGCGTCTCCGAGAACTGAATGCCCCTCCCCTGCGCGCGCCAGGTATCGACGTTCTGCTGCCCCGCGTTGTAGGCCGCCAGCGCGGTCTTCTCGTCGTCGTACTTGTCGAGCAGGTGCCGGAGGTACCAGGAGCCATAGCGGACGTTGATCTCCGGGTTGTACAGGTCCGAGGTCTGAAACCGATTGCCGCCGGTGCGGATCGCGATCCCTTTCGCGGTCTCCGGCTTGAGCTGCATCAAGCCGATGGCGCCGGAGTCGGACTTGGCGTCGGCCCGGAACTTGCTCTCCTGGTAGATGACCGCGGCGAGCAGAGCCGGGTCGAGCCGGTAGTTGCGCGCGTGGCCGCGGACAATCTGCTCGTAGCGCATCGGGTAGCGCAGGCGCTCGAACCAGCCCGGCTCGGTTCGGAGATAAAAGAACGCGCCGGCGATCGCGGCGGCGAGGAGCAGCACGGCGACGACGCGTCTCACCGAGCGGACAGGGCCCGGACGACCTGTGCGACAAAGTCGTCCAGCTCCTCCAGCGACCCCTCGTTCACGTAGGCGAAATCGGCCCGCAGGAGCTTCTCTTCGTCAGGGATCAGGCGCTCCTCGCGCTCGTCCAACCGCTCGCCGGCCCGCTCCGCACGCAGCCCGCGCGGCGCGGTGATCGCGACGACGGCGTCGAAGCGGTTCTCGGAGCCGGTCTCGTACAGAAGCGGCACTTCGTTGACCGCGAGCACAGGCGGCTCAGGGCGGCGCGAGAGCTCCTCGCGCCAGGCCTCGGTCCGAGCCATTACCAGAGGGTGCAAAAGGCCTTCGAGCCAGAGGAGCTCGTCCGGGCTCCCGAAGACGAGCTCGCCGACCGCGGCGCGATCGACCGAGCCGTCGGCGGCGAAGACGCTGTCCCCGAACCGCTCTCGCAACGCCGAGCGAACCTGGTCCTCGTCGTAGAGCTCGTGCACCACCTCGTCGCTCGAGATCGTCGCCGCGCCGTGCCTTGCGAACGCGGCGAGCGCCTCCGTCTTCCCCGCTCCGATGCCGCCCGTGACGGCGACCGCGAGCGGCTTCCTCGAGGCGCTTTCGGTTCGAGAGCTCAGATCTCTCTGCTTCCTAGAGCGTGTGCCGGACGGCCACGCGGGCAGAGCCAAGACGGCCCTTCTGGTCGGCGCCGCCGAGTCGGCGCCTTATTCAGCCTTGGGTTCCGCTTCGTCCGGCGAGTAGGGCGCATGCCCTTCGGAGTCGCCGGGGCCCTGGTGCTCCGGGTCGACCGCGTCGGCCTCGATGCTCGCATCGGCCTCGGCCTCCTCCGTCGGCTCCTCGGGCTCGGCCACGGGGATGTCCGGCGTCGACTCGGCGACCATCTCGTCGGCCGCGGGCTCTTCTGCTACCGGCTCCTCACCGGGCGGCGCCTCGTCGGGGAAGACCTCTTCCGACAGGTCGAGGCGGGGCGGCTCCGGTGTCTCGAGCGGCTGCCCGTCGGCCCTCGGCTGCACCTCGTCGGCCTCGTCCACCCGCTTCAGCGACAGCGACAGCCTGCGGCGGTCGGCGTCGACCTCGATGATCTTCACGTTGACCGTGTCGCCTTGCGAGACGACCTCGCGCGGATTCTCGACGTGGTGTTGCGCGAGCTCCGAGATGTGCACGAGCCCTTCGACCCCGGGCATGATCTCGACGAAGGCGCCGAACGTGACGACCTTCGTCACCTTGCCCTGGACGACGTCGCCCTCGTTGTAGGCGTCCACGACCTGCTGCCACGGATCCGACTGGGTCTGCTTGAGCCCGAGCGAGATCCGCTGGCGCTCGCGGTCGATGTCGAGCACCTTCACCTTCACGTCCTGGCCGATCTCGAGCACCTCGGACGGATGGTTGACGTGGCTCCAGGAAAGCTCGGAGATGTGAATGAGGCCGTCCATGCCGTCGAGGTCGACGAACGCGCCGAAGTCGACGATGTTCGAGATCTGACCCTCGACGACATCGCCGGGCGAGAGGCGGTCGAGGATCGCCTGGCGCATCTCCTTGCGCTCGTCCTCGAGCACCGCGCGTCGTGAGAGGACGACGTTGTTGCGCGAGCGGTTGAGCTCGATCACCTTGCAGCGAAGCTCCTGGCCCAGGAACTCGTCGAGATCCTGGACGCGGCGAATGTCGACGAGCGACGCCGGCAGGAAGCCGCGCACGCCGAGGTCGAGGATGAGGCCGCCCTTGACGACCTCGATCACCTTCCCGTTCACCGGCTCGCCGCTCTCGGCCGCCCGCTCGATCGCCTTCCACGCGATCTCGAAGCGGGCGCGCTTCTTGGAGAGGATCAGGCGTCCGTCGGCGTCCTCTTTCGTGAGCACGAGCGCGTCGACCTCGTCGCCGAGCTTGACCTCGTCCTCGGGATTGACCGAGCGGCGGATCGAGAGCTCCGCGACCGGGATCACGCCTTCCGACTTGTAACCGATGTCGACGAGCACCTCGTCCTTGTCCACGCGCACGACCTTGCCGTGGACGACCTCGCCCTCGTTGATCGTCGGGAAGCTGGCCTCGTAGTTCGGGATCTGCTCCCCGTCGGGACCAGTTGTCCAGACATCCTGCTCCTCGAGAACAGGCGGCGAGTTCGTATCAACGGTGTCGTTAGCCATGCGGAGCGCGGAGTATATCCGCGAGACGACGCCTTCTTTCCGCGCGCCTAGGCGGTTTTCAGCGGCACTTGCTGGAGGACGGAGGGGCGGCCTGGATCGTCGTGTCGTTTCCGGGCGGGTCGCCTCCGAGCGAGGCGACTTTCGCCGACCAAAGCTGATAGCCACCGGCAAGGGAGACGGGGCCCAGGTCGAGCGATACGCCCTTCTCCGTGAACGGTTTGCGGTACGTCCCGGCGATGCCCGAGCCCGTAGCCGTGATCAGAGCAGTCGCGCCGATGTACTGATCCGCGTGGTAGTCGGGCTTCCAGACGAAGCGGACCTTCATGCTGCAGCCGGTGGCCCGGGTCTTGGCGGCGAGCCCCCGGAGGTAGAACAGGTTCGTCGTGCTCTGCGAGGCCGTCCCCGCGGGCGTCGTATCGGAGGACGATTTCTTTCCGCCGCCTCGCATGGCCGCCAGGGCGACACCGGCCGCCACGATCGCGACGACGCCAAGCGCTCCCACGAGGAGCCAGCGCCGGCTCAGGAGCCGGAGGCGGAAAGCGAGGAACCGGAGCCGGTCGATCAACCGACCACCTTCCGGAGGAACGCCTTGACGGCGCCGAGATACGCGTCCGAAGCTTCGACAAAGCTCAGGTGGCCGACGCCCGGTATCACGACCAGCTCGCTGCTTTCGATTCCCTCGTGAAGGACGCGGGCCGCCCGCGGCGTCGTCGTGCGGTCTTCCTCGCCGACGATCACGAGCGACGGCTTGCTTACCCGTCCGAGCTCCGGCACGTAGTCGAAGTCGCCGTAGCCGACGTCCGCGAAGCGGCGAAGCACCTCGGGACTGCCGACGGTGTCCTCGCCGTAACCGGGCGGTGGCTCGCCCGCGAAGTGGAACGGCAGCTGCACGCGCACGAGGTCCATGAGCTCATCCTCGGTCTGCACGGTCTTTTCCTGCTCCCAGGACTCGGCGATCGGCCCGCCGGCCTCGCCCATTGCCTCGAGCGACGCTGCGACGTCGGCCGTCAGGTTCTCGCTCGAGTCGCCGCCGCCCGAGATCACGTACGCGGCGGCCGTTCCGACCTCGATCGCGTGCTTCGTCGTGATGATCGCGCCGAACGAGTGGCCTAGGAGCACGAAACGCTCGAGCCCTAGCGCCTCGGCGAGCAGATCGACGTCCCGGGCGAAGACGTCCAACGACAGGGTGGCCGGATCGACGCGATCGCTCTTGCCCTGTCCCCGTTCGTCGACGTAGAGCAGCCGAAAATCGTCGCCGAGCGGATCGAGGTAGGGCCGGAACATGCTGTGGTCGAGCCCGGGGCCGCCGTGCAGGACGATCAGTGGAAATCCGTCGCCGATCTCCTCGACAAAGAGCGAGACTCCGTCAGCAAGCTCGACCTTCACGGCCATGACCCTAGGCGGACTGCCATATCGAAGGCCAGCTGAAGACGTCGTCGTGTACCACCGGGTGCTCGGAATCCGTCAACCGATAGAAGAGAACCGTGAGCACGTGTGCGTCGACGAACGAGAGCACTCCGGTGAACGGCGCGACGGCCCCGTTGTCGTTCAGGTGGGCACCCACCTGATCGAAGGCGAGAACGAAGGCGAAGACGATCGCCGCTGTGAGGACGGAGCGGCGAAAGAGCAGGCGGTAGATCTGCCACGCGTCGCGGTAGACCGCGTCGACGTCGAGCCCCATCGGCCGAGATCATGACCGGATAGGAACGCCCCGGCTAGGTCTTCGCTTCGTGCCAGTCCTCGCCCGTGCCGATGTCAACAGCCAGCGGGGGGTCGAGCTCGAAGGCGCCGCACATCTCCTCGCGCACGAGATCGCGCACGTCTTTGAGCTCCGTGCCAGGCACTTCGAGGAGCAGCTCGTCGTGCACCTGGAGCACGAGGCGCGCGGCTCTCCCCTCATCACGGAGGCGGTCGTGGATGCGCACCATCGCCACCTTGATGATGTCCGCGTTCGAGCCCTGCATGACGAAGTTCACCGCGAGCCGCTCGCCGAGCGAGCGCGTCTGGCGGTTCGAGGCGCGCAGCTCCGTAATCGGCCGCCGCCGTCCGAGCAGGCTTGTCGCGTAGCCGTCGCGCTCGGCCTGCTCGATCGTCCGCCGGATGAAGTCCTGCACGTGCGGGAAGCGGGCGAGATACGCGTCGATGTACTCCTGCGCCTGCTCGCGCGGGATCTCGAGGTTCTCGGAGAGGCCGAACGACGAGATCCCGTAGACGATCCCGAAGTTGATCATCTTGGCGACCGAGCGCTCGCCGGTCGTGAGCGTCACCGGATCCTTGCCGAGCACCTCGGCCGCAGTCGCCGTGTGGATGTCCTCGCCGCGCGCGAACGCCTCGCGGAGCTTGGGCTCGCCGGAGACGTGCGCGAGGATGCGCAGCTCGATCTGCGAGTAGTCGGCCGAGAGCAGCTTGTGCCCCGGCTCGGCGACGAAAGCCGAGCGGATCTCGCGACCGAGCTCGGTGCGGATCGGAATCGCCTGCAGGTTCGGGTTCGAGGTGGAGAGTCGGCCCGTCGCCGCGACGTGCTGGTTGAACGTCGTGTGCAGGCGCCCATCGGTCTCTGAGATGAGGCTCGGCAGCGGCCCCAGATACGTGTTGAGCAGCTTCGAGTACTCGCGCCACTCCTCGATCACCGGGACAATCTCGTGCTCGTCGCGGATCGAACGAAGGACTCGCGTATCGGTCGAGTAGCCTGTCTTGCCCTTACGGCCGGGGGTCAGCTCGAGCTTCTCGAACAGGATGCGGCCGACCTGCTGCGTGGAGCCGATCATGAACTCCTCGCCCGCCAGCTCGTAAGCGCGTGACTCGAGCTCCTCGACGCGCTCGGCGAGCCGGGCCGTGATTTCGCCCATGCGGTAGGTGTCGATCTTCACTCCGGCTTCCTCCATCGCCATCAGAACGGGTGCGAGCGGAAGCTCGATCTCGCGGTAGAGAGGCTCCATCCCGCGCTCGCGGACACGATCGACAAGCACGTCGCGGAGCCGGATCGTTGCGGCGGCGTGCCGGACGAGCGTCGCCGTTTCCTCGTCCGTAGCCGGGTCGGGCTCGAGCTCGAGCCCGTATTCGGCTGCGAGCTCGTCGAGCGGATACTCGGGACGGGAGGGCTCGATCAGGTAAGCGGCGAGCAGTGTGTCGTCGGCGGCCTCGACCCGCTGCGCCTTCGCGTCGTGAACGATGAATTGCCCCTCCACCCGACCTGGTGGAGGGGACAAAATGACCGTGTCCGCATCAGCCAAAGCGATCCGCTCCCCGTCGCTTGCATAAGCCAACGGCCCAGGACTTTGCAACAGACTGTTGCTAAGTTCCTCGCGCCAGGGGACAGGGGTCTTCTCGAGCTGCATCGGCGCGGCCGGCACCGCGACGTCGAGCTCGTCCACCCGCCCCAGGAGGTTGCGGAACTCGAAGCGCCGGAACATCTCCTTCAGCTCCGAGCGGTCCGGGGGAGCGAGCACGAGCTGGGACACGTCGCAGTCCAGCTCGAGGTCGCGCCTCATCGTCGCCAGCTCCTTCGACTGTCGTGCCTGGTCGGCGTGCTCGGTGATGTTCTTGCGGCGGGCGGGCGAGAGCTCGTCCGCGTGGGCAATGACCTCCTCGAGCGAGCCGTACTGCGCGATCAGCTGCCCCGCGGTCTTGTCACCGATCCCGGGGACGCCGGGGATGTTGTCCGAGGTATCGCCCTTGAGGCCGATGAAGTCGGGCACCTGCTCGGGGCGAATGCCGTAGCGAGCCTCGACCCGATCGGGCGTGTAGACATGCACGTCCGAGACTCCGCGCGGGGTCATCATCAGCGCCACGTTCTCGGACACCAGCTGGAAGGCGTCGCGGTCGGTCGAGACGACGGTCGTCTTGATCCCGGCCTCGTCCGCCCGGGTCGCGAGCGTCGCGATCACGTCGTCGGCCTCCCAGCCTTCGAACTCGAGGTTGCGGTAGCCGAAGGCCTCGACGATCGGGCGGAAATAGGGAAATTGCTCGCGCAGCAGATCCGGCATCGGCCGCCGCTCGGCCTTGTAGTCCTCCGAGATGGCGGCCCGGTGGACGGCGTGGGTATCCCAGGCGACGGCGACGCCCTTCGGCTTGTAGTCGGCCAGGAGCTTGAAGAGCATGTTTGTGAACCCGAGCAGCGCATTCGTCGAGAACCCCTCGCTCGTCGCCAGCTCTTCCGGCAGCGCGAAGAAGGCCCGGTAGGCGAGATTGTTGCCATCGACGAGGAAGAGCTCGGAGTCGCGCACGGGCGCGTCGTCGACCTGAAGCTCGTCACCGGTCAGAGTCTTTGGCATCAGACTCAACGGTATCGTCCTGCGGCAATGCCGGAGCTGGAGATTCAGCCCTTTTCCGAGGAGCACCTCGACCCCGCCGCAAAGCTGCTCGCGGAGCGCCACGCGCGACAGCTCGAAGCCGAGCCGCTGCTCCCGACAAGTGTCGATTTCATGGCCGAGGTCGAGGCCGTCTGGAAGGGCGAGGCCGCTTCAGGCGTGGTCGCGAACCGCAGCGGAGAGGTCGTGGGCTATCTCCTGGGTGTCCGACGCGACGACTCGATCTGGGGCGCAAACGTCTGGGTCGAGCTCGCCGGGCATGCCGTGAAGGAGCCCGAGCTCATCCGCGACCTCTACGCGGTGGCTGCCGGGACCTGGGTCGAGGAGGGTCGGGCCCGGCACTACGCGCTCGTGCCGGCTGTCGACCGGCCGCTCGTCGACGCCTGGTTCCGGCTCTCGTTCGGAGCGCAGCATGCGACCGGGATCCAGGAGACCCCGGAGTCTCTGGACGCATCGCCGGCCGCTGTGAAGGTGCGCCGTGCGGCGCCGGAAGATGCAGATGCAGCCCTGGCGCTCGATTGGGTGCTCCCGCGGCACCAGGAGGCCTCCCCCGTCTTCGCCCGCGGGCCCTCGTGGAGCGACGAAGAGCTGCGCGAGGACTATCTCGAGGACGTCCGTGATCCGGAAATCGGGATTTTCGTCGCCGAGCTGGACGGTCGGGTCGTCGGCCTGCTCGCGATGGTCTCCGTCGAGAAGTCCAGCATGCACACAGGGCTCGCGCGGCCCCGGCGAGCGGCTCTCCTCGCCTACGCCGCAACCCTCCCGGAGGCACGCGGGTCGGGCGCCGGGCTCGCTCTCACGAACGCGGGGCTCGCCTGGGCGCAGGAGCAGGGGTATCCCGTCGTCGTCACCGACTGGCGCGAGACGAACCTCCTCTCGTCGAGGTTCTGGCCCGCGCGCGGCTTCCACCGCACCTTCCTGCGGCTCTACCGGTCGATTCCATAGTGCTTGCGCGCGAGGCCCGTCGCGAGGACGCTCAGGCCGTGCTCGACCTGATGGCCAGCCTCGGCCGCCCTGAGGTCGAGAGCGACTCGGCCGCGCAGGAGGACGTCTTCCTCGCCCACCTCGCTCACCCGGACGCGATGGTCTTCGTTGCCGAAGTCGAGGGAGCGATCGCCGGTGCCGTGAGCCTCTGGTTTCGGCCGAGGCTGAACTGGAGGAGCGTCGAGGCGTGGATCCCTGACCTCTACGTCGACCGCGCGTACCGTCGCCGCGGCGCGGCGCGCGTACTACTCGACGCCTGCGCGGCAGCTGCGCGCGAGCGCGGCTGCCATCGGCTCTCGCTCGAGTCGGGGCACGAGCGCCTCGAAGCGCATCAGCTGTACGAGGCCTACGGCTTCACGAACGCAGGCCGCTTCTACGCTCTCAAGCTCTAGTGCGCGTCCCGCTCCTGTCAGGCACGACCCTCGTCGTCGTCGAGGCGGGCGAGAACGGAGTCGAGCTCAGGCCGCCGCCGCCGGTCGAGCCGATCGCCGACGTCGCGGCCGCGGTGCGCGACGCGCTTCGCTTTCCGCTCGCGGGCGAGCCGTTGGAGGCGCTCGTCCCCCGGGGCGGCCGTGGGACCGTGCTCGTCGAGCCGCCGGCGCTCCCCGTGCCGGGGTCGCTCGGCGATCCGAGGCGGGTCGCGATCGCGGCGACGATGGCGGAGCTCGATCGTGCCGGCGTGCCGCTCGAGCGACAGACGCTCCTCGTCGCCGGCGGCCTCACCCGGCGCGCCGGCCACCGAGAGCTCGAGCTCCTCGTGCCGCCCGAGCTCGCGCGCCGCTTCCGCGGCCGCGTGGAGGTCCACGACGTCGAATCCGAGGACCTCGTCGAGATCGGCTTGGCCGGGAACCTGCCGGTCCGCGTTCACCCTGCGCTCGTGCGAACCGATGTCGTCGTCAGCGTCACGGCGGCGGAGACGGTGCTGAACGGCGGCGCCGGTGCGCTGCTCGCTGCGGCAAACCCGGAAGCGCTGCGAGCAGCCGACGCACATTCGCTGCTCGAGACCGGGGCATCAGGGGGCTGGAAGCTCGCCCTCCAGCTCGAGCAAGCCCTCGCGCACCGGGTCCCTCTGACCGGAGTCTCGCTGACACTCAACACCCCGGTCCTCGGCGGGATGCTCCATGGCTACCCGTACGACCGGGAGGCTGTTGACCGGATCGCGAACTTCCCGCTGCGCGGCCTCTTCGGGCTCTTACCGGGAACGCTCAGGCGGCGCGTTCTCCGCCACCTGCCGAGCGAGCATTCGGCCTTTGCCGTCTTCGCGGGACCGCCCTCGGTCGCGCACGCCGAGGCCTTGCTGCGAGGTGTGGAGGCCCGATCGGCCAATCTCGATGGACGCCTCGACGCGATCTGCATCGGCATCCCGCACACGACGCCTCACCTGCCGCGCGAGGCGCCGAACCCGGCCCTCGCCGCCTACCTCGGCCTGGGCCACGCGCTCCGTCTCTGGCGTGACCAGTTCCCGCTGGTAGAGGGCGGCACGGCGATCCTCCTCAGTCGCTTCCGCCGCCGTTTCCCGCATCCGACGCAGCATCCATACCGCGCGTTGTTCCAGGCGCTCCGTTCGATCGGCGCGCGCGAGCCGGACGAGCTCGCCCAGGCCGAGCGGGAGGCCGCCGCCGACAGTCGCGCGCTCGACGCGTACCGCGCCGGCCGCGCTTGTCACCCGCTCCTGCCCTTCGCCGAGTGGGCCGCCTGCCAGCCCGCGATCGGGCGTCTCGGCGCCGTGCTCGTCGCCGGCTGCCGGGACGCCACGACCGCGCGCCAGCTCGGCTTCGTGCCCACGCACGGGGTCGGCGTCGCACTCGCGATGGCGCGCGGACGCGCGGGCAAGCCGCCTCGCATCGGCTTCCTGCTCTCGCCCCCGTACTTCCCGCTCAGGGTAACGGGCTGAGCCCTACTCCTCGCCGAGATACGTCTTGCGAACCTGCTCGTTCTCGCGCAGAGCCTTCGCCTCGTCCGCGAGCACGACCGTGCCCGTTTCCATCACATAGCCTCGCTTGGCGACGTCGAGGGCCATTAATGCGTTCTGCTCGACGAGCAGGATCGGCGTTCCCTGCTCGTTGATTTCCTGGACGATCTCGAAGATCTTTTCGACGAAGATCGGCGCGAGCCCCATCGACGGCTCGTCGAGCATGAGCAGCTTCGGCTGCGCCATCAGCGCCCGGCCGATTGCGCACATCTGCTGCTCCCCTCCCGAAAGCGTCCCGGCCCGCTGGCTCTTCCGCTCGGCCAGGCGCGGGAAGAGCGCGAAGACTCGGTCGAGCGCTTCCTGGATGCCCGCACGGTCGGATCTCTGGAACGCTCCCATCTCGAGGTTCTCGAGCACGCTCATGCGCGGGAAGAGGCGGCGCCCTTCGGGTGACTGGCTGATCCCCATCTTCACGATCGCGTGCGCGGGCTCGTCGGTGATGTCGCGCCCCTGGAAGTGGATCGTCCCCTGGCGCGGCTGGTTGAGGCCGTTGATCGACCGAAGCGTCGTCGACTTCCCTGCGCCGTTCGCACCGATCAGCGTCACGATCTCCCCCTCGCCGACCTCGATCGAGATCCCCTTCAGCGCCTCGATCCTGCCGTAGAAGGTGTGGACGTCGCGAAGCTCGAGGATCGGTCCGGCCTGCGTGCTCATCCTGCAAGTGCCCCTGAGCCGAGATAGGCCTCGATCACACGCTCGTCGCGTTGCACTTCCTGCGGAGCGCCCTCGGCGATCTTCTCACCGTAGTCGAGCACGGTCACGCGATCGGAGACACCCATGACAACGCGCATGTCGTGCTCGATCAGGAGCACCGTCAGCTTCTCCTCACGCCGTAGCTTGGCGACGAAGTCGGTGAACTCGGCCGTCTCCTGGGGATTCATGCCCGCGGTCGGCTCGTCGAGCAAGAGGAGCTTCGGCTGAGTGGCAAGTGCCCGGGCGACCTCCAGCCGTCGTTGATCGCCGTACGAGAGATTGCGCGCAAGCTCCTCGTCCCGCCCCCTCAGCCCGCTGTACACGAGCAGCTCCCTTGCCCGCTCCCGTGCCCTCCGCTCCTCCCTCTTCACGCCCGGAGTTCGGAGGATGCTGGTGAGGATCCCGCCTTTCAGGCGCGTGTGCATGCCGACGAGAACGTTTTCGAGAGACGTCATCGTCTGGAACAGGCGGATGTTCTGGAACGTGCGCCCGATTCCGCGTTCCGTGACGGCGTGCGGAGGCTTGCCGGTGATGTCGGCCCCGTCGAAGACGATTCGCCCAGCCGTCGGCTTGTAGACGCCCGTAAGCATGTTGAAGAAGGTCGTCTTGCCGGCGCCGTTCGGGCCGATGAGGCTGACGATGGATCCGCCGGGAACCTTGAAGTCGACGTCGTTGACGGCGACGAGACCGCCGAACTCCTTGCGCATGCCCTGGGCCGTGAGCAGATCCGCCATCAGTCTTTGACGTCGTAGAGGGGCTGGTCGGACACGCCGACCTGGAATTCCGCGCGGCGTCTCTCGCTCGGGATGAGACCCTCCGGCCGGAAGAGCATCACGACCAGGAGGATGATCCCGAAGACCCCGAACTCATACTTCGGGACGTCGAGATTCAGCCCCAAATGACTGTTGACCCAGGCGCCGATGTTCGCGAACCCCTCGCGGTCGAGGTAGGCCAGGAAGCACGCGCCGAGAATGACCCCCCAGACGTTGCCCATGCCGCCCATGATCACCATGCAGAGGATGAAAACCGAGATGTTGAAGGAGAAGTCGTCGGGGAAGACCGCGCTCTTGTAGCTGGCGAAGAAGGCGCCGGCGATGCCGCCGAAGAACGCGCCGGTCGCGTAGGCCCACGTCTTCGTCCGCATGAGCGGCACGCCCATCGCGGCGGCGGCGATCTCGTCCTCGCGAATCGCCACCCAGGCCCGCCCGAGCCGAGAGTCGCGGAGGCGCACGCTGCAGAAGACCGTGAAGAGGACGAGCAGGAGCCCGGTCCAGTAATAGACGTTGACCGTGTTCGTCAAGAACCCGATCGTGTGCGTGGACGCCGAAAGGTAGTTGTCCGGGAGGCCCACGTTCCTGTTGATCCAGCTGCCGAAGCCGGGCGGATCAACGGGTGTGATCCCTTGCGTGCCGCCGGTCAGGTTGAATCCGGTAGCGAAGAGGTCGTTTCCGTTGCGTGCGATCTGCGGCATGATCTCACCGAAGCCGAGCGTGACGATGGCGAGATAGTCGCCCCGTAGCCGCAGCGTCGGCAAGCCGATCAACACGCCGACGATCGCCGTCAGGATCCCCGCGATGGCGAGGATCAGCCAGATCGAGAGATGGATGCCCGCGATGTTCGGGTTCACGCCCGTGGCTCCGAAGCGAAGGTTGCGCTGGGCGAAATGGTCCGACGCAAACCAGCCGACGGCGTACGCTCCCATCGCGTAGAAAGCGACGTAGCCGAGGTCGAGCAGACCGGCGTAGCCGACGACGACGTTCAGGCCGAGCGCCATCATCACGAAGACCATCATCACGACCATCGTGTTCATCGCCGGGAACGGGCCGAAGATGGGCCAGCCGAAGAGCGAGCCGCCGTAGAACGGGTACGCGAGTGCGATGGCGAGCACGGCCGCAGGCAGGACGAACCGGCCGAAAGGCAGGCGGTCATAGGGCGGCACGATCAGCGCGAACACGACCGCTGCGACGGGGAAAACGGTCCACGAGAAGGAGCCGAACGCCGCGATCAAGACGAAGCCGATCCCCAACAAAATCGCAGTCCTCGTCGCCCGCCGGACGAGCGGGTCGGCTGCCTGCCACCGGCTTGGGTCGACTCCGAGCAGGCCCAGCACGTTCCGCCACATCGCCGAGACCGTGGGCCGATCGTCCGCCACCTAGCCTCCTTCGGGCGTCCGCTCGCCCAAGAGCCCTTCGGGGCGGAACACGAGGATCAGGATCAGGATGCTGAAGACGATCGACTCCGTCCAGTCGCTCCCGGGTGAGTGCCACGTGAGCCGCTCGTTGAACGCCTGGATGAACCCGATCACCAGAGAGCCGAGCACCGCGCCGGGCAGGTTGCCGATGCCGCCGAGTACCGCGGCGGTGAAAGCCACCAGTCCTAACTGGAGCGCTCCCAAGTCGAACCGCACCTGCGTGAAGTAGAGGACGTAGAGCAGGCCGGCTGCACCCGCGAGCGCTCCGGCAAGGAGGAACGTGAACGAGATCGTCCGATCGACGTTGATCCCCATCATCGCGGCCGCGTCCCGGTCCTGAGCCGTCGCGCGCATCGCCTTGCCCTGCCGAGTGCTCTGGACGAGCCAGATCAGCGCGAGCAGGACGGGGACCGTCAGGAGGACGACGATCAGCTTGTTCCAGGTGTAGGTCACGCCGCCAATCGAGAAAACCTGGCCGGTCGGGAGGAGCGTCTCGCCGGTCGGCGTCTGCACGGTCACGTACTCCGCGCCCTTCCACGCAAGCCCCACGTTCTGGAGGATGAAGGACATCCCGATCGCGGTAATGAGCGGCGCCAGGCGAGGAGCGTTGCGCAAAGGGCGATAGGCGACCCGCTCGATCGTCGCGTTCAGCACGCCGCAGATCGCCATCGCGGCGAAGAGCGACACGAAGATCGCAGGCCACAGCGTCAGAGCCCCCTCGCCGCCCTTGATCCCGAAGATTTGGACGATGAAGGTCGCGGAGATCATCCCGCCGAGCATGAAGACGTCGCCGTGGGCGAAGTTGATCAGCTCGAGGATCCCGTAGACGAGCGTGTAGCCGAGGGAGATGAGTGCGTAGACGGCGCCGAGTGTGAGGCCGATCAGCGCAGCGCTGAAGAACGCGGACGGCGACTGGCTGAGGTTGATGGCCAGCCAGACGAGCAGCAGGCCAACGAGCGCGGTTCCGAGGACTGGTACGAGCCCGGGCCGCCGAACTGTCCGAACGAGGGGCAAGCGCGCGTCGGTTGCCAAATCCTCTCCTCGAGCGAGTCTGGGGGAGGTTTTCCTCCCCCAGACTCTACTTCGCTCTCGCTCCCGACCTAGGCTCCCTTGACCAAGGTAAGGGGCGGGGTGATGGTCTTGACCGGATTGAGCTTGCCGGTCTTCTGCTGGTAGATGGTCACCGGGTTCAGGCTCGTGTCGCCGTTCTTATCGATCGAGAACGTGCCGAGGATCCCGTTCGTGACCTTCGTCTGGAGCAGATTCGTGGTCACCGATGCGCGCGTTCCGTCGGACTTGCCGATCGCATCGAGCATTA
>Ga0066709_100000901_pt1 | contig 18105 bp, 18 predicted proteins | sample GraSoiAngelo_158_FD_79665 | JGI IMG/M metagenome (GOLD analysis project Ga0066709, IMG submission 79665) | Grasslands soil microbial communities from the Angelo Coastal Reserve, California, USA - 14_1009_16_30cm | ecosystem: Environmental > Terrestrial > Soil > Grasslands | place: USA...
ACGATGAGCGCCAGCGTGGCGCGGCCGATCGGCCGCCGCGTGAGCTTGCGGTCGGTCAGGTACCAATGGCCGAGGAACAACCCGTGGTACGCGGCGCCGAGGAAGGCTGCACCCGCCCCGAGCTGGAACAGCGACACGGCGTAGCCTTGCCGTCCCGTCGCGGCCATCACGGTGAGCACCGCGAGCGCCACCGGGACCGAGACCAGGCCGACGACCCGGCCCAGGGTCGGCCGGCGCAGGAGGAAGCCCACCGCGGCGAGCGTCCCGAGCACCGCGACCGCGAGCGCGAGCCGGGTCACCCACCGTCCCGCGGTGTCGCCGGCCACGGCGCCCGAGGACACCGCGAACCATGCGGGCCACGCGAACAACAGCGTCGTGAGCACGCTCCACAGGGTGAAGTACGACCGCTTCGTCTCGGTCCAGAGCGGCGAGACCCAGGTGAAGGTGCCGGCACCCGCGACCGTCTCACCGAGCACGAGCGCCAGGACGCCGGCGACCCCCCTCACGCGCTCGACCCTGCGACGGACCCCGACATCGCGGCACAGGGTAGCGGGCGCGGAACGGCCGGAGGACGTCCGGCGCCGTTCACAGCGTCCCCCGGTACCCTTGCTCCCTCATGGACGACTGGCGGTCGTACGACGACGTGGCGCTCACCTACGAACGCGTCCACGCCCCACGCTTCGCCGAGCCCGCGCGTGATCTGCTCGCGCTGGCCGGCGTTCACGCCGGCCAGCGCGTGCTGGACGTCGGCACCGGCACCGGCGTCGCCGCGGAGGCCGCCCACGACCTCGGCGTCGACGCCTTCGGCGTCGACGCCTCGCTCGGGATGCTCCAGATGGCCCACGCGGTCCATCCCGATCTCCGACTCGCTGCCGCCGAGGCGATCGACCTGCCCTTCCGCGACGGGGCGTTCGACGCCGTCGTCGGGACGTTCGTGCTAGCCCATTTCGCCAAGGTTGACACCGCGCTCTACGACATCGTCCGGGTCACCAAGACCGGCGGCACTGTCGGGTTCACCTCGTGGGCCGATGGCCGCGACGCGTTCAGCGACACGTGGCTGGAGCTGGTGACCGACGTGGTCCCGAAGGAGCTGCTCGAGCCTTCGATCGCCAAGGCGATCCCGAACCACGACCGGTTCTCGAAGCGCCAGGAGGTCGAGCAGGCGTTGCACGACGCGGGGCTCCGGCATGTCCGCACCGAGCCCGCGCGGTACGAGTGGAGCTACTCGCTCGACGACTACCTCGACGGGCTCGAGGTCTGGGCCGTGGGCCGTTTCGCGAAGGAGATGCTCGGAGACGCGGGGTGGTCGAGCTTCCGCGAACGCGCCCGGAAGGTCTTCGCCGACCGGTTCCCCGATCCGCTGCACGATCGGCGCGACGTGCTGCTGGCGATCGGCATCAAGGAGTAGCGCCGCGCCGGGCAGCTCGACGCTGCCGGCGCGGCCCGGTTTGCCATGCGCGCCGCGCGGGAACGTCTCCTCTGGAAGAGCCGAGGGAGCGATGGCGAGGAACGACCGGCTCCGGCGGTACCGCGAGAAGCGGAACCTCGCGCGCTCGGGTGAACCCGCAGGCGGACGGCGGCGATCCCGGCCGCGGTTCGTGATCCAGCAGCACGACGCGACCACGATGCACTACGACTTCCGCCTGGAAGCGGGCGGCGTCCTCAAGTCGTGGGCCGTCCCCAAGGGCCCATCGACGGATCCCCGCGAGAAGCGGCTCGCCATGCCGACCGAGGACCATCCTCTGGACTACGCGAGGTTCGAAGGCGTGATCCCCGAAGGCGAGTACGGTGCGGGTCCCGTGATCGTGTGGGATGCGGGCACCTACCGGAACCAGACCCACATCGACGGCGAAGCCGTCCCGGTCGAACGAGCGGTCGAGGACGGGCATCTCTCGGTGTGGCTCGATGGACGCAAGGTGTCCGGCGGGTATGCCCTCACCAGGATCGGGGCGGGCGAGCGCCCCCGCTGGCTGCTCGTGAAGGAAGCCGACGAACGTGCGGACGCACGCCGCAAGCCCGTGCGCAGCCGGCCGGAGTCCGTGCTCTCCGGTCGGACGATCCAGCAGGTGGCGGGCGAGCAGGGACACCGATGAGCGACATCATCGGATCGATCCCCGCGAGAGATCGAACCGCCCTGCTGCCGTCGAAGCAGCCGTCATGGACCGAACCGATGCTCGCGACGCTCACCGAGGAACGCTTCTCCGACCCGGCGTGGATCTTCGAACCGAAGTTCGACGGTGTCCGGTGCTTGGTGTTCCGCACCCCCGCCGACGTCCGGCTGCTGTCTCGGAACCGGAAGCGACTGAACGACCATTACCCGGAGCTCGAGGAGGCGTTCGAGCTCCAGCCGTCGGACCGGTTCGTGGTCGACGGCGAGATCGTTGCCTTCGAGGGGAAGCGAACGAGCTTCGCCCGCCTGCAGCGGCGGATGCAGATCGCGGACCCCCAACGTGCTCGCGCGAGCGGCGTGAGGGTGTTCCTCTACCTGTTCGACATCCTGCACGCGGACGGGTACGACCTCACCGGACTGCCGTTGCGGACCCGGAAGCGGGCGCTCCGGTACGCGCTCGAGTTCCGCGATCCCCTCCGGTACAGTCCGCACCGCAACGAGCGCGGCGAAGCCTACTTCCGCGAGGCGTGCGCTCGAGGCTGGGAGGGCTTGATCGCGAAGCGCGCGGACGCTCCGTACCGCCACGCGCGGTCCGGCGACTGGCTGAAGTTCAAGTGCGTCAACGAGCAGGAGTTCGTGATCGGCGGCTACACGGACCCGAAGGGTTCACGGCATGGGTTCGGGGCGCTGCTGATCGGCTACCACCGAGACGGAGAGCTCAGGTTCGCCGGGAAGGTCGGAACCGGGTTCGACGATGCGACGCTCGAGCGGCTCGGGCGCCACCTCGCGAGGATCGAGCGGGAGCGGCCGCCGTTCGCTACGGGACCGCTGCCCCGCCGCGCGGTCCACTGGGTCGAGCCCGAGTTGGTCGCCCAGGTGGCGTTCACGGAATGGACCCGCGACGGCCAGCTGCGCCATCCACGGTTCCGCGGTCTGCGCGACGACAAGCCCGCACGTGAGGTCGTCCGGGAGGGAGCGACGTGAGCGGACGACACCCGATCCGGGTCGGGCGACGCACGTTCGAGGTCTCCAACCTGCAGAAGGTCTTGTTCCCGGACGATGGCATCACGAAGGGCGAGCTGATCGAGTACTACACGCGCGTCGCCGAGCCGATGCTCCCGCACGTCACGCAGCGTCCCGCCGCCATGGAGCGATACCCGGACGGCATCAGCGGGCCTCGCATCTTCCACAAGGACGTCCCCGACCACTTCCCGGACTGGATCGAACGCGTCCGCGTCCGGAAGGCGGGCGGATCGCTCCACCAGGTGGTCTGCTCCGAAGCGGCAACCCTCGCGTACCTCGCGAACCAGGCGTGCATCACGCCGCACGTGTTCCTGTCGCGGATCGATCGCATCGACGAACCGGATCAGATGATCTTCGACCTCGACCCGCCGGGCGAGGGGTTCGACGACGCCCGGAGGGTGGCGCTCTCGTTGCGCAGCCTCCTCGACGAGCTCGCGCTGCCGTCGTTCGTCAAGACCACCGGGGGCAAGGGGCTGCACGTCATGGTCCCGCTGGATCGCAGCGCCGGGTTCGACGAGGTGCGGGCCTTCGCGCGCGACGTCGCCGACGTGCTGATCGAGCGGGCCCCGGACAACCTGACCCGAGAGCCGCGGAAGGAGCGTCGTCGCGGGCGCCTGTTCCTCGACGTGATGCGGAACGCCTACGCGCAAACGGTGGCCCCGGCGTACGCCGTGCGGGCACGACCCACAGCGCCGGTCGCGATGCCGCTCGACTGGAACGAGGTGGAAGATCGGTCCCTTCGGCCGTCGCGATTCACGATGTCGACGATCGGCGCGAGGCTCGAGCGCGACGGCGATCCGTGGCGAGGGTTCCGGCGCAGGAGCAGATCCCTGCGCTCGGCACGTGGCCGGCTCGACCGGCTCCGTCGGGAGGGTTCGGACATGCCCCGGCGAGCCGTTCGATGATGCGTGGCGTGGGAGCGGCGGTGGGACCGACGACGCCCTATCGGCCGAGGTGCGGCTTGAGCGTGGCGTAGATGGCCATCGCGTGGCCATGGCCGAGCCCGAAGTCCTCCTTGAGCCACGCGACGATCTGGCCAGCCTTCACGTCCGGCGTCATCAGGCCCTTCGCTCGGGCGAGCCGTAGGAAGTCCGCCGGCGTCTTCCCGGTCTTCGCCTGGATGTTGTCGATGTACGCCTGGAAGGTCATGGCTCCTGCTTTTCCCCTTTCCCGAAGGGACGACTCGCGTGGGATCCGGAACTCATCGGCCACTCCGGCATCAGCTCAGATCCAGGACGCGGTACTCCTCGGCGTGCTCGACGCCGATCGTCTCCCCCGCCCGGAGCGCGTCCTTGCGGAGGAACTCGTCGAAGAAGCGGATCCCCTCGGTGAGCTGGCTCGCGTGTCGGGCAAGCGCCTGGATCTTCGCGTCGAAGAACCCGGTGACGTCCTGGGTGCGGTTGGGCTCGTTCGACCAGCCGAGCCACACGTCGTAGACGTCCTGCGTCTGGAGGCCCTCACCGAGCTGTTCGCTGAAGAAGTGAGGGTTGCCGCTGCCGGGGAAGCAGCTGTCGAGCGCGATCCATCCGGCCGTCCGATGATCGGAGTGGTTGTAGTAGCGGTTCTCGAAGAAGACCGCGGTCGGATCGCAGCTGACCACCGTTTCGGCGCGGACCTCGCGGATCCGGCGGGTGGCCGCCTCGCGGACGATGCTCGTGTTCTCGAGCTCGCCGTCGTGCGTCGAGAGCACGCGGACGCTCGCGAGCCCGAGCACCTCGGCGGCGGCCTCGGTCTCTTCCCGCCGCGTCGCCGTGAGCTCCTCACGGCTCGCCGTCGGATCGCCGGAACCCCGGTCGCCGTTCGTGAGGATCAACAGGTGGACCTCGCGCCCGGTCCCGGCCCATCGTGCCATCGCGCCGCCGGCGCAGATCTCGGCATCGTCCGGATGCGCGAACACGGCCAGGACCGGACCGGTCTTCGGGGTGGGCTCGGCGTCCTCCGGCATGGTTCGTTACCGCTTCCGGACAGCCGCCGCGCGCTCCTGGAGGAACCGGACCAGCGTCCGGACGGGCATCCCCGTCCCGCCGGCCGGCCCGAGGTCGTTCCCGTGCTCGGAGAAGGCGGGACCGGCGATGTCTAGGTGGACCCACGGCGTCTCGCCGACGAACTCGGCGAGGAACCACGATGCGGTGATCGCGCCGCCGTAGCGCTTGCCGATGTTCTTGATGTCGGCCACCTTCGAGTCGATCAGCGTCCGGTAGTCCGCGAACAGCGGCAGTTGCCAGATCGGCTCGCCGGTCGCCGCGCCGGCGCGGATCAGCTCTCCCGCCACCTCGTCGCTCGTCCCGATCGCGCCCCCGACGTCGGTGCCGAGCGCGATCATGCACGCGCCGGTCAGCGTGGCGGTGTCCACGATGCACACCGGGTCCTTCTCAGCGAGGTATGCGAGCGCGTCCGCGAGGACCAGCCGGCCCTCGGCGTCGGTATTGAGCACCTCGGAGGTCGTGCCGCCGCGATGGGTGATCACATCACCCGGCTTCTGCGCCGAGCCGCTCGGCATGTTCTCCGAACACGGGATCGCCGCGATCACGTTGGTCTTGACCTTGAGACGGGCGATCGCCTTCATCGTGCCGAGGATCGACGCGGCGCCCCCCATGTCCATCTTCATCGTCTCCATGCCGGCCGCATCCTTGATCGAGAGCCCGCCGGAATCGAAGGCGATCCCCTTGCCCGTGAGCGCGATCGGGGCCGTCCGCGCACCGGTGCCGCGGTAGGTGAGCTCGATCATCCGTGGCGGGTTGACCGAGCCCTTCCCCACGCCGAGGATCCCGCCGAAGCCCCCCTGCGCGAGCTGCGTCTCGTTCCAGATCGTGCAGGTCAGACCCACCTCCTTCGCCATCGCCTTCGCCGACTTGGCGATCTCGGCCGGCGGCAGGTCTCCCGCCGGCGTGTTAACGAGGTCGCGCGCCCACCCAACCGCATCCACGAGCACGTCCGCTCGCGTGACCGCGTCCCGCGCCGCGCGGGCGTCCCACTTCGCGGCGCCGACGATGGTCACGGTCTCGAGCGGGCCGTCGTCGTCCTTCGAGGTCGTCTTGTACCGGCGGAACCGGTAGGCGCCGAGCCCGAGACCTTCGGCGGCGGCCTGGACGGCTTCGGTCGCCTGTCGCGCGCCGAACGCGAGGGGGAACGTCGTCGCGGCCGACCCGAAGCGCCTCGCCGTTCCCGCCGCACGACCGAGCGCGCGCCGCATCGCCGTGATATCGAACTCGGCCTTCGGGCCCACCCCGACCAGGAGCGCGGCGCCCGCTGCGAAGCCGCCCCCGTCCCGACCCGTCACCAGAAGGGTCTCGCCCTTCTTGCCGGTCAGCTTCGCCGCCGCGAACGCATCCCGGAGCCCCGTCTCCCGGACACCTGGGCCGGGATCTCCGCCCTCGAACACGGGCAGGATCAGGAGGCTGGCCTCGACATCGCCCGGGGACTCGGTCGAGAACGCATACGTGGTCACGGATCGATCCTCCTCGTCGTTGACGCGGACCCGGGCGGGTGAGCGGTTGGTCAGTCTAGTGGGAGGCCGGGAACCGGCGAGACGGTGGGTCACGCCGCTAGGCTGATGCCCCCGATGAGGCGAACGCCGTGAACACGCGACGGGTCACCGACCTCGTGCACTTCGAGGACGACGCTGCGCGTACCGAGGTCCTGTACGAGACCCCGCAACTGTTCTCGCAGGTCGTGTGTGTTCAGGGGTCGCAGGGGATCGGCCCGATGTCGGATGCGAGCTCGGACGGATTCCTCGTGGTCCTTGCAGGTGAGATCGCGACGCAGATCGGCAAGGCTCGCGGGCGCATGCGGCAGTGGGAGTCGGCGCTCGTCCCGGCAGGCGAAGAGCTCACCCTGCGGAACGCCTCCGAGGAGCCGTCGGTGGTGCTCCTGGTGCTCGCGCCGCCGCCCGCCTAGCCCGCCTCGGGCTCTGGGGGACGGCGGGGCAGGATCGCGAGGGCCAGGACGAACGCGGCCGCGAACCCGGGGATGCTTCCACCGAGCGCCGAATCGCCGATCAACGGGAACGGCAGCCCGAGCCAGCCGTGCACGACACGCTCGAAGCCGGAGGTCCACCCGGCGACGAGGGTCGTCGGCGCGCACCACTGGAAGACGACGAAGCCCGCGACCCAGGGCAGGACGGCCCGCCACCGGATCCCCGCGGGCGTGTCGTCGAAGAGCGCCCGCTCACCGAACCGGCCGTGCGCACGGAGCCCCCAGTCGGCCAGGAACACCGCGAACAAGGGGACGAACACCGACCCGATCAGCAGCAGGAAGCCCTCGAGCGTCGCGGCCGCGCCGCTCCCGATCGCTGCCGCGATCGCGAGCCCCGCGGCCGCGACCCCGACGATCAGCCCTCGCTGCGACCACGCCGGCCGCGCGTTCTGCACCGTGACCGCGGCGGAATAGACGTTCGCCATCGCCTGGTCCGACTCGCCGACGAGGAGCGCCAGCAGCACCACGCCGCCGCCGGCCGCGGCGGCGATCTTCGTGCCCAGGTCCAGCACGTCGGTCCCCGACCCCGCGGCCAGCACGAGCAGCGCGCCGAGCAGGTAGAACCAGACGTTCCCGATCGCGTAGCCGGTCGCCGTACCCGCGAACGCCGCTCGCGGCTCCCGCCCGAACCGGGAGTAGTCGGCGACGAGCGGAAGCCACGAGATCGGCATCGCGATCACGAGGTCGACGCCTAACCAGAAGGGCAGCCCGCCGACACCCGGGCGCGACCAGATGGCGCCGAGATCCGCCCCGGCCAGGACCTTCACGGTGATCCACACGGCCACCGCCGCCACGATCCACACCCCGAACCGCTCCAGCCACCGGCGCACGGTGAAGATCGGGCCGGCGAGCGCGAGCGCCGTGCACACGAGGGCGACCACCACGGTCCACAGGAACGTCGCGTCGAGCCCGAACAGATCGACCGAGACGGCGTTCGCGATCCGCCCCATCGCCCAGAACTCGAAGGCCGTCCACCCGATCAATTGGACGAGGTTGGCGAGCGAGGGCACGTAGGACCCGCGCCGCCCGAGCACCGGCCGGAAGAGCACCATCGACGGGACACCGTCGCGGGCGCCGGCGGCGGCGACGAGCCCCAGCGGGACGCACCCGATCGCGGTCCCGATCACGATCGCGAGCGTCGCCATCGGCAGCCCGAGCCCCGGGACGAGGAGCGCCCCGCTCACGAGGACGAGGAGCCCGATCGACAGGTCGCCCCAGAGAACGGCCAGATCGAGCCCCGTGAAGCGTCGGAGCGCCTCGGGGACGGGTCGGATCCCCCAGTTCGGCGCCTCGCGCTCGAGGGCCGCCTCGAGCCGTTCGGTGACCGATGGGATCGGTTCCGCGGGTGCGGTCGGTGTCATGAGCTCCCTCCGCCGGTCCTGACCGGATCAGGTTCGAAGGGTCGCCGGCTCCGCAACCGGCCTCTCAGCCCGGTCCCACCGGGCTCCCCTGCTTGCGTTCCACGCTAGCACGGGGTCGAGCGATCACCGCCGTCCCGGACCCGATGCGATCACCGCTCGCCGGAGTCCGCCGGCCGCCCGCCGCATCAGCCGCCGGAGCACGGGCGCGTACAGACGTGCGGCCGCCTCGCCAACCACCGGGACCCGCAGGCGGACCGTCTCGATCCAGATGAACCGGGTGCCCCCGGGTTCGGGCGCGAGCGTCCAGGTGCCCTCGCCGGCGACGAGGCCCCCGTGCCGCAGGACGAGCCGTCGTGGCGGCTCCCACCCGATCACCTCCATCGGCTCGGTGAAGGCGGGGAGCCCGAGGAGCCGGGTGCGCACCGCGAGCCGGACGCCGACGCCCTCCCGCTCCGCCGACACCACGTCGACGCGATCCGCATCGAGCATCCAAGCCGCCTGGTGCTCCCAATCGAGCAGGATCGCCCAGGCCTCTTCGGGAGGACACGGGAGCGATGTTTCGACCCGGACGAGCACGGTCACACGAGCGGGCCGGTCACGGCTTCGACCGCAGCAACGAGGGTGCCGTCGTGCACGAGCTCGACCGCCGCCTCGATGTCCGGTCCGAACTCCCGGTCGTGGCCGACGAAGGGGACGCGACGCCGGACGGCATGCACCGCGGCCAGGGTCGCCGGCCCCGGTTCGAGAGGGGCGCGCAGATCCAGCGCCTGCGCGGCGGCGAGCGCCTCGAGCGCGAGCACGGTCTCGGCGTTCGTCACGATCTCGCGCGCGTGACGTGCGCTCGTCATCCCCATGCTCACGTGATCCTCCTGGCCGGCGCTCGACGGGATCGAATCGACGGATGCCGGATGCGCGAGCGACTTGCATTCGGACACGACGGAGGCGGCTGTGTACTGGATCAGCATGAACCCGCTGTTGAGGCCGCTCTCGGGGACCAGGAACGGCGGGAGGCCGTTGGAGGTCTTCGGGTCGAGGAGCCGGTAGAGACGCCGATCGCTGATGGACGCCAGCGACACCAACGACAGCGCGAGCGCATCCATCGCGACGGCGACCGGCATCCCGTGGAAGTTGCCGCCGCTTCGGACGTCGTCGTCCTCGACGAGGACGATCGGGTTGTCGCTCACGCTGTTCGCCTCGATCGACAGCACCTCGCGCACGTGCCGACAGGTGTCCCGCGTGGCGCCGTGGACCTGCGGGGCGCACCGCAGCGAATAGGCGTCCTGCACGAGGTGCGGGGACGCTCGGTGCGACTCCCGGATCGGTGAGCCGTCCAGCAGGGCGCGGAGGTTCGTCGCGCTGGCCGCCTGCCCCGGGTGGGGTCGGAGCCGCTGGAGCCGCTCGTCGAAGGGGGCGTCGGTCCCGAGCGACGCTTCGATCGTCATCGCGGCGACCACGTCCGCCGCCCGAGCGAGGCCCTCGGCGCGAACCAGCGCGAGGGTGCCGATCGCGAGCATCCCCTGGGTCCCGTTGACGAGCGCGAGCCCTTCCTTCGCCTGGAGCTCGAGCGGATGCAAGCCCGCTCGATCGAGGCCGTCGGCCGCCGCCTCCGTCGCGCCCCCGCTCGTGAGCAGCCGGCCGAGCCCGATCAGCGGCAAGGCCAGCCCGGCGAGCGGCGCGAGGTCACCCGACGCCCCGAGCGAGCCCTGCTCGGGGACCGCCGGGACGACGTCGCGGTTCAGCATCTCGACCATCAACTCGATGACCTCCGCCCGCACGCCCGAATGCCCGAGCGCGAGCACGTGCGCACGGAGCAGGAGCATCGCGCGCGCCTCCTCGCGCGACAGCGGTCGTCCGACCGCGGTCGCGTGGGAGGTGACGATGCCGCGCTGCAGCGCCGAGGTCTGTTCCGGGGCGATCCGCGTATCGGCGAGCGCGCCGAAGCCTGTCGTGACGCCGTACATCGTCCGGCCGCCGGCGACGGCGCGCTCGACCACCTCGCGCGCGGCGCGCACGCGTTCGCGGGCGGGGCCCGCGAACGCCACATCCGCGCCGCGCGCCACCGCGACGACATCCTCGAGCGTTAGCGGCTCCCCGACCGATACCGGCACGGCGGCAAGGCTACGGGCGGGGCGGCCGGCGGGCAAACGTCGCCGTTATGCTCCGGCCGAGGAGGTGCGAGGGATGCTCCACGGCGAATACGTCGCGCTCCGGGCGGTAGAGCGCGAGGATCTCCCGGTGCTGCACGAGCTCCTGGACGACGACCTCGAGCTGATGACGCGCGCCTCCGACATGCCGGCGCGCCCCGCCTCCCTCGCCGAGCTCGAGCATCGGTTCGACGAGCGGCTCGAGGAGTCCGATCCTCGGACGATGCGCTTCGTGATCGAGGTCGACGACGAGCTGATCGGCGAATGCGAGCTCCATTTCATCGATCACTTCCAGCGGACGTGTCACCTGGGGATCACCCTCGGACGGGCGTACTGGTCCAAGGGGTTCGGCCAGGATGCCGTCCGGGCCCTCGTCGACTTCGCCTTCCGCGACCTGGCGATGCGCAAGGTCGGCCTGGAAGTCCTCGCCGACGATGAACGGGCGGTGGGTGCGTACACGAAAGCCGGCTTCGTCGAGGAGGGCCGGCTCCGCGCCCACGCCTGGTTCGACGGTGCGGTCCACGACACGCTCGTGATGGGGATCCTCCGCGAGGAATGGAGGTCCGGCCACCACCACTAGGCACTAGGCACCGGCGGTCGACCGGTGGGACAGACGGGGGATATCGAGTCCACGCGGCCGGGCGATTGCATGGGGCATCGTCGGTGGGTACGGTTCGCAGGTCGTGCGCAGCTTCCCCCTCGCCGATACCGCGATGTCCCGGTCACCCCAACGCATCCGCGTTCTGGTGGCGGATGACGAGCCTGCCCTCCGGGGTGCCCTCGCCGAGCTCCTCGCGCAGGAGGACCGGATCTTCTTCGTGGGAGCTGCCGCCGACGCCGACGAGGCGATCGCCCTCGCCGAACGGGAGCAGCCCGACGTCGCCCTGCTGGACGTCAAGATGCCCGCGGGCGGCGGCCCCCGGGCGGCTCGAGAGATCCAGCGGCTGTCCCCGGCGACCCGGGTCATCGCCCTGTCCGCGTTCGAGGACCGCCCGACGGTGCTCGAGATGCTCCGCGCCGGCTGTGTCGGCTACCTCGTCAAAGGGACCGCGGCCGAGGACATCGTGGGCTCGATCCGCCGCGTGGCGCAGGGCGGCACGAGCCTCTCCGACGAGGTCGTCGGGGGCATCGTGCACGAGCTCTCGTCCCAGCTCCGTCGCGAGGAGATCGAGAAGGAGCAGATCGAAGCTCGCCGCGACGAGATCCTGCGGTTCATCGATGGCGAGGGCATGTCCATGGCCTTCCAGCCGATCGTCAACCTCGAGGACCACGACGTGATCGGGGTCGAGGCGCTCGCGCGGTTCCGATCCTTCCCCATGCGCCGGCCCGACGAGTGGTTCGCCGAAGCCCGCGCCCTCGACCTGGGCGTCCAGCTCGAGCTCTCGACGATCCGGAAGGCCGCGCTCGGGCTCCCCAAGCTGCCGCCCCGCTCCTACCTGTCGGTCAACTGTTCCCACCGCGCCGCGCGCTCCCCCGAGCTGGCGCCGATCCTCGAGCCGGTCGCTGAGCGCATGGTCGTCGAGATCACCGAGCACGAAGCCGTCGATGACTACGAGGAGCTCGCCCGCTGGCTAGCACCGCTCCGCGCGCTCGGCGTGCGGATCGCGATCGACGACGCCGGCGCAGGCTACGCCAGCTTGCGCCACACCCTGCAGATCGCACCCGACATCGTGAAGGTCGACATCTCGCTCACCCGGTCGATCGACGGGGACCGCGGCAAGCGCGCGCTCGCGAAGGCCCTGATCTCCTTCGCCCAGGAGATGGACATGACGATCGTCGCCGAGGGGATCGAGACCGACGCCGAGCTGCAGACGCTCCTCGAGCTCGGCGTGCGATACGGGCAGGGCTACTTCCTGGCCCAGCCGGGCACGCTCCCCGGCGCTTGACCTCCAGGCTCAGGTCGTCCGGCGATCGATCGCCCAGGACGACCCCGGGGTGGATTTCGTGAAGTTCTTCATCTCCGTCGCGACCGCGACGACCTCGGCGAAGTGCGCGAAGCGCCGGCGTTGTGTGCTCGCGATCCCGATCGAGATCGTCAGCGGCGGGAACCGCTGCTGCTCCCCGCGCCGGTTCAGCACCTCGATCCACCCACGCTCGCGGTCGCCCTCGTCGTAATACTCGGGTGAACGATCGTCGAAGCGCTGGACGATGGTGTCCGCGACGAGCGCCGCCGCCGACGGCGGCACGACGAGGACGAAATCATCTCCCCCGAGATGACCGACGAAGGCGTCCCCCGGGACGAGCTCCTCGAGCACGTCCTCCATCGTCCGCGCGAGCTCCTGGATCACCTGATCCCCGCGCGCGAACCCGTAGTGGTCGTTGAACGCCTTGAACTGGTCGAGGTCGGCGTAGAGCAACGCGAACTCGTTCCCCGAGGAGACGCGGTCTTCGATCTCCTCCTGGATCCGGACGTTCCCCGGCAATCCGGTCAGCGGGGACTCGTCCTTCATCTCCTTCGACCGGCGGAGGACGCCGCGCACCCTCGCGAGGAGCTCCGGCGTATCGAACGGCTTGACGATGTAGTCGTCGGCCCCGATCGCGAATCCCTCGAGCTTGTCCGCGGAGAGCCCGCGGGCGGTGAGGATGATCACGGAGACCGCCGCGGTCCGGGGGTCCTGGCGAAGCAGGCGGGTCAGCTCGAACCCGTCCACGTGGGGCATCATCACGTCGGTGATGACGAGGTCCGGCGCGTCCTGCTGGACCAGCTGGATCGCCTGCTCCCCGTCATTCGCGACCCGAACCCGATACCCCGCGGCCGCCAGCTCGATCTCGAGGAGTCGGGCGATGAACGGATCGTCGTCGACCACGAGCAGTTTCTCTCCGCCCGGGTCCGGTCCGCGCTCTCCGTCGCTCACGTCGACACGCACATCCTCGGCAGCTCCCTCTCGATCGGCGCTCGGTCCCACCGACGCATCGGCAGCTTACCGTCCCCACCTGGAGGGGTCGCGGAGGCGCCGGAAAGGGGACGGCAACACCGGCGCCGTGGGACGATGGGTGCCTCGCAGCGCGTGAAGGGGTTCCTCGACGATGCAGGTGCTCGATACGTTCCTCGATGCGATGGGCGACACCCCACTCGTCCGCCTCCGCGGCGTGACGCGGGGGCTGCGTCCGACGGTGCTCGCCAAGCTCGAGATGCTCAACCCGGGCGGGTCGGTGAAGGACCGCATCGGGATCCGGATGATCGAGGCGGCCGAACGCGAGGGGAAGCTCCGTCCCGGCGGCACGATCGTGGAGCCGACGTCGGGGAACACGGGTCACGGGCTGGCGATCGCGGCGGCGGTCAAGGGCTACGACTGCATCTTCGTGATGCCGGACAAGATGAGCCAGGAGAAGATCGCGCTCCTGCGAGCGTACGGGGCGGAGGTCGTGATCTGCCCGACCGCGGTGGCGCGCGAGTCGCCAGAGTCCTACTACTCGGTGGCCGACCGGCTGGCTTCGGAGATCCCGGGCGCGTTCCAACCGAACCAGTACTTCAATCCCGTCAACCCGCAGACGCACGAGGAGACGACCGGTCCCGAGATCTGGCGACAGACCGACGGGACGATCGACGTGTTCGTGGCCGGGGTCGGGACCGGCGGCACGATCACCGGCGTCGCCCGTTTCCTCAAGCGGATGAAGCCGTCGGTCACGATCGTGGGCGCCGACACGGAGGGGTCGGTGTACACGGGGGACACCCCCCGGCCGTACCTGACCGAAGGGATCGGAGAGGACTTCTGGCCCGACACCTTCGATCCTGCCCTCGTCGATCGATGGGTGCGGGTTCCCGACCGTGAAGCGTTCCTGACCGCGCGTGCCGTGACCCGCCAGGAGGGGATCCTGATCGGCGGCTCGGGTGGCTCGGCCGTTGCCGCCGCCCTCACGGTCGCACGCGACCACGACGAGGGCGCGACGATCGTCGTCCTGCTCCCCGATACCGGCCGTCAGTACCTTTCGAAGCTCTTCTCAGATTCGTGGATGCGTCAGTACGGCTTCCTCGAGGGACCGGAGGTGATCCGGGTCGAGCAGGTGCTCGGCGTCAAGGGCGGCGAGCTGCCCGCCGTGATCACCGTCCTCGCGCATGACAAGGTGCGCCAGGCCGTCGACGTGTTGCAGACGCACAGCATCTCGCAAGCGCCGGTCGTCCGCGAGGGATCGACCGACGTCGCGCAGTTCGTCGGATCGATCCGTGACCGTGAGCTGCTCGAGCGGGTGTTCCGCGACCCGGACGCGCTGCAGGCCGACGTCGCCTCGGTCATGGCGCCGCCGATCCCCGTCGTCGAGTGGGACGCGGCGGTCGACGACGCGTTCGAGGAGCTCGAGCGAGCCCCGGCCGTACTCGTGGCGAAGGCCGGCCAGGTCCTCGGCGTCCTGACCAGGAGCGACCTGTTGGACTTCCTCGCACACCGTCGGCAGGCGCCTTCGCGCCAAGGCCCGATCTAGGTAGTGCTCGCGCTCGGGATCGACGTCGGCGCGCCGCGCAAGGGGTTGGACCTGGTCCTGCTGGACGGCGGCCGCGAGCCGGTGCGGGTCGTCTCGAAGGTCGGGATCGACCGCCTCGGGCTCCTGATCGGCGAGCTCAAGCCCGACGTGATCGCGATCGACGCGCCGCCCGCGTGGGCCCCGAACGGATCGTCGCGCCTGACGGAGCGGCTGCTCGCGCAGTGCAACATCCACGCGTTCAACACCCCGTCGGCGCGCGAAGGGTCCGGCCATCCGTTCTACGCGTGGATGGAATCCGGCTTCCAGGTGTTCGCGGTGGTGGCCGCGCGAGGCTACCCACGCTACCGGGCGGGAGGCCCGCGGGGTACTGCGATGGAGGTGTTCCCCCACGGCAGCGCGGCGGTCCTCGCGGGCTGTCTCCCACCGAGGGGCGCGAAGAAGAAGCCGTGGCGCGAACGGATCCTGGCGGCCCAGGGTGTCCCCACCGCGGACCTGACGACCGCCGACCGGATCGACGCTGCCCTCTGTGCGCTGACCGGCCTGCTCGCGCTCGAGGGGAAGCGATCGGCACCGGGTGACCCCAAGGAAGGGGTGATCGTGCTCCCCGCAGCATCGCTCCCCGCGCGGCCCTTCCGCCCGGCGCCCGCCGAGGCGCACGACGAGGCCACGCTGCCGCTGTTCCGCGAGTGCGCATGCGGCGACCCTGCGTGTCACGAGCTCACGCGGACCGAGTTCGCGCCCGGGCACGACGCGAAGCGGAAGTCGCGGTTATGGGCGAGCGCCCGCACCGGCACGCTCGCGGTCGAGGAGCTGAGGAGACGCGGATGGGTGATCCCACCGGAGATGCGATGAGGTTCGAGACGGCCGCGATCCACGCGGGCCAGGACCCCGAGCCGGTGTACGGCTCGGTCAACGTGCCGATCTATCAGACGTCCACGTACGTGCAGGAGGAGGTCGGCACGCCGAAGGTGTGGGACTACGCGCGCGGCGGGAACCCGACGCGCGCCGCCTTCGAAGCAGCGCTCGCCGCCCTCGAGGGTGGCGAACGCTGCTTCGCGTTCGCGAGCGGGATGGCGGCGGAGACGACCCTGCTCCTGACGCTCCGTCCGGGTGATCACGTCCTGTTGGCCGACGATGTCTACGGCGGGACCTACCGGCTGCTCTCGAAGGTGCTCGGCCCCTGGGGGCTCGCGTTCGACACGTGCGACATGACCGACCCGCGAACGGTCGAGGCCGCAATTCGGGCGAACACCCGGATCGTCTGGGTGGAGACCCCGTCGAACCCCTTGCTCAAGATCGTCGACATCGCGGCGGTGTCGTCGGCCGCGCACGCGGGCGGGGCGAAGGTCGTCGTCGACAACACGTTCGCGACGCCCGCCGCGCAGCGTCCGCTCGCGCTCGGCGCCGACGTGGTCGTGCACAGCGTCACGAAGTTCATCGGGGGTCACTCGGATCTGATCGGTGGCGCGCTCGTCACGAGCGACGCCGACCTGGTCGAGCCGGTCGCCTTCCTCGTGAACGCGGTCGGCGCCGTGCCGGGCCCGATGGACTGCTACCTCGCGCTCCGCGGGCTGAAAACCCTCGCGATGCGGATGGAACGTCATGCGGCGTCGGCGGGCGCGATCGCCGCGTTCCTCGACTCCCATCCGAAGGTCAACCAGGTGTACTATCCGGGCCTGCCGGGCCATCCGGGACACGACCTCGCCGCGCGACAGATGACGGGGTTCGGGGGCGTCGTCTCGTTCACGGTCGGCTCGGCGGTCGAAGCGCTCAAGGTCGCGCGGCGCACCGAGCTGTTCTTCCTGGCGGAGTCGCTCGGTGGCGTCGAGTCGCTGATCGAGGTCCCCGGTCCGATGACCCATGCAAGCGTCGCGGGGTCGCCGATCGAGGTGTCGCCCGAGCTGATCCGCCTCTCCGTCGGCGTGGAGCATCCCGACGATCTGATCGAGGACCTCGGTCGCGCGCTGGGGTGACGTGAAGCGCCGGTCCGCGGCCCTCGTGTCGGGGATGCTGGTGCTCTCGTTCGCCCATGCTCCCGCGCGCGCCGAGGTACCCGCGGCGACGCCGTCGCGCTTCCTCCGGGCCGACCACCCCGTGAGCATGGCGTGGACACCCGACGGCACGCGGCTCTTCTTCGACGAGCAGTTGACGGGAAACATCCGCGTCACGACGGGCGACGGCACCGTGCTCCCCGAGCCGTTCGCGCATCTCGACGTCGACGTGTCTTCCGAGACCGGACTCCTCGGCGTCGCCGTGGACCCCGGGTTCCCCACGCAGCCGTGGATCTACGTCTACTACTCCGATCCCGCGCTCGGAGTGAACCGCTTGGTGCGGTCCCGCGCCGACGGTGACGTCGCCACGGGACCACCCCAGGTCCTGCTCGAGGGTCTCGGGTCGCAGAACCGCTACCACAACGGGGGTGCGCTCGTGTTCGGCGCCGACGGCATGCTCTACGTGACCGTCGGCGAATCGCACGAACCCTCGTTCGCGCAGGACCCGAACTCGATCGGCGGGAAGGTGCTCCGCCTGATGTCCGACGGCGGGGTCCCGCCGGACAACCCGATCCCCGGCAACCCGCTGTTCACGCTGGGGCACCGCAACTCGTTCGGGATCTGCGTGGACCCGGCGACCGGCGACCTGTGGGAGACCGAGAACGGACCGACGAGCGATGACGAGATCAACCTGCTCCGGGCGGGCGGCAACTACGGCTGGCCCGACGTGATGGGCGACGGCGGACCCGAGGGGACCATCGATCCAGTGATCGACCCGTTCAGGAGATCGCACCGACCGGCTGCGCGGTCTGGCGCGGTGCGCTCTACTACGGTTCCTACCTCGATGGCGCGATCCGCCGGCTCGATCTGCCGCCGGGGACGGATCCTCGGCCGGTCGCGGTGATCGTCCTCGGGGAGCCGGTCTTCGACCTCACCGTCGGCCCCGACGACCGGCTGTACATCTCCTCACCGGGCGGCATCTGGCGCCTCGACGCTCCGCCGGCCGGGACCGTTTCGGTGCCTCCATCGACTCGGACGTCTCGGCGGTACCCGTGGTGGGGCTGGTTCGCGCTCGCCGCGGC
>Ga0066709_100000902_pt1 | contig 18101 bp, 24 predicted proteins | sample GraSoiAngelo_158_FD_79665 | JGI IMG/M metagenome (GOLD analysis project Ga0066709, IMG submission 79665) | Grasslands soil microbial communities from the Angelo Coastal Reserve, California, USA - 14_1009_16_30cm | ecosystem: Environmental > Terrestrial > Soil > Grasslands | place: USA...
CCTAGGTTCGCGCTTCCATGACGGGCTGGGATTGGGCTGCCTTCCGGAAGTACCTGTTCAACCCGTATCTCCTTGACGGCGCGTGGACCACGGTGTGGCTGTCCGTGGCCGTCATGGCCATCGGGCTCCTGCTCGGCCTGGCCGCGGCGCTGATGCGGATGTCGCCGCATCGGGTGCCGCGGAGTATCGCGCGCTTCTACATCTGGCTCATGCGGGGCACGCCTCTGCTCGTCCAGCTCATCATCATCTACACGGGGCTGCCCCAGCTCGGCATCCGGCTCTCGGTGATCCAATCGGCCCTCATCGGCCTCGGGCTCAACGAAGGCGCATACCTGGCCGAGATCATCCGCGCGGGCATCCTCTCGGTGCCGCGCGGGCAATTCGACGCCGCGCGCGCGGTGGGCATGCCGTACTGGACCATGCTGCGGGTGATCATCCTGCCCCAGGCGGCGCGCGTGATCATTCCGCCCCTCGGGAACAACTTCAACGGGCTTCTCAAGACCACCTCGCTCGCCTCCGTGATCTCGCTCGAGGAGCTGTTGCGCCGGTCGCAGATGCTGATCCAGCTCGAGTTCAAGGTGCTCGAGATCTTCGTGGTCGCCGCCTGCTACTACCTCGCCATGACGAGCCTGTGGGGCTTGGTGCAGCGGCGGCTCGAGACGCACTTCGGCCGCCCCTACGGCCCCTCCGCTGGCCGACCGCCGCGGGCCATCGAGGGCACGCTGCTCGAGCAGGACGCGCGCTGATGGCCGCGGCCGATCTCGCCGTGGAGGCACGGGGCGTTCACAAGTTCTACGGCTCCCAGCACGTGCTGCACGGCATCGATCTCGAGGTGCGCCGCGGGCAGGTGGTGGTCGTGGTGGGGCCGAGCGGCTCGGGCAAGAGCACCCTCCTTCGATGCCTGAATCACCTCGAGACCGTTCAGCGCGGGTCGATCCGGGTGTGCGGGGAGCTGGTCGGCTATCGCGAGACGGCGCGGGGACCGGTCGAGCTCCGCGACGCGGAGGTGGCGCGCCATCGGCGGCGCATCGGCATGGTCTTCCAGCAGTTCAACCTCTTCCCGCACCTGACCGCTCTCGGCAACATCATGGCCGGTCCCCTGCACGTCCTCGGCGAGTCTCGCGCGCGCGCGCTGGCGGAGGCGCGACGGCTGCTCGCGCTGGTGGGCCTGCCGGACAAGGCCGACGCCTATCCGGGCCAGCTCTCGGGAGGGCAGCAGCAGCGCGTGGCCATCGCGCGGGCGCTCGCCATGCGCCCCGAGGTCATGCTCTTCGACGAGCCGACCTCCGCCCTGGACCCCGAGATGATCAGCGAGGTGCTGGACGTGATGGTGGCGCTGTCCAAGCAAGGCATGACCATGATCGTGGTCACGCACGAGATGGGCTTCGCGCGGGCGGTGGCCGACCGGGTGGTGTTCGTGGACGAAGGCCGGGTGGTCGAGGACGCGGCGCCCGCGGAGTTCTTCACACGGCCGCGGACGGAGCGCGGCCGCGCGTTTCTCGACAAGATTCTCCACTAAGGAGCTCTCACAGTGAAGAACGGGGAGATCGGCTTCGGGCTGGTGGGCACCGGCATGGCCGGAGGCTTTCACGCGAAGGAGCTGCGGCACGTCCGCGGCGGCCGGCTCACCGCCGTCTGCTCGCGCGATCCCGGGCGCCTTCAGGCATTCGCGCGCGAGTGGGAGGTGCCGCGCAGGTACACGCACTTCAGCGAGCTTTGCCGCGATCCCGAGGTCGACGTGGTGTGCGTGCTCACGCCGACGGGAACCCACCTCGAGGTGGCGCGGGCCGCCTCGGCCGCCGGCAAGCACGTGCTGGTCGAGAAGCCGCTCGACATCAACCTGGAGCGCGCGGACGAGATGATCCGGCTCTGCCGCGCCAGCCGCACCAAGCTCGGGGTGATTTTCCAGATGCGCTTCGGGACCGTGGCCGCGCGGCTCAGGGAAGCCGTCCAGTCCGGCGCCCTCGGGCGGATCTTTCTCGCCGACGCCGTGGACAAGTCGAGCCGCTCTCCCGCCTACTACGATTCGGCGGAGTGGCGGGGCACGAGAGCGCTCGAGGGCGGTGGCTGTCTCATGACGCAGTCCATCCACATCGTGGATCTGCTCCAGCACGTGGTCGGGCCCGTGCGGTCGGTCATCGGCCGGGTCGCCACCAAGCAGCACGCCATCGAGGTGGAGGACACGGCGACGGCGCTGGTCTCCTTCGAGAACGGCGCCATGGGGATGATCGAGAGCACGTCGTCCATCAAGCCCGCGCTGAAGTCGCGCCTCGAGCTCCACGGCGACCACGGCACCATCGTGGCCAACGCGCAGTACGATCAGATCCTCTTCTGGAACGTGGGCGGCCGGACGGTGCCCGACGTGGAGACGAACTTCGCGATCGGCGACACCGACGACCCGTGGGCGTATCCGCAGGTGCGCCACCGTATCCAGCTCCAGGACATGGTGGACGCGATCCGGGAGGACCGCGATCCCGTGCTCACCGGCGAGGACGCGCGCGTCTCGCTCGCCATCAACATGGCGATCTACGAGTCGTCCCGCACGGGCAGGGAAGTCTTCCTGAAGGACCTCGCCCCGCCGACCTAGCCGAGGTGGGCCATCACGGCCTGGCCGTCTCGAAAGTATTGCACTGGTTCACGTCGCCGGAGTCGAGGCCGGCGCGGAACCATCGCACGCGCTGGGCGGAGGAGCCGTGAGTGAAAGACTCCGGCGACACGCGGCCCCGCGTCTGCTGCTGGAGACGGTCATCGCCGATGGCCGCCGCCGCCGCGAGGCCGGCTTCCACGTCGCCCGGGTCGAGCAGGTTCCGCTGCTTGGCGGAGTGGCCCCAGACGCCGGCAAAGCAGTCGGCCTGCAGCTCCACGAGGACGGAGAGCGCATTGCTCCTCGTCCCGGATGTGCGGCCGCGCTGCTGCGCCACCTTGTCCGTGATGCCAAGCAGGTTCTGCACGTGATGGCCCACCTCGTGCGCGATCACGTAGGCTCGCGCGAACTCACCCGGCGCCCCGAATCGCTTCGACAGGTCCTCCAGAAACGAGCGGTCGAGATAGACACGGCTGTCGGACGAGCAATAGAAGGGCCCGACGGCGGAGCTGGCCAGGCCACAGGCCGAGTCGACCGCGCCCCGGAAGAGCACGAGCTTCGGAGGGCGGTATTCGCCTCCCATGCCCTTGAAGATGGCGCTCCAGGTGTCCTCTGTGTCGCCGAGGACCCGGGCAATGAAGTCCTTGGTCTCGTCGCGCGCCCCCGGCGCGGACGTTGAGGCGGGCGGGGCGCTATGAGTCGGGGCCGAGGGCGACTCTCCGTTCTGCAGTGATACCAGGACATCGAGCGGGTTCAGCCCAAGGAACCAGCTGATCGCCAGCACCACGATCAGCCCCACGCCCCCTAGCTTGAATCCTCCACCGAGACCGCCTGCCGGCCCGGCGGACTCGCGGTCCTCGACGTTGCCGCTGCCCCGCATGTTTCCCCAGCGCACGGTGAGCCCTCCTGCCTTGTATCCATGCAAAGTCTGAGCCCAGTCTCTAGAAGCATGGCCGAGCCCGGGTGCCGGATCAACCGATGACTGTTAAAATGTCGCTATGCCCAAGCGTAGCGCAGGCTTGCTGATGTATCGGCGCTCTCGTGGCTCCCTGGAGGTCTTGCTGGTGCATCCGGGCGGTCCATTCTGGATGAAGAAAGACCTGGGCGCGTGGTCGATACCGAAGGGCGAATACGAGGCTGGGGAGGAGCCACTCGCGGCGGGGACCAGGGAATTCGAGGAGGAGACCGGATTGGTCGCGAAAGGTCCCTACACGCCGCTGAGGTCCATCACCCAGCAGGTCGGCAAGGTGGTACAGGCTTGGGCCTTTGAGGGCGATTGCGACGCGGAATCATTGAAGAGCACGACCTTTTCTCTCGAGTGGCCGCCAAGGTCCGGGCGGCGCCAGGAGTTCCCGGAAGTCGACCGTGGCGGTTGGTTCAGCCTCGAGGAGGCGCGGCGAAGGATCCTCCCCGCTCAGGCGGCCCTGCTCGATGAGCTGGCAGCGAAGATGCCGTGACGGGAGCGGCAGTGGTGCGCTGTTACTCGGTACAACTTTCCCGATCGGACCCACGACCTCCAGGATTTTCAATCTCTTGGCAATCAACTTCCCTCGGCACGCTCCTTGCGTCGGTCGCTGTCAGTCGGTACAACCACGCAACCAGCGACCTCGGGTCGCTCGAAGGAGCCCAAAATGCAGCTCACGCAAGTGGGACGACCGAGCACGCCGCAATCGGCGAGCATACCGCGATCGGTGAACGTGGGAAACGGCGAGCGGCTTGCCTCCATCATTCTCGGGTCCGGCCTGCTGGCCTTCGGCCTGGCCCGGCGGTCCCGGAGCGGCTGGGGCCTGGCCGCGACCGGCGCCACGCTCGTGTACCGTGGCCTGCGGGGGAGTTGCGCCGTCTATCGCGCCCTCGGCATCAACCGGGCCAGCCATGATGAAGGACGGAGCGGCAACCTGGGAGTGAAGATCGAGCGCGAGCTTTCGATCGAGGAGCCCGCGGGCAAGCTCTACGGCTTCTGGCGGGATTTTCGGAACCTGCCCACCATCATGCCCAACGTCGAATCGGTGACGGTGCAGTCGGACACGCGGTCGCACTGGGTGGTCAAGGGGCCGATGGGAGCGACGTTCGAGTGGGACGCAGAGATCATCAACGACAAGCCGAACGAGCTGATCGCCTGGCACACGGAAGGGGCGACTGTCGAGTCCGCCGGCTCCGTGCGATTCGAGCCAAGGCCCGACGGCGGCACCCTCGTGCGCGTATCCTTCCAATACGATCCGCCGGGCGGCGAGCTCGCGCACATGGTCTCCACCCTCTTCGGTGAAGATCCGGGTGCGCGGATCGAGGAGGACCTGGCGCGCCTCAAGGAGGGGATGGAGCGCGCGCACGAGGATCGCGACGGTCTACAGCCCGCGTCTGCAAGTGCGTTGGGCTACAAATCGGCGCCCTCGAGTACCTCGGGGTAGTCCGAGGAGGCGCGACGGCTCGACGTGATCTGATCCAGGGTGCATCGTCTCGGCTTCTTGTCCGGCCGCCACCGGAGGAAGCGAGTGCCGTGGCGGAAGCGGCCTCCCGTGACGTGATCGTAGCGCACCTCGGCGACGAGCTCGGGAGCCAACGGCTGCCATTCAGCCGACCGGTCCGTGCTCCAGCGGCTGGGTCCTCCGGGCGCCCGTCCCGTGAAGCCGGGCGGCTTGATGAGCGGCTCGAGCTTCCGGAGCATGCTCTTGCGCTCGGCCGCGGAAAAACCCGACGTGAACCCGACGTGGTGCAAGAGGCCTTTCGCGTCATAGAGCCCCAGCAAGAGCGATCCGACCACACGCGATTTCGAGGCATAGCGGAAGCCGCCGACCACGCAGTCAACCGTCCGGAGGCGCTTCACCTTCTGCATGCCCGTCCGGTCGCCCGAACGGTATTCGAGGTCGAGGCGCTTGGCCACCACGCCGTCGAAGATGCCGCCGGTCATGGAGAACCAGGCGCGCGCGGCCTTGGCGTCCGTGGTCGCGGGGGAGAGGCGGAAGCCCTTCACGCCGGCCAGTTCCTTCTTCGCAAAGGCTTCGAGGAATGGACGTCGTTCGCGGAGAGGCCGATCCACCAGCGCGTGTCTGCCGGTATCTGCGAGCATGTCGAAGACCACGAGGAGGGCGGGGCGCTCCGCGGAGAGCTTCTTCACCCGGCTCTCGGCCGGATGAATGCGCTGGAGGAGATCGTCGAAGGAGAGCTGACCATCGATGGGGATCACGATCTCCCCGTCGAGGACGAAAGCGTCTGCCGGCACTGAACGGACCGCCTCCACGACTTCGGGGAAATAGCGGGTGAGAGACTGCCCCGACTTGGATTGCAGCTCGACCGAGCGGCCGTTACGGAAAACGAGACAGCGAAAGCCGTCCCACTTCGGCTCGTAGTGCCATCCGGGCCCCGTGGGAAGCGTGTCGACGAGGAGGGCCTCCATAGGAGGATAAGGAGGCGTGATCCGGGCGCTCACGTTTCTGCGCCCGCCGGCGAGACGGCACGGGCAAAAGCCTGCGCTCCCAGGGCATTGAGCACCTCACCGCGCCCGACCCAACCTCGGCGGGCCATGGCCACGCCGTACTGGAGATTCCGGTACTCGGCCACGGCGTGCGCGTCCGTGGAGATCACGAAGCGTATGCCGCGCTCACGCGCCGCCCGCAGCCATCGAGGCGCCATGTCCAGCCGCCGCGGATCGCCGTTGATCTCGACCGCCGCGCGGGAGGCGGCGACGACATCCAGCACCTCCTCCACGCGGCACTCGATGGGAGGCCTCGACAGGACAAGCCGGCCGAGGGCATGTCCCCAGATCTTGAAGCAGGGGTGCGCCATGGCCCGCGTGAGACGTCGCGTCATCTGCGCGGCGTCGAGACGGAAGCGCTGGTGCACGCTGGCGATGACGACGTCTAGCTGCTCGAGGATGGAGTCGGGATAGTCGAGGGCCCCGTCGGCCAGGATATCCACCTCGCTTCCGCGCAGCAGCCGCACCGACACGGACTCCTGGACGCGGGCGATCTCTTCCCACTGCGCCTTGAGGCGGTCGACGCTCAAGCCCCCCGCATATGACGCCGCGGGCGAGTGATCGGTGATGGTCAGATACTCCATGGCCAGCGCGTCGGCCGCCTTGGCCATCTGCTCCACGGTATGCCGGCCGTCAGAGTAGACGGTATGGCAGTGCACCATTCCGCGGATATCTTCCCGGCAGACCAGATCGTCGGGCAGCGTGCCCTTCAGGGCGGCCTCGATTTCGCCTTCGTTTTCCCTGACCTCGGGTGGAATCAACGGAAGGGCCAGGGACCGATACACGTCCGCCTCGTTTTCTATGGAAAGGCGCGTGGCCCGCGGCGCGCGGAGCAGACCGGAAGGCTCGAGCCTGAGACGGCGCTCCTCCGCTAACCGCTGAAGACGCTCGACGTGCGCGGGCGCCCCGGTCGCGAAGAGTATTTCGGTCGGGTAGCTTCGAGGAGCGACCACGCGCACTTCCACGGGCAGGCCGTCCGGCAATGTCGCCCGCACCACGAGCCCGTCTCGCTCTCCGCCGGAGAGAAAGGGGGCCGACCGGACGTGGTTCGCCGCCGAGGCCGGCTTGGTGGAGGCGAGGACCAGGACGAGTTTGTCCACGGTCTCGGTGCATCGCCGAAGGCCACCCGCCACGGCGGTCGCGACGGTGCCCGGAGCCTCTCGCAGGTAGGCGAGAAGCTCTTCCGCTGCCTCGGCGGCTTCGGGGAGGAGCACGCGTGAAGGTCCTTCGAGCCGGTGTATCCTGTCGAGGATCCGCTGCTCGGTCTTCTCCCCGATGCCTTTGATCGCGCGAAGGCGCCCCTTCGCGCACGCCTCCTTGAGCTCAGACACGGTCTCGATGCCCGCGGCGCTCAGAATTTTGATGCGCTTCAATCCGAGCTCGGGTATCCGGCTGAGCTCGGCTGCTCCCGGCGGGTATTGTCGTCGAAGCTCCTCCAGAGCTCTGGACGAGCCCGTCAGATAGAGCTCGGAGATGACGGCGGCCAGCCGTGGCCCGATCCCGTGAAGCTCGGTCAGCCGCTCTTCCTTGACGAGGTGGCCGAGATCAGCGCCCAGCCGCTCGAGAGCCTGAGCAGCGCGATCGTAGGCGCGCACCTTGAACGGCGTTTCGCCCGCGAGATCCAGCAACCTCGCCATCTCGCGAAGAGCGCGCGCGATGCCCAGCCGATCCAGCTTTCCTTCCGCCATAGAGAACGCGCCCCCGGAATGGTGTGCGCCCGGCGACTACTCCTGCCTCTCCCGGCTCCAGTGCCGGTGCTGAGCGACAGCCTTGATGAATTCCGCGGCCACGCCGTTCGTTTCGGCGTCCTTGCCGACCACGATCCCTGCCGACCCGTTCGAGGAGCGAGCGAAGACGGGTGTCTTGACCGCCGGGTCTTGAAGGAATGTGGCCGTTGTGTACTGGGCCATCGACTTGTAGACCTGAAAATAACTGTGCGCCCCCGCTCCCCGAGCATGAACGACTCGCTCGGGAATGCGCTCATGGTTAAAGTGCGTGATCTTCTCGCGAAGAATGAAGTCTTCGAGCAGCGAGCCGCCGCGCTCACCGGCCTTGAGCGAATTCTGGTCGTCGTTGATCCTGAGTCCCTGATCGGTGGTCAGATGCTCCTGGTCGGAATCCTCCCGAAAGGGAGCCAGGTCCTTCATCTTTCCGTTCTGATCCCTCTGCTTGCTCTGTGCCATTGGTCTTCCCGTGAGAGTTCTCAGCTTGATCGGTACAAGCAAAAGGCAAGATCCGCGCCACGAGGGGTCTGCGGACACGTTGAGCAAGTCTCCGAGCAAGTCTCGCGAGAAGGAACGACCTTGTATCGCAGAAGCAGACAAGCGCGTGGCGATGGATGATCGTGCGGCCCGATCGGGTCTCTGGCTGAGCCAGGTCACGCATGCGTGAAGCGACGGCGAAATAGCCTGACACGGTAAGTACTACCGGGTAGCTTGCGGCGGCTCCCTTGAACGTCCTTCCCTCAGGTAGGTCGCCAGAGGAGCCCGCGGGCACACACGAGGGATGAAAAATGCCTCAGGAAAGCCGAATCGTGCGGCCGGTCCCTCTGGCACGTCGGTTGCTCTCGAGAGACAGCGGGGAAGGATCGCAACCATCAACACCAATGGAGGGCACGCGATGCGGAATGCCAAAGCTGTAACTGCGGTGTTTGGAAGCATGTTGCTCGCTATCACGCTGACGGCCGGAATGGCCGTTGCCCAGTCGGGATCTTCGGATAGCACGAAGGACTCCACCTCTCAGCCGGCTCAGCCCGCTCAGCCGTCGCAGCCGGCTCAGTCGTCGCAGCCGGCTCAGTCGTCCCAGCCGGCCGCCCCGTCTGAGATGAAGCAGTCCCAGAGCGATTCCCGGACGGACGTGAGGACGGAGAACCGGACTGACAGAATCGTGGAGACGGAGCGCACCAAGCTGCTCGGCATGGACCCGATGGTCGCGATGATCGTCGGCGCCGTGCTTTTCATCGTTGTGATCATGGCGATTGTGTCGATGTCCAGGAGGTCGTCGAGCACGAGCGTAGAGACGACGCGTCGTACCTCGGCGTAGCCTCCCGGCTGGGTCTCGTCGATGGCGCGATTCCGCTCTGATGCGGCCGCCGTCGACGAGGCCCGGTCGCGGCAGTGGTGGCTTTCAGCGAAGGGGCACGGACACCTCGTGTCCCTTTTGCTCCGCTGACACGTAGCCCGCATAGAGCGTTGCGACTGTGTCGCGCGCCGCGTCCGCATCCGACTGCGGGCGGCCGCCGCTGACGCAGCACTCCAGGAAGTCCTGGATCTCGCCGTAGAAGCCTTGCTGCCACTCCTCGTCGGCGGCGGGGTGGCTCCAGCCCTCTTTGGTGCCGAGCTTCTCCACCAGATAGATATCGCGGAACTGTCCGGCCTCCGGGTTGTAGGTGTCGAGCAGATTCACGGGATTGAGCCGACAGGTGGTCCGGTGGTTGTTCGCGAACACTTCGAGCCAGTTGTGCACGCCGCCCAGCACCAGCTCGGTGGCGAACACGTCGGCGACGGTGCCGTCCTCGAAGGTGACGTGGAGCTGGCTGTAGTCCTCGACGTCTTCGTAGTCGGTGCGGAGAAAGCCGCGGTCGCGGTAGCGGGGCAGGCGCGTGAGCTCGTGCGTGCGGCACGACACGGTGGCCGGACGGATCGGGCGCCCGCCGTGCGCGCGGCCCTCGACGGCCTTGAGATAGAGGCAGGCCGTCAGCGGATGGCACCCCTTGCCGACAAGCGAGCCGCCCCCGGCGTGGCGCCAGATGCCGTACACGGGCGAGTGCGAGCCGCTGTGCGACTCACCGCCGAGCATCCAGAGGATCTGGGCACCCGACTTCTCGACGATCTCGCGCTCCTTCTGGACCGCGGGCGCGTAGATCCAGTTCTCGGCGTAGCCAAGGACGACGCCCCGCCGGCGGGCCGCGTCGACGATGCGGTCGCTGCTGGCCAGCGCCTCCCGAAGGAGGGCTTCCTTGCCGGCCGGCGAGCCAAACGCACCGGTAAACGGCTTCTCGACGAAGACATGCTTGCCCGCCTCGATCGCCTCGAGAGCGGCCGGCTCGTGGGTGGCGGGCGGCGAGCAGATGTCGACGACGTCGACGTGCGGCAACATGGCGGCGAGATCCGGGTACGGGGTTGCCCCGCACTCGTCCGCGAATGCGTTCCGACGCTCGGCCGTCGGAGACGTCACGCCGGCCAACCGCACGTCGACGCCGTACACGCGACGATAGGAGAGCAGGTGGAGGTGGGCGGCGAATCGCGAGCCGACGATCCCAACATTTAGCGCTGTCATCGACGGCCCATTTTACTGGATAATCCCGGCGTCCGCCCCCTTTGCCGGACTTCCCCTCAACGCACAACGATCGGGAGGCATGTGATGGCACGCACGGCGATCCAACCCGTCGATATGGCAGATCCCCGGCCTCGCTACACTCATGGCTGGCGCGTCGGCAACACGGTCTACGTTGCCGGGCAGCTGGCGCTCGACAAAGACGGCAAGCTCGTCGGGCCGAACGATATCGCCGCTCAGACCCGCCGCGTGCTCGAGAATATGCGTCGCATCCTCGAGGCGGGAGGGGCCAGCCTGCGCGACGTCGTGAAGGTCACGGTCTTCGTCACCGACATCCGCTACCGGGAGCCCTATGGCGAGGTGCGCCAGGAATTTTTCGGCACGAACCCGCCTGCGAGCACCCTGGTGCAGATTTCCTGTCTCGCCATCCCGGGCGCGTTGATCGAGATCGAGGCGGTGGCCGTGATCGATTGACAAGACGCAGTGCCCGAGCCTACCGTCCGTCTGGGAGGAGTGACAGCCATGGACCTACTCTTCGGTACCTTCGCCTCCAAGCCTTTGCTGATCATCCGGGTTTTTCTGGGTATCGTCTTTTTCGCGCACGGCGCGCAGAAGGTCTTCGGCTGGTTCGGCGGGGCCGGGCTCCGCGGGACCATCGCCTACTTCAAGCAGGCGCTGGGAGTGCCGCCCCCGCTCACGGTGCTCGCCGGTCTCACCGAGTGCTTCGGAGGCCTGGCGATGATCGTGGGGCTGCTGGTGCGGCCGGCCGCGGTAGGACTCATCATCGTCATGCTCGTGGCCATCGCGACGGTGCACTGGCGGAACGGCTTCTTCATCAACTGGTCGCTCGAGCCGGGCAAGGGGCACGGCTTCGAGATGAACTTCGCGCTCATCGGCATGGCGCTGGCCGTCCTCGTGGGCGGAGCCGGCGCCTGCTCGATCGACCGGTACATCCGCTCCTGGTAGGAGATCACTTCATGCGCATCGTGGATCTGAGCATGACCGTGGAAGAGTGCGACTCGGCGCCATTCGCCAAGGACGAGTACTACTTCAAGCTCAAGCCGATCGTCAGGTGGGAGGACAAGGGCTTCGTGTCCAACATCGTTGAGATGACCGTGCACGCCGGCACGCACATCGATTCGCCTCACCATTTTTTCCGCGAGATGCCGAACATCGAGCAGCTCCCGCTCGAGTCGATGATGGGCGAGGCGATCGTGCTCGACCTCACCTTCAAGGGATACCCGAAGGGCAAGATCCTGCCGGAGGACATGGATCGTGCGGAGCGCGCGCTCGAGGCGCAGGGCATCAAGATCCCGCCGCACGCCATGCTGTTCCTCCGCACCGACTGGCCCAAGGGCCACAACACCATGGATCCCGCGTGGTGGGACGACTCGCCCTACCTGACGAAGGAGTCCGCCGAGTGGTTGGTCGCGCGCCAGCCGTCCGTGCTCGGGTACGACTTCGCGCAGGAGGAGAAGGGCGCCGACTATGGAAAGGCCGACGAGATCCTGACGAGCGGGATGCGGGTCCACCGCACGATCCTGCCGAAGATCACGTTCCAGATCGAAAACCTCATCAACCTGGACCAGATTCCGTCCAAGGTGAAGGTGATCGCGCTCCCCGCCAAGTGGCGGACGGAATCCGCTCCGGCCCGCGTGATCGCGCTCCTGGACGAGTAGGGGAGGGCTCTTCAGATGGCCACCACCGAGACCTTCGAGATCACCAAGACCGATGCCGAGTGGCGGTCGATGCTGACGCCCGAGCAGTTTCGGGTGCTCCGCAAGCACGGAACCGAGCGGGCGGGGACGAGCCCGCTCGACAAGCAATATGCCGCTGGGACCTACGCCTGCGCCGGCTGCGACCTGGCACTGTTCAAGTCGGATACGAAGTTCGACAGCGGCACCGGATGGCCGAGCTTCTGGGCCCCGATCGACGGCGCCATCCGGACGACCTCCGACCGGAGTCTCTTCATGACGCGCACGGAGACTCACTGCCGGCGCTGTGGCGGGCATCTGGGCCACGTGTTCGACGACGGACCCAAGCCGACGGGCCTTCGATATTGCATGAACGGGGCCGCCCTGAAGTTTCTCCAGGACTGATTCGAATGGAATGAAAAAGAGTATGACGCGACTCGTGCTCGGAGCGCTCATCGTGGCAGCAGCGGCAGCTCCCGTTCATGGCCAGGTGCAGGTCGACATCGGGATCCGGCTCCCGGGGCCGCCCAAGCAGGGGCGCTGCTGAGCCGGTGCGCGGTGGCGCCGTCTCGCTCGTGAGCTATGTGTGGCCGCTACACTCAGACCGCCGCGTTCGACGAGCTGGCCCTCCGCTTCGGGATTACCGTCGAGGACACGGCTCCAGAGGATCTGCCGCCGCGCTATAACGTCGCGCCTTCGCAATTGGTGCCCATCGTGGTGGTCCACCATGGCGGCCGGCAGCTCGTCATGGCGAAGTGGGGCTTTCACGCCGGGTGGATGAAGGCGAGCAAGCTGGCCCCCATCAACGCCAAGGCCGAGACCGTGGCCGAGAGTCCCATGTTCCAGGGCGCGATGAAGCACGGCCGCTGTCTGGTCCCCGCCGACGGCTTCTACGAATGGAAGCCCGTGCCCGGGCAGAAGCGCAAGCAGCCCTACTTTCTCAGGCTCAAGAGTGGGGGATTGTTCGCCTTCGCCGGGCTCTACACACCTGCGAATGCCCAGGCCGGCGTTCCGGCGACGTGCACGATCATCACGACGACACCCAACGAGCTGGTGGCCCCCATCCACACGCGCATGCCCGCCATCCTCGAGCCGGGCGACGAGGACCGCTGGTCCGACCCCGGCGTGACGGACCCGGCCATGGTGCTACCCTGCCTCCGCCCGCTGCCCGCGCATCTGATGGAGGCCTATCTGGTCTCTACGCTCGTATCATCGCCCGGGAACGAAGGGGCGCAGCTCGTTGAACCAGTCACGGGGTGACCGGTGTACCGGCGCCTCATGAGGTTTTCATTTGCGGTAGAGTCACACCAAGACACTTCGAGAGTCCAGATTCCCAGGAGGACACGATGATTTCTGCGCGACGGTCACTGGTCATGGGCGTGCTTGCGGGTGTGCTTCTGGGCCTGGCGGGTGCGAGCGTCGCCGACGCGCTCGAGGTCGGGCAGAAAGCGCCTGACTTCTCACTGGTGGGTCCCGAGGGCAAGCCGATCAAGCTCTCGGACCTGACGGCCAAGGGTCCCGTGGTGCTCTACACGTTCATCGCGGCCTTTACTCCCACGTGAACGAAGGAGCTGAACGGCTTCGAGGCGGCCCTGCCGCGCTTCGAGGCCGTGGGCGCCCAGGTCGTGGGCGTCAGCACGGATCACTTTCTCGCTCTCAACGCCTGGAAGAAGGAAAACGGCAGCAAGCAGCTGCTTCTCTCCGACTTCCGCCGCCAGATGCTCCCCGCCTACGGCGCGATGCAGACCGACGAGGCAAGCCCGGTTTACCGCTACGCGAAGCGGGCATTCTTCATCATCGACAAGACCGGGACAGTCAAGTTCGCGAAGGTCATGGACAACTCCCTCGATCTCCTGAGCGCCGACGAGGTTCTCAAGGCGCTCACAGACTCGGGAGTCTGAGCGTCCGGCGAGAGGAAGCGGGTGACTACAGGGATGGCTGGAGCGCCCACCACCCCTGAGCCACCATGCATCGCTGGAAGAGGCGGTTCGCCTCCGTCTGCTCAGGCGAGACCGGGTCCCGGAAGTACGTGCGAGGATCGTTGCTTCCCTCGACCGATCCCACGCGCGCCTGCTGGCCGCACGCATCGAGCGCGCTCTTGAGCTCGTCGTTCGACGCGTTGGCCTTGTGCCACAGGCGGTAGTCGACGCGGTAGAGGGAGCAGCTTGCCAGGAGCCCGGCGAGCGCGAGCAAGCAAACCACATGCCGCAGCGTAGTCATGAATACCTCCGATCGCGGGCGATTCCCCGGGGCCAGGTTGCGCGATGACGAGAATGGACTTGGAGAAGTGGCTCATCCGGAACAACTTCACGCAGGCTCCCGCCGGCAAGACGAGCCACCGGCAATTCATCCTGGGTGCCTGCAAAGTGACGGTGCCGGGTCACGGGCCCAAGGACCTCACCAAGAAGCACCTGGGCATGATCCTCCGCGCGCTGGAGTCCGCCGGCTTCGACCGCGCCAAGGTCCGGCGCGAGTGGGAGCACGCGTGAGCGCTCAGCCGCAGGCGATCGCGTAGACGTCCTGGACGCCCTCGGGCAGGTGATGCTCGGCCCACGTCCGCCCGCCGTCCTGGGTGCCGAAGACCTGGCCGCCGCGGCTCACGCAGTAGACCTGGTCGGGATCGCGCCGGTGCAATGCCACCGCCATCATGGTGCTCCCGGCCTTGACGCCGTGATCGAAGCGGGTCCAGGTCTCGCCGAGGTCCTGGCTGCGGTAGAGCGAGCCGTCCTTGCTTCGCGCGGCGGGACTCAGGCAGGCATACAGGTGGCGCGGGTTGCTCGGCGACACCAGGATGTCGCGGCCATAGGTGAGGGACGAGAATCGACCGATCTCCATGCTCCGCCACGTGGATCCCCGGTCGGCGCTCTCGAACAGCCCCATGCGGACCGCGAGGAACACGGTGCCGGGCTTGGCGGCGCTCACGCACACGGCGTGGCCGTCCAGCATGCCTTCGATGTCGGTGTCGCTGTCGATCTTGCTCTTGAGCTGCGGGAGCTCGGCCAGCTTCAGCAAATCTGAGCTGCAGTCATCCCAGGTCTCGCCGCCGTCGAGGCTGCGCATGACGCCCCCGACCTCGAGCGCCGCGTACAGCTCCTCGGGGCGGGCGGGATCGGCCACGAGGCGCATCACGCGGCAGGTGAACGACTTCATCTTGACCCGCTCGGGCTGCACGGCGTTCGGCAGGCGGCGCCACGAGTCTCCGCCGTCATCGCTGCGGTACACGCCCACGGGCGAGGTGCCCGCGTAGAGGATGCGGGGGTTCGCCGGGTGCACGAGGATGGACCAGATCTCGGTCCCATCGGGCAACCCGAGCCGCTCCCAGTGCTCGCCACGATCCGCCGTCCGGTACGGGCCGCTCCTCGTGCCGAGGTAGACGACGTCAGGGTTCGTCGGATGCACGGCGATCGCCTGGACCTGGGTGATCTCCGGCAATCCGTTGGTCAGCTGCGTCCAGCGGTCGTCGCCGACGGTCTGGCGGAATATCCCTCCTACCGTACCTGAGCCCGAGCGCGCTGAGCCGACGTAAACGTGAGAAGCCGCCGATGGATTGGTCATGGCATGTCTCCCTATTGTGGCCGGAAGCCCGAGGAGCCGACCCAGCCCGTCTCGGAGACATCCAGCATGACTCCGTCCGGCCCGCTGTACTTCACCTCGACGTTGATGCGGCGCTCGTTGCTCTGCCCCACGCCAAGCGCGTCGTTGACATCGTCGCGCCGCTCCGACCCGGCGGCGGCCAGCCGCTCGGCAATCGCCTCCAGGCTCTCCACCTGGAAGCCGATGTGGTGGATGCCGGAAAAGTCCTTGCCCCGCTCGGCTCCCGCCACCGCGTCGTTCTTGAACCTGAGGATGGCCAGGTTGAGGTCGCCGTCGGTGAGGAAGTAGCCGGTGACGGTCGCATGGTCGACCCGGCCGATCTGCTTCATGCCGAAGACGTCGCAGTAGAAGCGCGCGGTCTTCTCCGGGTCCTGGGTTGACAGCGCGATGTGCTTGATCTTCGCCATGACGTCCTCCAGGGTTCAGGGGGTTTACTTGGGGGCCTATATTAGCCCCTCAGAGGCCGCAGTGCATGCGATAGACTAGCCGCCGCCACGGGATCGCCGTACCCCACAGAGGAGGAGGGCATGCCCAACCCCGGCAGATTCGTCCGTGCCGTCCTGGTCGGCGCCTTCGTCGCCGTCGCCCAGCCCGCGCTCGCCCAGACCACCCTCACCATGTCCTCGTGGGTGTCGCCCCAGCATCACCTGACGAGCGTCGTGCTGCAGGGCTGGGCGAACGAGGTGGAGAAGGCGACGAACGGCCGCGTCAAGTTCCAGATGCTGCCCAAGCACCCGTCGGCGCCCCCCGGCACCTTCGACGCGGTGCGGGACGGCCTCGTGGACCTGTCGTTCGTTACCGCGAGCTACACGCCAGCCCGGCACATCCTGCCCCTCATGGCCGAGCTGCCCGGTGCCGGCGACACCGCGCTCGTCAACTCCGTCGCCTACTCGCGCCTCTACTGGAAGTACTTCGACAAGGTCGGGGAGTACAAGGGCGTGAAGCAGCTGGGGGTGTTCACGCACGGCCCCGGCCAGATGTTCACCAAGCGGCCGGTCTCCGGCATCAACGACATCCAGGGCCTCAAGATCCGCACCGGCGGCGGCATCGCCGAGGCGGTGGCGAAAGCCCTCGGCACCTCCGCCTTCGTGAAGCCGGCGCCCGAGTCCTACGAGCTGCTGCAGTCCGGCGTGGCCGACGGCGTGTTCTTCCCCCTCGAGTCGATCGTGTCCTTCAAGCTCGACACCGTCCTCGAGCAGGCGACGCTCTTCCCAGGCGGGATGTACAGCTCGGCCTTCGGCTTCTTCATGAACGAGGACAAGTGGAACAAGCTGCCGAAGCAGGACCAGGAAGCGATCGAGAAGCTCGCCGGCGAACACATTGCGCGCCTGGCCGGCGCCTCGTGGGACGAGGCCGACCGGAAGGGCATGGAGGCGCTGAAGAAATCCGGCGTCAAGATCGTCAACGCCGATCCGGCCTTCGTGGCCGAGGTGAAGAAGCGGTCCGCGCCCATCGTGGACGACTGGATCAAGAAAGCCGGCGCCAAGGGCGTGGACGCTGCGAAGATCCTGGCCGAGTTCCGCGAAGAGCTGAAGAAGGTCGCCGCGGGCAAGTGAAGACGGCCGAGCAGCGGTGGAAGCGCCACGCCGACGCGCTCCTCGGCGTGGTGGCTTCCGCCATCCTTCTCGCCATGATGTTCCTCACGGTGGTGGACGTGGTGGCGCGGTACGCCTTCAACCGCCCGCTGAGGGGCGCCTTCGAAGTGACGGAGCTGATGCTGCTGGTGCTGATCTTCGCCGGGCTGCCGCTCGTCTCGTTCTCCGACGAGCACGCCACCATGGACTTCATCGACCGCCTCCTCGGCCCGCGCGCCCAGCGCTCGCTCGAGGCTCTCGTCCAGCTCGTCAACGCCGCCTTCATGTTCCTGCTGACGTGGCTGGTGTGGCTCAAGGCGGACCGCATCTGGGGCTACCGGGATTCCACCGATGTGCTCCGCATCGTGTACGGACCGTTCGTGTACTTCATGGCGGTCACCCTCGGGCTCGCGGGCGTCATCCATCTGTACAAGATCATCGAACGTAAGTGATGGAAGCCCGCCGGTGACCGAAGGCCGTCGATGATCGAGGGCCTGCTCGGCCTCGCCGCGATGATGGCGCTCTGCTGCCTGCGCGTCCCCATCTCGTTCGCGATGGCCATCGTGGGCTTCGTCGGCTACGCCTACATGCGCGACTGGAACTGGATGGTGGCCTCTGCCACCGTCCAGACCAAGATGTACGAGACGGGACGCAACTACACGCTCTCGGTGGTGCCGCTGTTCATCCTGATGGGCAACTTCGTCACGCGCGCGGGCATGTCGCAGGAGCTGTTCCGCGCCGCCTACGCCTTCATCGGCCACCTGCGCGGCGGCCTGGCCATGGCGACCGTGTGGGCCTCCGCTGGCTTCGGCGGGATCTGCGGCTCGTCCATCGCGACCGCGGCCACCTTCGCCAAAGTGGCCTACCCGTCGATGAAGAAATTCGGCTATTCGGACCGGCTCGCCGCG
>Ga0066709_100000904_pt1 | contig 18097 bp, 13 predicted proteins | sample GraSoiAngelo_158_FD_79665 | JGI IMG/M metagenome (GOLD analysis project Ga0066709, IMG submission 79665) | Grasslands soil microbial communities from the Angelo Coastal Reserve, California, USA - 14_1009_16_30cm | ecosystem: Environmental > Terrestrial > Soil > Grasslands | place: USA...
ACGCCGTCAGATCCGATCTTAAACGGACCGACGACGCTCTGCTCCTGACCGAACGCCGGGCGGCCCATATAAAGAACGTCGTTCAGTCGCTCGAGCTCGATGGTCCCGTCCACGCTCAGATCGGGGACGGCGCCTTTCGGAAGACCGCCGATGAGCGTGACGTCGACGGTTCGTGTGCCGTTGATCACCGAAGGATCGATGCGGGCCACGCGTCCGTCCACGACGCCGTTGCGGGTGTCGACTTCCGCCTTCTGGCCCAGCTGAATGTCTTTCGCCTGCGTTTCTGCAATCTTGATTTCCGCCTTGAGACGCGTCGGGTTCGCGACGCGCGCGAGGTTCGTGCCTGGCGCGACCTGCTGGCCTTCTTCGACCGGCACGAGCTGCAGCATGCCGTCGATGCCGGCACGCACTTTCAGTTCGTCGTGCTGGCGCTGCGCGAGCGCGACGACGGCCTTGGCCTGGTCGACCGCGGACTGCGCGACCGCGATTTGCGCGCGCGTCGATTCGGCCTTGCTCGCGAGCTGCTCCTTCGCGATCTGGTTGCGCACGCCAAGCTGCTCCGCGTCTACCTGCGACTGCTTCAGGACGAGCGCCGATACGAGCTGGTCCTTCGCCAACTCCTCGTTCATCTGCGCCTGCATCTTGGCCTTGTTGTAATCGGCTTCGATGCCCGCTCCAGCTGCCTTCTGCGCGAGCAGGTCGTTACTCAGCTGCACTTTGATGTTCGCCAGCGCCGCTTCCGTCGACTGCAGTTTGAGCTGGGCGTCCTGAAGCTGCTGATCGAGCTGCGGATTGCTCAACTCGAGAATCACGGCGTCGTGTTTGACCGGCGTGCCGGGCCGCAAGACGATTTTTTCAACCCGCGCCTGCGTAGTCGCTGGAATCCAGCGGATGTCTTCCGGTGTCAGCGTTCCGAGGCCGCGCACCTGACGCACCATCGGCCCACGTTTGACGCTGTCGGGCCAGACAACCGCGCGTTCGACGGTCGGCGCGGCCGGCTTCAGCCGCGACAACCCGACCGTGACCAGCGCGATCACGAGAAGCGAAACGCCGCCGTAAACGATCTGGCGGATCCGCTTTTTCCTTGCATTGGACGGACGAGCTATATCCATGGTTGTTAACAGTTTCTCGTTAGACGGAGAAGATAGCGAAAACGATCGGATATGCGCAGGGCAAATGCTGGGCCAGTTCTGTTGTCGTGATTAAGTGATTATAGACGCGGAACTTAGAGGAGTGCAAAAATGCACGCAGACACTGTGAAAGTGTCCGCTTGTGGGACGAACGAATCCCACGGATGGCGAGACTTTCGATCAGTTTTCAGCTGTCAGCCGTGAGTCGGCTAACAGCTGAAGCGTGGCTGAATGCTGATTGGTCAGTGTCGGCTGAGCAGCGCGAACAGTGCGGCGACGATCCCGGGATCGAATTGCACCGGACAGCACCGGAGCAACTCGGTGATCGCGTCCGACGAGTCGATCCGCTTGCGGTACGCCCGCGTCTGCGTCATCGCGTCATAGGCATCCGCCACGGCAATCACACGGCTGGCCAGCGGGATCTCGTCGCCCGAAAGCTTCCGCGGATAGCCGCCGCCGCCGAACCACTCATGCGTCGCGAGCACGATCGGAGCGGCTGCAGCCAGCGACCCGGTCGCCTCGAGGATCTGCGCGCCGACGTCCACGTGGCGGCGCATGAGGGCGACCTCTCCCGGAGTAAGCGGGCTCGGTTTGGTGAGGAGAGCGTCGGGCATCGCGGCTTTGCCGATGTCGTGAAACAGCGCCGCATCTTCGATCAGCGGTCCGAGGGACGCGTGGACGCCCAGCTCCCGCGCAAGCGACTGCACGTATCGCGCGACTCGCTCGCCGTGTGCGACGACATCGGGGATGCGGGCGGACATGATGACGCGCAGAGCATCGCGCTCGTCGAGGCCTTCGGCGGCGTAGGTTCGAACCTCGCCGCAGATTCCGGCGGCCAGGTCCTGTGTCTCGAGCGACAGCTGCGCGTGCCACCGCAGCTCTTCGATCGCCTGCTTTCGCCATTGGCGTCCGCGATCGACGGCGAGCGCGAACCGATCTCGTTGAAAGGGTTTGACCAGGAGATCGACGAAATCGGGCTGCGGCCTTTCGGCGTCGACCAGCTCCTTGGACGCGGTCGCGATGACGACCGCCGTGTTGGGGTGCTTCCGGTGCATCTCGTTGGCGAGCCACAGGCCATCGTGGCCCGGCATCATGACGTCGATGACGGCGAGGTCGTAGTGCTGCGTTCTCAATGTCGCAAGCGCCTCGTCCGCGCTCGCCGCCGTGTGCGATCGCAGTCCCAGCGATTTGACCCAACGCGCCATGATGTCGCGCACCGCCGGCTCGTCGTCGACGATCAGAACTGACGTCATGGCGCGCGGATGAGGCAAGAATATTGCCACGGCCCGCACACGCCGATACATAGGAATCAGTGGAGAATGTAGTGTGCGGTGTGCGTTTGCGCGCACCTGCGCACACCGGCGCGGGCGTCAGCCGCACACTGCGCAGACGAGCCGCACGTTACCGGGCGCGACCGCGAGGATGATGCCGTTGCCGAATCCTGTAACCGCAAAACCGCTGCTGGTCGTCGTCGACGACGAGGCGCCCGTTCTGAAAGTGATCGAGCGTGTGGCCGGCAAGGCCGGCTACGACGTGGTGACGTGCGGCAGCGGCTCGGAAGCGATGCGCGTCCTGATGCGGAGGCCGGCCGACCTCGCGATGGTCGACCTGCGCATGCCCGATGTGAACGGCCTCGATCTGCTGCGGCAGATTCGCGGCGCGGTGCCCGGCTGCGAAGTGATTCTGATGACCGCTTACGCGGCCGTCGACAGCGCGGTCGAAGCCATCAAGCTCGGGGCGCGCGAGTATCTCACCAAGCCCTTTGATTTCGACCGGCTGCGTCAAGTGCTCGTCGAGACGCGCGTCGAGATCGAGCGGCGCGCGCAGGTCGTCGCACTCGAAAGCCAGGTCGCCCGCCAGCTCGAATTCTGCGGGATGCTCGGACGCAGTCCCTCGATGCAGGAAGTGTTCAGTCTGATCCAGCGTCTGGCGCCGCACGCGAAGGTCGTGCTGATTTCCGGCCAGACGGGAACCGGCAAGGAGCTGGGCGCGCGTGCGTTCCACCAGGCGGGGCCGCGGCGGGGGCGGCCATTCGTCACGATTAACTGCTCGGCGGTCGTCGACACGCTTTTCGAGAGCGAGCTGTTCGGCCACGTGCGCGGCGCATTCACCGGCGCCGTCGACTCCAAGCCCGGCATGTTCGAGGCCGCTCAAGGCGGAACCGTCTTCCTCGACGAAATCGGCGAGCTCCCGCTTTCCGTCCAGGCGAAGCTGCTGCGCGCGCTCGAATATGGAGAAGTCCAGCGCGTCGGCTCGCTGCAGCTCAAGCGCGTCGATGTCGCCGTCATCGCGGCGACCAATCGCGATCTTCGTGCGGAGGTCGCTGCCGGACGTTTTCGCGGCGACCTCTTCTACCGGCTGAACGTCGTCGAGGTCGTCCTGCCGCCGCTGTCGGAGCGCCGTGAAGATATTCCGTATCTGACGGCGGCATTTCTGCGCGACGCCGCCCAGCGGATGCGGAAACCGTTGACCGGCCTGACGCCGGCGGCTGAGCGCCTGCTCCTCAACGCGCGCTGGGACGGCAACGTGCGCGAGCTGAAAAACGTCGTCGAGCGCGCGTGCATGCTCGCCGACGGGAATCTGGTGTCGGAACGGGAGCTCGCGGGTGCATTTGGTCCGGACCTCGCGCAGCCGCTCAGATCGCCGGACATCGCGGCGAAGGCGCGTATCGCCCTGGAAAAACCGGCGGCGCCGCTCGACGCGATCGAGCGCGAGCACATCCTCGACGTCCTGCGTCAGGTCAACGGCAATCGCATGGCCGCGGCCAAGGTGCTCGGCATCAGCCGCCGCGCGCTCTATCGGCGGCTCGAACGTCACCGTCTCGTCGACGAAGCTCCGCCCGCGGGATCGCTGCGGCGCTCGTGAGGCGTACCCGACCTGCTCGATCGTGCGCCGGAATCGCACACGGCCGGACGCCAGCGCTGTGACGCATCGGTCACTGGCGCGCAATTGCGATCACCTTGCGCTGGCAAGGTCTTCGCTACTTCTATTGATATGGGTTCTGTCGTGACATTCGTCAAAAACTGCGCGGACCGGATGCGAGCTGACGCGCCCGAGGTTTCGGTGCTCGTCGTCGACGACGAAGAAGCGGTCCGCAAGCTGGTAGAACGCGTGCTGCGCGAGGGAGGCTATCGGACGGCAATGGCCGCCGATGGCGCCGAAGCCATCGAGGTGGCGTCCAAGCTCGACATGCTCGACATCCTGGTTACCGACGTGATGATGCCGCAGATGCAGGGCGACGAGCTCGCGCGCCGCCTGCGCCAGCGCCAACCCGGGTTGAAAGTGTTGTACCTCACCGGTTACAGCGATCAATTGTTCAAGGACAAGATCACTCTCTGGGAGGACGAAGCGTTTCTCGACAAGCCGTGCAGCGTGAAGGGATTGCTGGAAGCTGTTTCGCTGCTGCTGTACGGCCGGTTCGACGTTCACCAGCAGTCCACTTCCTGACGGCGGCACAGGCAGCCATGGCGCGATCTGATCGATTCGATACGCCGAAGATCGACGCGATCGCTCAGCTTCGCCGGCGCGGTCGCGCACGACTTCGACGTCCTGTTGACCGCGATTCTCGGTCACGCCGAGCAGCTTTCGGACAACATCAGACCGAGCGATCCGCGCGCGTCCGATCTGGCCTGCATCCGCGACGCCGCGCAGCTTGCGGCGGCGTTGACCGAGCAGCTGCTCGCCGTCAGCCGCCGGCAGACACGGAAACCGACCGTCGTGAATCTGAACGATTGCGTGGACCGCGCGCGTGGCGTGCTGCACCGGCTCGCTGGTGATGGCATCGCGTTCGAGATTCGGCTCGATGCGGCGCTGAAGCACGCGCGCGTCGACGCCGAACAGATCGAGCAGGTCCTGCTGAATCTCGTCGTCAACGCACGAGACGCGATGCCATCGGGCGGAGCGCTCACCGTCGAGACGCGCAATGTGACGCTGGACGAAACGGTGGCCGTGATCGACAGCGAAGTCGGACGCGGATCGCGCTTCGGCGTCTGTTTCCCGGCGACCGACGACGTGTCGACCGGCGTCATCGCACACGGAGGCGCGCCGGAAGAACACATCGGATCAGCGACCGTCCTGCTCTTCGAAAACGATCAAGCGGTGCGAACGCTCGTCCGCGATGTGCTCCGGCGGCGCGGCTGTGATCTACTCGTCGCGAGCAGTCCCGCGGAGGCGATGAAATTCGCGGCCGAGCATCGAGCGCCGATCGATCTGCTGATCGCCGAGCCGGCAACCGGACCGGAGCGTGATTCGGAGATTGTCGACGCCGTGTGCCGCTGGCGTCCCGAGATGCGAGTTCTTTACCTCGAAAAGCCGTTCACGCCCGACGCGCTCGCGCGGAAGGTGCGCGCCGCTCTCGCGGCCGCGTAACGCGTCCCTCCCGTCCTCTTTCTTCGAACAGCATCGGTGGGGCATGGTCGGCCGCCGCCAGCACCTCGGCGATGCTGCCGAGCGCCTGGACCAGCATCTGGCGTTGCGCCGCCGGCAGCGCGGCGATGCCTGCGATCAAGCGGTCCTGCACCGGTTCGGGCGATCGTCGCAGCACCGCGCGGCCCGCATCGGTGAGCGCGAGACGGACGCGGCGCTTATCGTCTTTCGAGATCACCTTCACGACGAGCTTCCGCGCGACGAGGCGCTGAACGACGACTGAGACCGAGCTCTGGTGGGTGAACGTGCGCGCGGCGAGCTCGTTCACCGAGGCGCCGGGGGACGCGGAGAGCTGCTGCAACGCGAACAGCTGAGCCGCCGTCAGGCCGACCTGCTTCTCCGCTTCGCGGCTGGACGCGCGGAGCACCTGCACGATGCGGCGAATGGCGTCGAGGACCGCGCGGACGTCGGCGGCGAACGGCGACGCATGGGCTCCCATGCGAGCCCAGTGTAGCCCGTTTAGCCGCCGCGCGTGTGCATTTCGAGGTGCGGGTCTTTCCGGAGGAGATCCTGAACGGGCACGAACGCGCGCCGGTCGCCGAGCGCGAGCCGCTCCTCGGCGCCGCGATCGGTCCGATCGCGCCACGCGCCGGCAATCAACGCTTTGATTTCATCCATTGCTGCGCCGCGGCGCAGCGGGTCGCGTAGATCGACGCCGCGCGTCGCGTAAAGGCACAGATACCACATGCCGTCAGCCGTCAGCCGGCTGCGATCGCACGTGCGGCAGAAGGGCTCGGTCGTCGACGCGATGATGCCGAACGTCGTGCCGTCCGGCAGCGCGAACCGTTCGGCCGGCGCAGACGACTCGGGCTCTGCGATCGATTCGATCGATCCGTAACGCCGCGACAGCACGTCGAGGATCTCGCGGCGTGAGAAGACGCGTTCGGGCGACCATCGCGACGCGCCGCCCACGTCCATGTACTCGATGAATCGGACCTCGGCGTCGACCGACTTCCCGTACTCGATCAGATCGGCGACCTCGTCGTCGTTGACGCCGCGGATGACGACCGTGTCGATCTTGAACCGGCCGTAGACGCGATGCGCGGCGGCAATGCCCGTGTGAACCGCCGCGAGTTGATCCACCCGCGTGAGCGCGAGAAAGCGATCGCGTCGCAGCGTGTCGAGGCTGACGGTGACGCGTCGGAGCCCGGCCGCCTTCAGCGCGTCGACTTGATCGGCCAGCAGGACGCCATTGGTCGTCAGCGCCAGATCCTTCAGCCCTGGTTTCGACGAGATCAGCCGGACGAGCGACGGCACGTCGCGCCGCAGGAGCGGTTCGCCGCCGGTGAGGCGCACCTTGTCGACGCCGAGCGATAGAAATACGTCGACGAGCGCGCTGGTTTCCTCGAAGTGGAGGACGTCCTCGCGCGGCAGCCAGACGTAGTCGTCCTCCGGCATGCAGTATTCGCAGCGGAGGTTGCAGCGATCGGTGACCGACAGGCGCAGATTCCGCAGCGGCCGGCCGAGACGGTCCAGCATCATCGGGAAGAGAGGATTGTAAATCGGCGCGTGCCAGGAATGAAAGGACGCGAGGTGATTTGGCCGTCGAAGCGCGCGCTCCAGCGCCCGGGCACGATCGCCGCGCACGACGGGCAGCGGCCATCCGCAGTGATGCGGTAATCCCGGATGTGATAGCCGTACCGGCCAACGAGCATGTCGCCGCACGACGGGCAGCATGTGTCCTCGAGGCCGCCGACGCGGCCCGGCAGGTTGCCGGCATAGACGTACCGCAGGCCGTTCGCGCGGCCGATCGCCGCGGCGTCGACCAGCATGCCCGCAGTCGTGTTCGGCGGATCGGTCATCTTGTAATCGGCGTGAAACGCGGTGACGTGCCACGGAACGTCCGGCGACACGCTGGCGATGAACGACGTGAGCCGCTCGAGCTCGTCGCGGGAGTCGTTGAATCCAGGAATCAGCAGCGTGACGATCTCGACCCAGAAATCCATCGCGTGCAGCCGGCGAATCGTGTCGAGGATCGGCTGCAGCCTTCCGCCAAGCTGACGGTAATGGCGATCGTCGAAGCTCTTGAGATCGACTTTGTACAAATCGACCCACGGGCGCAGATATTCGAGCACTTCCGGCGTGCCGTTGCCGTTCGACACGTATCCCGTCGTCAGCCCCGCTGCCTTGGCCTCCTTGAAGACGGCCACGGCCCACTCGCTCGTGATGAGCGGCTCATTGTACGTGCTCACCATCACGCGCGCGTGCAGCCGAAGCGCATCCTCAACGAGCCCTTCAGGCGTCGCTTGCAGCGGCGGCGCAACGGCAGCCGGATCGCGGAGCGCCTGCGACGTCACCCAGTTCTGGCAGTACCCGCAGTGCAGATCGCATCCAAGCATCCCGAAGCTGTACGTGAGCGCGCCGGGTTGCGCGGGAAAGAACGGCTTCGTCTCGATGGGATCACACTGAACGCCGCCCACATAGCCCCAGGGCACGAACAGACGTCCGCCTTCGTTGAACCGCACCTTGCAGACGCCAATCGCGCCCTCCGGCAGCGGACAGCAGTGGCCGCACGCGTAGCAGCGCAGCCGGCCGTCCGGCAGCCGCTCGTACAATTCGCCTTCGCGCGTCTCGTGCGCGAGCACCTCAGCCAGTGTGGACATGGATTACTTCATTGTATCGCCGCCTCCGGGCTTTGCGCTTCGGCGCGCGATCGAGGGTCTCAGCGGAGCGGGTGGTACGCGCATTGAGGGACTACGTGCCGGAGGTCGTCATGCGCATGTGGTTGGCCGGCGGAATGCTTACCTTGGCTGTGCTGTTTCCCAGTTTGGGAAATGCTCAGGTGTACTCGCTGCCGTCGCTCACCCGGCCACCCGACGTCACGGCTGCGAGCGCCGAGTGGCAAATCAACAACCGGCCGATCCTGGTTCAAGGTCTCGTGTTCTTTCCGACCAGCGAGACGCGGATGTTCGACAGCAACGTGATGATTCAGACCGGTGTGTTCGAAGGCGTCCCCGTTTACTCCGACGCGACGATCGAACCGTTCAGCCTCGTGTACGTGCCCGTAGGGCGCGCGTCCATGCGCGCGTACGAGCGAAGGCGCGATCGCGAGCTCGCGGGAACAACAGGGAGCCGCACCCCAACGTTTCCTGTCGCCCCGGCTGCCTCGCCGGTGCAAACGCCGGAGCGAGCCGCCGTAACGGTCGGAATTTCTGCAGCCACCGCGACGATGACAGCCTCCTTGCCGGCGCCTGAACCGAGCCGGCCGGCGCGTACGGCGGTCGAATCGATTCCGCGTCCGCGTGCGACCGACGGCATCTGGATTCGCTTCAATGGCGCCAAGTGGTACAGCAACGGCGAGGCGGTTGCGTATTCGCCGAACCGATTCGCACAGATCGGCGACTACCGCGGTTTCCCCGTCTATCGCGAGAAGGATGATCACAAGGATGCGATCTGGGTAGCCATCGTGCAGGACGGGCCGCTGGCGCCTTATTCGAAGCGATAAGGACACACAAAGGATACGGTTGTTCTTCGGTCTCCCGAAGCCCGTTTGGTTGCTCGGATGGGTCAGCCTGGCGACCGATTCGGCAACCGAAGCCATCTATCCGCTGCTTCCGTTCTTCCTGACGCGCGTGCTCGGCGCGGGCGCCGTCTCGCTCGGGATCGTGGAAGGAGCGGCTGAAGCGGCGAACAGCGTTCTCAAAATCCTCTCAGGGCGTATCGCCGATCGATCGGCGCGCAAGCGTCCGCTCGTCCTGTTCGGCTACAGCGTGTCGTCGCTGGCGCGGCCGCTGATTGCCGTGACAACGAATTGGCCGCAGGTTTTCATGGTCAGGGTCCTGGATCGCGTCGGCAAAGGTGTACGGGGCGCGCCGCGCGACGCGATGCTGGCGACGTGGGCCACGCCGCAGACGCGCGGCAAAGTGTACGGATTCCACCGCGCCATGGATCACGCCGGCGCGGTCCTCGGTCCTGCGCTCGCGTCGGTCTTCCTGCTCTTCTTTCCCGATCGGTACCGCACGCTGTTTGCGCTGACGATCGTCCCCGGTGCGATCGCGGTCGCGCTGATTCTGCTGGTCAAGGAAGAGACAGAGGCGAATTCTGCAGCAGATATCCGGCTGGAGCCGGACGGCGTTGATGACACTGATAGCAGGACCGCTGCACGTCAAGAACTTCCGCGCGCGTTCACGATGTTCATGATGGTGCTGACGCTGTTCGCCCTTGGCAACTCGACCGACGCCTTTCTGCTCCTCAAGCTGACCGATGTTGCGGGAAGCGCGAAGTACGTCCCGCTGATGTGGGCCGCTCTCCATGTCGTCAAAGCGACCACGTCCGTCGTCGGCGGCAGCTGGTCCGATCGGATCGGACGCCGGACGGTGATTGCTCTCGGGTGGCTCGTGTACGCCGTTGTGTATGCGGGCTTCGCGGTCAGCACGACGCTCGAGGCGCTCGTGGTGTGGTTCCTCGTCTACGGCTTCTATTTCGGATTCGCCGAGGGTACTGAGAAGGCGCTGGTTGCCGATCTCGCGCCCGAGGCGCGGCGAGGTCTCGCGTTCGGGATCTACAACGCCGTGCAGGGCATCGGTGCGCTGGCGGCGAGCGTCGTATTCGGTGTGCTGTGGAGCGCGTACGGACCGGCTGTGGCGTTCGGCGTCGGCGCCGCCCTCGCGCTCACCGCGACCGCGCTGCTGTTTGCCGCGGTGGGGCGGCAGCCCTGAAGCGCTACAATCGATATTGGCATGCGCCGCATTCTCGTGACCAACGATGACGGCTACCGATCCGAAGGCATTCGCGCGCTCGCCAAAGCGCTCAGCGAGCTCGGATCGGTCACGATCGTCGCGCCCGTCCTCGAAGCGAGCGCAATCGGCCACGCGTTGACGCTGCGTCATCCGCTCAGGCTCGAAGCCGTCGAGGAACACACATACGCGGTCGACGGAACGCCGACCGACTGCGTCAACATCGCCGTGACTCAAGTCTTCAACGGCCTTCCGGACCTCGTCGTCTCGGGCATCAACAAAGGCTGGAACCTGGGCGACGACATCACCTATTCGGGCACCGTCGCGGGCGCGCTCGAAGGCGCGCTCCTCGGCGTGCCGGCCATCGCCGTCTCGCTGCGCCAGACGCGTGGCGACTACGATTTCACCTTTGCGGCGCGCGCCGCCGCGGTCATGGGCGACGCCATCCTGCGGCGCCCGCTGCCGTCGAGAACGTTTCTCAACATCAACCTGCCGAAAGGTCCGCCGAAAGGGTATCGCGTCACCGTCCAGGCCAAGCGCAATCACGTGACGTCGGTCGCCGAGCGCCACGACCCGAAAGGGCGCGCGTATTACTGGATCGAGGAAGGTCAGAACGAGTGGGAACCGCACGACCGGTCGGACTATCAGGCTGTGCGGGACGGCTACGTCTCGGTCACCCCGCTTCAACCCGATCTCACAGGGCACGAGGCGCTCTCAATTGTTGAAGAGCTCACATCCGGCATCAGGATTGAACGCGATTTGTCGCAAGGATGGCAGAGGGCAAGAAGCCAGTGAGCCCGAACAGCACTCATGCGCGCATGGATGTTCGCAATGCGGCGGATGAGGTAAATCGTCGTGTGCCGCGCGCATCGGCATTGGCTGGCCGGATCGACTATGTAGATCTTGCCGAACGTGTCGGCCAGGGTGTCACCGTCGAACCGCGCTCAAAGCGCTGGAAATCGCGTAACCGCTGAAGTAAGGTAACCGCCGAAGGTTACCGGCATGTGCAGCCGTCTACGACTGTGTTTCGGCGTGTTCGCGCTGTTCTCCCTGCCGCTAGCTGTACAAGCCGCCGACTCTCCCACACGCAAACCGTTGACGTCCGATGAGCGCTCGGCGCTGATGTCGCTGCTGAAAGCGGTCGATCTCGCGCAGGAGACCGACGTTGTATCCGACGCGAACCTGTCGTGGGAAACCCACGTTCTCAAGGCGGGAAACGAAGTGGGATATGTGCCGTTCAGGCTGTCCATGAGCGCGCTCGCCGACGCGGTGAAATCCGCCGCTATGTACGTTCGTGTCGTCTCGCGTCACGATGGTTACCGATCGACCGAAGAGGACTCGTCGATTCGCGAGTGGATACTCCATGGCGGAACGCTGCCTGCGCGGCCGCCCGAGACGATGACGATCGGCGCGGGCGAGATGCCCATCGGCGGACCGGCGGTCAGCTCCGGCCGGCGATCAATCTCGGCGCCTGCCGAGGCGTCTGCCGTCCTGGCCATGCAGCAGCGGCAGTTCGAGAAGGAAAAGGCGGCGGCGGAGGCGGCAAAGAGGCGCGCCGAATCGAAGCAGCGCGACCCGTATGTGTTCCCGTTCGAGGAGTACTATTTCTTCGACGTCAAGTCGCACGTGGTCGAGCGGGCCATCGGCGTGCCGCCTGGCGAGTACGACGTGTTCATCGGCATCATCGACCGCGCGCGTGCGAAGACCAGCAGCGCGACCATCGTGCGCCATACCATCAGCGTTCCCGACTTCTGGAATCTCGAGCTCCGGTTGAGCAGCCTGATGCTGGTGACGGGGGTACGGACGCTGGCGTCCGCGCTCGCGGCCAAGGATCAAGTCGAGCACCCGTACACATTCGGCCGCGCGGAAGTAACGCCGGTCAGCAAACCGATCTTCACCACCGACGATGTGCTCTCGGTCGTGTACCAGATCTGCAACTACGGATCGCCCGACGCGGACGTCACCGCCGAATACAATTTCTACCGCACGGCGAACGGCACGCGGACGTTGTTCAACCACACGCTGCCGCAGCAGTTGACCGACAGCGATCTGCCTCCGCCGATCGCGTGGGAGACGCAAGGGTTCGCAATGCAGCGCGTGCCGCTGCACCAGTTCCCCTCGGGTGAATACGAGCTCGAAGTCGTCGTCCGCGATCGGCTGACGCGCAGTACGGCAAGAGAAACGACAACCTTCACGGTGCGATAGCGGAAAGCCGCTTCGAAAACCGCGGCGAGCGAGGGCGAGCCGCGACAGGCGCCCGCGGGTGGGGCCCCGGCGCGAAAGAAGAAAATGATGCGACAGCGAATGTACGCGTGGACTGCAGCCCTGGCGAGCCTGGTGGTCGTGATCGCCGGCACGAGCGTCATCCTCTCGGGACAGACGGGAGCGAAGAACGGCGAGTGGCGCACCTACGGCGGCGACGTCGGCAACACCCGATACTCGCCGCTCGATCAGATCAACGCCTCGAACTTCAAGAACCTCGAGGTCGCGTGGCGATTCAAGACCGACTCGCTCGGCCCGCGCCCCGAGTTCCAGTTCGAAGGCACGCCGCTGATGGTCGGCGGCGTCGTCTACTCGACCGGCGGCACGCGGCGCGCCGTCGTCGCGCTCGATGCGGCGACCGGCGAAATGCTGTGGATGCACGCCGAACGCGAAGGGCCGCGCGGCGCAGCGGCGCCGCGTCAACTCTCCGGCCGCGGCCTCGCGTACTGGTCCGACGGCGCGAACGATTCGCGGATCCTTTACGTGACGCCTGGGTACCGCCTCATCGCGCTCAACGCGAAGACAGGCGTTCCCGTGGTCGGCTTCGGCGACAACGGCGTCGTCGATTTGAAAAAAGACGACGACCAGGAAATCGACCTCGTGACCGGCGAGGTGGGACTGCACTCGACGCCCCTCGTCGCGCGCGACGTCGTCATTGTCGGCGCGGCGCACCGGTCGGGCGGCGTGCCGCGCAGCCGCATGAACGTGAAAGGCTACGTGCGCGGGTTCGACGTTCGCACGGGAAAGCGCCTCTGGATCTTCCACACGATTCCCGGTCTCCGCGAGTTCGGCAACGACACGTGGGAGCACGACTCGTGGTCGTATACCGGCAATGCCGGCGTGTGGGGGCAGATTTCGGTCGACGAGGAGCTCGGATTCGCGTATCTGCCGGTTGAACTGCCGACGGGCGACTACTACGGCGGTCATCGTCCCGGCAACGGTCTGTTCGGCGAGAGTCTCGTCGCGGTCGATCTGAGAACGGGTCAACGCAAGTGGCACTACCAGCTGGTGCACCATGGCATCTGGGACTTCGACATCCCGTGCGCGCCGATCCTTGTCGACATCACTGTGAACGGCCGAGCCGTCAAAGCAGTCGCGCAACCGACCAAGCAGGCGTTTCTCTACGTGTTCGATCGCGTCACCGGTCAACCGATCTGGCCGATGGAAGAACGTCCCGTCCCGAAAGGCGATGTGCCGGGTGAGTGGTACGCGCCGACGCAGCCGTTTCCCACGAAGCCGCCGGCTTACGATCGGCAGGGTCTGCTCGAGAGCGAGTTGATCGATTTCACGCCGGAGCTTCACGCCGAGGCGCTGAAGGTCGTCTCGAAGTACAAGACCGGTCCGATTTTTACCCCACCCGTGGTCAGCAAGCTCGAAGGACCGCTCGCGACGCTGATGGGCGCGTTCGCGACGAACTGGCCCGGCGGCTCGTTCGATCCCGAAACGCACCTTCTGTACGTCCACTCTCAGTCGGGCGCGACGCCGCTCGGTCTCGTCAAGCCGGCCGATCCGAAGATCGATTTGGACTGGGTCCAGGGATCCGCCGCCACGGGAATGCGCACGACGCTCGGCTCGGGCGGCGGCGCGGGCGCCGACGCATCCTCGACCGATCGCGCCGCCGCGCGCGCGGTGGCGGCGCCGGTGGTGCCCGAGGGCGGCGGCGGAGGTCTCAACGTCCAGGGACTGCCGCTCATCAAGCCGCCGTACGGACGCCTCAGCGCCATCGATCTCGACAAGGGCGAGATCAAATGGCAGGTGCCGCACGGCGACACGCCGGACAACGTCAAGAACAATGCGGCGTTGAAGGGATTGAATATTCCGAAGACCGGCCAGCCGGGCAACGTCGGGAATATCGTGACCAAGACGTTGGTGATCGTCGGCGATCCGCGCGTGACCACGACCGCGACCGGGATGCGCGGTGCGATGCTGCGCGCCTACGACAAGGCGACGGGCGCTGAGGTCGGGGCGGTGTACATGCCTGCTGCGCAAGGTGGATCGCCAATGACCTACATGCTCGATGGCCGTCAGTACATCGTCGTCGCCGTCAGCGGGGCGAACTACTCGGGCGAATTGCTCGCGTTCAAGTTGCCGAACCGCGAACCGTCGACGCGATAAGAGCAGATTGCGGAATCAGCGCTCCACCGCGGGGCGCGCGGACGCGCAGGAGTGGCGGATTTCCCGGTCATTTGCTACGCACTCGAGGTGAGGACGTTATGAATCGTCGAGGATTTTTGAAGCGGACCGCGGCCGCAAGCGCAGCCCTGGCCGCGCCCGCGGTGCCGGTCGACGCGCAATCGGCTTCGCAGCGAACGACGGCGTCGACGACGCCGATCATGTCCGCGGTTGCTGAAAATGCAAACCCACCCGACGCCGACGGGCTCACCGCCGATCGAACCGGTTCGGACTTCATGGTCGACGTCCTCAAGTCGCTGGGGCTCGACTACATCTGCGCGAATCCTGGATCGAGCTTCCGCGGCCTTCACGAGTCGGTGATCAACTACGGCAGCAATTCACAACCGGAATTGATCACGTGCTGTCATGAGGAGTCATCGGTCGCAATGGGGCACGGCTACGCGAAGGTCGAGGGCAAACCGATCGGCGTGTTCGCGCACGGAACAGTGGGCCTTCAGCACGCGGCGATGGCCATCTACAACGCGTGGTGCGACCGAGTGCCCGTGTACATCATGCTGGGCAATCAGCTCGACGCGACGATGAGGCGGCCGGGCGCGGAATGGGCGCACAGCGTGCAGGATGCGGCGGCGATGGTGCGCGACTACACGAAGTGGGACGACACGCCGATGTCGCTGCCGCATTTCGCCGAATCGGCGGTTCGCGCGTACAAGATCGCGCTGACGCCGCCGATGGCGCCGGTCGTCCTCGTCGTCAATTCCGAGATGCAGGAGCACGCGCTCGCCGGCGATGCGAAGATCGCGATCCCGAAGCTCGCCGTCCCGTCCGCGCCGCAGGGCGATTCGGGCGCGGTCGCCGAAGCGGCGCGGCTGCTGGTGGCCGCCGAACATCCGGTGATCGTCGCCGACCGCGTCGCCCGCACACCAGCCGCGATGAAGCATCTCGTCGAGCTGGCTGAGACGCTGCAGGCCGCAGTCATCGATCAGGGCGGGCGGATGAATTTTCCGACGCGCCACCCGTTGAACCAGTCGCAGGCGCGTGCGATCGCGGACGCCGACGTCATCCTCGGGCTCGAGCTGTCGGACTTCTGGGGCGTCGTCAATTCCTATCGCGATCAACTGAATCGAACGACGCGATCGGTCACCAGGCCCGGCGCGAAACTGATCAGCATCACATCCGGCGACCTCTACATGAAATCGAACTATCAGGATTTCCAGCGTTATGCGGAAGTCGATCTCGCGATCGCTGCGGACGCCGAGGCGACGCTGCCGCCGCTCATCGAAGCGGTGAAGCGGCAGATGACCGGCGATCGAAAGCGGATGTTCGAGAGCCGCGGCGCGAAACTGGCCGAAGCGGGCAGCGCGGCCCTCGACCGATCGCGGCTCGAGGCGAGTTACGCCTGGGACGCGAGCCCGGTGAGCACTGCGCGGCTGTCCGCAGAAATGTGGGCACAGATCAAGAACGAGGATTGGGCGCTCGTCAACGGCACCGGAGGCGGATGGGCGCGCCGTTTGTGGAACTTCGACAAGCCGTATCAGTGGATTGGTGGATCAGGAGGCGCCGGCGTCGGCTACGGTGCGCCGGCGGCCGTCGGCGCCGCGCTCGCCCACAAGAAACACGGGCGGCTCGCGGTGAACATCCAGAACGACGGCGATCTGATGTACGCGCCAGGCGTGCTGTGGACCGCGGCGCATCATCGGATTCCGCTGCTCAGCGTGATGCACAACAACCGCGCGTATCATCAGGAGCTGATGCACGTGCAGAAGATGTGCAACCGCCATAGTCGCGGCGTCGATCGCGGCCGCATCGGCAGCGAGCTCGTCGATCCGCCGATCGACTACGCGAAGGTGGCGCAAGGGCTCGGCATGTACGCAGAGGGGCCCATTACCGATCCAAAAGATCTCGGACCGGCCATCGCGCGTGCCGTCGCCGTCGTCAAACGCGGCGAGCCGGCGCTCGTCGACGTCGTCTGTCAACCGCGATAAGAGCTTATGAGATACCTGCTGATCCTCGCGGCCGCGGTGCTTCTGCAAACGAGTGCGACGCCGGCGGGCGATGCCGACAAGGGCAAGACGCTGTTCGTCAAGGTCGGCTGCTATCAATGCCACAACTACGAAGGGCACGGCGGCGCGGCCGGCGCGCGCATCGCGCCGAATCCGCCGCCGTTCCGCGGGTTCGTCAGCTACGTGCGATCGCCGAAGGGCGACATGCCGCCGTACAGAGAAAAGACCCTGTCGGAACAGGATCTCGCCGACATCTACGCGTATCTGAGAAGCCGGCCTCGTCCTCCGGCGGCTGTTCCGCTGCTGACCTCCGATCCCGTTCCTGTCAGGAATCCGGCGGCTGCTTCCAGCGCGGACGTCAGCGGCAAACCGCTGATCGACAACGAGCGCGTCACCGTGTGGGATGTCACGGCAGCGGATCCGAACGGTCCGCGCGTGGAGGGCGACTCCGTCTGGGTGTCGGTGTCGCGTCCGGGCGAGGTGGTGGTGAAATCAAAGGGCGCGCGCGCCGACATCGCCGCGCTCGGCGGTCGCGCGATCGCGATCGATCTCAAGAACGCGCGCAAGCCGCCGCTCGAAAACAAGTCAGGCTACCCGAACGCTTTTCCGCGCCCCGGCGTCAGGAAGGTGCTCGAGAACGAGCGCATCATCGTGTGGGACTACTCGTGGACGCCGAATCAGCCGACCCCGATGCACTTCCACGACAAGGACGTCGTCGTCGTGTACCTCGGCGACGGTGCGCTGAAGTCGACGACGCCTGACGGGCAGAGCACGACGAACGAATTCTCGGTTGGCACGACGCGCTTCAACCTCCGCGACCGTGTCCACACGGAGGTCCTCGCGAAAGGGTCCGGCCGCGCGGTCATCACCGAGCTGAAATAACAGCCACGCGGCAACCGGACGGAGCGCGGGCGAGATGCCTGGGGCGCGAGGCGTTTGCCGAGCGAGATCCGTGGAGCGCGAGGTTAGGGGAACGAACAAAGGGAATGCCAGCGCGATCGTGGCGGCCGTTCGAAGGCAAACGATGGTAGAATAGGCACTTCGTCGCTTCCCGGGCGGCGTGTGGTACACATCTATATATGTCGGGGCGTGGCTCAGCCTGGTAGAGCACTCGGTTCGGGACCGAGGGGTCGGAGGTTCAAATCCTCTCGCCCCGACCAATTCTGATCAAGCAAAACGGCCTTCGATCGACGGTCATCGTCGGTTGAAGGCCTTTTTTGTTGGCGATTCTGAAATCTCGCCGCGCAAATTCTGCAGATCGCCAGGAAACGCGCCAGATCTCGCGTCGGTCATCGCTGGTGGTGGAACGCGATTTTCGGTCGATTTCGTGGGTAAATCGCTACCCTGACGCTACCCTGAAAGTAATCACGTAGGTTCACGTCTGGACGGATTCAAGCGGACACGTCGTGCGCTTGCAGTTCGGCGCTGGCGGTTGCCGTGCTACGGCAGAATGCGGCAGAGATGACTGACA
>Ga0066709_100000905_pt1 | contig 18094 bp, 18 predicted proteins | sample GraSoiAngelo_158_FD_79665 | JGI IMG/M metagenome (GOLD analysis project Ga0066709, IMG submission 79665) | Grasslands soil microbial communities from the Angelo Coastal Reserve, California, USA - 14_1009_16_30cm | ecosystem: Environmental > Terrestrial > Soil > Grasslands | place: USA...
ATCGTGGTGCACACGAGCGACCACGGCGACAGCCTCGGCGCGCATCATCTCTTCGGGAAAGAAACGATGTTCGAAGAAGCCGCGCGTGTTCCGTGGCTGATTCGGTTGCCCGGCCAAACGCGGCCGAAACTGATTCCATTTCCTGTGAGCCACATCGATTTCGTTCCGACGCTGCTCGATCTTCTCGGGCAATCAAATCACGCGCAGTGCGCCGGCAAGAGTCTGCTCCCGTTAGTGCATGACGAAACCGCACCGCCACAGAATGTCTGTCTCGAGTGGGCTCCGAACCGGACGAAAGTGAAAAAGGGCAGCAGGCTCGCTCGGCGGCGCATCATCAAGCGCGCGGTCGAAGAATCCACTCGGACCGTCGTTTCTCCGGACGGCTGGAAGCTCTGCCTGCGCGATAAGGATTCGAATGAATTGTACAACTTAACGGGTGATCCGTTTGAGACGCGCAATCTTTACTCAAACCCGCAACACGCATCAGTGATTTCGCGGCTCACCGGTGAGATTCGTCGCTGGCAGGAATCCACGAACGACAAGCTCAAATTGTGAGTAAGATCGCCCTCTGGCCCGCTGCAGCGCAGATTTCCAAACCCACCGCGGGCGCCGCTTCACGCCCGGCCGATTAGGGGGATCGGCTACACGGCAGGTTTGGGAATCTACTCTGCCAAAAACGGCTTGCGAATGATTGTTGCCAGCTCGCGACGGCCAGTTCGGCCTGTGAGAACCACGGAAAGCCTTCGTGAATCGCGAAACCATTATTTCGCGCACACACAAGAGTGGGCATAGCCAGGTTTAACTGTCCCAAACAGGGGCGCTTTCACGAACGCCCCTGCGCATTGTAGTGCGTTTTCTTTCATTCGTTTTGCCCTTGGCGACTTCTCGTTAGGTGTGTCTTGTGTTCTTCCATGCTCCGTTCGTTTACAAGCCTATCCCGCCCATATACACCGTCGTTGCGCCGGTATCGTCGTTGAAGACTTCCAGACTCTGACGGAGACTGTCGCTCGAGACTCCATCGGTGAAGATGTCGATTTGCGCTCGCACCTCAGCTCGGTCCACTTGGAGAGACTCGCCTGGCGGCGGCTCTCCGCGCTTAAAATCGACCGAAGCGATCTTGCCCAGTGACAGCGTGGTTACGGATTGGGCAAGCGTAACGCCGCTCGCATCCATGAAGCGGCAGCTAACGGTGATACCAATTGCCACGTCCATGTTGACGAGGTTGAGCCGCGCCGTCTGACCGAAGGTCAAACCGACCGGAGCGAAGCTAATGCTGGCAAGGGGAAGGATGTTCTCCTGCATGCCGGACTGAGCTCCAGCCTCGCTGTTCGCATTGACACTCTTGCTGGTAGCCGCGGCGGTAGGTCCGCCATCAGGGCGCGGCGCCGCCTTGATGACTGGCGCGAATGCAAATGCAAGCGCGACCAGTGTGGCTGCCAATACTTTCTTTCGATTTTTCATTTCATTTCCTTTCTTGTTTGGCCTTCCCTGAACTCTCGTCGTTGAGAACTCATTTCCGGCTGTTCACTGAGGTAGTGCGTAAAATTACGGCGCGAGGTTATGACGAGGATTTGGAAAATTTTAGAGAGAGAGAAACGAAGACAGGGGAAGAGCGTTTTCTTCCCAGCCTAAACACAGTTTCTGTGTTGAAGGGCGGCGACTGTCATTGAGGCGGGTGAACGTGAGAGGCGCTCGGCATCGAAGACGTCAAGCGGCAAAAACGATCAGTTCGAGACACGCAATCTTTACTCAGACCCGGAATGCGCCTCGGTGATTTCGCGTCTCGCGGGCGAGATTTACCGTCGGCAGCGAGTTACAAATGACAAGCTGAAATGGTGAGTAATACCGGACGGTTTCGATGGACCAAAGGCGCATTGCAAAGTTCACCAAACGAGAAGGGGCGCCTTTCCAGGCGCCCCTTCGCTTTGTAGTTGCGCTGTCGAAGACTCAAGCTCAAGGCTTAATCCACAGTGTAGCTGAGCTAGGTGCGCCTATTGAATATCCTGCGCCAGATTCCAAGGTTACCACAACGCTGTACGCTTGGCGGAAGAAGGATCCCCTGCGGTCAGGCAATGTTTGGACCAGGATCACTCCATAGCCGGCTTGTCCGATATAAGCCGGGGAGACCGGCGGAACGTAATCAACTCCCGGGATAGCGGTGCCGCTAACAGAGAAGTTTACGAACATGCCACCGAGCACGAGTGCAGGTTTCATGTCCAGAACAAATGAACCAGTTTTTCCACGGGTGATATCTCCCGCGCTATGGATGGTTATATACGGGAGCTTCACATCCTCAGAGCTTGCTGCGTCAGCGGGGCCATTGTTAGGCAGCACGTAGCTGGGACCACCGTCAGGCTGCGGCTTCGCTTGGACTGTTGGCGCGAGCGCAAAGGCGAGCGCAAACAGTATGGCTGGGAATACGCTGTTTCGATTTTTCATGGGGTATTTTTCTTTCTTGTTTTGGCCTTCCGTGATTTCTCATTTGAGAATTCATTTCCGGCCGTTCACTGAGGTAATGCGTAGAATCGAGCGCGAGGTTACGCGGAAGTTCGCTTCGCAAGCTTGAACGGTTAGAACCTTGTCTTCGCCAAAGCCACGGCACGCCGGCGAAGCGTAAAAAGGGTGAGGATGCGGCTGTGCGGACGTTCGCGCAGGAAGTCTACGGATTATGCCCTGTCGCGCATTTTTTTCATAAGAAAAGGGCGTACGAAGATCCGCGATTTCTGTGATTCTCAGGAATAGCCTTGGCTTTTACGGATATGGACTTGGGCGACGCAGGGCATGGTTGGCGCTGACGAATTCGGCGTCAGAATAGCCTTAGGCGCAGGTCATACCTTGGTGTCGCCCTCACCGCCCTGCACAGCGCAAACGCCGACCGAGTTCGCTTCACAAGTTTTCTCTTGCTTTGTTTCGTTGCGTTTCGGCGTGTTCTCGCCATGCCGTCATCGCCGATATAGCGGCGCGCCCAAGCCAAGGAAGCAGTAGCAAAAACGTTATGATTATGGTTGCGCTGTCCTGGTCTTTCATGATTTTGATCTGTGTTTAGTTGTTCACACAGGTAATGCGTAAGGTCCGGCCCGAGGTTACGCGGAAAGTTCGCTGCGCCAGGTTGACGTCAAACGGTTGAAGCGGAAACCGCGGATTACACGGATCTTGCGGATGCGGCATTAAAGACGGGCAGTTCGCCGACGTGTGCGAGAGAAACGCTATCTCCCGAACAGCTCCTCACCGGCTATCCGCGTAATCCGCGGTTTGCCTCATTTCGCTGCGTGGTTAACGCGGCGCATCAGATCGACGAAGCGCGGATCGGGATTCGTGGCCTGCGCTTTCCCTCGCGGCTCCGGGCGCAAGGGACGCGACGATTTGTTCAAAGCGCGGGTCGCCGCGCAGCGGGTCCCACCACGGCAGCAGTTTCAATTGACCATAGCTAACGGTGCTTGGAGGACGGACGGCAATCGCCAGCTGTTGGCAGGCCAGATCTTTGTTGCCAGCCCAGGCAGCTATCACCGCAAAATAATGAATCATGAGCGGACCGCTGATTGCTTCTTTTTCTACAGGTGTAAGCTCGAGCGCGCGCCGGCCTTCACGCAGCGCGTCGTCTTTCCTCCCAAGTGCGGCGTCAATCAAACCAAGCACACACAATGCCGGGCCGTATTCAGGTTGCGCCTGCACGATCTTCTCCTGCTCTGCGCGTGCCGTCGCGAAAGCCGATCGTGCTTTGTCATCATCGTGCGCCAGGCGAGCGAGAACGCCTTCTAACAGCGACCGGTTCAAGTGCACACTGTAGTCGGTTAGAGGTGTGTCGCCGAATGCGTCCAATGCATTCTTTGCAGCCGCGAGGTCGCGCTCGGCCAACGCGCAGCTCAGCCAATCACTAGCCACGTCCGGCAGCGCGTTGGCATTGGTTGCTCGGATGGAATCGATTGTCTGGTGCAGCGGCTCGGTATTGGCTTTCCAATGAAATTGGACGGCCGCGAGAGCGACTTTTGTATTGGCATCGTCTGCTTCCACGGCCAACGCGCGCTCCAAGACAGATGTTTCGTCGGGGTAACGGTGGAGCATCCCGTAACTGAGCGCGATCTGCTGAAGGATGAAAAAATTGCGCGGGTCGAGTTCAATCGCCCGCTCGAGAGTGCCCGTAGATTCTTCCCAACGCCCCCGGCGCCGCTCGATGTAACCCTTTAGCTCGAAGATCCGCGGATGGTTTGGCAGACTCCGACGCGCAAGTTGCAGTTCGGCGAGAGCGTCATCGTAGTCGAGATATCCTTGATAAAGATTTTCTGCGAGCGCAAGATGCACTTCACCGGCATCGGGGCGAAGGTGAGATGCCGCTTCGATAGCTGCTTGCGCCAACGCCAGTCGTGCTGGAGTATGGTCGAGCCCAAGGAAGTAAAGCCGGTCATGCGTAAACGCGAGTCGGCAACACGCCTGTAAAAACGACGGGTCGCGTGCGACAGCCTCGCCCAACAGATCGACCGCCTGAAGCAATTTTACTTTTGCGGTACTGCTGAAACTGCTTAGAAGAAGATTTTCAGCGCGAGTATAAAGATCGAAGGCGGTAAGATCGATCGTCGACGGTCGCTCAATCGCCAGCTTCTCGGCGGTCGAAATTTCGATCTGCAGCTGCCTTGCGACTTTTTGCGCGATGTCACTTTGCACGGAAAACAGGTCATTTAAATCCCGATCGTATTGCTCCGCCCAGTCAACCGTACCGGTGCGCGTATCGACCAGTTGCGCATTTACGCGCAGACGATTGCCGGCGCGTTGAACAGTTCCCTCTAATACATGCGCAACACCGAGTTCCTGGCCAATTTTGCGCAAATTACGGGCGGCTCCGGCCTTGTATTGCATCGCTGACGTCCGACCAATCACCTTCAAATCAGCAATGCGGGACAGGCGGGTTAGAATTTCCTCCTGCACGCCGTCGGCGAAAAAGGCGTTCTCTGCCTGCTTGCTCAGGTTGCTGAAGGGAAGCACCGCGATGCTCTTTGCGGCGGGACGGCTGATTAGTTCGCTTTTCCAGATATTCCAGCCAATGGCCGCTGCCAAAGCAACCAAGGATGCCACCAACGCGGCAATAGCCGGATTCCGTTGCACCCATTTGTGTGCGTGTGTGAAAACTCCACTTCGCTTGGCCCGAATTGGCTCGTGCTTCAGCCAGTGTTCAAGGTCTTCTGCGAGCGCGAGAGCCGAAGGGTAACGGCGCTTTGGATCCTTCTCGAGGCACTTCAGGCAAATCGTGGAAAGCTCGCGATCTATTTTCGAGTTCAGGAGACGCGGTTCTCGCGGGTCGGTCTCGACGAGTAATCGGATTGTTTCGTACGTCGTTTCTGCAGCAAATGGTGGATGATTGGTAAGCAACTGGTAAAGCACTGCGCCCACTCCGTACACGTCTGTTGTTCTGGTAAGCTGGGTTTGACCGACGGCCTGCTCTGGTGCCATGTAACTCGGCGTGCCCATTATTTGTTCCGTGTGCGTGACGGTGCTCTCCGCTTCGACTAATCTCGCGAGGCCGAAATCGGTCAGATGCGGTTCGCCGTTCGTGTCGAGCAAAATGTTTCCCGGCTTAATGTCGCGATGGAGGATTCCGTGTTCGTGTGCGTAATGAACCGTGCGCGCTACTTTGGCGATTACTTCCGCCGCCTGTCGCATCGACATTGGCGCACGGCTAATCACTTCATCAAGCTGGCCGCCTTCGACGAACTTCATGCTGAAGTAGCAGGAGCCGTCACGCTCGCCCACTTCGTAGATGGGAACGATGCGAGGGTTATCAAGACTTGCGGCGGCTGCCGCTTCCCGACGAAAGCGCTTCACGTCCGCTCTGCTGGCCCACTGACCAACCCTAAGAATTTTTAACGCGACTGTGCGATTGAGACTCTTCTGTCGAGCGAGGTAAACTATGCCCTGGCCGCCACGCCCAATTTCGTGCAGCAACTCATAATCGCCGAATTCTCCCGCCAGCGCCGCTACGCGATCAGTGCTTGCGCCTTGCTGGCTTTCGGTCTCACCGGGCGTTTCATTGTTTACATTCAAAACCGAATCAAGCCCACCCTCAAGAAGGCAACCCGGGCAGGCTCCTTCCGGAGCGTCGGCTGGGATTTCCAGCCCGCACGTTGGGCAAGTTCTGAGTGCGCGGATCATTTGTCGGAGAGTCGCTCTCCCGCTCCCCTTGTTTACTGCGTAAAAGTCCTCCCGAGGTTACGCCCGCACAACCAAGATCAGATGGCGCAACTCGTCTTCGATATCGCTGGGTGTGGCGACGGTGTGGGCGATCTCCTCTCGCAACAATGTCTGGTAACGCTGGCGGAATCGGTAAAACGCTTGTTTTACCGCGTTCTCGGTCATGTCGAATTCGCTCGCGATCTGGGCTTGCGATTGCCGGTCTGGTTCGTCCATGAGCATTTTCTTCATCTGATCGAAGAACCGCACATTGCCAGCGCTGCGATACTCTTCCCGCAATCGCGCCATCACTTGCTCCAGCACCGTGAAGGCCCAGCGGCGTTCATAGATTTGATCAGCTGTGAGTCTATCGCAGTATTCTGGATCGATTCGTTCGCCCTCGCGAATACCGTCGAACGGGATTAAGCGCTGTCCTTTGCCCCGCTTAAGCGCCATCGCGTGGCGTGACTCGTCAGTCAAAAAATGTTTCACCGACGTAAGCAGGTACGAACGAAGGCGTCCCTTTTCCTTGCGCACGGTGTTTAGGTCCTTGCGCTCAAGTAATAAAGCGAAGAACCCCTGAGTGAGATCCTCGGCGTCTTCGGCGCCGACGCCCTGCCGCCGCACAAAGCCATAAATAGGGCGCCAATATGTACGGCAAAGCTTTTCGAGCGCCTCTTGTGCCGCCGGCGATTCGCCCTGTGCCTCCAGGACGACGCTCCAATGCGTGGTAGCAAAGACTCCCGGGGCATGGGCGATTTCGCCAATCCCGCTCAACGGCGTCGCATGCTGCTCGGCAGGGGGCACCTCTCAATGCAACCAAAAAAGTGCGAGCAAAGCAAGCTTGGATTGAGACAGCGGCAGTATCGACCGACCTACTGCTAAAATCGATACCCGTGCAGTTTGATCTCGTTAACGAATGCTTTCCCTATGAGGAGCCCTTGTTCGTCACTGAAAACTTCTCGATACGGTCGGCGGTCGGTGCGGTAGTCGAATTTCGCTGCGATACCAAGCGTTCCTTCAAATGGAATCTCAAGGTGCGCGAACACTTCGCTGAGTTCTGCAAGGAGGTTCTCGTAGCGCACAACGCGATCAACGATGAGTTTTTTCCCGGAACGATCGGTGTATCGAAAGTAGTTAATGGGAAATCGCCCGCGGGTGAGATACTCGTCGAGTGACAGCGAACCGCCTGCGCGCGCGTTGTGCATGTGGTAGTGAGACAGAACTTTGTCCCATGGATTTCGCTCCACGCAAAATTTGAAGTAACCGCTCCAGACATTGGCGGGAACACGATTCTTCACCTCGCGTGCCGGCATGTGGTTGTAAAATTTCGTGTGACGCATCAGTGTGTGGCGCAACGTTGAGAAAAACCTGCTAGGCTGTTCGAGGATTTCAGGAATCGGATTGATGAAGCCTTCGTAATTGCGCGGTTGATGTCCTTCGACCGGCGGCACAATCGGGGTCACGATGTCCTGCGGGCCACAATGCTTGGACAGAAAGACTTCGATGCTCGTACCAGCGGTTTTCGCCGTTTTGATGAAGATGAACTTGTATTTATAGGATAGGATCATCGACGAATGGCAGAGCGCAGGTTCCCCTGCGCGCCGGCAACTTCCCAACACGAAAGGTTTTCGGCAAGCTCCCGAAAGCAACCGGCTGGAGCCTCTGCCTCCCCAGATTCGCGCACTCGAATGATGCACGTAAATTCGGCTACGCGCCGATGATTTCTTTTCAGAAACGTTTCCTGTTCGTTCACATTCCCAAGACGGCGGGTAATTCGATTCAAACCGTCTTGCGCGATTATTCGGAGGACCAACTTGTTGCTTTACGTAAGGAGCAGGACGGGATCGAGCGTTTCGGATTGCGCAATCCAAAATATAAGATCAGGAAACATTCTACGCTCAGCGAGTATCGCGACGCACTCGGCGAGCAGTTTCGAAGTCTGTACAAGTTCACGTGTGTGCGAAATCCGTGGGATCGGATGGTGTCTTATTACTTCACGTCGACGCAGAATCCGGAAACTTGGAGCAGGAAAGAATTCCGCGGGACAATTTTGAAAGCTGTATCGGCCGCGGACTATTTGCGACTGGACAACGGCGAAGAGGACCCGTTCGCCAATGTCGACTACATCATGCGCTTCGAAAATCTCACCAACGATTTCCAGACCGTCTGCAGCAGGTTGGACATTTCGCCACCAAGGCTGCCGCAATACAACCGCTCGAACCGCGGTCATTATTCAAGATATTACGATGAGGAGCTTCGCGAATTGGTGCGTGCCCGGTTCGCTGCGGAGATCGAGCGGTTCGGTTACATGTTCGAAGAACAATAACTTGTACTATGCTAGCCGGGGCCGGAACGCCGGGTGAGCTTTGATGCCGCTTTGGTGTCGCGCACTTCCCAGCCGAGTGCAGCGATCCGCTCGCGCAGTTCGTCGCTGCGTTTCCAATTCTTTTCACGCCGTGCGTTCTCGCGTTGTTGTGCGAGCTGTGCCACTTCGTGCGGAATAGCGGCGTCAGTCTCAGCTTCGACATCCAGAACAGTGTCGATCCGTTTCCACCAGTCCAGCCATGCGCTTGCCGACGCCGCGTCCAATTCGTTTTGATCCATCGCCCGATTCGTTTCACGGATCGATTCGAACAGAAATCCGAGCGCAGCAGAGATGTTGAGATCGTCATCCAACGCGTCTTCAAAAGTAGTTTTTTCGGTTGAATGTTCAGCGTTGGACGTTGAGCGTTGGACGTTTTCCTTCGCGACTTCCCGCAGCCGCGCCAGCCACTCATCGATTCGGGCTAGGGATTCGCGAGCCTCGTTCATGCCTTCCCAAGTAAAATTCAGTGACACGCGATAGTGCACGCGCAGTAGCGCGTAACGGAGCTCACGCCCGGTGTAACCCTTGGCAAGGACATCCGGCACCGTGTAAAAATTACCTAACGACTTGGCCATCTTTTGGCCGTCCACTAGCAGATGCGCGCAGTGCAGCCAGTAGCGCACGAATTTCTCTCCCGTCACACCTTCGCTCTGCGCGATCTCCGCTTCGTGATGCGGAAAGATGTTGTCAACACCGCCGCAGTGGATGTCGATCTGATCGCCTAACAGCGCCGTGGACATCGCGCTGCACTCGATGTGCCAGCCGGGACGGCCTGGTCCGCATGGCGAATCCCATTTCACGGCTCCATCTTCTTCGTCCCACGCTTTCCACAACGCGAAATCGCCGATGTGTTCCTTGTCGTATTCGTCATGCTTCACGCGGCCTGTCGATTGCAACTGCGTCAGATCGAAGTGCGCGAGCTTTCCATAGTCCGGAAATCTGTTGATGCGAAAGTAAACTGACTTGTCGTCGGCCTGGTAAGCGAGCCCTTTTGAAATCAGCACACTGATCATCTCGATCATTCTGTTGATGTAACGCTGGTCGGTCGCTGCCGGATATTCGTCCGCGCCTTTGATACGCAATGTATGGGCGTCTTCGAAGAAGGCCTCTTTAAATTGTTCTGTGAACTTTTGCAGCGGAGTGCCGGCTTCGCGTGCGCCGCGGATGGTCTTGTCCTCGACATCGGTGATATTCATCACACGATGCACCTTGTAGCCGCGCAGTTCCAAGTGCCGTTGAAGCAAATCTTCGAAGACGTAGGCGCGGAAATTTCCAATATGCGCCCGGCTGTAAACGGTTGGCCCGCACGTGTACATTCTGACTGGACGCGCTCCCGGATCGCGTGGCTCGAATTCCTCAATCTCGCGCGAGTAGGTGTTAAAGAAACGAATTGCCATGGTTAGTCCGTCATCCCGAGCAAAGTCGAGGGGTCCAGTTGCGGAAGCTTAGAGGCAAGTTCCACAGGATTCCTCGACTCTGCTTCGCTCCGCTCGGAATGACATAAAGGTTACTCCGTTTCCACCGTCGCGATCGCGATTGCGGCGATGCCTTCGCCTTGCCCGATCGGTCCGAGCTTTTCGTTCGTCGTCGCTTTCACGCTCACGTCGGATTCGCTCACACCGATTGCTGTCGCAATTTCTTGTCGCATCGCGGGACTGTACGGCGCGATTTTGGGCGCCTCAGCGATGACTGTTGCGTCAACATTAATCACCCGGGCTTTTTTCTCTGCGAGCAAATTGCCGACGCGCCTCAAAATCTCCATGCTACTGATGCCGCGAATCGATTCATCGGTGTTTGGAAAATGCTGGCCAATGTCGCCGGCACCGATCGCGCCGAGTAACGCGTCAGCGATTGCGTGCGAGAGAACGTCGGCGTCGGAGTGTCCCTCCAGTCCGCGCACGTGCGCAATCTCGACGCCGCCCAAAATCAGTTTTAGGCCCTCGGCAAAACGATGGATGTCGTAACCGATTCCAGAGCGGATCATGGGAGAAATGCCGAATGACGAATGACGAACGCCGAATGAATGCCGAAATCCGAATGACGAGAATAGCTTCTCGGCTTCTCGTTTGTCATTTGAGTATTCGTGCTTCTCTCGTCGTTCGTCATTCGAGCTTCGTCATTCATTACAATTTGAGATCGATCAGACCGTTTGACGCGACGATGCTGTATTTGTCTTTCATCTTCTCGCGTGGGCGAAGATCGACAGTTCCACCGGCGTTTTCAACCAGTAGCCAACCCGCGGCGATATCCCACAAGCTGATTCCCGTTTCTATGTACGCGTCGAATCGTCCGCACGCCACGTACGCCATATCGAGCGCCGCGCTGCCGAGCACGCGGCATTTGCGCACGCGATGAATCATTTGCTGAAGCAGCGGGAAATTCGTGTTGATCGTCTCTCCGGTTTTGGCAAGGCCGATCGAGATAACGGCTTCGGCGAGCTTTGCGCGATCGCTCACATGAATCGGAGCGCCATTCAATCTCGAGACCTCGCCTCGTTGTCCTGTCCAGATCTCGCCACGAATGGGATCGTAAATCACGCCGACGACGATCTCCTCGTGCAGGCGCAGCGCAATGGAAATGCAAAAATGTGGAATGCCGTAGAAATAATTCACCGTTCCATCCAGTGGATCGACGATCCATTGATGCTCGCTGGACTGATCTCCCACGAGCCCTTCTTCGCCGTAAAGCGCATGCGCGGGAAATTCTTTGAGAAGTAATTTGCCAATCAACTCTTGCGCCTGAACATCGATCTCCAGTTTGATGTCGTGCGCCGCGATCGCCTTGACGCGCTGCCGCCGCTCAAAATTTTCGCGTAATAATTTACCGGCAGCGCGCGCGGCGTTCTCCGCTGCATCGAGGTAATTCTTCATCGGGAAGCAGTACGTCGCACAAAGAATACAAAGTACACCATGGAAATCGTCCAGTTGTCATGTCGAGCGAAGTCGAGACATCTCTTGAAGCAAAATTAGAGATTCCTCGACTGCGCTCGGAATGACAGAGAAGAAAAGAAACCGGGAGGAAAATAAATTCTCCTCCCGGGTTGAAGTTAGGTGTTGTGACCCCGAAGAAATTCGGAGCCGTTAATACAGCGTGGGGCCTAGTGCCTCTTTTTCTTCGCTTTTTTCTTTGCTGCTTTTTTCTTTGCCATCGACTAATTCCCCCCTTTCAATCCGCAACGCGCGGAGCATTGTGAAGAGTTGGGAATGACTTCACTTATGTGCGTTCAGTAATCATGACATTTTTTTTGTCAAACATTTTTGTTGCGAATTTTCAAAAATTTTCACCAGCTCGCGCGCGAGAATTTGTTTTGGCGTGCGCGAAATTTTCTTGGTTTCACCATCACGAAACAGAATCAAGCACTCATTTTCGTCGGTCTCCATTCCGATGCGCGCGTCGTTCGCGACAATAATATCGCAATCCTTTTCGCGCAGTTTTTTCGTGGCATTTATTTCGAGGTGATCCGTTTCCGCTGCGAAGCCGACGACAAGAAATTTCCGATTATGCCGCCGGCCTAGCGAATCGAGAATGTCGCGCGTGGGAATTAATTCGAGCGAAACTTGAGCGGCGCTTTTCTTGATTTTTACCGGCGAGACTTGCGCCGGCTTGTAATCCGCCACAGCGGCACAGAGTACGCAAACGTCAGATTCGTCCGCGTGTCGGTGTACCGCTTCGAACATTTCGTCACTGGTAGAAACAGAAATGAATTTGGTATTGCGCGGCGGCTCGAGGTTCACCGGACCGGAAACTAAAATCACGTCATGCCCGACATCCAACGCTGCTTCTGCGATGGCATAGCCCATTTTTCCCGACGAACGATTGGAGATGTAACGGACTGGATCAATCGGTTCCCGTGTTGGACCGGCCGTGATGAGAAATGTCACGCGATGAGTTTGTCGTGCCGGGTAAGAAGAAATTCCGCGCGGAACGCGATCTCGTCCACTTTCCACAAACGGCCGAGTCCTTCGTATCCGCACGCGAGCATTCCTTCTTCCGGCCCGATGAATTCTACGCCGTGCGCTTTGAGTTTTTGAACGTTCTCCTGCGTGGCGGGATGCCCCCACATTTTTCCGTTCATCGCCGGCGCCATCAGAATCGGCGCGCGTGTGGTGAGCGCGATGGCCGCAAGCGGATGACCCGCCAGACCATGCGCGAGCTCAGCGATTATGTGCGCAGTTGCGGGCGCGATCAGCAGCAGGTTCGCTCGGTCCGCAAGCTCAATGTGGCCCGGTCGCCAGCTTTCTTTTTCGTCGAAGAAGCTCGTCATCACAGGATTTTTCGAGAGCGTTTGCAACGTCAGTGGCGCAATGAATTCCGTCGCATCGTGTGTCATTACTGCGAAAACTTCGTGGCCTTGTTTGACCAGCAGACTTGCAAGCTCTGCAGATTTGTACGCGGCGATCGATCCCGTGACGCCGAGCACGACCGATTTCCTGCCAGCGGGAATGTCCACGACTTTTCGTGAACTGATTTTCTCCAACTTACGTCTGGAACTTTTATCCATCGCAACCATATCGATCAATTTGGCGTCAGCCGCCTGCTCAAGAACGCTTCAGCAGACATAATATCGCGGACTTTTGCGAGATCTTCTTCGATCGAACCGCTGACGATAGTGTAACGGTAATCGCGCCATAATTCCATTTCTCGCCTGGCAGTGGCGAGACGCGATTCGATCTGCTGCGCCGTTTCCGTTCCGCGTTTCGCCAATCGTCTGCGCAACTCTTCAACATCAGGAGGCATGATGAAGATGTCCGCCAACGCCTGCCGAACAATCGCATCGTCACAATTTCGGATGGTTGCGGCTCCTTGCGTATCGATGTCGATCAGAACGTCGACGCCTTTTTGCAAATTCGTCAGCACCGATTTGCGTAATGTGCCGTAAAGATCTTCGTGTACCTTCGCGTGCTCCAAAAAATCGCCAGCATCGATTCGTGCGTGAAAATCTGCCGCGGAAAGAAATCGGTAATGTTCGCCGTTAATTTCCCCGGCCCGCGGCGCTCGCGTCGTGCAGGAGACGGAATAAAAGAGATTTCCGGTTTTTCTCAGGGCTTGAACGACAGTGGTCTTTCCCGCACCCGATGGAGCGGAAATGACGAAGAGAATTCCGTGCCGGCTGAATCGGTTACTCAAGATTTTGAACTTGCTCGCGGATCTTCTCCAGTTCGGCCTTGCAGCCGATGACGCGTTGGGCGATTGCAGCGTCATTCGCTTTCGCTCCGAGCGTGTTGAGTTCGCGAAAAATCTCCTGCGTGATGAATTCCAGTGTACGCCCAACGGGCTCTTTGCTCCGCAAATGATGGGCAAATTGAGCAAGATGACTCTCGAGTCGCGTCAGCTCTTCCGATACATCGGCGCGATCGGCAAAGAAAGTAATCTCTTTCAAGACGCGCTCGTCATCGCCAGCCAGCGGCAGCCCAGCTTTTTGTATCCGATCAAGCAGCGCCGCGCGATACCGTTTCACCACATCGGGATGCAGTGCCCGGACTTCCTTGAGTTTTTTTCGAATTGCTTTGAGACGGTGAATCAAATCCTTAGCCAGATGTTTGCCCTCGCGTTCCCGCATTTTTATCAGATCCGCGAGCGCGGCGCGCAGAGCGCGTTCGACTGCCGGCCATGTATCTTCGGGATTCAGGGCTTCTTCCGGAAACCGCATCACGCCGGGCGCTTGCAGGATGGTGGCGATGGTGATCTCGCCGGGCGCGTTCAATTCCTTTTGCAACGCGCGCATCGCTTCGTGATACGAGCGAGCGAGTTCCGTATTGAGCGCGAGCTTCCGCGCGCCATTCGAGCCGCTGTGAAGACTGACCGTTGCGTTCGTGCGACCGCGCGAAATATTTTCGTTGATTGTCTGGCGAATGCGAGGCTCGAGCTCAACGAGATCGCGCGGCAAATTGACCACGACATCGCTCTGTTTCCGGTTCACGGAATTTAGCTCGACAGTAAATTTTGTTCCGTCGTGATCGGTCTCGCCACGACCGTATCCAGTCATGCTTCGCATACGTCGAAAGCTTATCGCAGAGAAATATTCAACGTTCAACGAGCGTTTGGATCAAGCTTTGTGCTGCGCGCCGGTGGGGTAAAGGCATTGCGACCTCCTCGATCGATCCAAACCAACGCTGTCCGGGAGCGATTCGCTTTGGCGCAGCGCGACGATACACGGAAAGCGTGACTCGATGATGGGTGAATGGAAACACGGACTCATAAACTGGCTGTCCCTGAAAACGCGACTGTTTTGAGCAGTCAACATCAAGCGGCGGCAAGATCCACATTTCGCGCCATCGGTGGCGAGATTGCTCGAGCAGAATCCGGCCGCGCCTAACAATCAATGCGTGCATTTCGATCAATTGCTTCGTTTCGCGTCTGGAATTTCTTACGGGGAGTGCAGCCGGATTTTTTGCGCGGCAAAGCGCTTTGACGGGGCACACATCGCATTTCGGCTTCCGGGCTACGCAAATAAGCGCGCCAAGATCGAGAAGTGCGGAGTTGAAAGTCGCGGCATCGGATTTTGAGAGAAGACGCGCTGCATGTTGCCAAAGCATTCGCCGGCCCGGGTGGGAATCGATCGATTTGCGCAAATTGAAAAGCCGCGCCAAAACGCGACCTGTGTTTGCCTCGATGATCGGAACTGATTGATCAAAGGCAAAGCTGGCCACTGCGTGTGCGGTGTATTTCCCGATCCCGGGAAGTTGTCGCATTTGCTCGATGCCACGCGGGAAGTCTCCGGCATGTCGATCCATAACCGTTTTTGCCGCGGCGTGGAGATTTCGCGCGCGAGCGTAATAGCCGAGGCCTTGCCACGCGCGAAGCACCTCATTTTCCGAAGCGCGCGCCAGGGAGGCGAAATCGGGAAACGTGCGCAGCCACTTGTGATAATACGGGATGACGGTGGCGACCTGCGTTTGCTGGAGCATGAACTCGGAAACGAGGATTGCGTATGCGTCCTTCGTCCGGCGCCAGGGGAGATCCCGTCCATGCCGACGATACCAACTCAACAGGCGACGACGAAATTTGGCCGATTGGAAAGCCACAGATGCACACAGACTAACACGGATTTTCGAGCTGGATTGCTGAACTCGTTCTGATCTGTGTTTCATCTGTGTTAATCTTGTGGCGTCAATGAATTCATACACACACGCGCTGACGCAACAGCAAGTGAGAAAGCTTCGCGCTTTGCTCGAGGAGTCTGGGTTCGAGTTCGCGCCGAAAGAGTGGACAATTTTTTTTGCGCAGAAGAACAAGCTAAGCGTGGCGGTCTATGAAAAAGGACCCAAGGTGCTGGTGCAGGGCCGGGGCGTCGAGGAGTTCGTGCAATTCGAATTGGAGCCTAAAGTTCTGGGCGAAGCGAAGCTCGGCTACGAAGAAGTGCACTCGCCCGAAATGTTCGAGCCGCATTTCGGTGTGGACGAGAGCGGGAAAGGCGATTTCTTCGGGCCTTTGGTAATATCTGGGGTTTACGTTGATCGCGGTATCGGGCGCAAGCTTCTCGACGGCGGCGTCGTGGACAGCAAGCGAATCAGCTCCGATGCGCGGATTCGCGCGCTGGCGGACACGATTCGGAAAACTTCACAAGGTCTGGTGGAAACAGTTCTAATCGGCCCGGCCAAGTATAACGAGCTGTACGAGAAGTTTGGCAATTTGAACCGGCTTCTCGGATGGGGGCACGCACGGGTGATCGAGAATTTGCTGGCGCGAAAGCCGGGCTGCCCGCGGTCCTTATCGGACCAGTTCGCCGACGCTCGTGTAATCAAGGAGTCCTTGATGAGGCATGGGCGCAACATTGTCCTTGAGCAACGGCCGCGAGCGGAATCCGACATCGCAGTGGCGGCGGCATCGATCATCGCGCGCGAGGGCTTCATCAATTGGCTCAAACGCAAAGGCAAAGAACTCGGTATGCGATTGGAACGCGGCGTATCTCCCGGGGTGAAAGAGACTGCAAAAAAGCTAGTCGAACTGAAGGGGCCGCAGGCACTGCGCGAAGTGGCGAAAATCCATTTCCGCACCGCGCATGAGATTGCTCCGGAGCATTACGCCGCGCCGCCAGCTCGCGAAAATTGGCGGAAAATGAGCAAGCCGACCGGTGCCGAATCGAGTACATGAGTTTTCAACTCCCACGCCTCCTCGCCCAGAAGATTCAACGCGCAGCAACGCGAGCACGGGGCTCCGAACTCAAACTACAGGGCGGAGTCGATGGATATCTTCGCGAATACTTGAAAGCGTTTGGAATCGACTATGACCCGGAGGTCAACAAGCACTTACAAATTTCGGATTATTCGACTCGTGGAAGGCCCGATAGCTTGTTCGGACATGTAATCCTTGATTACAAAGCGCCCGGTGTTTTGAAAACGACAGCCGGTCTGAGAAAAGCAAAGGAACAGGTCGTAGACGACTATTTGAATCCGGCCTGCAGCCGCAGCGGAACGTTTGATCCCGAAGAGGCAGAGAAGTGGGCTGGAGTTTTGAGCGAAGGAAAAGAATTGCACCGTTGAAATGAAGAAAAAGGGCGCTGGCGATATTTGGACTTGGACTGCAATTTGCGCGGACACGAAATTGATTCCCTGCTGGTTCGTCGGCAATCGCGATGCGGGATGCGCGTATCACTTCATGCACGATCTAGCAGATCGCTTGGCGCATCGCGTTCAACTCACAACGGACGGACACCGCGCCTATCTGAGCGCGGTCGAAGATGCGTTCGGAGCAAATATTGATTACGCGATGCTGCAAAAGATTTACGGCAGCGTCAGCGAGTCTCCAGAGACGCGCTACAGCCCTGCAATCTGCATGGGCCCTCGCAAGGCGGTAATCAGTGGCAACCCAGATCATAGCCACGTCTCGACTAGCTATGCGGAGCGCCAGAATCTCACGATGCGTATGTCGATGCGCCGGTTCACTCGACTGACAAACGGATTTCGAAAAAGTTAGAGAATCACGAGCACGCTTTGGCATTGTACTTCATGTACTACAATTTTTGCCGGATTCACCAGACCTTGCGAGTGACGCCAGCAATGGAAGCGGGCGTTGCCGATCATGTTTGGTCGATTGAAGAAATCCTCGCGCTTTTGCGGGAATAGCCGATAATGCCTGACGGACGCCCTCGCCAAACACATCCGAGAACGACTTGAATTAAGGACGTCTTGCACCGTTTTTGAAAACAGTTTGGCGCGAGTGTGGCCGATAGCACCGCTAGTAGATCCCAAACGCACAGAGCGGATTCACGCTTTCGCGGCGTTAAATGGCTGGGCCGTTATCATCAACGACACTGGTACCCGCGCTGTCTTCAAAAAGTTGGCGGCAAACTGACCCACTACCTGCCGGATCACAAGCTTTACATGCTATCGCTTGATGATGAAAACGAGGCGCATTACGTCTGTGCTGTTCTCAATTCGCGACAGGTGCGTCGCATTCTGGGCGGTTTTTTAGTTGGAAAGCAGATCGGTACGACAATTTTTCGGTATACCGGGATTAAGTCGTATGACGCAACCGATCGCCGGCACCGCGAGTTGGCGACAATTTCGAGACGAGCACATCGATCACCGGCGAACACGAGAAACTCGGATGATCTCGTCGCAGAGG
>Ga0066709_100000906_pt1 | contig 18089 bp, 12 predicted proteins | sample GraSoiAngelo_158_FD_79665 | JGI IMG/M metagenome (GOLD analysis project Ga0066709, IMG submission 79665) | Grasslands soil microbial communities from the Angelo Coastal Reserve, California, USA - 14_1009_16_30cm | ecosystem: Environmental > Terrestrial > Soil > Grasslands | place: USA...
AAGGCCAGGATCCAGCTTGCTGAGCGGAAGATAACCGAAGCTATCTCCGAGCTACAGAAGCTCGTCAAGCTTAGACCCATCGCACCAGTCGGGCACTACTTTCTCGGGCTTGCTTATACTCAGGCTCAGGAGCCCGACAGAGCTGAGTCGGAATTCATGGCTTGTATCCAGAATGACGGCACCTATCTTCAGGCGTACTTGCCGTTGGCAGAACTCAAGTTGAGATCGGCGGATCCTGAAGCAGCCATTCGTTTCGCCAGACAGGCTCTGACTTTGAACGCCAATCTTGATGAGGCACATTTAGTCTTAGCGAGAGCTTATATTGCCCAAAACAATTATCAGAGTGCCTCCAGCGAGATCAATCTATTCCTTGGCAGAAGACCGGGAAATCCGGCCGGTTTATACCATCAGGGGCTTCTCAGTGCAGCGCAAGGTAAGCTTGTACAAGCAGAATCACAGTTCGAAGCTTCTATGAAAGCTTATCCGGACCAAGTCGAGAGCTTGGCCGCGCTGACTGCGATTTATTTCCGGCAGAACCGACCGGAGAAGGCCATTCAACGAGTGGATCAAGCGATCGCACAAAAGCCGGCCAACGCAGATTTCTACAACGTACTAGCGCAGTTGTATATCAATTCCGGTGACAAGGCGAAGGCAGAGGAGGCGATTGCGAGACTGGTTTCTTTGGACTCGAATGTCTATCGCCGTATCGAGGTGTCCGACCTCTACGGACGTTTGGGCAGTGTGGACCAGAGCATTAGTACTCTTCAGTCGGTCATCCAAGAAGATCCAGGCAACTTTGCCGCTCGCAACCGCTTAGCCGATCTGTACATTGCGAAGAAGGAATATGACAAGACGCTCCAAATTGCCGATGACGTGTTAAAAACGAATCCGAAGCAGACGGAGGCCCTTCTCTGGAAAGGCAGAGTCTTGCTAGCCCAGAACAAGACACAAGATGCCGTTGCGCAGCTTCAGGCGGCTGTACGTAACGAACCAAACTCCGCCACGGCTCGTTACTACCTCGCCGCCGCTCATTTGCAAGCAAATGAACGCCAGAAAGCGGAAACCGAGTTGACAGAAGCTGTCAGGACCGCAGGCGCGTTCGTTATGCCATACGTTGCACTTGCTGAACTGAAACTCGAAGCGGGAGAGACAGAAGCGGCGGCAAGGTACGCACGGCAGGCTAAGGGTGTTAATCCAAACTTGCCTGAGGCGAGGCTTATTTTGGCGATGGCTACAAAAGACCTTGCCGAATTTAAAGAAGTATCCGTGCTACTGAAGCAGCTCGTGGATAAGAATCCGAATGATTCCGGATTACGGCAGCGTTTTGGGACAGCTCTCCTAGGTCAAGGTGAGTACGGTGCAGCTGAGGCCCAATTTGATGCGGCTCTAAAGCTGCAGCCGGATTCGGTGCCGGTACTGAGCAATTTGATCCGCGTCTATGTTGGAGAGAAAAAACCCGATAAAGCCATTCAGCGGCTCAACGGACTGATTTCACAGAATCCGCGTGAATCTGCCTTTTGGCAGCTTCTTGCAGAGGTGTATGCCACGCAGAACGACAATCCACGTGTTGAAGAGGCGCTAAAAAAAGCCGTGGAGGTTGACCCGAAAAATGTGACTCCAAAGTTAAGGCTGATTGCGTTCTACCAACGTACAGGCAACGTGCAAAAGAGTGTCGGCATTTATGAAGATTTGGTCCAGAGTGACCCATCGAACGTTCCGATCAAACGCGCCCTCGCTGAAGCTTATGTCATTCAGGGAGCATATGATCGCGCGACAAGGCTGGCTGACGAACTCTTGAAAGCCAATGAGAAGGATACGCCGGCCCATGTAACGAAAGGTCGAGCACTACTAGGACAAGGCAAGAAGGCGGAGGCCTTAACGGAACTCCAGAACGGCGCGAACAACGATCCAGGATCTGCACTGGCGCGTTATTTTGTCGGCGTCGCCTACATGCAGAACAACAAACTCGATTTGGCCGAGTCGGCGTGGAGTGACGCGCTACGAATCGATGGGCGCTTTCTTCAGGCTCAGCTGGCGTTGGCTCAGTTGAAGCTTCAGACGGGCGATGTGAACCGCGCCATTCGCTATGCGGACGACGCTCTCAAAATCGATCCAAACCAGGCGGAAGCTCTTCTCGTCCGCGGTAATGCGCAGATGAGAAGCAAAGACTTGAAGAACGCTGTAATCACGTTGGAACAACTAGCAGCGGTGCAGCCGAATAGCCCAATTGCATTGCAAGCGCTGGGCGCCGCTTACGGAGCAGCCGGGAACGTGATAAAAGCCGAAGCTCAGCTGGAATCGGCACTTCGACTCAACCCCACTAGTACTGAGCCACTCGCGACACTTGCCTCGCTGTATGTGCAGCAGCACAAATCGGACAAGGCCATCCAGAGAATCAACAGGCAAATTGAGCAGTTCCCGAAGCAGGCTGGCCTTTACAACATTTTGGGACAAATCTATTTCGCCGATAAGAACTATCCCAAAGCTGAAGAGTCGTATCGGAAAGCCATATCGGTCGATAACAACAATCCTGATGCTTATAACCTGCTGGGGCAACTTTTCATCGCACAAAATTCGATTGATAAAGCGATCCAGGAATTTGAAAGCTTGCTGAGGCTCAACACCACATCGGCTACCACCCATACCATGTTGGGAATACTACATGACGCGCGGAATGCTCCGGAGAAATCGCAGTTGCACTATAGAGAAGCATTGAAGCTAGATCCGCAATCGGCTGTCGCGGCTAATAACCTCGCGTGGTTGCTGGCCCAATCCGGCGCCAATCTTGACGAAGCGCTTGGTCTTGCCCGCACGGCCAATGAGAAGCTACCGAATACTCCCAGCATCATCGATACGATCGGTTGGGTGTACTACAAGAAGGGCGCCTACGCTTCGGCGGTCGATTCGTTCAGAGAATGCGTCGGCAAAGCCCCCAACAACGCGGCATGCCAGTATCACTTGGGACTAAGGTACTCTAAGATTGGTGATCCAAGGAGTGCAAGAGTTGCCCTGGAGCAAGGGCTCAAGCTGAATCCTGCGGCCCCCGAAGCCACGGAAGCAAAGACTGTGCTGGCGACACTCGCGTCTCGATGAGCGAATTCAGCTGGGGCCTGCATGGCTAAACTCTGAAAACCTAGCATTAATGCGCGACTATCTAGTTGTATTCATCATCGCTGCCAGCCTCCCTGTGGCGTTTTTGAGGCCATACTATGGAATTCTTGTTTATGCCTGGATCAGCTACATGTATCCGCACCTGCTGGCGTGGTCCTTCGCTCAGCAGTTTCCCGGAGCCAAACTGACCGCCATTGCGTCTCTTGCGGGTACGTTCTTCTCGCGCGAAGGAGACAACCGGCCTCTGTTTACAAGGGAAAGCGTGGCCATGATGCTAGTTTGGGGCACGTTTACCATATCGACGATTTTTGCTTTTCATCCCGTTGAGTCATGGGACAAATGGCAAGATGTCTCAAAAGTCATCCTAATGGCGCTGCTGACTTCAACTCTGCTGACATCGGAAAAGCGGCTGAACTACTTTCTGTTGGTCGTTGCGCTATCGCTTGGATTCTATGGAGCCAAGGGAGGGGTATTCAGCTTCAGATCGGGTGGGGAGCACAGGGTTTGGGGACCACCCCCATCTATCATAGCCGACAACAATGCCATTGGTTTAGCTCTGAACATGTCTTTACCGATTCTTTGGTATCTCGCCAAGGCGGAAAGCGGCTACCGCAAGCGCATTCTGCAAGCGACCTTTTTCCTAGCCATTCCGGCTGTCATGTTCACCTACTCCCGTGCCAGCGCTCTGAGCTTAGCCGTTGTGCTTTTCGTGCTCATAATCAAGGGCCGAAACCCAATCCTGCCACTTGCCGCGGTCATGCTAGGCGGAATCCTTGTACTTCCTGCGGTACCGCAGAGATGGTGGGACCGTCAGCAGACCGTCCTCACGTACGAGCAAGATACGTCGGCCATGTCGCGCGTTGACAATTGGAAATTCTGCTGGCGCATTGCGGTCGACAACCCTTTAACGGGAGTTGGCTTCGAATATGGGACCAATGAGATGTTTGCAAAATACGCTCCAGAATTCTTGCAAACTTATGCACGTGGGCTGAATACGCACAGCATCTATTTTGCAATGATGGCGAGTCATGGCTTTACCGGTTTCTTTGTTTACTTCGGAATGATTGGCTTCACTTACCTGAGTTGCCGGCGCATTCGTAGAACCGCTCGAGCACACCCACACTTAGACTGGGTGGTAAAGTACTGCCAAATCGTTGAGGTCAGTCTTATTGCGTTTCTCGTCAACGGCGCCTTCGTCAATATGGAATATTTTGACCTACCCTACCATTTGGTGGCATTGGTGGCCAGTTTGAAGGTTCTTTGTGATCGCAAGCTCGCTGAGTCCGAAGAAATTGAAGTTCCCAGTGGTAGAACGGCTTTATCTACCGCCTCCGCCATATAGCAGGATAGAAGCTTATGAAATGCATAGCGTTCTGCCTAGTTGTGTTAGTCACCAATAGTGCTGGTCAGGATATTTTCTCCATCGGCATCATTGATACAGGACCAGGAATGGTGTACACGGAGACCGACTATGATGCCGGGCCTGCCGTTGGTAACATGCTGAATGCCCACTATTTTCCCGGAATCAATTTTTTCAACGGCGGCAGATACTCTTCCGCCCGTGGGGAACTCAGCTATGTTATACAACGGCCCCACTACCTCGAGGGAAATCCCAAACGGGCAGAATACATGAGTACCGCGCTATACCTGCGCGGCATGATTTACCTCCATCACGCCGACGGCATCGGTAAACACGACCTCGCCAAGACCGATTTCGAGGCTGCCATTAAGTGGAATCCGAATAACCATCTAGCGTATTTGGAATTATCGAGAGTGTATTCGGACCTTGGATTTGCGGCACCTGCCTTCAGGATTCTCGATCACCTACTAAAATTGAAGCCCGACCAGAAAATTGAAGATGAAGCCCGGACTGAACTGGACAAGCTAAAGCAGATTCCCTCGAGGTAATCAAAAGATTCGCTACCTGCCGTTTCCCTGCAGCGGGTCGTTGGACTATCTAGGCCGAAGCTCATTCTTGCTCGAAAGACTCTGAATCGGCAATCACCCCTTGAGAACACTATGAGAAACTTTCAAACTCTTGATGTCGTCGATTATCTCAGAATAATCCGCCGCCGGATTCTGTACTTAATAATACCCGCAGTGTTGGCCAGTGCGGCAACCGTGATCTATGTTTCGCGACTACCCTCGCTTTATAGATCCAGCACGACGATTGCGGTTTCGCCGAGGTTGCTGCCTGACGACTATATCGGTTCGTTGGTGCGAGAGACTGCAGCGGACCGGATTGCTTTCGTTGCCCAACAGCTTTCAAGCCGCACTTTCCTTGAACGCATTGTTCAAGAGTTTCAACTCGCACCGGCAGGCGCCAATATTGATGATTACGTAAACATGCTTGCTGGCAATAAGGAGATTATCGGCGGCGGAGGAAGTACATTCACAATTGCGTTCACTTCAACGCAGCCCGATCTGGCTCAGAGAATCACGCAGCGGCTCGCCGAAAGGGTAATGCAATTGAACGATACGTTTCGACGAGAAAGGGTACGCATTGCCGATGATTTTCTGGGAGAGCAGATAATGCAGGCCACGAACGAAGTGGCACAGAGCGACAACAAAATACGTGAGTTTTATCAGAAGCATTTTCCAGGTCTGCCCGAAGATCAGGCCGCTATTCTCCAAACGCTAAACGACTTAGGCAGGGAACGTGTGACAGTTGAAAACTCAATTGAGAGCATCACAACAGAGACGAAGTTGCTAGAGCAGAGACGTCAGGAGCAACAAAAATTCAAGATTGCAATGTCGTCCCGCGCTCCGGCCGGTCCCTCTCGCGCAGAAGGCCAAGCGAGACAACCGTCAAGAGCAGAGCAGCTCATAGCTGCAAAGCGTGATCAATTGGCTGCGGAAAGACTGAAGCACACGGATGACTGGCCCGACATCAGAGCCCTCAAACGAGACATCAAACAACTCGAAGAACAAGTGGCCACTGACAGGGCTGCTGAGACGAGCGCTGAGAAGAATGCTGAAGAGACTACTGAGAAGAGGGAACTCGGCGAAACACCTGGTCCGGCTCCGGCCGACGAAGTAGCCGCAAGCACTTTGTTGCCTCAACTGGATTTCTCTATAGATTTCAGCGATTTCGAAATACAGCTCAGACTCGAAAAGTTAGCCAGGGATCTTAAGCAGAGGCAAGAAGCAGAGGAGGAAATTGTAAGAAAGATCAATCAGTATAGAAGCCGTGTCAACGCGCCACCAGAGGTTCTTGACGAATTAGCGGGACTCCAACGGCAACGGCAGGTAGCAAATCAACGCTATGAGCTGTTGTCCGGCAAGAAATTTAGTTCCGATTTGGCAGGGCGAGTCGATACGGATATTAATAACCAAACATTCAAAGTTATCGATCCAGCAAACCTGCCCATAAGACCATTCGGTCCAAATCGTGAAAGGATGATCATGATTGGTTGTCTCGCCAGTTTCGCGCTGGGTCTTGCGCTGGTCTTTGCGAGGGAACTCCTGGATTCGACGTTGAGCGATGAAGATACAGCGGCAAGCGAGCTTAAGTTGCCGGTCTTGGCGTGTGTGCCGAACATACCTGCAGGTCGAAAGAAGCGCAGGGAGAGAACGAACTCCAAAGCCGGCATGGTCGCTGTGTCGGTCGGCGATGACTCCATCAACAAGTTCTCTCTCGACTATGCAGATATTCGAATCAAGAAAGTTGTGTTGGATCCTCTAACAGTTTCAGGCGAGCAATTTCGGGTCGTGCGGGCTCAGTTATCTGCTCTGCAGAAGAAGCGGAATCTCAGCCGGATCCTGATCGCCAGTGCTATTCCAAATGAAGGGAAGACATTTTCGGCATGTTGTCTGGCAGGCATTTTGGCACAGGAGCCCAGAAAAAGAGTATTGCTGATCGACGCCGATGTGCGCACTGGGAGCATATCGCATACACTTGGCATTATTGACGCGGGTCGAGGTAAAGGGCTGGCAGACGTACTGCGGGGATCCGCAACCCTAGAAGAAAGTCTGGTGGAGTGTTCGGATCTAAACTTTTCATTACTGCCATCAGGCACGATTGTACAAAATCCAACGGAAGTGTTGAGCTCTCCTGAATTCGAACGCGTAATGAAAGACCTCGCGCAGTTCTTTGACTGGATCGTCGTGGATTCACCGCCATCATTGGCGATGGCGGATGCCGACCTGCTGCTTAGGCAATGTGATGCAGCATTGCTGGTCGTGAATGCGGATAAGACACCGTTGAAGCTGATCAGAGACGCGGTTGAACGCATGGGTCGCGACCGTATATGCGGTGTTCTGATGAATCGGGTGCGGAATTTGAGTTCGTCACATTACTACAGCCGCTATTACCGTCAAGTCTCCCTCTCCAGCAAATAGACGACGCATATACGTATGTGGAGGTCATTCTTTCGTTATCTGACACTGCACAAAGTAGGTGCGGTGTTGATCGAAACAGGTCTGGTGGTTGTCTGCGTTCTCGCAGACACCCTGAACCGTCCTGTTGCATTCTCCTCTACCGAATACGCGCAATGGTTCTTGCGAGCCCTATTCGTTGCGCTAGTTTTCCAGGTGAGTCTCCATTTGCGAGATGTTTATGACTTTCGTGACAAGCCGTCGACGCCGGAATTTCTGGTTCGGCTCGGTCAAGCTCTGCTGCTGGCGAGCGCAGCACTGACAACTGGGCATTACCTGTTCTCTAACTTGGTGCAAGTCGCGCCTATCAGTTCAGGCGCGCGAGTTCTTACCTTAATTTCTGTTTTCCTGACAACTTGGCACATCCTGCTGAGAATGTATTTTGGCATCCGCTCTGACCGCACGAAACTGTTGATTGTGGGTACGGGTGACCTCGCTCAAACACTGGCACGCGAGATCCTGCGGCGTCCTGAACTCGGTATTGCGATCTGTGGGTTCGTCGACGATAAGCCTCATCTAGTCGGTGTGTCCCTCGTCAATCCGAAAGTGATTGGTTTGAATGCAGACTTAAAGCGGATTGTGGCTGAGATGAAGATCAATAAGCTTGTTGTCGAACTTCAGGATCGCCGTGGCCGCCTGCCAATCGACGATCTGCTTGCGCTGAAAACCCGTGGTACCGAAATCGAAGAGGCCACGAGCCTGTATGAGCGTCTTACGGGCAAAATCGCCATCGAAAATCTGAAGCCGAGTTGGATGATCTTCAACGAGGGATTCGAAGTGTCTCGCTGGTTGATCTTTCAGAAGCAGGCGGTATCCGTTGCCGTGTCATGCCTGTTGATGTTGGTCTTTCTTCCGTTGCTGCCGGTGATTGCACTACTGATCCGGCTTGATTCACGTGGCCCAATTTTCCATGGACAGGAGCGCGTTGGGCAAGAAGGAAAAATCTTTCGGCTATGGAAATTCCGATCCATGTATGAAGGCGCCGAACGGGACACCGGCCCAGTGTGGGCCAGTGCTGACGACGCTCGGGTCACACGTGTTGGAAAATATTTGCGGCGAATGCGGTTGGATGAATTACCGCAGCTCTACAACGTATTAAAGGGTGAAATGACTCTCGTGGGACCGCGCCCGGAGCGGCCGCATTTCGTCAAACAGCTTTCCTCAATGATTCCGTTCTACGATATCCGACATTCCGTGAAACCTGGTGTGACTGGATGGGCTCAAATCAACTATCAGTATGGGAATTCAGTCCAAGACGCGATTGAAAAGTTGCAATACGATCTGTTCTACATCAAGAACATGTCTGGCCTTCTCGATCTTGTAATCCTGTTCAACACGGCGAAAACCGTATTGGTCCGCAAAGGCTCTTAATGCATCCCGGCACATCCGCGAATACGCGGACGGGACTTATTGTCCGCGAGGATTAAATGCTAAATGCGCTCACGGTAGACGTCGAAGACTACTTTCATGTCGAAGCGTTTGCGCACCATATTCCTTACCATGCGTGGGACTCATACGAACCGCGTGTGGAGCGTAATGTGTTTCGCATTTTAGAGCTTTTCGCCAGATACGGTGTTACCGCGACATTTTTCGTGCTGGGATGGGTTGCCGAAAAATTTCCGAACCTTGGAAAAGAGATTGCCTCGGCTGGTCACGAAATCGGTTGCCACAGCTACGCTCATCGACGGCTGCATCTCATGACTTCTGCGGAGTTTCGTAAAGATTTGCGGTTAGCGGCGACTTTAATCGGCGATCAGGTCGGCAAACCAATACGTTGTTTTCGGGCACCGAGTTTTTCGATCGTTCGCGAAACGATGTGGGCGTTTGAAATTTTGGCCGAAGAAGGTTTTTTCATCGACTCATCGATATTTCCGGTGCGGCATGACTTTTACGGTATTCCGGACGCCAACCGTTTCCCTCATCGAGAACACGCAGTGTCCAATAAGGCCGTGTTTGAGTTTCCACCGTCTACCATACGCGTTGGGAATCGAAATTACGGTGTAGCCGGCGGAGGGTATCTGCGCTTGATGTCCTACGGCATGACCCATTGGGCCATCAGACGTATTAACGAAGTGGAAGGTCACGCAGCGTTGGTTTATTTCCATCCTTGGGAGATCGACCCTGCACAGCCCGTTATCCGTTCAGGGTTTCGTTCCACTGTTCGTCATTACACAAACTTGTTCACAATGGAAGGCAAGATTGAGCGGCTGCTGCAGGAGTTCAAATTCACGAGCCTGACGAAATCATCCATGCAATACCAGGACGCCATGGCAGCAGTATCAGCAGAACGAGTAACATCGCCTGAACACCGTCAGGCCGCTGCTGCCGCCGCCGCCGACAAGAGCACATCTAACCGATGACAAAATTGTCATTTCCACTAGTACTAGCCCTGTCTCTATTCGAGCTATCCCCCGTAACGGGGAGCATCACTCCGTCCGGCGCACAATCGCCCGCCCCCGCCGCCCATCGGATTCTTCAGGTGGGGCCGGGCAAACCTTATGCACTTCCAAGCCAAGCGGCCGCAGCGGCCATAGATGGGGACATCATCGAAATCAGCCCGGCACTCTATGCGCGCGACGCAGCAGTATGGCGCGCAAACGGTCTCACATTGCGCGGCGTCGGCGGACGGCCACATCTGAAAGCGGATGGCGCCAGTGCTCAGGGAAAGGCAATATGGGTGATTCAGAGCGATAACGTAACGATCGACAACATCGAGTTTTCAGGCGCTAGAGTTCCGGATCAAAATGGCGCTGCTATACGTGCAGAAGGCGAAAAGCTGATTATTCGGTATTGCTACATACACGACAACGAGATGGGCATTCTGTCGGGGAGGTCGAACGCGGAGATCCTAATTGAAAGTTCGGAGTTTTCGGGTAGCTACGGCGATTACAACCACAATATATACATGGGAAACATCCGGAAATTTACGCTCCAGTTCAGTTACATCCACCACGCGAGCCACGGCCATAACGTCAAAACGCGAGCCGGCACAAACTTTATCCTCTACAACCAAATCATGGATGAAAAATCTGGTAGCTCGAGCTATGCGATCGATATTCCAAACGGCGGACGGTCCTACCTCATTGGCAATGTAATTCAAAAGGGACCGAATGCGGAAAATTCCAGCGTCATAGCTTATGCCGCAGAGGGTGCGACGAACGAATGGCAGGAGCTCTATTTGGTGAACAATACGGTCGTGAGTGATTTCGGTCGAGGCCTGTTTTTGAACATGCATGTGACTCCAACGCAGCTTTTAGTAACGAACAACATTTTTGCAGGCGCTGGTGTCGCACTCAACACGACTACGGGGACGCACCATAACCTCGTAGAACGCGATCCAATGTTTCAAAGTAGGGCGACGTATGATTACCGACTCCTGCCGGCATCGCCCGCTATCGACGCCGGATCAGATCCTGGCATTGCTGCGGGTTTCAATTTGAACCCACAATTCCGGTACGTCCACCCTTTGGGCCACGAGGTAAGAAAGATTATCGGTGCTCCTGACCTGGGAGCCTTTGAATACCCCACGCATTGAGTCCGCAGTGTTTTGTTGAATCGTAATGAATCGAGGTCTGAGATGAAGCGAGTTGCAGCAGGTCTATTTGTGTTTTGTGTCTTGTCTTATACAGCTTTTGCGCAAACCAGGAATAACGTTAGCCCGGCGCGGCCGGGGGGGCCGGCCACCGGATCGGCTTCCAGACGCATTCCTCCACCAGTTGCCGACGGATACACCATTTCTCCCGAAGACGTGCTGGCAATCAGCGTTTGGAAAGAGCCGGATCTTGTGGCTCGGGTTGCAGTGAGATCTGACGGTATGATCGGGCTTCCTCTACTGAACGATGTTTTTGCTTCAGGTCTGACGACCGATGAACTAATGAAAAAGCTGACGGAGGCCTTTTCGCGGTTCGTGAACGAGCCAATTGTCACCGTCAATCCTGTGGAAATTCACAGCCAGGTTGTTTACGTCTTTGGTTCCGTCGCCAGACAGGGGGAATTTCCTTTGGGAAGACCGCTGACAGTAATGGAACTACTAGCCAGATCTGGCGGGTTTGCGGAGTACGCAAATGCTAAAGACATCCAGATCATCCGCACCACTCGTGACCCCTCTACAAACCAGGATGTCATCACAGTGCATCGTTTCAATTACAAGGAATACGTGGAATCGAGAAATTTTAAGCAAAACATACTTCTTCGAAGCGGCGATTTCATAATCGTTCCTTAGCCGTGGAGAGCGAATTAACTGAATGCGAATCATCAGATTCCGAAAAGCATTGCTGCGGTTCACAATTTTTGTTTTCTGCTTTACGCACGTATTGGTACCGCTTTTAGGCGCACAAAACCAGCCCCAGACGACTCCTGGTAATGAGACGGGATCAGGACAAACTGAGCCAAAGATCGTGATAGAGGATCGGTCCCCCCGTCCAGGATTGTCTTTCCTTAATGGTCTTTCAGAGCTGCGCGTTCCCGTTGGGTTTGCCGTCGGAGTCACTCACGTCTATGCGCCCGATCCAGCATCACGCGACGCGCCCCCGCAATTTACGTCGGTGACCCCACGATTGTTCACGCAATTTAGGAGGAAGGGATTTCAGTTCCTGCTGGACTATCAGGTTGGTTTCAGCCGGTACAAGCAAACACAAGAGCACAGGCGTTATGATCAGTTGGCATCACTCGCCCTCAACAAGACAATATCGCGGCGCAGGTTATCCGTGAATGTGGCGGACCAAACGCAATGGATTTTCAATGATGGCACTTTTCCAAATTTCTATGTGCTCGCTTCAGCGACAGCCCTCCGCGATTTTTCAGGTTATGCAGTCAATGTTTATAGCCACCGCCAAAAAATCTTCAGGCAGTCCGCCGGCCTTAACGCTGACTACCGTCTCAACAAGAAAGGCAGTGTGGGTGTTTTCGCGGCCTACGATATGTTGCGCTACCGGCATGACGTGCCAGTTACACATGGGCTTTCTCTGGGAGTGCGATCGGCATACCAGATTCGGAAGTGGCTGTCGTTCGACAGCACCTATTCTACGTACGTTGCTACTGTAGATGAGCGTCTGAGGACGGCCAGTATCCAGAGACTACAGTTCGGAGGTTTCAGATACAGACTTGGTCGGAATACCGAAGCCTTTACATCAGTAGGAATTGAGCACTCGCGTTCCTTGGGCACTAACTACTCAGCCGCGAGTTTCGAAGCCGGTCTTAGCAGAACGAGTAGGTCCAACCAGCTTTCGATGGTTTACCACCGAGGATTGTCGACCGCATTTGGCGGAGGAGTAGTGCTGGGTGGATCGAGCGCCTCCGCTTCGTTTTCGCAAAGCCTTGCAAGGCGAATGTCTTTATCGATAGATTCAGCCTACGCGAAAGGAGCCTCGTCCAGTCGATATTCATCTCTTGAAATGATTTCTGCTGCTGGAACGTTACAAACCTCACTCACAAGGCATATGTTGTTCACTACCAGCTACTCGCACATTTCGCAACGAGCGGCGAATCTCTCGTTTAACTCTGTTAACCTACACCGCTATGTGGTCTCGGCAGGTCTCTACTATTCTATTCCAGACTTGCTGGGCAGGCGTTAGTTCATGAGCCGCCTTCTATGACACGTGTTGCTTTGACTGAGGTTACCTCAGAGCCTGGCGTCGTCATCGAGCCACCTCGAGGTGTCTTTCACCTAGATGTCAAGTCGATCTGGCAATATCGTGTGCTTCTCTATTTCCTAATATGGCGCGATCTAAAAGTTCGCTACAAACAGACGGTCATCGGCATCGGTTGGGCCATCATACAACCTTTGGTCAGCATGTTGATCTTTACAGTCATTTTCGGGTATTTCGCCAAGCTGCCTTCAGATGGCCTGCCTTATCCGATCTTTGCCTACACGGCGCTGCTGCCCTGGAACTATTTCGCTAGTGCGCTTCATCGATGTAGCGTCAGCATTGTTGGTGATGCTCATCTTGTGACGAAGGTTTATTTTCCCCGGCTCATTTTGCCGATCGCCGGCACGATATCCGGTCTGGTGGATTTTTCTATCTCCTTCATCCTGTTAATAGGAATGATGCTCTGGTACGGTGTCTTTCCGACTTGGTCGGCCTTGACGATTCCGATATTCCTTATGTTTGCTTTAGGCACTGCATTGGCTATCGGGTTGTGGTTAGCCGCTCTCAATGTACGATATCGAGACGTCGGCTATACCATTCCCTTTCTCGTACAGGTGTGGATGTTCTTGTCTCCGATTGTTTATCCGGTCACGATTATTCCTGAAAAGTACCAGCTCCTCTATAGACTCAATCCGATGGTGGGAGTGATCGAAGGTTTTCGCTGGGCACTACTCGGAAAGGGAAATCCTTCTCCCTGGCTGATGGCCGTTAGCGCAGCTGTGATTAGCGTGTTCTTCGCAGCTGGCCTGCTGTTCTTCAAGAAAATGGAACAGACCTTCGCGGATATCGTTTAGGGACAAAGCCGATGACAGACGTTGCAATTAGGGCAGATAAGTTAAGCAAACGCTACAAGATCGGCGCACGGCAAAACCGCCACGATACGCTGCGGGACCAAGTGGTGAACAGCATGAAATCGCTGTTTTCCCGCAATGGACATGGTGCATCGAGAGAGACCCGCTCCTCTATGGCCTGTGCTCAGGCGTCGGACTCTGCCGGTCCGCGGTCCTCTAGCATCAATCATTCGGATCACATCTGGGCTCTCAAGGATGTCTCTTTCGAAGTCAAACACGGTGAAGTGGTCGGTTTCATAGGCCGAAACGGCGCCGGCAAGAGCACCTTGCTGAAAATCCTCTCTCGCATTACTCAGCCCACCACGGGTCGTGCTGAGATCTCCGGGCGCGTCGTATCTCTTCTCGAAGTGGGAACAGGATTTCACCCGGAATTGACGGGACGGGAAAACATATATCTTAACGGCGCAATTCTGGGAATGAAGAAGTGGGAGATCGCGACAAAGTTTGATGAGATTGTTGCGTTCTCGGAAATCGAAAAGTTCATTGACACCCCGGTGAAGCGGTACTCCAGCGGGATGTACGTCCGATTGGCTTTCGCGGTGGCTGCGCACCTTGAGCCAGAAATACTGATTGTGGATGAGGTGCTTGCCGTAGGCGACATTGCTTTTCAAAAAAAATGCTTAGGGAAAATAAACCAAGTAGCAAGAGACGGCCGCACAGTGTTGCTTGTCACTCATAATACAGATTCTGCTGCGACCCTTTGCAACCGAGCAGTGCTTCTCAAGGCGGGACATGTGGTCTTGTCAGGTCCAAGCGGTCAAGTCATTTCGCAATATCTGGCGGAAATAATGCAAAAGGAAAAGGACAAGGCATTCCGCAACTGTGAACGTACGGGTAACGGCAAGATTCTCATACGATCGTTCCATCTCGAGTCGCCAAACGGACAAGTTTTGAATACAGCTAAGACCGGCTCCCCCGCTGTATTCGTGTTTGGATTTGAAAATTGCGTCTGCCAGCCTAGTGATAAAATTTCACTTGGATTCAGTATCCATGATAGGCGTGGCTACGGCCTGCTCAACTATTACAGCCATTTTTCAGGCGTGTCCTATGAGAATCTTCCAGCAAAAGGTCACTTCAAGTGCCTCCTTCCTGAACTACCGTTAGCACCCGGCGAATACAACCTGATGTGTCGAGCAGTTAGCATTAGCGGCCAAACCACCGTCCAGGAGGTAGACTGGCCGCATGTTTTTGTTCCGATTTCAGTAACGAACGGTGATTTCTTTGGCACTGGAGTCCATCTCGCGTCCGAGGGGCCCTTGCTTATCAAGGGCGAGTGGTCCATGGGCGCCCTGGCGGATCAGCCGGCAATCGAAACTGCTGTTTCCGGCCTCGTATGAGAGTCCTGTACGTTAATTCCACGATATATGATTTTCTTACGGCGACGATTATCGAGGGACTAAACGAACTATCTCAAGAGGCGCCAATTCAGCTCGTGACTACCGCTGCCTCGAACTACAGTAGATTCTGGCAGGTCTGGCCACGGCAGAAGATTTATCGAGAAAAGAGATCGTTTGATCTCGTGATCTTGGGAACAAATGTTGGTGTTGATTTAGGACTGTTCTGGGACGTAGCCCGCTCCGGACGAACGATTTGCATTGATGGCGCCGACACTCCGGAGTTCATCTATGCAGCATCCGACTTCACTCTTTATTTCAAGCGGGAACTCTATCGGATCGCTTTCGACAATATACGACCGTGTCCTTTTGCGATTGAGAGACGCTGGTGGAGTGCTTTATCCAGCGATATACGGCATTTGTTGGCGGCCTGCTTCGGTCCCACGACGACCGAACGCGCGCAAACGTTGCAGTTCCTGAAGCAACTGGGTTGGCCAAGTCTTAAGATCGGCGGCGTTCCGATGAAGCGGTATCAAAGCTTGTGCGGTGTATTGCTCGGACAATGCAGCTTGTCAACCTGGCGGCGGTTTCGCTTCTCTGTCGGCCATAACAGTGCTTATTACAAAATCCTGCGTTCAAGTCTGGTCTCTTTGAGCGTCCCGGGAGCTGGTATAGACACCGGCCGATACTGGGAAATTCTTGGCAGCGGTGCTGCTCTAGCCTGTCCCAAGAACAAACTGCAAATCCCAAACGCATTAGTACCTGGTCAGCATTATTTTGAATATGCATCGCTCGATGAACTACGAGAGGTTGTATCACGGGCTCAAACAGAGCGTAAACCGATTGAAGCCATGCGAGCGCGAGCCCGCGAGCATTGCCTCCGGTATCACACTACAAAGGCAAGAGCGCGGTATGTCATTCAAGCATTTAATGAATGCCGCGTATGACTGCGGGCTCGGTTTGTTGCGGCATAGACGCACAAACGATAGAGCTTCATCCGGTCTCGCGGGAGTGATTCCCATCCGGCCGATGGTTCCACCTTCCGTCGATGAAGATAATCATCCGGAAGCGTTAGCATTGGCGAAATTTTGTGTGGGTAAGGGTATTGACGTCGGGTGTGGACACCGTAAGGTGGCACCCGACTGTATCGGTGTTGACCTCTTGGCTTCTGGAGAAATCGGTACGCATGGGGTGGTCGCAACCCAAAAGTGTATCGCTGATATCCAAGCATCAGGTGATGATCTCTACATGTTCGCTGACGGGGAGTTGGATTACGTTGTTTCGCGCCATAATCTTGAGCATTATGTCGACGTCGTCAAAACACTTGCCGAATGGCGTCGTGTTCTGAAGCCCGGAGGGACAATGGCGATCATCGTACCGGATGAAAGAGCCGGAGACACCGTTTATCTTGACGTGACCCACAAGCATTGTTTTACGCCCGACAGCCTGGCCCGACTCGTGAATGCCGTAGGCGGATTTGTGGTGCTTGGAACTGAAGCGGTCATTCCAAATTGGTCTTTTCTTCTAATTGCACGGCGCAGCTAACTCCACGATTTCTCCCAACACCACTTAGTGTATTGCTCTGACGGCCTGATTATGCAAGTGCAAAAACCGTGTAATGGAACTTCAGCTGAGATAGAACATGCGCCTGCGCTGAACGCCTATTACCAATTTGAACGTCCCGATGTTTTGGAATTGATACCCAAAGACGCAAAACGCGTCCTGGAAATTGGGTGCGCGGCAGGTTGGCTGGGGAACGAAATTAAGCGGCGCCAACAATGTAGGGTTCACGGTATTGAGCCTAACGGGCTTGCAGCACGGGAAGCCGCAAAAAAAATAGATAAAGTCTGGAATGTAAACGTGGAAGACTGTCTAGACGTGCTGGAATCAGCATCCTTCGACTGTATTGTACTTGCAGATGTACTTGAGCACTTAATTGATCCATGGGCAGTACTCAAAAAGCTACGAAGCAAACTGACGGAAGGCGGTACGATCGTCGCGAGCATTCCAAATATTTGCAACTGGAACGTTGTCGACGCCCTCATTAAAGGAGACTGGAAGTATCAGAGTGAAGGCGTGCTTGACCGAACTCACCTCAGATTCTTTACTCTTCGAACGATTCTAGAGTTGTTTTGGAACGCTGATTTAAGAGTCATCGAAGTAAAAACAACCAACAGAGACATCGCATCCGGCAACACTACTGCCGCAGCCCTGAGGAAAATTGATCTCCCTGCTGAATCAATTCAAGAGCGAGGCACGGTTTATCAATATCTGGTAGTTGGGCAAAGACTCAGCGGGTGTGAAGAACTGCCCAAAGTGTGTATTGTCATTTTGAACTGGAATAACAAAAGCGACACCGTCGAGTGCTTGCACTCAGTAAAAGGAATTGATTACAAGAATTACGAAGTTGTCGTTGTCGATAATGGATCAACGGATGATTCGGCGCAAGCGATTCGGCAACTGTTTCCTGAGGTGACCGTTGTAGAGACAGGAAGAAATCTCGGTTATGCGGGTGGCAACAACGTCGGACTTCGGCACGCCTTAGAAACGGGAGCAAAGTGGGTGCTAGTTTTAGACAACGATGCAGTTGTCGACCCGATGATACTGACCCGGTTTATTCACGCTGGAGAGCTAGTACCTGATGCTGGGGTCTTAGGAGCCAAGATTTATTTTTATTCCGATCGAAATAGAATCTGGCACGCTGGAGCAACGGGTATCGATGAGCTCGGGGAGTTCACGCCTCTGGGAAACGGGTGCTTAGATACTGG
>Ga0066709_100000908_pt1 | contig 18073 bp, 14 predicted proteins | sample GraSoiAngelo_158_FD_79665 | JGI IMG/M metagenome (GOLD analysis project Ga0066709, IMG submission 79665) | Grasslands soil microbial communities from the Angelo Coastal Reserve, California, USA - 14_1009_16_30cm | ecosystem: Environmental > Terrestrial > Soil > Grasslands | place: USA...
CTGACCCTGCTCGTTCTCGGTCTCGCAGCCGGCGCGGTCTGGCTCGCGCGCAGCCTGCGCACGGAGCTTGGAGCCCTGCGGGACGCGGCCGGGGCGCAGCTCGCAGAACGGAGCGCCGAGGTCGACCGCCGCCTCGAGGCGATGACCTCGACCCTGGACCGGCGCCTGGAGAGCACCTCCAAGACGGCGAGCGAGATCCACCGCCAGCTGGGCGAGCTCGGCCGGGCGAACGAAGAGATCCTCGCGCGCGCGAACGACCTCAAGCGGCTCGAGCAGGCGCTTCGGCCGCCGAAGGCCCGGGGCGGCTTCGGTGAGCTCCTGCTCGCGAACCTCTTGCGCGACCGGCTCCCGCCCGACGCCTATGAGCTCCAGTACGGCTTCCGGAGCGGTGAGCGCGTCGACGCGGTGATTCGCGTCGACCGTCTCGTCCCGGTCGATGCGAAGTTCCCGCTCGACAACTTCGAGCGGCTCGCCGACGCCGAGAGCGACGAGCACCGCACTCTCGCCGAGAAGGCCTTCGCCCGCGACCTCAAGATCCACGTCGATTCGATCGCCGAGAAGTACATCCGCCCGGACGAAGGCACCTACGACTTCGCGCTCATGTACCTCCCGGCCGAGTCGGTCTACTACGAGCTCGTCTGCGGCAAGACCGGCGCGCTGCTCTCGTACGCGCACGAGAAGCGTGTCTTCCCGGTCTCGCCGACGACGTTCACGTCACAGCTGCAGGTGATCGCTCTCGGCCTGAAGGGGATGCAGATCGAGCAGCGGGCCCAGGAAGTGATGGCGTACTGCGCTCAGCTCCAGCAGGATTTCGGGCGCTTCCGCGACGACTTCCAGGTCGTAGGCAAGCACCTCGGGCACGCGCAGTCGAAGTACGGTGAAGCCGAGCGCCGGCTCGGTCGTTTCGAGAGCAAGCTCGAGCAGGCGGCGGAGTGGGATGAGCCCTCGGTCGAGCCGGCCGAGGCGCACGAGCTCCCGCGCGTAGTCGACGCGGCCTAAACGCTAACGCTCCTAGGCGCCGCTTGCGGCGCCGCCCATCAGGACGTACGGGCTCTGCCCGTACGTCCGTCTGAAGTGACCGATCACACCGCCCGATCCCAAGCGCTAACGCTCCTAGACGCCGCGGAACAGGTCGTAGTCGTAGCTGATGACCTGCCAGGCTCCGTCCTGGTGGCTCACCCAGAGGCGGAACCGTGCGCGGAGCGTCTTCACGCCCTGGACGGGAAGCACTTGTTTCCCGGAGACGATGTAGACGAAGCAGTCCTTGCCGGCGCCCACGTTGGCGTTCGCCGGACAGTCGTGCCGAAGGGCACCGTTGCCGCTCACGCCGCGCATGCCGTTTCGCCTGATCGTCTTCTGGAAGTCACGCATCTGGCGACTCACAGCCGGCGAGACGTCGCCCTCGATCGCGTGCCAACGCCCGACGGCGACGAGCCTGTGCGCGAAACCGTTCGCAAAGGGCCGCGCGCTCTCCATCGACGACTGCTTCTTGGAATGGGAACCGCAGCCGCCCGCGGCGACCGAGGCGGTGATCGCGAGTGCGATCACCGGTGCGAGGCGGGTTCTCAAGCCTTCGCGGCCTGTTCCTGTTTGAGGTAGCGGATGAGACCCCCGGCGACGACGATCTCGCGCTCACGCGGAAGGAAGTCGTGGACGAGCGTGATCTCGCCGACGCCCTCGATCTCGCAGGGAAGCTCGTCGGCGCCCTCGGCGACCTCCAGGAGCCCGGAGATCCGCCAGGTCTGGCCGAGCTCGGCCTTGTCGTAGTCGGCCTCGTCCGAGAAGAGCAGCGGCACGATCCCCTGGGCGATCAGGTTGCGCCGGTGGATGCGCGCGAAGCTCTTCGCGATCACCGCCCGCACCCCGAGTTGGGCGGGAGCGAGCGCCGCGTGCTCGCGGCTCGAGCCCTGGCCGTAGTTGTGCCCGGCGACGATGAAGCCTCCGCCCCACTCCTTCGCGCGTCTCGGGAATTCCCTGTCACGGTGCTGGAAGGTGAACTCGGCGATCGCGGGGACGTTCGACCGGTAGGCCATCACCGTCGCACCGTCGGGCGAGAGATCGCCGGTCGAGATGTCGTCCGGCGCGACGATGAGCACCCGCATCTCGAGCACGTCGGGCAGCTCCTTCGGCTCGGGCGGCGGCTTGATGTTCGGGCCGCGCGGGATCTCGATGGAGGCTGCCTCGTCCGCGGGCACGGGCTCGAGAATATGAGCCTGGACGACCGCGGGCCGACCCGGAGGCCGCTCCGGAAGCTCCGGCACGGACAGCTCGCGCGGATCGGCGATCTCCCCATTCAGCATCGAGATCGCGGCGACGGCCGGCGAGCAGAGGTAGACGTGATCGTCCGCGGTTCCGCTCCGGCCGGGGAAGTTGCGATTGAAGGTACGCAGCGAGTTCGACCCCGACGGCGGCGCCTGACCCATTCCGACACACGGGCCGCAGGCAGGCTCGAGCATCCGCACGCCGGCCATCAGCAGGTCGACATACGTGCCCGATTGCGTGATCTGGTCGAGGATCTGGCGCGAGCCGGGCGTAGCCGTCGCCGAGATGAGCCGTTCCGAGATCCGGTTCCCGCGCAGCACCGAGCCGACGATGGCGAGATCCTCGTACGAGGAGTTGACCGAGGAGCCGATGCACACCTGAGCAAGCTCGGTCCCCGCCACTTCCTCGACGGGGACGACGTTTCCGGGGCTCGAGGGCTTCGCGACGAGCGGGACGAGCTCGGCAAGGTCGATGTGCTCCTCCTCGTCGAAGTCGCCCGTGTCGCCGGTCTCGAGCGCCACGAAGTCTTCCGAGCGCTCTTGCTCCTCGAGCCAGGCGCGCGTTGCCTCGTCGGACGGGAAGATCGCGCCGGTCGCCCCGAGCTCGGCGATCATGTTCGCGATCGTCCCGCGCTCGCTGTAGGAGAGCGTCGCCACACCAGGGCCGGTGAACTCGAAGAGCGCGCCGCGCCCTCCGCGGACGCCCCGCCGCCGAAGCAGCTCCAGGATGACGTCTTTCGCCTGCACCCACGGCCTTGCGAGCTCGTTCTCGAGGAAGACGCCGACGATCTTCGGGCACGGCAGCTCGAAAGGGTGCCCTGCCATGCAGACGGCGACGTCGAGCCCTCCGGCGCCGATCGCGATCATCGCGCAGGAGCCCGACATCGTCGTGTGGCTGTCGGCGCCGATCAGCGTCTTACCCGGAGTCGCGAACCGCTCGCAGTGGATGTAGTGGCAGATCCCGTTCCCGGGCCGCGAGAACCAGGCGCCGTACCTCGCCGCCATCGCCTGGAGGAACCGGTGGTCGTCCGGATTCTTGAAGTCGATCTGGAGGATGTTGTGGTCGACGTAGACGACCGCGGTCTCGACCTCGACGCGCTCGCGCTCGAAGAGCTCGAACTGCATCATCGCCATGGTTCCGGTCGCGTCCTGTGCGAGAGCCTGGTCGACGGAGATCGCAATCTCCCGGCCGGGGACGAGATCCCCTCGGGTGAGGTGCTCCTCGAGGATTGCGCGCGCGAGCGAAGCCATTGGCACTCAGTATCGCAAGAGCGCTCCGATCCCTTCGACGGGGTCGAGATCGCGGTGAGCCGTCAGGACGCTCACCGAGCCGCCGTGGGCAAGGGCCTGGTGAACGGCGAGGTCGAGGCCGTCATCGCGGTGGTCCAGCTCGGTCCCGTCGAGGGGGCAGCGGCCACCCGCAGCCGAGACCCGCCCGCAGGCGGGGCACTGCCATGCCTCGTGCTGGGCGCCCTCCTGGTACAGAAGCGTCGCGACGCGCGCATCCGACGCAGCTTCGAGCGTTTGCACCCAGCCGGAGGAGGCCCGGCCGCCACGGCCGGCTTCTTCCCGCCAGCGGTCGACGAGCTCCCCTTCCTCCTTGGCGCGGGCCTTCTCGAGGATGGGTACCGTCAGCTCCAGCAGCTCCGCGGGCGAAGCGTGCGTCTCCGCGTTCGTCCACCCCACGATCGCGTTCCGCGTCTCCTTCGAGAGCAGCTCCTCGAACTCCCCGCGAGTCTCCTCCCAGGAAACGACGATCACCTTCGGGGAGCGCATCGCGCGCACGCGCCGGTCGAGCGTCTCGGCGACCTCGCGGAGATGCTCTCCGACGAGCTTCTCGATGTGCCGCCGAAAGCGGGCCTGCGACCACCCGCCCTGATCGTGCCGCCCGGGAAGGTCCCCGGTTCTGTCGGCGATCTCCTCGAGCCGTCCCGAGTGCAGGCGGAAGAGGTCGCCTCGCTCGCGCCCGACGACGGCGACGATTGCGCCCTCGCCGCGCCCGACGAGCGGGACGAGGGGGGCGAGATGGAGCTCTCGCCCGACGCGCACCCGGTCGGGAACCGATTCGAGAAGCGCGCGCGGCCGCCAGACATTGTCGAGCCCGGCGGAGAAGATCGCGAGCCCGCGCACTCCGTCGCGCTCGAATTCGTTCTCGAAGAAGTCGCGGATGCGATCGAAATCGGCCTTCAGGCCCTGCCGCTGGTCATGGGTCAAGCCGCGGTGGTTGGCGTTGCCGTTGCGCTCACCCTCGGAGAGAAGTGCGTTGACGCGGGCATCGGCGTCGCCCGCAGTGGGCGTGATGCTCGGGTCGAGATCGACGTAGAAGCTGATCGCACAGCCCTTCTCGGCCCGGAACTCGGCCAGCTCGCGCAGCTCGTCCCAATTCAGAGTCTCTGCCATACACGCTCCGTATCGCGGAAGTGGCGATTCTATTCGCGTGGCGCTCCCAGCCTTCACGATCGGACACGGGACCAGGCCGATCGACGAGCTCGTCGACTGTCTGCGCCAGGCCTCCGTCGAGACCCTCGTCGATGTTCGGCGCTTTCCGAGCTCTCGCCGGAATCCGCAGTTCAACCAGGCGGCGCTCGCCGCGAGCCTCGCCGAGGCCGGCATCGAGTACCGCCACGCCGTCGAGCTCGGCGGGAGGCGGACCGGAGAGCCGGGCGAGGAGCGCTTCTCCTGTCTGCGCGTCGGAGCCTTCCGGAGCTATGCCGCGCGGATGGCCACCGATGATTGGCAAACGGCGCTCGTCGAGGCGATGACGCAGCCGGCGCCGTGCTTCATGTGCGCCGAGACACCCTGGCATCGCTGTCACCGCCGGCTGATCTCGGAGCTCCTCGTTGCCCGCGGGCACGAGGTGGTGCACCTGATCCGGCCGGGCAGGCGGGAGCCGCATCGCCTCTACGACGAGTCGGAGATCCGTGTGGGAAAGCTCTACATCTGCGGGGCTCTCGTCGCCTAGCGAACAGGGGTGAACGTCAGCGCCCAGCTGACGCGCCCTTCATTGCCGCAGACCTCCACGGTGCCTGCTGAAACAGGGAAGGGGCAGGGGGTCCGATTCGTTGAATAGTCTGAGGCCTCAAACGGGCCCTCTGACCTTTGGAGGAACATGGTTGAGAACGAGCTGCGCGAGCTGATCATCATCGGCGGCGGCCCCGCCGGGTATACGGCTGCCCTCTATGCCGCGCGCGCGAACCTCAATCCACTCGTGATCGAGGGCATCTCCTTCGGCGGCCAGCTCATGATCACGAGCGACGTGGAGAACTACCCGGGCTACCCGGAAGGCGTCCTCGGGCCGGAGATGATGGAGGACTTCCGGAAGCAGGCCGAGCGCTTCGGCGCCGAATTCCTGAGGGACGACGTGACCGCCGTCGACTTCTCCGAGCGGCCGTTCCGCGTCGAGGTCGGCGACAACGAGTACCGAGCGCGCGCGGTGATCGTGGCGACCGGAGCAAGCGCGCGACAGCTCGGGCTCGATTCCGAGCGAGCGCTCCAGGGACGCGGCGTCTCCTACTGCGCGGTCTGCGACGCCGCCTTCTTCCGCGACAAGGAAGTGGTCGTCGTCGGCGGCGGCGACTCGGCGATGGAAGAGGCGATCTTCCTCACGAAGTTCGCCAGGAAGGTAACCGTCGTCCACCGGCGGGAGGAGTTCCGCGCCTCGCCGATCATGTTCGACCGGGCGCGGGCGAACGAGAAGATCGAGTTCATTACGAACGCCGTCGTCGACGAGGTGCTCGGCGAGGAGGGCCGCGTGACGGGCGTGCTCATCCGGGACGTCAACACCGGGGAGATCAGAGAGATTCCCGCGCAGGGGCTCTTCGTCGCGGTCGGCCATGACCCCAATACCAGCCTCTTCCTCGAGCAGCTCGACCACGACGAGCCCGGCTACCTGATCACGCAGCCCGGCTCGACGGCCACCAACATTCCCGGCGTCTTCGCCGCCGGTGATGTCGTCGACCACGTCTATCGGCAGGCGGTGACCGCCGCCGGGACCGGCGCGATGGCCGCGCTCGACGCGGAGCGCCTGCTCGCGGCGGAGGAGGGGCACGAAGCGACGGCCTCGACCGCGCCGCGCCTCGAGGCCGAGGAGCCGCGCATCGAGGCTCCACGCGTCAAGGCAGAGGCCGAGGTCTAGCCGAGCCCAGCCGTAACCTCGGCCGAATGGCCAAGTGGATCGACCTGCTCGATCCCGATCGCGACGCGCTCGAGCAGGCCCTGCCTGCCGAGTTGCACGAGGACGCGATCGAGCGCCTCCTCGCACCGATCGCGCACGACGACGAGCCGCGCCCGAAGCTGGAGGGGCGCAGGTCGTACATCTTCGGTGTCTTCGTCGTGCCGCAGTGCGTCGATGAAAAGGACCTCGTCTATTTTCAGGAGGTCGATCTCGTCCTCACCCACGAGGTTGTCCTGACCGTGCGAAAGACGCCGGCGCGGGGAGATCCCTTCGACCCGGCGGAGATCCTGCCCGAAGGGAGCGCCGGCGAGATCGGAGCCTCGCTCGCGGACGCCGTCGCGGAGGCCTTTCTGGCAGCCGTCGACTCGCTCGACGTCGAGGTCGACCAGGTTGACGACGGCGTGGACGAATGGACGGCCGAAGTCGTCCGAACGAGGATGAAAGACCTTCGGCACGACATCCTGCGGGTGCGCCGCGCGCTCGGCCCCACCCGCGAGGCTCTGCACCACGTCGTCGACCAGCGCGTCGACCTCGAAGGGCACGAGGTCTTCCCGCACAAGGTGGAGATCGCCTTCGGTGAGGCGTACGACAAGCTCCTTCGCGCCACGGACGGGCTCGATCTCGCCCGGGACCTGCTCGGTGGGGCGCGCGACTACCACCAGGCGAAGATCGCCAACGATCAGAACGAGGTGATGAAGCGCCTGACCGCGGTCGCCTCGATCCTGCTCGTGCCGACTCTGATCGTCGGCCTCTACGGCCAGAACTTCGACCACATGCCGGAGCTGCACTGGTATCTCGGCTATGCGTACTCGTGGGGCCTGATCGTGGTCACGACGATCGCCCAGGTCGTCTATTTCCGCCGCAAGGGCTGGATCTAGGCCTTCGAGCGGAACCGGATCCAGATGAGGACGGCGAGCGCCGCGGCCGCGACGACCGCGAGCCCGACCAGGCCGGCAGCATGCAGCGCGGCGAAGGCCGCCTCGCCGAGGAAGTAGGCGAGCAGGCCGACCGTGGTCGCCCACGCGATCCCGCCCGCGGCGTTCCAGAAGACGAACCTCGGCCACGGCATGTGGTTCGCCCCGGCGAGCCACGCTGCGGTAACGCGGAGAAAGGGCAGCCACCGGCCGAGGAAGACCGTCTTAGCACCGTGGCGCCTGAAGAACTCTTCGCCGCGCCGCAGGAACCTTCGGCGAATGTCCTCGAGCCTGCCGGGCCGCTCGAGCAGGCGGCGCGCCCCCTTGCGGCCGAGGAGGTAGCCGAAGTTGTCGCCGACAATCGCACCCGCTGCTGCGACGAGCACGACGAGCGTCAGCGAGAGCTTCCCCTGTGAGGCGAGAACGCCGGCCGTGATCAGCGCCGTCTCACCGGGCAGCGGCACGCCGGCCGATTCGCCGCCGACCAGAAGGGCGAGCAGCAGGTAGCCGATACCCGTTGTGGGCAGCGCGACGAGGAGGACGGTGCTCAAATGCAGGCTCCTAAGACAGCCGGAAAGGAGCAATCGTGACGACCTTTGACCCGGTGCGGTTTCACGAGCCGCACATCCACCTGGACAGCGCGTTCGGCGGCGACACCTTCGGGCGGAGAGCCGAAGCATTTGCGCGGTTCTTCGGCACCCCCAAGTTCCTCATCGGGCAGACGCTCCTCGTCATTGCCTGGATCGCGGTGAACGCGGCCGCCGCAGCGTTCGCCTGGGATCCCTATCCATTCATCCTCCTCAACCTGGCGTTCTCGACCCAGGCCGCCTACGCCGCGCCGCTGATCCTGCTCGCGCAGACCCGCCAGGCCGACCGGGACAAGGCGCACACCGACGCGGACGCGCGCCACCGGGAGGAGCTCTCGCAGCGAAGTCTCGAGCAGGCGGCAAAGACCCAACAGCTGCTCGAGTCGAACACGCAGCTCACAGAGCAGACGAGGAAGCTCGCAGAGCACGTCGACAGGCTGACGAGGGAGATTCACGGGCAGATCGTGCGAGCCTAGTGCCCTAGCCGCTGGCTACGATCGGGCACGTGCCCTGGTACATCTGTCCGAACTGCAAACAGCGCTCGGTCGACATCGACGGCGTCGAAGGATTCTCCGAGGAGGCCGTCGCCTGCCGCCACTGCGGGTTCGGTTTCCTGTTCGAGCTCCTGGACGACTATTACCCGGCGCCCTCGACCGGGTTCGTCGTCTGCGACGCAGAGGGTCGGATCCTCGCGGTCGGTCGCGGGGTCTTCGAGCTCACTGGCTACGGCGAGGAAGACGTGATGGGTCAAGAGGTAATCGAGGCGTTTGGCCTCTCTGGCTTCGAGGAGGGCAAGAACCCCTCGGCGCTCGCGCGCGAATGGGGAGTGCGCCGGCTCGGTGAGAAGCTCGAGCTCCGTACGCGGGCCGGGCTGGCACAGCGTGTGACCGCGGATTTCTTCCCGGCCTACGACGAAGACGGGGGATTGCTCGTAGCGCTGACTAGACGCGGCTAGACGGACACAAGTCATGCAAAACGCAGACCTCGCAGCGCGGGCGGCGCGCGAGGCAGACTCGGCGGCCGTGCCAGATGAGGAGGTGCGGGAACACGCCCCAGTACTCGCGGGGGACGATCTTCTGAAGGTCGCGCTCGATCTTCACCGGGTCGTCCTGCTTCGTCAGCCCGAGACGCTGAGAGAGCCGGCGCACATGCGTGTCGACGACGATCCCCTGTGTGTGCCCGAGCTCCGAGGCGACGACGTTGGCGGTCTTGCGGGCGACACCCGGCAGGCGGACGAGCTCCTCGAGCTTGCGCGGCACGCGGCCGTCGAACTCCTCGATCAGCATCCGCGTCGTCCCGCGCAGCGCCCTCGCCTTCTGTCGAAAGAAGCCGGTCGGGCGGATGTCGTTCTCGAGCTCCTCGACGGGGACGGCGAGGTAGTCCTCGGGCCGCCGGTACTTGCGAAACAGGCTCGGCGTGACGCGGTTGACGTTCACGTCCGTCGTCTGCGCCGACAGCATCACCGAGACGAGGAGCTCGAGATCGTTGCGAAAGCGCAGCGCGATCGTTGCGTCCTGGTGCTCGCCCGCGAGACGCTCGATGATCGGGACGATTCGCTCGCGCTTCGGCCCCACCCGCCGCCGCGCCTCAGCGACGTAGCTACGCGCCACTAATGCCCCGCCGGGCCGCGCCCGACGCGTTCTGGCGGCTGCAAAGCGGCGCCACGCGGCGTCCTCAGTCGCCCCCGTACTGTCCAGTACGAGGGCTCCCTGCGTCCTTGCCTGGCTTGCTTTTCGCGCGCCAGAAGCGCACCAGCCGCGACCCGGCGAGGCATCAAGCGCGCAGACGCGGCCCGGCGCAGACGAGCTCGAGCGCCGGGCAGGCCGGGCACGCGTAGTCGCTCGGGGTCGGGCGGAACGCCCCGGTCTGGATGGCGGCGATCGCCGCGGAGAGCTCAGCCTCGAGTGCCGGCAGGTCTTCGAGGGTGAACGAGCTGGTCACGATCTCGTCAGGCTGCTCGAGGAACTGATGCACGACCTCGACCTCGTTCGCGCCCCCCCGCAGGCAGGCAAGGGCGTAGACGAGCCGCTGGAGCCGGTACTCGCGCTCGACGACCTCGGACGGCGAGGCATCCTCCAGCACATTCGTCTTGTAGTCGACGACGAGCGCCCTCCCGTCGGCCTGGTGGAAGACGTCCAGGCGTCCGCGCAAGAGAACGCCGTCGTGCTCGAAGGCGAAGGAACGCTCGACCGTCGCGCCCTCGAGCGCTGCGATTCGGCCGGCAAGGCCCGAATCGCAATACGCGGCGACGAGGCCGCCGATGCGCTCGATCTCTCCAACGGTCGCGCTCGGATAGCGTGCGCGGACGGTGTCGACGAGCTCGTCCGGCAGACGAGGCGACGCGAGGTCGACCTGCTCCAGAAGGAGGTGCACCGCATTCCCGATCTCGGTCGCCGCCAACCCGGTATCACCGGACCCCGCAGGGGCCGGAGCCTTCTCGCGCAGCCCGACGATGCGCTCGGCGTAGAAGCGGTACGAGCACATCTCGTAGAGAGCGAGTGAGCTGAACGAGAGCCGCCGCACCTGGTTCTCGGGCGGTTCGGGCACGGGTACGAGCTCGGGCAGCCTGGGAGCCTCGAGAGCCGCGGGCCGGCCGTCCTCGACGGCGAAGAGCGCGAGCTGCGGATCGCCGTCGACCGCCGTCTCGGGCACGGCCGCGGCCGGCTCCTCGCCGCCGAAGCGGTCAAGCCGAAGCATCAGCCGCGCGCCGTTGCGCTCGATCTCGACGGGCGCGTCACTCACCTCGTCCAGCTGCATCGCTTCGAGCCGCGCGAGCACCCAGCCGATCGGCGTCGACTCCTCTCCGCCCCGCTCCGGGTCGATCGAGCCCGAGACGATGAGCCGGTCTATGGCCCGCGTCATCGCCACGTAGTAGAGGCGGCGGCGCTCGGCCTCGGAAGCCTCGTCCTCGGCCGCCTTCACCTCCTGGTAGTCGGAGGTCGGCTTCCGGATCCCGGTCGCCGGATCTGCAACGCGGAACCCGAGCCGTCCGTCGGGAAGGCAGAGGATCTCGTCGGCGTCGCGCGCGGCCCCGTGGCGGCCGGCGTCGGCGACGACGACGACCTTGAACTCGAGCCCCTTCGCGCCGTGAATCGTCAGCAGGCGGATGACGTCGGTCCCCTCCTCCTCGGCGACCGCCTCGAGCTCCGAGGCGCCGACCGTGTCCTGTTCGCGGATGAAGCGCACGAAGCCCTCCACGTCGGGCCCGCGCAGCTCCTCGTACGAGCGGGCCAGGCGGGCGAGCTTGCGCAGGTTCGCGTACCGGCGCCGCCCGTCCCACTGGGCGAGCACGGCGAGGTCGTAGTCGTGCTCGGTGACGATCTGCTCACAGAGCCGCTCGAGCGAGAGCCGCGGCGCGAGCCCGGCCAGGCGGTCGTACCGCTGGCGAAAGGCACGGAAGAGGTGCGAATCCCGCTCGGCGAGCCCTTCCGGAAGCGATCGCTCGAGCCCGACGAACAGCGGCCGCCGCTCCGCCGCCCGGCGCAGGCGCATGAGCGCGTCGTTCGAGACGCCGACGAACGGCGAGGCGAGGACGGTCACGAGCGCCTCGTCGTCGTAGCGGTTGTGCAGGAGGCGGAGGTAGGCGAGGAGGTCGACAACCTGCTGCTGGTGGTAGTAGTCGCGGCCTGTCGCGCGGTAGGTCGGCAGGTCGAGCTCGCGGAGGGCCTGCTCGTAGATCCGCGCATCGGTGCCGGCGGCGAAGAGGAGGACAATCTCTCCGGGGGTTGCCTCGTCCGAGTCGACGAGCTCCTTCACGCGGGCGGCCACGTGCTTCGCCTCGGCCGCGCGCCAGTGCGTCCCCGAGTCCTTGTAGCTCGCCTTGTCGGTGACGAGCAGCTCGACGGCCGGGCCGAAAGCCGGATCGGCGAAGCGCCCGGCTGCGGAGAGCGGCTGGAACGAGTCCCCGAAGTCCGTCTGAAAGAGGTGGTTGATGACGTCGAGCACCTCGGGGCGAGAGCGGTAGTTCTCGGTGAGGGCCAGCACCCCGCCCGATGCTTCCCGCCGCTCGCGGAAGACCTCGACGTCCGCGTGCCGGAAGCGGTAGATCGACTGGAACTCGTCGCCGACGAAGAAGACTTCTACTTGCGTTGCCGATGCGCTCTCGGGCTCCTGGGGCGCCGCTGGCGGTGCGGGGCCGGAGGGAACAGTGCTCTCTAGCACGGGCCCGGAGCGCACCGTGCCGACAGCGGCGTCAGGCGGCGGCGGAGCCGGGCTTCGCCCGGCGGGAGCCGACGCCGGCCAGGGGCGCGAGAGCAGATCGATGAGCTCACACTGGAGCCTGTTCGTGTCCTGGAACTCGTCGACCAGGACCGACCGGAAGCGCCAGCTCTCGCGCTCGCGGATCGAGGGGTGGTCGCGGAGGAGGTTGCGGGCCGTGAGCTGGAGATCCTCGAAGTCGAGAGCCGACTCGTTCTCCTTGGCCGCGGCATAGGCGTCGGCAAAGCCTCTCAGCAGCTCCTCGAGCAGGGCGCGGTCGCGGGCGGCGGCCTCGTCGAGGGCCGCCTGCTCCACCGCGCGGCGGGCCTCCTCGTAGCTGGCGAACCGCTCCCGGGGGCCGCTGCGCGCCGCGACGTCGGAGAGATCGAGCAGCCGCTCGGCCGCCGGCGGACGCTCGAGAAGCTCGAGTGCGCGGGCGGCGCTGGCCCGTGCCGCCTCGGCCTTGTCCATTCCAGCTGTGTCCTCGATGACGCAGCGGGCTGCCTCACGAAACTCGGCGACCCGCGAATCGAGGCCCGGGCGCGCCGAAACCTCGAGCACGAGATCGCGTCCGGCCGAGCGAAGCGTTTCGTAGACGCCCGTCAGCATTCGGCGCAGACCCCGCGCGCTGTAGGTCGCGAGCAGGCGGATCCGCTCCTCGTCGCCCTTCCCGCAGAACTCTTCCAGCGCGGCGGTGAAGGCCTCGCCCGCGAGCACGCGCGACTGGTTCTCGTCGAGAACGCGGAAGCGCGGATCGACGGCCGCTTCGAACGGGTGCGCCTTCAGCAGCCGATGGCAGAAACCGTGGATGGTCGAGATCCACGCACTGTCGAGCTCGCGCGCGAGGTCGTGCCGGGCGAGCTCCCTGAGCCGCCGCCGGATGCGCCCGCGCAGCTCGCCGGCGGCCCGCTCCGTGTACGTGATCGCGAGGACCGACTCGATCGGCAGCCCGCGTTCGCAGACTGCGCGGACGAAGCGCTCGACGAGCACGGTCGTCTTGCCGGTTCCGGCTCCTGCGGAGACGAAGACGAGCCCTGGCGCGTCGATCGCCGCCAGCTGCTCCGCGTTCGGGGCGCGCGTCTCTTCCACGACCGTCACGACCTCGCCACCCGGCACATCGGCGCCAGCTGGCACCACGCTGGGCACGGGAAGCCGCCCTTCGGGTCGTGCCGGACGCCGCCCGAGCGGATCCGGTCGACGAAGTGCACGGCGTGCTCCTTCGCCCGCTCGGTCTGAGCCCAGAAGGCCTCCTCGTCGAGGTAGTCGCGGCGGGCGAAGCCGGGCACGTCGTCCTCCGCCTCGGCGCGAAGCAGCCCACGCGCGTGGCGCTCGCCCGCGAGCGCGCGGTACAGGCCTCCGAGCGGCTCGATCCCGACGAGGTCGCGCAGCACGAGCATGTAGAGCGGAATCTGGAGCCGCAGCTCGGACTCGATCTTCGCGGCCGAGTGGGCGGTCTTCCCGGACTTGTAGTCCTGGACGATCCCCCGCGCGCTGAACGGATCGAGGTCGATCCGGTCGATCTTCCCGGCGAGCGAGAAGCCGTCGATCTCGAGGCCGCGCTGGAGCTCCGGGGCCGAGCGCTCCGAGCCGAACGAGACCTCGAAGCGGCGTGGGACGAGCCCGAGCGGCGACTCGGCCTCCTCGCGGACGAAGTGCTCGAGGTCGCGCCACAGGCTCTCTTCGAGCTCGCGCCGCTGGAGCTCCCCGAGCTCGATCCAGACGCCGCTGCCGATCGCGTCAACCAGGCATTCGCGGAGGAACGCGAGGCTCTCGTCGAGCCGGTCGGGCTGGACGCGCTCGACGCCGAGCCGTTTCGGCAGGCCGGAGTAGAACTTGAAGAGCGTCTGGTGCGCGATCGAGCCGCGGAGGCGGGCATCGACCTCGCCGTCGATCGTGCGCGGGTCGACGATTCGCTCGATGAACCAGATCGACGAGCAGTCGGCGAAGGCCTCGAGCTCGGTCACTGAGAACGTCGTCCTGCCGCGCAGCTCGTCGAGCAGGACGGGATCCGTGAGCTGCGTCGGCCGGGAGAAGGCAGCGCGGGCTCGGTCGAGCCGGCGCTCCCAGCCGTTGGCGCGCGCGAGCCCGGTCGCCTCGTCAGGCTGCGCGGCGGAAAGCGCACTCAAGGCGCGCAGCCGCTCCCGCTCGGTCGGGGCCCCTTCGAGGCTCCAGGTGAGGGCCGACAGCGGGCGCCGGTGCGTCCAGCGAGTGACGTCGTCGTTCTCGAAGAGCGCCCGGGCCTCGTCCCAGAACGGGCTCGGCTCCCGCGCCGAGCCCTCGTCGCTCGACGCCTCGCGAACGAGATACAGCCGCTTCGAAGGGCGCGTGCACGCCGTGTAGAAGAAGAATCGCTCGCGCGAGACCGGGTCGGGCTTCGTGAGGCGTGACCGGCGAGAACGCTCGTCGATCGACCGCCGGTCCTCGTCGCCGAGAAACGGCGAGCCCGGTGCGCGCCGGGGCATGCTGCCCTCCTCGAGGCCGAGCACGAAGACGACCTCCGTTCGGCGCGTGCGTGCGCGGAGCAGGTCGGTCACGGCGACGTAGCCCGACTCGTCTCCACGCGCGAGCCGCATCGTCGCGCGCTCGACAGCGGCGAAGATCTCCTCTCGGCTGAGCGCGCCGCCGAGGTCGAGCCAGGCCTGGAGCTCCTCGAGCAGATCGAAGACGGCCTCCTGCGCGCGGAGGTCGATCACCGCGTCCGCGCCGACGGGCGGCGACTCCAGGCCGTGAGCGGCCCGCAGCATCGAGCGGACGACGCTTCGAACCGCTGCCAGCGGCTCGGGAGACTCGCGGAACCGGTCGAGCATCCGCAACGGCTGGCCGCGCAGCTTCAAAGTCTCCTCGAGGACGCGCGCCGGCTCGCTGACCGCGCGGCCGCGCAGGCGCCCTTCGAGGTAGTCCACGTGCGCGCGCGTGAAGCCTGAAAACGTCGAGCGCAGGAACCCGTAGAGGTCGTGCCGGCCGCCGCCGAGCCACTCGAAGCGCAACAGCGAGAGGAGCGCCTGGCCGAACGCGGTGCGCCGCACGTGCAGCCGACCTTCCACCGCGTACGGGATGCCCAGCGCCCCGAGCGCGGTCTCCAGCGGCGCCCGGTGGCGGTCGAGGTTGGGGCAGACGAGGAGGATCTCCTCGGGAGCGGTGCCGTTCCGGATCAATTCGAGGATCTCCTCGCCGACGAGCTCGAGCGTTCCGCGCGCGCCCGAGCCCTCGAGGAAGCGAATCGCACCTTCCAGCGGCGGGCCCGCGGGCGGTTGCTCGGTGAAGAGGTGTCGCTCGAGGTGGGCCAGCGCGGGCGGAGCCACCTCGCCGTAGCGCGGAGGTAGCTCTTCGATGCGGCCGTCTGCAAGCGCCGTCAGGTCGTCCGAGGTGCGGTGAAGCGACTCGAAGGTGGCCCGGTTCGGCTCGTAGGGTAGTGAGACGGTGACTTCGGCCCTGCCCGCGAGCGCCTGCAGCAGCGCCCATTCCGCTCCAGTCAGGTCCTCGAACCCGTAGGCGAAGACCGGGCGGCCGGCCCATGCGTCGAGCTCTCCCCCGATGCGCTCGGCGGCGTAGCGTCGCCGCAGGTCGCGGTCCCAGAGGCCGAGGCGGTCGAGCTCGGCCCGGTACGCGGCGTAGAGGTGCGCCAGGTCGCCGTCGAGCTCACCCGGCTCGACGAAGCCCGACTCGAGCTCGACGAGCGCGGCTCCGAGCGCGTCCGCGAAGCCGGTGAACCGCGCCGAGGGCCCGAGGCCGTTCAGCGAGGCGGCCGAAACTGCGGTGCGGACGATCAGCTGGCGCTGCGCGTCGGTCACCACAGGCCGCTGGGAGCCGCCGTCACGGGCGAGCCGCTCGAAGAGATCGTCGAACGTTCCGATCTGGCCTGCCAGCAGCGCGCCGCTGCGAGCGAGGAGCTCCCGCTCGATGCGCTCGACATCCGACCCGTACGGCACGATGAGCACGGGGTCGCTGTCGAGCGCGTCCAGATAGCGGTCGAGGAGCAGCGCCACCTTGCCGGCATTCGCCGGCCCGACGAGCAGCGTCAAGCCCTGGCCGGAGGCCATCGGTCTATCGTAGACCTGCGGTCTGACGGCTCCTGGCGCTGTCTTGGAGAGAAGCCGGAACGAGCGTGAAACGCGGGCCGAGCCCGCCTCGACTACTTCCTGCCGACTGCCGACTTGGGCTTGCGGCCTCGTCTCGCCGCGGCGCGCCCGGGCATCCCGCTCGAGCAGTTGTCGCAGAGGTCGGCCTGCTTCGCGCCGCGTCTCGCGTCGGTGTACGTCAGCCGCATCGTGGCGCCCTTCCCCTCGCCAACTTCGCGGCCGCAGTTGTCGCAAACGAGAACGGTCTTTCGCGCCATGTGATTGCCTCCTCTAAAAAAAGAATCGGGTCGGCGGAGCGTATCGGAAAGCGAATGGAAATTCAGGCGGCAAGTCGCGCGCGGCGATTTCACCACGAACGCAACAAGTCGAGCAGAGCACGCTCTTCGAGATCGAGTCCCCTATCGCCTCCGACGACGCGCAAATGCCGTGGCCCGAAATCGTCGTTCGTGCGCCCGTCGAAGTACTGGTCGACGACAGCCGGGCTGACGTAAGACGTACGCGCCACCGCGAGCGTATTTCCGAGGCGTTCAATGTGCTCGCTCATCGCGTGTCGCAAGTCCGGCAGGCGCTCGGCAAAACGCACGAACTTCTCGAATTTCTCTTGCTCCTGCCGCGCGCGGAATTCCGGGTGGTAGATGTACTGGCGCCGTCCCGCGCGGTCGATTCCTGTCGCCTGGAGCTTCGCTCTCGGGCAGAAACGCCCCTTGCGGCCCTTGCGCCGCCAGCCCCTTCTCCGTGCCATGCGAGCCGTCTGCCCAGGCGGACGGCCGTCGAATCGTAGGATCCCGGGCGTGGCGGCGAAGACGATCGCGGTGCTCGAAGGAGACGAGACCGGGCAGGAGCTCCTCGAGGAAGCGTTGCGCGTCCTTGACCCGGAGGTGATCGGGCTCGGCCTCGCCCTGGAGCGGTTCGACCTCTCGCTCGAGTCCCGTCGCGCGACGAAGAACAAAGTCGTCTACGAAGCGGCCGCCGCGATTCGCGAGCACGGGCTCGGCCTGAAGGCGGCGACGATCACGCCGGAGGGCGCGGACGATGTCGGCTCGCCGAACCGGATTCTCCGCGAGGAGATCGGCGGGCGGGTGATCGTGCGGACCGGCCGGCGCATCCCCGGAGTCGTGCCCCTCGGCGGCGTCCACGCACCGATCTCGGTCGTCCGGATGGCGGTCGGCGACGCCTACGGCGCGAAGGAGTGGCGCGAGGGCGACGGCGTCGACGAGGTCGCCTTCCGCACCGAGCGCATCGAGCGGCGGATCTGCCGCGGAGTCGCGGAGTTCGCCTTCCGCCTCGCGAAGCGGACCGGGGCCAAGGTCTTCGGTGGGCCCAAGTACACGGTCAGCCCGATCTACGAGGGGATGCTGAAGGAGGAGATGGACGCGGCCGCCGAGCGGCATCCGGAGGTTCCATACGAGCCGCAGTTGATCGACGCCACGTTCGCCCTGCTGGTCGCCACCGCCGGCGATCCGCTCGTGATCCCGTCGCTGAACCGCGACGGCGACATCCTCTCCGACCTCGTCCTCCCGCTCTTCGGCTCGATCGCCGGCGCGGAGTCGCTTCTCGTCGCCTTCGACGAGGACGACCCGGAGGAGGTGACGGCGGTGATGGCGGAGGCCGCCCATGGCACGGCCCCTGCGCTGAAGGGCAAGAACGTCGCCAACCCGCTGGCGATGATCCTTGCCGCCGCCGCGCTCCTCGGCTATGCAGGCGAAGAGGCCGAGCAAGCCTCGCGCGCCATTCGCGAGGCGGCTCTCGAAGCGGTGGCGGAAGGCTTCCGCACGGCCGACCTCGGCGGCCACGCGGGCACGACCGAGTTCACGGACGAGGTGATCAGGCGGACGAAGTCGAAGCTCGAGGTCTGGTCGAC
>Ga0066709_100000909_pt1 | contig 18069 bp, 12 predicted proteins | sample GraSoiAngelo_158_FD_79665 | JGI IMG/M metagenome (GOLD analysis project Ga0066709, IMG submission 79665) | Grasslands soil microbial communities from the Angelo Coastal Reserve, California, USA - 14_1009_16_30cm | ecosystem: Environmental > Terrestrial > Soil > Grasslands | place: USA...
CGAAGACCTCGGCCTGTTTGACGGTGTCGACGCCGAGGTCGGCTTCCATGTCGAGGTCGACGTCGAGCAGTTCGGGTGGGTACCCGGTGAGTCCGGACACGATGTCCACGACGGCTGCGGTGACGTCGTCGGCTGCGGCTGCGGCTGCGGCTGGGGCTGCGGTTGCGGTTGCGGCTGCCGGCTCGGGCAGCGGCTCGGGTACCGCGACGGGTTGCGGTGCGATCACCGGTTCGGCAAGCGCCACCGGTTCCGGTGCGACCGGCACGGCTGTCACCGCCGGTGCGGCGCCGTCGACGACGCGCAGGCGCCGCTGGACGACCTCCAGTCGCGCACCGGCCTGCCCGCTGACCCGATCCAGCCAGCGCTGCCACGTCGCCGGGTCGACGATCCGGTATCCGTACCCGAGATCGTCCGGTGAGCGGCGCCGCCCGTCCGGTACCGGGGTCCAGCGCAGCAACGCCATCGCGATCTGCGAGCCGAACCCGGCCGCCAGCCGCAGGGCGTACCGCACCGGGTACGCGCCGCCGGTCGACAGGTTCAGCATGCCGAGTTCCGGGTCGGGCTCCTTGAAGTTGGGCACCGGCGGCACGATCCCGGTCTCCAGCGCCTTGATGGCGACCACGTCCTCGATGCCGGCGCCCATCGCGTGGCCGGTGAACCCCTTGGTGTTGGTGATGACGACCGCGTCGGCGTCGCGACCGAACACGTGCCGCAGCGCGTTGATCTCCGCGGCGGCGCTGCCGCCCCGGGCCGGCGTGTACGTCTCGTGCGACACGAACACGGTCTCCCGTGCGGTCGCGTGCCGGTCCATGCCACGCGCCTCGGCCTGCCGTACCAGGTTCTCCATCACCTGGCCGATGTGCTCCACGTCGAGCCGGGTGCCGTGGTACGCGCTGTTCGCGGTGACCGCACCGAGCACCTCACAGATCGGCTGGATGCCGCGCTCCCGGGTGGCTTCGGCGGACTCGACCACGAACGCGGCCGCGCCCATGCCCACGATCATCCCGTGCCGCCGGCGGTCGAACGGCGTCGCCGCGTCCTCGACCACGTCGTCGGTGGCCGCCGCACCGGAGGCGAGGAAGCCCGAACCCAGCCACGGCAACAGGTTCTCCGACGTCGCGTCGTCCGCGGACACCACGATGACGCGCCGGCACCGGCCGGCCCGGATCCAGTCCTCGGCGACGCAGACCGCCTGCGTGGTACTGGCACAGGCGGCGTTCAGCTGCGTGTTCGGTCCGCGCGCGCCGATGATTTCGGCGAACTGTGCGTGCCCCATGGACAGCACGCGGAACAGGAAGCGCCGGTCGAACGTGTACGGCTCAGCAGCCAGTATCCGACGCAGCTCGGCGATCCGCCGGTCCACCTCGGCGGCGGCGGTCTCGTCGCCACGCATCCGGGACCGTACCGCCTCCAGCGCCAGCAGTTGCTCACGCCGTCCCCGGTCGGTGAAGTACCGCTCCAGATCGCGGGCGAAGTTGTCGTACCCGGGGAACGCCGACGCGAACACCACGCCGGTGTCGTCGCGCATCGCCTCCGGCAGCCCCCACCTGTCCGGCAGCCGGGTACCCAGCGTCGTCGTCTTGTAGCGCATCACCAGCGGGATGCCGGCGTCGCGCAACGCGTCGAAGCCGGCCCCGATCGCCAGCCGGGTACTGGTGTCCAGCGCCTCGTCGCGGGCGGCGTCGACGCCGAACTCGGCGACGACGTCGAACGGCGCGTGCCGACCGGCCAGCTTGATGACGTCGGCCTCGCGGTCGATGGTCTCGAACGTCGGGTCGCCCGACTCGCGCTTGACCAGCCGGGTGATGTGGTGGTCGACCATCGCCCGGCGGAACCGGTGCGGGATCGTGTCGATGAACTGCTGCCCGTCGAGGATCCGGGCCACGTTCTCGTCGTCGAACACCCGCGCGACGCCGGGCAGCCCGAGCGCGGCGCCGGTGATGGCGACGGGTTCGGTGGCGGCGGGCGGAACCGGGCCGGTTGCGACCGGGGCGCCGGCGGGTACGGGCGCGCCGCCCTGGTACACCCGTAGGCCCTGTTCGAGGACGCCGGCGAAGAGCCGGCCGAGTTCGGCGAACCGTTCGTCGGTCATGGCGGTCCTCTCGGATGGGGCGGTGACGACCGGCGCGGCCGCCGCGACAACGGGCGCCGCGACAACGGGCGCCGCGACGACCGGCGTAACCGGGGCCGGCGCGAGGCCGAGGCCGGCCGCGTACAGCCCGCACAGCGCCTGGTTGAACGCCACCTCGTCGGCGAACTTGGGGTGGTTGGTGAACAGCGCGAGGACGTCGTCGTGCACCGTACCGAGCACGTCCTCCACGAAGCCGTGCAACGCCTTCTTCGGGCCGACCTCGACGAACACCCGGGCACCCGCGGCGTACAGCGTGCGCAGCCCGGCGACGAACTGCACCGGCGAGGCGACCTGCCGGCCGAGCAGATCGAGGATCGTCTCCACGTCGGCGTCGGCCGGGTAGAACCCACCGGTCACGGTCGACACGATTGGCTGTACCGGTGGCCGGATCGAAAGGCGCCGCAGGGATTCCACGAGCGGCGCGCTGACCGGCGCGACGATCGAGGTGTGGAACGCGTGGCTGACCGGGATGCGCCGGGCGTTCATCCCGGCCGCCTGCAACGCCTCGACGGTGCGCTCGACCACAGCGGTCGCGCCGCCGATGACCGCCTGCCCGGTGCTGTTGATGTTCGCGATGACCACGTACCCGTCGGCCGCGGCGACGATCCGCTCGATCTCCTCCAGCGGGCCGAACACGGCCGCCATCGCGCCGTTGTCCTCGATCGCCAGGTGCGCCATCTCCCGGCCGCGCGCGCTGACCGCTTCCAGGGCGGCGTCGAAGGTCAGGGCGCCGGCGGCCACCAGGGCGCCGTACTCGCCGAGGCTGTGTCCCATCACCATGTCCGGCCGGATGCCGTACGTGGCAAGGAGATCGGTCAGCGCCAGGTCGGCGGTCAGCACCGCGGGCTGGGTTATCTCGGTCTGCAGCAGCTGCCGCTCGTCGGCCTCGGTCGGCTCGTCGACGAAGATGTACGACGACAGCGGCCGGTCCAGCAACGGGGCCATCACCCGGTCGGCGTCGGCGAACGCGTCGGCCACCAGCGGTACCCGCGCACGCAGCCCGCGCAGCATGTTCACGTACTGGGAGCCCTGTCCGGTGTACAGGAACGCCACCTTCGGCGCCGGCCCGCGGCCGAGGAAGATGCCCTGTGCCCGCAGCATCCGCCACACCGCCGCGTTGGCCGAACGCAGCGCGTCGGCCGCCCTACGCGCCTTCGCGGACAGTTCGGCCGCGTCGCCGTAGTCGATGGCGACCCGGATCGCCGCGTCGGCGAGCCCCGGATCCGGCGGTACCGCAACGGATCCCGGGTCGGCCGCCAGCCGTTCGAGCTGTGCCGTCACGTCGGCCTCGTCGCGGCCGCCCACAACCGCCGCCCCGCGCAACGGGAGCTTCGTCTCGGCCGCCGGCCGGGAAACCGCCACCGACTTCGGCGCGTCCTCGCGCCGGTACCGGCCCGGCACGTACTCCTCCAGCACCAGGTGGAAGTTGGTACCCCCGAAGCCGAACGCGCTCACCCCACCGGAACGCGCGCCGCCGTCGGGTGGTGCCGGCCACTCGCGCAACGACGTGTTGACCCGGAACGGTGTCTCCGCCCAGTCCACGTTCGGGTTCGGCGTCTCGAAGTGCAGGCTCGGCGCGATCACCTTGTCGTACAGGCTGCGCACCATCTTGAACAGCCCACCGGTACCGGCGGCCGCCTTGAGGTGACCGATGTTCGACTTCACCGAACCGAGCGCGATGCTGCCCGGTGCCGCACCGGCCTTGGCGAAGACCTCGGTGAGGCTGGCCAGTTCGGTCGCGTCGCCGACCCGCGTCGAGGTACCGTGCGCCTCGACGTACCCGGCCTCGGCCGGATTGAGATGCGCGTTGGCCCACGCGCGCTCGACGGCCAGCCGCTGCCCGACCGGGTTCGGCGCGGTGATGCCCTTGCCCTTGCCGTCACTGGAGCCGCCGAGCCCCAGCAGCACCGCGTAGATGCGGTCGCCGGACTTCTCGGCGTCGGACAGCCGCTTGAGCACGAACAGCGCCGCGCCCTCGCCCATCACGAAGCCGTCGGCACCCGCGTCGAACGGCCGGGTACCCGTCGCCGACAGCGCGCCTATCTTGCAGAACTTGACGAACGCGGCCACGCCCATGTTGCGGTCCACGCCACCGGTGACCACCGCGTCGTAGTCGTGCGCCTGCAGTCCCCGTACCGCCGCGCTGGTCGCCGCGAGCCCGGACGCGCAGGCGGCGTCGGTGGTGAAGTTGGGACCGCGGAGGTTGAACAGGTTCGCCACCCGGCCGGCGATGATGTTCGCCAGCTCGCCCGGCATGGTGTCCTCGGTGACACCGGGGAACCCGGTGAAGAACGCCTCGCGCGTCTGCTCCAGCAGCTGTCCCTTCACTCTGCTCGGCAGCGCGGCGAACGACGGGGTACCCCGCAGTGCGTGCACGAACTCCGGGTACTCGATGTGCAGGTTGGTCCAGTAGTGCTTGTCGCCGCCGATGGCGTTGCCGATGATGACCGCGACGCGCTCCGGATCGACCTGCCAGCCCGGCCAGCCCGCGTCGAGCAGGGCGGCGCGGGAACCCACGACCGCCCACTTCTGCCCAGGGTCAAGCTGCTCCGCCACCTTGGGCGGTACCGGCAGCCGCCAGCCGACCGGGTCCCACGCGTACTCCCGGACCCAGCCGCCGATGCGCGAGTACGTCTTGTACGGCGCATGCGGATCGGGGTCGTAGTACCGGTCCGGGCTCCACCGCTCGGGCGGCACGTCGCTGATGCAGTACCGGCCGTCGCGGATGTTGGCCCAGAAGGCGTCGCCGTCCGGGGCGTCGGGCATGATGGCGCTGACGCCGACAACAGCGATCGGCTCGGGCGCGTAGTCAGTCATCGTCTCTCATCCCTCAGGCGTTGCGGGCGTACAGCACGTCCGCGAGGTGGTCCATGTCCGCGAGAAGCCCGGCCTGTGCCGCGCGTACCGCATCCAGCCGCATCGCATCGGCCAGCCCAGCCACGGCGGGATCGCCCGGCGGCAGCGCCCCGGCGACCCAGCGCACCCCGTCCAGGGCGACCTTCTGCGCGGCCTCGCGGGCGAAGATGCGGCTGATGGTCGCCAGCGCCGCGGCGTCGAACCGCTTGTCGGCCTTCTCCGGCAGCGTCCCGTTCGCGGCCGCGTGCGCGCGGCGGGCAAGCGCCGCAGCGCTTTCCGCGTAGGCGATGAGTTCGCCCAGCCGCAGCAGCACGTGCTGGTTACGGGTCAGCCGGCCGACCCGGCAGGTCTCCAGGAGCGCGGCGAGGCCGTCCAGCGCGAGCGCGGCGGTGTCCGCGCCGACGGTTGCGCCGAGCGCGGCGGTCTCGCGTGCCTTCGCGCGGTAGTACCCGCCCTGCGTCTTGAGATGCTGCTGCCACCGGTCCCGCGCGACGGTCATCTCCAGGATCTCCGAGGTGCCCTCGTAGATGACGGTGATGCGGACGTCCCGCTTGACCTTCTCGACGACGTACTCCCGGGTGTACCCGTACCCGCCGTGCGCCTGGATCGCCGCCTCCGCCGCGGCGTTGCCTGCCTCGGTCGCCATGTACTTCGCGATCGCGCCCTCGGTGTTCAGCGCCCCGTTCTCGCCTTCGCCGGCATCGATGCGGGTCGCGGTCTCCTCGACGAACGCGCGCGCCGCCTCCAGCCGCACCGCGTGCGGCACGATGAGCTTGTGGGTGTACCCCTGCTTGCGCGACAGCGGCGCACCGCCCTGCACCCGCGTGGTGGAGTAGGTGATCGCCCGGTCCAGCGCCTCCCAGCCGCCGCCGAGCCCGAACGCCGCGACCATCAGCCGGGTGTACCCGAAGACGTGTTGCGCCTGTACCAGACCGCGCCCCTCGACGAGCCCGACGACCTGTGACGCCGGGACGAACACGTCGTCCAGGAACAGCGCGGCCGTGTTGGACAGCCGGATGCCGTGCTTGTCCTCCGGCCGGCCGGAGGTGAAGCCCGGCGTGCCCTTCTCCACCACGAACCAGGTCGGTCCGCCGGGCGTCAACGCGAGAATGGTGTACAGGTCGGCGATGGAGCCGTTGCTGATCCACTGCTTGCGCCCGTTGATGCGGTACCCGCCGTCGACCGGCGTTGCGGTCGTCGTCAGCGCGCCGAGGTCGCTGCCGGCCTCCGGTTCCGTTGCGCCGTAGGCGAAGATGGCGCCCTGCTCGGCGATGCGGCCCAGCCAGTCGAGCTTCTGCTCCTCGGTCGCGCCGACCAGTACCGGGTCGCTGCCGAGGAACGTGGCGAACACCGATGTGGCCACGCCGATGTCGATGCGGGCCATGTTCTCGCAGACCCGGTACGAGTCGAAGGAGCTGCCGCCCATGCCGCCGTACGCCTCCGGGATGAACACCAGTTGCACGCCCAGTTCGTCGCCGCACATCGCGCGGACCAGATCCTCCGGGCAGATGTCCTCGTGGTCGAGCTCCAGCTGGCGCTTGAGCGGCAGGGCGCTCTCGACGAAGTCGTGCAGCGAGTCGAGCATCAGGGTGAGCGTGGGCAGGTCGAGCCCGGTGGTTGGATTCATGGCGCCCCTCCGGGGGTGGTGGATGCGGGGATGCGGACCGACCGCAGGAGTACCTCGGACACGTCGGTCACCTCGACGTCGGCGCCCGCGTGGCCCTGCTGCTGGCGCAGCGCGACCCCGTCGGCGAGCATGACGATGCAGTACGGGCAGGCCGCGGTGACCAGATCCGGTTGCTGTGCAAGCGCTTCGTCGGTGCGGTTCTCGTTGATGCGGGTGCCGATCGTCTCGTCCATCCACATGCGCGCACCGCCGGCGCCGCAGCAGAACGAGCGTTCCCGGTTGCGGGGCAGCTCGGCCAGGCGGGTACCGGGCACGCTGCCGAGGATCTCCCGGGGCGGCGCGAAGATGCGGTTGTGCCGGCCGAGGTAGCACGGATCGTGGTACGTGACGGTCGCGTCGACCGGGGTGACGGGTACCAGCCGGCCTTCGGCGACGAGCCGGGCCAGCAGCTGGGTGTGGTGCAGCACCTCGTAGTGCCCGCCCAGTTGCGGGTACTCGTTGGCCAGAGCGTTGAAGCAGTGCGCGCAGGTGGCGACGATCTTCCGGACACCCGCCGCGTTCAGGGTGTCCACATTGGACTGTGCGAGCATCTGGAACAGGTACTCGTTGCCGATGCGCCGCGCCGGGTCACCGGTGCACGTCTCCGCGGCGTGCACGGCGAACCGCACCCCGGCCTCGTGCAGCAGTTCGGCGACCGCGCGGGTGGTGCGCTGCCCACGGCTGTCCAGCGCACCGGCGCAGCCGACCCAGAACAGGTACTCGACGTCGGCGGGCAGCTCGCCGTCCACGACGGGTACCTCGAACGGCAGGTTCTCGATCCAGCCGAGGCGCTCGCGCGTGCCGCGGCCCCACGGATCCCCGGCGTGTTCCAGGTTGCGCAGCATGATGCCAGCCTCCTCGGGGAACGCGCCCTCGACGAGGACCTGGTACCGCCGCATGTCCACGATGTGGTCCACGTGCTCGATGTCGACCGGGCACTGCTCGACGCAGGCGCCGCACGTGGTGCACGACCACAGCACGTCCGGCTCGATTACCCCGCCCTCGCCGACGAGCGGCTGCGCCGGGGATGAGCGGTCCAGCGCAAAGTCGCGCAGGCTCATCACCAGCAGCTTGGGCGACAACGGTTTGCCGGTGTTCCAGGCAGGGCACTGCGACTGGCAGCGGCCGCACTCGGTGCACGTGGCGAAGTCGAGCAGTCCCTTCCAGGTGAAGTCCTCGATCGCGCCGCGCCCGATCCGGTCGTCCTCGCCGGGGTCCTCGAAGTCGACCGGCTTGCCGGCGGAGTACACCGGCAGCAGCGCCCCCAGCGCCCGGGGCCGGCGGGAGAACGCGACGTTGAACGGGGCGGTGAAGATGTGCAGGGGTTTGGAGTGCATGACGAGCACCAGGAACGCCAGCACGATGCCGATCGCGAGCAGCAGGCCGACCGTCTCGATGACGGCGTTCGCCGTGTCGCCCAACGACTTCAGCACACGGGCGACCGCCTCGGAGACGAACGCGCCGCTGGGGAACGGGAAGTAGCCGGTGTTGACCTGGGCGCCGCGGTACAGCAGCAGGCTCCACAGCACGTTGAAAATCATGAACAGGACGAGCCAGGCCGGACCGAGGTGCGAGCCGAAGAAGCGCGATCTCCGTCCCGCCGTCGCCGGCCGGTCCCACAACCGGATCCGCGCGAACGCGAGGATCCCGAGGAACGTCAGCACGATGAACAGGTCCTCGACGAACCCGAGCCACGGCATCTGCCCGATGACCGGGATGTGGAAGTCGCGTTGGAACAGCGCGCCGTACCCCTCGACGAGGGTCAGGCCGAGCACCAGGAAGCCCCAGAAGGTGAAGGCGTGCGCGAGTCCGGGTACCGTCCACGTGAAAAGCTTGCGCTGGGCGAGCACCTCGGCCGCCTCCGCGCGGACCCGCGCACCGGCACCGGCCGTGCGGCCCGGCTCGGCCGGCTGCCCCGCGCGGCCGAGCCGGACCAGCAGCAGCGCCCGCCGCCCGGCGAACCAGAACGCGACGGCCGTCATCGCCAGCCCCAGGACCATCCGCAAGACCATGGCCGTCAGCCCTTGCGCTTCTCGATCTCGTTGATCAGCGCGGGCAGCACCTTGTGCAGATCGCCCACGACACCGAAGTCGGCGTATTCGAAGATGGGCGCCTTCGGGTCCTTGTTGACCGCCACGATCGTGCGGGAACCCTGCATCCCGGCCAGGTGCTGGATCGCACCGGACACCCCGGCGGCCACGTAAAGCTGTGGCGCGACGGTCTTTCCGGTCTGGCCGATCTGCATCTCGTGCGGCCGCCAGGACAGGTCGGTGACCGCACGGGTCGCGCCGACCGCCGCGCCGAGCGCGTCGGCGAGCCGTTCGATGACCTCGAACGCCTCGGGCGCACCGACGCCCCGGCCGCCGGTCACGATGATGGCCGCGTCGGCCAGGTCCGGCCGGCCGGTGGAGGCGCGCGGGGTGCGGTTCACCACGCGCGCGCCGCGCGCCCGGTCGGACAGCTCGATCGCGAGCGGTTGCACCGCCGGCTGTACCGGGTCGGCGACGCGTTCCGGGCGCGCGGCGTTCGGCCGTACCGTGATGACGGGGGTACCGCGGCGGATCCGGCTGCGCACGGTCCACCCGCCGGCGAACACCGACTGGGTGACGACCGGCCCGTCGGGTCCGGCCGCGACGTCGGTCGCGTCGGTGATGATGCCGGAGTTGAGCCGGACCGCCAGCCGTGCGGCCACATCCTTGCCCTCCGGGTTGGACGTGACGAGCACCGCGGCCGGTGCCGCCTGCCGAACGGCCTCGGCGAGCACCTCGACCTTCGGTACCACCAGGTACTCGTCGAGGTCGGGGGAGTCGGCGGAGTACACGGCGGTGGCGCCGTACCCGGCGAGGAAATCAACGGTCGCCTCGTCGATCGGGCCGCATACCACGGCGGCCGGCTCACCGATGCGCCGTGCGATGGTGAGCAGTTCCAGCGACGGCTTGCGCACCGGGCTGCCACCCGGGCCGCCGCGCTCGACGAGTACCAGTACTGCGGTCACGGGTATCCTCCACTGTGGACGGTCGGCGGGCGCTACAGGAAGCTTGCGGTCGCGAGGTATTCGGCGAGCCGGCCAGCGGCGTCGCCGTCGTCGACGATGACCGTGCCGGCCGCGCGCGGCGGTCGGGGCTGGGTGTCCTCGACGACGGTCGCGGAAGCGGCCAGACCCACGTCGGCGGCGTCGATCCCGAGGTCGGCGAGCGACCACGTCTGCACCGGCTTCTTGCGGGCCGCCATGATGGCCTTGAACGCGGGGTACCGCGGCTCGCCGCTCTGGTCGGTCACCGAGACCACCGCCGGCAGCGTCACGGCGATCTCCTCGGTCGCGCTGTCGGTCTCCCGCCGCACGGTCAGCGTCGTCCCGTCGGTACCCAGTTCCGCTGCGTTGCTCGCCTGCGGCACCCCGAGCCGGTCGGCGACCATGGCGGGCACCACCGACATCTCCGCATCGGTCGACGCCATGCCGCACACGACAAGGTCGAACCCGATGCGCTGGACGGCTTTCGCGAGTACCAGCGAGGTCGCCAGGACGTCGGAGCCGGGCAGCGCGTCGTCGAGCACGTGCACTCCCCGGTCCCCGCCCATCGCCAGTGCCTTGCGTAGCGCGTCCGCCGCCGGTGCCGGACCCATGGTGAGACAGGTGATCTCGACCGGTACCCCGGCCTCACCGAGCCGCACGGCCTGTTCGACGGCGTACTCGTCGAGCTGCGACAGCCGCCCCTCGACGGCGCTGCGGTCGAGGGTCAGGTCGTCGGCGAACCGCCACGCGGCGGTCGGCTCGGGGACGTGCTTGACCAGAACGACAATCTTCATCGGAGGCCCGCCTCGGGGAGGGTGCAGGGTGGAAACGCTCGTTGGGGCAAACGCTAGGCCGGCGGGCATGATGGTCACAGGCGCCCAACGCCCCCAGTCGACGGGACCTTCGGCCTTAGCGCCCGCGGCCCGGAGGCGACAGGCTGTCACCATGCCGCACCGGTTGACGCCATTGGACGCGGCGTTCTTGGACGCCGAGGACGAAGATCGACATACCTCCATGGCCATCGCGTCGGTGACCGTGCTCGAGGGCCCGGTGCCGCCGCAGGACGAGGTGATCCGGGCGGTCGACGGCAAGTTGCCGCTGGTGCCGCGGTACCGGCAGAAGCTGCGCACCGTGCCGTTCGATCTCGGCCGGCCGGTGTGGGTCGACGATCCCGACTTCGACATCCGGTACCACGTGCGGCGCACCGCCCTTCCGGTACCCGGCGACGACGCGGCGCTGTGCCGGCTGGTCGGACGGCTGATGTCGCAACGCCTGGACCGTGACCGGCCGCTCTGGGAGTGCTGGGTCATCGAGGGCCTGGCCGGTGGACGGTGGGCGATGCTGTTGAAGGTCCACCACTGCATGACCGACGGCATCGGCGGGGTCAACCTGCAACGCACGATGTACGACCACACCGCGCAGCCGGGTACCGCAGTCGTCGACGGGTGGCAGCCGGCCGTGTCGCCGTCGACGTGGCAGCTGACCCTGGAGGCGTTGCGCGATCTCGTTTTCAGCCCGGCCGAGCAGGTACGGCTGATCTCCCAGGCGGTGTCCAACCCGACCTGGGCGGTTCGGCGGGTCGCCGCGACCACCAAGGGGTTGGTCGAACTGATGCGGGCGGTCGCGGTACCGGCGACGGCGTCGTCGTTGAGCGGCCCGATCAGCGGATACCGCCGCTACGCCGTCGGCCGTGCCCGGTTCACCGACCTGCACGCGGTCGCCCGGCATTTCCACGTGAGCATCAACGACGTCGTGCTCGCCGCGGTCAGCGGTGCCTTCCGGTCGCTGCTCATCGAGCGCAACGAGCGCCCGGACGCCCACGTGGTCCGCACCCTGGTACCGGTGTCCGTGCGCGCTCCGGACGAGCACGGTACCCATGACAACCGGATCTCGTTGATGCTGCCGTTCCTGCCCGTCGACGTCGCCGATCCGGTGGATCGGTTGCGCACCGTGCACGAGTCGATGAGCCGGCTCAAGAACAGCCGTGAGGCCGAGGCCGGCGAGGCGATGACCACGCTGGCGAAACACGAACCGTTCCCGCCGATCTCGTGGGGTATCCGGCTGGCGTCGCACCTTCCGCAGCGCAGCATCATCACGGTCACCACGAACGTGCCCGGCCCGCGTGAACCGCTGTACCTGCTGGGCCGGCGGATCCTGGAGATCCTGCCGTACGTGCCGATCGCGGTGCGGCTGCGCACCGGCGTGTCGATCCTGACCTACTGCGACGCGGTCGCCTTCGGGGTCACCTCCGACTACCGCAGCGCGCCGGAAGCCGACCGGCTCGCCCGCGGTGTCGAGGCCGGCGTGGCCGAACTGGTGGCGGCGTGCGCGGTACCGAAACCGCAGCCGCGCCGACGGTCACCGCGTGCGCGCCGAACCTCGGCGTGACGGTGGGCCTTCCCAGCCGCGGCGCGCCGCGCGCAGGCCCGGCCGCGGGCGGGCGTCGCGGCTGCGGTACACGACGTACGGGCGGGTGAGGTACCAGAGCGGTGCGCTGAACGCGTGCACCAGCCGGGTGAACGGCCAGAAGGCAAACAGCAGGAACGCGGCCAGCACGTGCACCTGGAAGCCCAGCGGCACGCCGGCCATCACCGCCGGACCGGGACGCAGATAGAACAGCGAACGCAACCACGGCGACACGGTCTGCCGGTAGTCGTACCCGCCGCCGAGCGCGTTGGCCTTCAACGTCGCGAGCAGGCCCAGCACGATCACGCCGACCAGCACCAGGTACATCGCCTTGTCGTTGCGGGTGGTCGCGGTGAACACCGGACCGACCAGGCGCCGGCGGGCGATGAGGATCCCGAGGCCGATCAGCGTGCACAGGCCGGCCACGGTACCGACGAACACCGCGGTGAGGTGGTACGCGTTCTCGGAGATGCCGATCGCGTCGGTCCACGACTGCGGTACCAGCAGGCCGCCGAGGTGACCGAGCAGCACCAGCAGGATGCCGAAGTGGAACAGCGGGCTGCCCCAGCGCAGCACCGCGCTCTCGTAGAGCTGCGAGGAGCGGGTGGTCCAGCCGAACTTGTCGTACCGGTACCGCCAGGCGAGGCCGCCGGCGAACACCGCGATGCACAGGTACGGCACATGACCCACAGGACGGTGTTCACCGGTACCCCTCCAGTCCGACTTCCTCGCGGGGCGGCCCGCTGCGGGCGAGCCGGAAGGCCGCGGCCAGATCGGCGGCGCCCGGTGTCGGCAGCATCGCGCGTACCGCCTCGACCGCGTACCGGTACACCGACCCTTCGGCGGCAAGTGCGTCGGCCAGCAGGTCGATGCCGACCCGGTTGTCGCGCAACAGCACCCAGCCACCGGCGTCGTGCGCCGCGAGCTCCAGCACCGCCGGCAGGTGGTCGGGCAGCTCACCGTCCACGATGGACAGACCGGCGCGCCGGTACGCGGCGGCGAACTCCAGCAGTGCCGCGCCGCGCTTGCGGGTGTCGCCGCACGTGTAGTAGGTCAGGTACAGGCAGCAGCGGCGGCGCAGGTCGAACAGCTCCACGTATTCGGCGGCGAGCGCGGTCGGCACGGTACCGGCCCGGTGCGCGGCGACCAGCCGCAGCGGATCGGCAACGGTGGCCGGCAGTTCGTCGAGCGCCGCACGCAGTGTCGGCAACGTCGCCAGCACGTCCGGCTCCGGGTACCGCAGCAGCAGCGACGCGGCGCGGGCGGCGACGGCGCCGTTCACGGTTCGCTTCCGTCGCGCGGCTCGGCTCCCGGGTGCGGCGGGAACAGCCCGTTCGGCCGGCCCTTGCCGTCCCAGTTCAACAGGTTCACCCGTACCCGGTCCGGGTCGGCCGGGTCGATGAACGTGTCGCTGCGCTGGCGCGCGGCCAGCGCCTGGAAGTTCTCCACCGCAACGGGTGCGTACCGTCCCGACGCCTCGCCGACCGGCAGGTATACGGAGAACGCGACGTATCCGCCGAACGCGACGGCGTACAGCGCCGAAGCCTGCCAGGTGATGCGCAGCCGCAGGGTCGCGCCGAGCCGGCGGTGCAGCGGTTCGGTGGGCACCGTCCGGTCCGGGCTGTCCCGCAGCACGAGCGCCGCCACCACCGCATAGACCGCAAGCACGATGGCGGTCACCACGAACGGCGTCGCGGTACCGCGCGCGGCCACGAGCTTCACCGTCGTCAGCGCGCTGACCGCGGTGCCGCCCATGCCCATGCCGAAGATGCCGATCGCGAGACCGCGCCGCTGCGGCGGAAACCAGGCATTTACGAACGGTACCCCCACGGCGAACGCGGTGCCGCCGATGCCGAGGAAGAACCCGCCGACGAGCAGGCCGGCCAGCGACTCGTGCCGGCCAGCCCGAGGTACAGCACGGGAACGATGGTCAGCGCCGAGACGATCGGGAACAGGAGGCGGCCGCCGTACCGGTCGGTCAGCGTGCCGACCGGGATCCGGCCGACCGACCCGACCACCACCGGTACCGCGACCAGCAGCGCCTGCTGGAACGGGCTCAGGTGCAGCGCCTCCTTGAACCGCGGCGCCAGCGGGCTGAGCAGCGCCCAGGCCCAGAAGTTCACGGCGAACCCGGCGGTCGCCAGCGCGAGCATCAGCGTCCGTGTACGCATCGTCTTCTTTCCCTCGCAGTCGTCTTTCCCTCGCACTCGTCTGTCCGCCACGACCGGGCCAGCCGATCCTCCGGTCCGGCCGGCGAGCCGGACAGGGACTTTGGTCCCGCCATCACCCGGCCTATATACCGGAAAACGCCGTCGAGGTCGCCTTCCGGGCGGTTAACTGTCTTCAGTACCGACGAAGGGGATCACGATGGCACAACTGGTACGCGAGGCGATGACTTCCGAGCCCATCTGTCTCACCAACAACACCACCATCACCGACGCGGCCACGCAGATGCGCGACTACGACATCGGCGACGTACTCGTCACCGAGAACGGCCGCATCCGCGGGGTGCTCACCGACCGGGACATCGTGGTCCGGGCGCTCGCCGAGGGCCGCGATCCCGGTGCCACGACGATCGGTGAGATCGCCAGCAGTCACCTCATCACCATCGGGCCGGAGGATCAGGTCAGCCGGGCGATCGAGCTGATGCGCCAGCACAGCATCCGGCGGCTGCCGGTCTGCCAGGACGGCCGGCCGGTCGGCATCATCTCGATCGGCGACCTTGCGCTGGACCGGGATCCGCAGTCGGCACTGGCCGACATCAGCGCGGCGCCGGCCAACCACTGACGCGCACGCTCCCGGGCCCGGGTGGGCGGACACCTCACCCGTGCCCGGGCGCGAGGACCGGTGCCGACGACGCCACGCCGACCGCGACGCGGACCGTCGCGACGCACGGGACGTCGCCGCACTCGCAGACGAACTCCTGCACCACGCTGTCCGCGTCACCGGGCGCCCAGGGACGGGCGTGGAAACCGCGTACCTGAGCCACCACGGCCGCGTTGGCTTCCCGCAGCAACGCGCGCCGCTCGGCCACCGACTGCGCGCGTGGCCCTTCGGCGATAGCTCCGGCGAACAGTTCCTCGACCGCCGCACCGATGTCGTATGCTCGCGATGTCGTTGCACCGCGAGCGCGCCGCGATGGTGATTGACGTCCTCCGGTGTCGACCCAACCCAGCGCTGCCGCGGCGTCATCGACTCCCACCGGTGCGCCGCAACGATTCCGGCCCGCAGCGCCCGGTCGCGATGCTGCCAGGTGCGCGTGTCCGCGCCGTACCGACGCAACCCGTGCCGGCGCGCGATCCACAAGGCGGCAGTGGTCTTTCCGGCGCCCGGCGCGCCGCCGATCCACAGCACATGCCGCAGCGCCGTCACCGGCCGGCGCTCGGCGCCGTCGGTCGCGGGCCGGTCGGCGTCGGCGAGGGCGCCGTGGTCCGGCTGCCGGTCGGGGTGGGTTGCGGTGTCGACGAAGGGGTACCCGACGGCGCGACCGACGGTGCCGGCGAGCCGCTCGGCGCCGGGGCGGGCGGGCGGGTACCACCGGGCTGCGGATGGATCAGCTGCGGCGGATTCACCAGATGCGGGCTCGGCGCGACAAGCAACGCCAGCATGGCCGCCATCGCGACGAGTACGGCAGCGGTGCCGCCGGCGGCCGCGGTACCCACCAGCGCCCGGCTCTCCCGCGACCACTCGGTGCGCCGCCGCGCCCGCAGGTCCGGCGGCAGCGCGGCGCGTTGCGCGGCAAGGCTGTTGGCCGGCGCCGCGGCGAACCCGAGCGTGGGGAACAGCAACAGCCCGGCGAGTAGCGGGCCGCTGTAGGTCTGCGGCCGGGTCAGCGCGCCGGCGATGGCCAGCAGGCCGAGCACCGCGAGCAGCGTCTCGGCCCAGTTGGCCCGGAACGCCTCCCACCACGCGGCCCGCTCGCTGGTCTTGGGGGTACGCAGGAAAGCCGCGCGGCGCGCGAACAGACCCTGCACCGACGCCCGGGCGACGACCAGTGAGGTGGACTGCCACATGAAGAAGGCACCGATCGCGTCGCGCCACGAGGCACCGGTACCGCGGCGCAGCAGGGCGATCGCACGCACCAACCCGAGCGCGACGAGTACCGGGACGGTGGCCACGAGGAACGCGGTGAGCTTGCGGAACAACTGGTCCCCGCCGGTCACGATGTTGATGCTACCGGCCAGCAGGAACAGGAAGAACGCGAGGCCGAGCAGGTCGCCGTACCACTGCAGGCCGCCGCTCAGGTACGCCCAGCGCTGCGCGAGGCTGAGCCGGTCGGTGTCGGTACGGGCGCCGGGAAGCAGGGAACGCCAGTGCATCCGCAGGATCTGGATGCCGCCGAAGCACCACCGGTACCGCTGGCTCTTGAGCGCCTCGAAGGTCAGCGGCATGACACCGCGGCCCCACGACTGGTCCACGTGCAGGCCGGACCAGCCGGCGCGCAGCAACCGCAGCGACAGTTCCGCGTCCTCGGTGATGCACCACTCGTCCCAGCCGCCCAGCTTCTCCAATGCTTCGCGGCGGATGAGTCCCATGGTGCCGGCGAAGATGGCGCCGTCGTGTTCGTTGCGCGAGGGCTGGGACACCGCGAAGAAGTACCGGTAGGAGTAGTACAGCCGGCGGTAGTACGGCTCGTGTGCCCAGTCCCGGTAGTCCTGCGGCGCCTGGATGAACCCGACACCGGGGTCGGCGAACAGCGGCGCACAGCGGCTCAGGAAGCCGGGATCGATCTGGTAGTCGGAGTCGACGACACCGACCAGTTCGGCGGCCGGGTCGGTCAGCTCGCCCAGCGCGTAGTTGAGCGCACCGGACTTGTACCCGGGCCAGTCCTCCAGGTGGACGAACTTCACGCCGTGCGCGGCGCACCACTGCTCGACCGGCCGCCACAGCGCCTCGTCGTCGGTGTTGTCGTCGATCGCCACGATTTCGAACCGCGGATAGTCCAGGCGCAGCAACGAGTTCAGCGTCGCGATGACCATGTCCGGTGGCTCGTTGTGCGCCGGCACGTGCAGGCTCACGAACGGCGGTTGCGCGGTCTGCGGGGTGGGCGTGTTCTTCGTGATGCGCCGCCGCCAGCGTTCGGTACCCAACGCGTCGCACAGCTACCACAGGTAAGCACAGGCGAGTACTGCGGCGAACAGCTCCAGCAGCCACAGCAGCAGGCCGCCCGCGGTGCTGAACGGACCGAGGTGGCTGGCGAACGTCCAGTCGAGGATGAACGCGAGGTATGTCACGAACAGGAACACGCTGGAGGTCCAGCACAGGTGGGCGCGGGCGCTCCACCGGCGGGTACCGGGAAGCCAGACCAGGCTGGCGAACACGAGTCCGGCGACCGCGATTCCAGTGCGCGGTACCGGTACCCCGGAAAGGCGCAGCACGCCGGCGACGAGCGCGGCGAGTACCGCGGTGCCGAGCAGCGCGAGCAGGAACCGGCGCAGCGCCGGCCACCGCCCGGCGGCCCGCCCGCGGTGGCGCACCGGAACGAACAGCGCGGCCGAGCTGACCGGGGCGGCGACGACTCCGGCCAGGAGCAGAACTGCGAGCACGACGCATCCCTCCCCAATGGCGATCTCGGGATTGACTACCCTCGATCATGGGGGGCCAACCCTCAGCCGGGTGAACTCCAGCTCAACACCGACACCTGCCGGTGGCCGGGTACCGGCGTCACCGGGTCGGCGTCGACGAACGCCACCTTCGCCCGCAGCCGCACCGTGCCGCTCGCCGTCGTGCAGGTCGTGGTCCTCTCGCAGACGTAGGCGGTCAGGTACACGCTGAAGACGAACCCGGGCGAGTCGTCCGGCACCTCGATCACCACGCCGGTGTAGGCGAAGCTGCCGGTCTCCTTGATCCAGACCGAGCGGGCGATGACGCCGAACCGGAAGATCTGCTCGGCCGCGTTGTTGAGCGTGACGTCCAGTACCGCGCCCGGTGCGTAGGTGGTGCCCTGGATGTAGAACTGGTTACCGGAGAAGTTCTGTGCGGTGACGAGCGCGCACG
>Ga0066709_100000910_pt1 | contig 18066 bp, 17 predicted proteins | sample GraSoiAngelo_158_FD_79665 | JGI IMG/M metagenome (GOLD analysis project Ga0066709, IMG submission 79665) | Grasslands soil microbial communities from the Angelo Coastal Reserve, California, USA - 14_1009_16_30cm | ecosystem: Environmental > Terrestrial > Soil > Grasslands | place: USA...
ATCGAGCGGCAGACCGGCCCGTTCTCGCGCGCCGTCGGCGAGCTGACCGCGGAACATCTGCGGACGGCCGAGCCGGGCCGAGCGGCCGACCTCGCGCGGCGCTATCGGGTGGAGCCTTCCGGCGTGCCGCATGGTTATATTGCGCTGATCGCCGGGCCGCAGCTGTTGGCGGACCCAACGGCTGAGATCGACTGGCGGTGACGCGCGACTGAGCGGGAGGGCTTCGTGGCCGGTGTATTGGACGGCATTCGCGTTCTCGATTTCGGGCGCTACATCGCGGGGCCGTTTTGCGCCGCGCTGCTCGGCGATCTCGGGGCCGAGGTGATCCGCATCGAGCGGATCGGTGGCGGCGAGGACCGCGGCCTGATCCCGGTCGGCGCCGGCCCGGAAGGCGGCGGCGCGATGTTCCTGGCGATGAACCGCAACAAGCTCGGCATGACCTTGGACCCGGGCAGCCCGAAGGGGCGCGAGATCACCCGGAAGCTCATCGCCACCGCCGATGTCGTCGTCGCCAATCTGCCGCCCGCCGTGTTGCGCTCGCTGGCGCTCGACCTCGACAGCCTGCGCGAAGTGAAGCCCGACATCATCCTGACGACCGTCACCGGTTTCGGCGCCGGCGGACCCTTGTCGCACAAGCACGGCTTCGACGGCATCGGCCAGGCGATGTCGGGCGCGGTCTACCTGTCCGGGACGCCGGAATTGCCGACGATGACGAAGGTGCCGTGGGTCGATTTCGGCACGGCGTTTCTGTCGGCGTTCGGCACGCTGGCGGCGCTGATCGAGCGCGGCAACACCGGGCGCGGCCAGAAGGTCGAAGGGGCGCTGTTGCGCACCGCCGTTGCGATCAGCAATGCGATGCTGATCGAGCAGGCGCTGACCGGCGTCAACCACACCGCGATCGGTAACCGGGCCTTCAACGCCGCGCCGGGCGACGTCTACCGCACCAGCGACGGCTGGATCGTCGTGACGGTGATCGGCCAGCCGATGTTCCGGCGCTGGTGCCGCATGATCGGCGACGAGCATTGGCTCAACGATCCGCGCTTTGGCGACGACCAGTCGCGCGCCGATCACGGCGACAGCATCACGGCGAAGATGCAGGAGTGGTGCGTTGCGCGGAGCTCCGCCGAGGCCTTGGCCGAGCTCGAAAAGGCGCAGATCGTCGCGGGCGAAGTCTACTCGCCGCAGCAGGCGATCGACGATGCGCATATCCGCGCCGCCGGGCTGCTCACGGAACGCAGCTATCCGACGCTCGACAAGACATTGCCGCTGGCGCCGACCCCGATTGAGTTGTCGGAGACGCCGGGCAGCTACCGCCGCCCGGCGCCGCTGATCGGCGAGCACACGGACGAGATCCTCACAGGGCTCGGCTATGAGGCGAAGGAGATTGCCGCGCTGCACGCCGAGAAGGTGGTGTGATGAGCAAGGCCTTCGTCAAGGAAACCGAGGACGAGCCGGAACCGACGATCGAGGCGCCGGCGATCCCGGCCGGGGTCAAGAACTACATGACCCCCAAGGGACACCGCCACATGCAGCAGGAGCTGCGCCGGCTGACCCGCGAGGAGCGGCCGAAGGTGGTCGAGGTGGTGGCCTGGGCGGCCGGCAATGGCGACCGCTCGGAAAACGGCGATTACATCTACGGCAAGAAGCGGCTGCGCGAGATCGACAGCCGCATCCGCTTTTTATCGAAGCGGCTGGAAAGCGCCGAGGTGGTCGATCCGCGGCAGCAGCAGAACCATGACCGGGTGTTTTTCGGCGCCACCGTCACCTACGCCGACCGCCGCGGCACGGAAAAAACCGTGACGATCGTCGGCATCGACGAGGCCGATCTCGACCGGGGCCAGGTCAGCTGGATCTCGCCGATCGCGCGTGCCTTGATGAAGGCCTATGAGGGGGATGTCGTCGAACTGCGGACGCCCTCGGGCATCGAGCCGATCGAGGTCATCGAGATCCGCTATCGGGACGACGCTGCAGGTTAATCCGACGGTCCGGCCGCGCCTTCCTCGTCCTCCGCCTGGGGCAGCCAGGGATTGGCCGAGGCGCAGAGGCGGATGTGGCGCCACAGCCGGACCTCCGACGGCATCGACAGCAGGCGGAACGGCAAGGTAGCCTGGTGCCAGAGCGGGTTGAGGCTCGGCTCTGCCTGCATCGCGCGGCCCCAGCGCGCAGCCATGTGGCGGCGCTCCGCGGCATAGCGCGCCGCGGCTTCTGGGTCGAGGTGATCAAAGCCGCGCGACTTCGATTCGAAATGCCGCAACGTGATGTGCGGTGTCCATAAGATCTTGAGACCCCGCGCGCGCAATTTCAGGCACAGATCGATGTCGCTGTAGGCCACCGGCAGCGCGGCTTCGTCAAAGCCGCCGGCCGCTGCAAATGCTTCGCGCCGGATCGCCAGAAACGCACCGGTCACCGCGCTGACGGCGCGGCTGACATGCCAGCGCTGTCCGGGGCCGGGGTCAGTCAGCGCCTCGTAGCGGCCGTCATGGACATCCCTGCCCTCCCAGCCGAGCAGGATCCCGGCATGCTGGATCGTGTCGTCAGGGTAAATGAGCCTGGCACCCACCGCGCCGATCTCGGGCCGCTCGAGTAGACCGCGTAGATGCTGGTCCCAGCCATCACTGAGCATGGCCATGTCGTCATTGGCGAAGACCAGCAGCGGCGTGTCGCTCGCCGCGACGGCGCGGTTGTTGAGGCGAGCCCAATTGAACGGCTCGTCGATTTTCAGCACGCTCGCCCAGGACTGTTCCGACAGCGCGCCGAGGATGCGCAATGTCGCGGCGTCGCGACTGCCGTTGTCGACGATTGACAGGCGCAGTGCTTCGGGCCGTTCGGCATGGTGACGCAAGCTCTCGACGAAATGGCCGAGATCGGTGCCGTTGTCACGGGTCGGGATGATCACCAGCAGAGGCGCGGCCGGATCGCACGGTTGCCAGCGGATGGCGAGCGGCGCGTTGGGGCTGCTTGCCGTTCCGACGGTAATTGGACATTGGTTGTCTGCGGCGGCGACATAGGCCTGCACCGCGGCCTCGTGCGCTCCGGGCAGGTTCCCGGCATCGGCAAAAGCGGCATCGCGGGCGATCAAGGGCAGCGGGATATGGCCGACATGGCTGGCCTCGGCGAGGTGCAGCAGCAGCGAAGCGCGGGCGCTCGCGATCGAGTCTGTCGCGAGGTTCTCGGATAGCGCGGTATAGGCTGGGCGCTCGACGGCGATCGTCTCGCCGAACGGATTGGCTTCGAGCAGCGTGTCGTAATCGACGACCTGCCGAAGCACCGGCACGGACCGGCGTATTATTTCATCTTCAGAAGCGATGGTTTCGGCATCGGTGATATAAGCGGTCGCGGCGCCACGGGTCGCGACGGACGCGAACCATTCGAGCGCACGGCGGTGCAGCAGCGCTCCCTCGGGTAGAAAGACCAGCCAATCCGCGTCGAGCGATAGCGCGATCCGGCATTCGGCAGCCGCCAGATCTTCGCCGGATGCCGCTTCGCTCCACGCGATCCGCGGATCGCTCGCGGTGGCGCGTTTGACGATGCGGCCGATACCGGCGTTGTCACCGATGACACACAGCTGCCATTCCGCAATCGTCTGCATCCGTATCGCGGCGAGTTGCGCATAGAGGGTGTCGAACGCGGCGCCGCGCGTCGGCACGATAAGCGCAAAACGGCAGGACCGCAGCGGCGCCGGCGCCGGCGGGATGTCATAGAGGCGGCGGAAGCGATCGTAGCCGGCCAACGGCACAGCAGTTTGCGCCCGCAAATCGGGCAGCTTCTCAGCAATCCGTTGCAGCTTCGCTTGCAGACGGGCGATTTCCTCGCCCAACGCCATGATCGCCTCAATGCCGCCGGTGGCCAGCCGGCGCTCGAAGAGCTGCTGCTGGTCGTCGAACGAGCCGGCGAAGAACAGCTCCCTTAGTGCGTCGATATTGTCCGGGCGCAGGGTCGCCGCGCGGCGGTATGCGGCCACCGCCTCGTTGCGCTTACCCCGCAATTTCAGGGCACGACCGAGCTGCAGATGGATGTCGGGATCATCCGGCGTCGCGGCGAGAGCATGCCGGTAGGCGGTTTCGGCCTCCGCGGGCCGCCCGGAATCCTTTAGCATGTTGCCGTACTGGATCCGGATGTCCGTGCGTTGCGGCGCGATCGCCAAGGCCGCCGCATAGGCCTCGGCCGCCGCGGCATACTGGCGCGTGTCGCGCAGCCGGTCGCCTTCGCGAATCTGCGCGTCGCACTCCGGGTTGTTAACAGCCGGGCCGATCACACGAGCCGCGGGCGGTCGCCCTCGACGATGATCCGCCATAGGACGCGGCTCTCGCGGCGGTCGTAATCGCCATGCGCCCGGTGCATCGTCGCGCGGTCGTCGATGACGAAGACATCGTCCTTGCGCCATTGGTGTGTGTAGGTGATTTCCGGCCGGATCATGCGGTCGATCAGGTCGCTCAGATAGGCGCGGCTCGCCTCGGGGCTCATGCCCTCGATGTAGAGCGTCTTAGTGATGTGGAAGAACACCGCCCGCGAGCCGTGCACCGGATGGGTACGAACCATCGGATGGACGATCGGCTTGCTGTATTGCTCCCAGTCTTCCGCCAGGGTGTCGCTCTTGCCGGTATCGAGGCTGTTGACGGTGCGCAGCGTGGCGAGGCGATGCCGTTCCGCCTCGGGCAGGGCCGCGTAGACGGCGCGCATATTGGCGACGCTGGTGGCGCCGCCGGCCGACGGGATTTCGACGCCGTACAGCATCGTTGCGGCCGGCGGGTGCTCGCGGTTGGTGTGGTCGGTGTGCCAGCGTTCGGCCGGGGCCTGGCCGTTGCGGTGCCACACCAGGCCGATATCGAGGTAGCCCGGCATGTGGTGCTGCGAATAATGCTGGCGCATCGGCGCGCCGAATGCTTCGGCGGCGGCGAGGTATTGGTCCGGGGTCAGGCTCTGGTCGTGAAACACCAGCGCCAGATGCTCGGCAAGCGCCTGCGACAGCGCCTCCTTGGTCGCGGCATCCACCGGCTTCGACAGATCGACCCCGCCGATTTCGGCGCCGATCGACTCGGTCAGCGGCGTGATCGTGATCTCGGGCATGGCGTCCTCGCCTCTCGGCAGTCTGGTGCTCGCGTGAGTGTACCGCGCCGCATCGGCGGCAAAAAGCGCTGTCGGTGGCAGGGCATGGCCGGCGGCGGCATCAGCGTATAGCCTGACGGGAATGACGCCGCGCGGGCCGCCATGCCGAAGCCTTACCTGGTCCTGATCGATCCCGGCCATTTCCATGCCGCACTGGTGCAGAAGGAAATGTACGAGGGCCTGTCATCGGAGGCGCATGTTTATGCGCCGTTTGGGCCGGAGTTGATCGATTACCTCGGGCGGATCGCCCGGTTCAATGCTGCGACCGAGAAGCGGACAGCGTGGCAATTGCAGGTGCAGGCCGCGCCGGATTTCCTCAAGCGGCTGGCGCAGGAACCGCCCGGCGGTGTGGCGGTCATCGCCGGCCGCAATGGGGTGAAGATCGAGCGGATCGAGGCGGCGGTCGAAGCCGGGCTGCATGTGCTGGCCGACAAGCCGGCGATCATCCGTCGCGAGGATCTGCCGCGGCTCGAAGCGGTGCTGGGCCTAGCCGCGGAACGGGGCCTCGTCGTCCACGATCTGATGACCGGGCGACAGGACGAGATCGGCCGGGTGATCCGAGCATTGCGCGCCGACTCCGAGGTGTTCGGCGAGCCCGTCTCGGGAAATGCCGCCGAGCCCGGGGTCCGGCTCAGCAATGCGCATCAGCTGCTGAAGACAGTGGCCGGCGTGCCGAACCGGCGACCGCCCTGGTATTTCGACATCACCGAACAGGGCGAAGCGCTGGCCGATACCGGCACGCATCTCGTCGACCGCGTGCACGAAACATTGTTTCCGGGCGAGGCGCTCGATTATCGACGAGATGTCCGGCTGCACAGCGCAAGCCGTTGGCCGACCCGGTTGAGCTTCGCGCAATTTCGCGAAGTCACCGGCGAGGCGGCGTGGCCGGATTTCCTGGCGCCGTGGCTTAACGGGGACGTGCTCGACTATTTCTGCAACGGGCGGCTGCATTACGAGATCCGCGGCATTCACGTCGCGCTGGAGTGCCGCTGGGATTTGCAGACCGAGGCCGGCGACGACACGCACAGCGCCATTTACCGCGGCAGCCATGCCCGGCTCGAATTGCGGCAGGGCAAGGCCGAGGGATACCGGGCGCAGCTCTACGTCGTGCCCGAAGCGGAGATCGCGGCGGCGCTCGAACGCCGGATCGCGGCGTTACAGATGGAGTTGCCGGGGATCGGCCTCGACCGGCGCGGCCGCGAATGGCGGGTCGTCGTGCCCGACGTGCTGCGGCGTGGGCACGAGGCGCATTTCGCCGCCTTCACCCGGCAGTTCCTGTCCGGTGTGAAAGACCCCGGCACAGTCTCACCGCGCTACCGGCCGAATCTCCTGGCGAAGTATTATGTGACGACTGAAGGCGTGGCGTTGAGCCATGGTTGACAGTGAGCGCGCTGACCACGGCGGCGATCTATTTCGGCTCGTTTCTGGCGGTCGGGGTGACCGTGAAGCTGCTGGTCAGCCGGTGGCTGAATCTGCGGGACATCGATCTGTCGGAAATACGCACGCAACTCGGACCAAACCGCCGGAAATCGAGCCGCTTTCTGCTGGGCCTCTGGCGCAAGGAGGACCCGGATTGATAACCGCTACGACACATCCCGTAAGGCGTGTCGCAGATCGCGGGCGGTGTGCAGAACCGCCACAATCACCGGCGGACGCTGCTCGCTATTGTATACGATCACATAACGAAAGCCGGTCAACGACACAAAGCGATACGGCTCCGGCAACAGATCGGGCCGTACGATGCCACTTCTCGGATGTCGACCGATTCTCTCTGCCGCTTTGGCTACCGCTTCACGCAGCGCGCGGGCCGCGGCGCGATTATCCTTCTTGATCCACCGCGCCGCGACCGAAAGATCTTGGCGCGCGCGCGGCGTGAATATCGCAGCCGTCACTCGTCTGGGCTATCGATGATCGCGTCCATCTCGGCAAGCACCGATTCCAGCGTGTAGGTTCCCTCGCGCTCAGCCTCGGCTTCTGCTTCGCGGACAAGCTTCAGTAAATACTGGCGTTGCTTTTCCTGGTCCTGCAGCAGCCTCAGCGCAGACCTAACCACCTCGCTGACGTTGTTGTAGCGGCCTTCGGCGACGCAATCGCGGGTAAAGCGCTCCAATTCGGGGGTCAGGTGCACGTTCGTGGCCATCGATCACCTATGTCAATCCTTGACATATACCATAGGCGCGCTCGGCGAACGCCACAAGACCGCTCAGCCCGGCTGTCCGAGCCAGACCGCGATGGCGCCCGTGGCCGCCTGAGTGGCGCGAGCGTCGATTTCGGCCTCGGACAGGGTGCTCAGCGGGTGATCGATGACGACCGGTTTCAGGTCGGGCATCCCGAGCGCCGTTCGCTGCACCTCGGCCTCGTGCAGAAATTCCATGGTAACGACGACCGCGGTCGGCCGTCCCAGCGCTTCGAGTCGGATGCCGTCATGCGTACAGCACGACGTGCATGACCCTCAATCGCCGATCGCGGTCAGGACGATGTCGTTATCGGCGGCGATCGCGGCGAGCAGTGCCGGATCGGCATCCTTCGAAAAGCTTTCCTTACGGTAGTAATTGACCGACGCGAAGGAGTGACGGTCACCGAGCCGGTCTACGGTTTTGCGCAACAGGCGGCTGGCGTTCCATTTGGTGTTGTCGAGGATGCCGAGCCGCAACCCGCCGAGCGCGCCAACACGCGATGCCGGCATGATCCGCTCGGCATCGACCCGGCCGCGCGGATCGAACACCCTGAGATATTCGTTTTGGTCCATCCACCAATCTCCCAAACAAGTGTCATTGCGAGCGCAGCGAAGCAATCCCCTTCCGATTTTGAGAGCTGTCGGGAGATTGCTTCGTTGCTGCGCTCCTCGCAATGGCGGGGTTACAGATAGCAGGTGCCGTCGACACAGATGGGCGCCCGGTTGCCGGTGCCGCCTTCGATGCTGCGCAATACCGGCGACGACATGTGGCCCCAGCCCGGGATGAAAGCCGAGAAACGGCCGGCCGTGCCGCCGATCACGAACAGATGAATGTGATCGGGGCTCGGCACGATCGGGATTCGCGAGTCCAATTCGCGCTTGTACCAGCGCGGCAGGTTGCGGTTGTAGACCCGGCCGTAACGGTGGTCGAAGGCTAACCGGCCGAACAAATTCCACGCATTCATGTGCAGGTAGTTGCGAACATCGTGCCGCGTCCAGCCTTTGCCGGCGACGGTCTTTGCGTGTTCGGGGCCGATCACCACCGCGCAATGACCTGACGACACCGCGTTGTTGTTGGCGATCGTGCTCATCGCCGAGCAGATGCTGTCGAGGATGCCCTCGGGGTCGTCGGCGACATGGTTGGTGACGCTGTGCGGCGGCTCGGCGGCGATGACGAAGACAGTCGAGTCCTCAGGCGTAAATCCCTTCTCGACATGGTAGGGCGCCCAGGGGCTGTCGGCCTCGTTCTCGGCGACCGCATAGGTGTATTTGCCTGGATGCCCCAGGGTTGCCTTGTCGAGATCGCCGGGCCAGGCGCCGCCAACATTCAGCAATACAAGGCGGATGGCGCGGCCGATCGTGGCATTGGCGCGATTGCCCGAACCAAAGGCGTTGGCGCCGGGGTTCATGCCGATCGCGCCGGCGACCGGGCCGTTCACCACCAAGAGCGGCGCCGCCATGTGGGTCGTCGCCTGCACGCCATTCAGGTTGAAGGCGGGCTGCGTCAACGCCAAGAGTGCGGCCCGCACGACTGGCGCGTATTCCCGCTTGCAGCCAGCCATCATGAGGTTGATCGCCAAAACCTCGCGGGTGAGGCTGCCATGGCGCGGTGGGATCTTGCATTCGACGAGGTCGGGCTCGCCGCCGAGCGCGGCCACCATCGCCGCAACCGCCTCCGGGCTCGGCGGCACGACCGGCAGCCCGTCGGTCCAGCCCTGCTCGAAATACCATTCGACGAGATCGGTGCCTTTCGGCACCTGCAATGTCGCGCCGCTCAGCACCGGGCTGTCGTTCATTCCTTGTCGCCGCGGCTGATCACCGCCGATCGGCGGGAGCGTTGACCGGCGCGTAGCCGGGTTCGACGCGGACATCGACAACCGCGACGCCGCCGCCCTCGACGCAATCGATGCCGGCGCGCAACGCGCGCAGCAATTCCTCCGGACGGCGGATCGGGCCGAACCCCTCGACGCCCTGGCCGCGCGCCAGGGTCGCCAGATCGGGCTCGGGATCGGCGATGCGCTGGCCGATCCAGCGATTGGCGACCGGCCGGCTGCGCTGCCGCGCCATGCGGTCCTGGTGAAGCTCGTCGTTGAAGAAGGAATTGTTGTTGGAGACGATGACGAGCAGCGGGATGCGGTAATGCACCGCCGTCCACAGCGCGGTGCAGCCCATCAGGAAATCGCCGTCGCCGAGCACCGCGATCGGCAAGCGGCCGCTGCCGCGCAATGCCAAGGCGGCGCCGACCGCCATGCCGGGGCCGCCGCCAATGCCGCCGCCGCCATCGCCGCCCAGGGTGTCGAGCGGATGGCCGATCTCCCAGGTGTTGCCGATCCAGGCGAGCGGCGTGCGGATCAAGGTCGTCGGGCGGCTGCCGACCGCCTCGCGCAACGCGGCCGCCAGCATTAACGGCCCGATCGTATCGCCGGTGAGCGCCGGCAACGCGGGGCGTTGGGTCGGTTTGCGGTCGGGCCAGCCCGGCGAGCGCGGTTGCAGCAATGGCAGCAACGCCTCGACCGTGAGGTCGGGTAGCGCCGGAAGATGCAGATCGACCGGTGCGAGGCCCTGGTAATCCATGCTCCAGCCATTGTGCACGAGATGGTCGAGCGAGGCGGAAATGACCTTGTTGCCGACCGGCTCGGCGCCCCAGGCGGTTTTCAAAAGCCCGGCGAGATCGACCCAATCGAGGCTCAACACGACATCGGCGGCGCGGATCAGCGCGCAGGCCGCATCGCTCGGCTGGTTGCCGGCGGACGGGCCTTGCAGCTTGTGGGTCGAGGGAAATCCGGCGCCGGTCTTCGGGTCGGTCAAAACGACCGCGCCGAGCGCCTCGGCGAATTTGATGCGGCGCTGCCATTCCGCATCGGCATGGGCGATGCGGCCGACCAGGATCAAGGGCCGCTCGGCTTGCTGCAACAAGGCCGCCGCTTCCTGCAACGCGGCGGGGTCGGGCGCGATCGGCCGCGGCGGACGGAAGCGGTCGGCGCTCGGCAAGGGCGGCAGCGCGCCGATGCGGCTCTCCTGCAACGCCGCATCGAGGCAGATATAAACGGGGCCGCAGGGCGGCGTCACCGCCATGCGGTGGGCGCGCAGCATCGATTCCGCGGCGGCCGCGACCGAGGCCGGCTGGTCGTCCCATTTGGTGTAGTTGCGAATGAGCGCGCCCTGGTCCTGCGCGGTGTGGATCCAGTCGATCCACGGCCGGCGCTTGGCGGCATCGACCGGGCCGGTGGCGCCGAGCACGACGACCGGCGTGCGGTCGCACCAGGCGTTGAAGATCGCCATCGTCGCATGCATCAGCCCGACATTGCTGTGGACGATCGCGCCCATCGGCCGGCCGGTCACCTTGGCAAAACCATGCGCCATCGCGACGGCGTGCTCCTCGTGCAGACACAGCAGCATCTGCGGGTCGCGGTTGCCGAGCAGATTGACGAGGCTGTCATGCAGCCCGCGATAGGAGGCGCCGGGGTTCAGCGCGACATAGGGGATGTCGAGCTCGCGCAGCATCAGCGCGACCGCATCGCTGCCCCAGTAATCGCCCGGCTCGTTGCCAAGCGCCGGCCGCTCGATCGCCCCCGGGCCGCTGCCCGGGCCGACATTCGCCCCGCCCGCCGTGTCCGCCATGCTTCCTCACGCCGCTTGCGTCGTGCGTTAGGGGGCAGCTTAGGCCCGATGCACGAAATCCCGCAATTCCGGACGTGCGCCTTTGGGCGACACTGGCCAACTCGCACTTGATAAGGTCTTTGCGCGCCTCTTACGCCAGCTGAGAACCCAGGCCGCGCGGTGCGGACGCGCCCGGTTAGCCGGGCTTGGCGGCATTCGATCGTGATTGTGGTCCCCGAGCCGCGAGCTATAATCGAAAATACAACTACAAGGTTCCGCGGCGTTTACGCGCGGCGCCAACAACATAATGACGGGAGGGCGACGCGATGTTCATGAACCTGATCTTCGTAAACCCGCCGCCTGATCACCCGGAATTTATTGAGGGCATGGAAAAGGCCGCGGCGATCCTCGACGCGGCGATCTACGATCCGATCACGGTCAATATCCTGGTCGGATATGGCGGCGCTTTCGGTGATTTGACGAGCCAAGGCAGCGCCATTGGCGGTCCCTTCGCCGGAATTCCGGTGCCTTACCCGGCTCTGTACGCCACGTTGTGGTTGAACGACACGAATTCGGTCAAAGGGCTGCCGCTCGCGACGACGCTCGATGGTCGCGAGTTTTTCAGCGTCAGCACAGCACAGGCAAAGGCGTTCGGGTGGATCTCGGGAAGTCTCCCCATCCCTGACGGTCACGTGGATATGGGCAAAGATTGGACCGGGACCGGATTGATCGACGCCGCGGTCCACGAGCTCACCCATGCGATGGGCCGCATCGATGCGTACGGACCGCTCCTCAGCTCGTTGGACCTGTTCCGGTACGACGAAACAAACGGGTCGCACGTGTTTGACACGGGCAAGCCCGCAACGCCGGCGTATTTCTCCATGGACGGGGGCAACACCAAGCTGGCGGACTTTGGCATAACGTCCGACCCCGGAGATTTTCTCAACGGCGGAGTGCAGGACGGCGGCCTGGGCGGGGCAGATGATCCCTTCGACGAGGAAGGCCCAACCACCACCGGCCTCGGCACGCTGACGAATGCCGACCTCCAGATTATGGATGCGATCGGGTTTCGCGACGCTTTCAGCAACCCCTTCGAGCCGCAGAGCGTGCTGCCGGTCTCGGTCGGCGGCGCGGCGACCTTGTCGCATCAGTTCTGTGGGCGGACGATCCCGCCGCCACCGCCGACCAGCTGACCTATGTCCTTGTGTCGGGGCCGGAGCACGGCGCGATTCTCGTCGATGGTGCCGCGGCGGCCCGCTTTACCCAGGCCGATATCGACAACGGCCGCGTCCAATATGTCGAAGGCGGCGATAACGCGAACTTCGACGGCTTTACGTTCCAGCTCTTCGGCCCGCTGGGCAATCACACCCAAACGGAGCCGTTCCGCATCGCGATCCTCGACCACACCGGGCCAACCATCGCCACAAATAACAATTTCACGCTCGCGGCGGGGGACCATGGCCCGATCAACAGCTTGTTTCTCGACACGGTCGCACTCGGCAGCACCCCCGACCAGATGACCTACACACTGCTGATCCCGCCGATGCACGGCCTCATGCTCAATGATGGGGCCCCAGCCACCAGCTTCAGTCAGGCCGATATCGACAACGGCCGTGTTGTATATGCCGAGAACGGCGATGGCGCGCGCAGCGACAGCTTTATCTTTCAGGTTGCCGATGCGGCCGGCGATTACACCGCGGCGCAAACCTTTTCGATCTCCATCCAGGGTGCGTCGAGCGATCTCATCTGGCCAAGCACGGCGCTCGGTTCCAGCAGCGATATCCTCGCAAGCGGGACCTACAGGCAGGCGGCCGATCAGAGTTTCACGTTTGATGATGTTTCGGACCCGCCAGCAGGCACGGGGAACGGATTTGCGCCCACGGTTTTCGACGTCGCCGACGCCAGCGGCAGCACCGACCAGAGCTCCGGCACGAGCACGGCCGATTTCTCGACCTATTGGCTGGTAAATCAACCCTCGTGGTTTGGCGACAATCAAGGGTGAATCGAAGAGCCGCCTCGCTGCGGAACGGGCCGGTCGCGCGACGCAAAATGCGACGCCTGGACACGGGTTTCGCGATGCTCAACCCATCCTACGGAGATCGAGGGGAGTTGGTAGACCGGCCAGTCTGGAGCGAACTCGTCTCTGACTCAGAATTCCCTGTTTTCGCAGAATTTGCCGGTTTTGGGCCTGGCCGGCGCGCAAAAACTTAGAGCGTGTGCGCGTCTCCTTGCCCAATTCCCTAAACCGACGAACAGGCAATTTTCGGGCGGGAGCAGGGAAAAACACGGAGCCGATCAGGCAACCGCGGTAGAGGTTCAGGGAAATGGCCGCTCCGGGCTAGATTCGCTCGATCAGACCGGCCGCGCCGGCTTGGGAAACTCGCCTGCATCAGGGCGCCGGATCGGCCGCGCCGATTCGAAAATGCGCTCGCCAAAAATAAAACGGGGCTGCGTGTTGACGGGCCGTGAATCGTAACTCTATGGTAATCGCTACGATCGAAGAGGTGCGCCTCGGGTGAGGTGAACGCGCGACGCGCACCGAATCAGCCATCAGCATTCGCCCGCCCGGGTCAAGCCCGCGGCGGGTTTTTTGATGTCCGCCGCCTCGCCCTCGAACGGTAATCCCCGAGACGTGCGGCAGTCGGTCGTTAGCGCCGCTCGGGACCTCCGCCATGATCGCCGACGATCTCGATTCCCCCAAGCCACAGCTGTGACTCCCGCGGGCGTGCCGGTTTCGCCGCCATCTGTCGTATCGCCGGCTGACCGCTGCGGCCCAAATCCTCCGCCTGCATCCCTTACCAAAGGCAAGTCTGATGACCGATGATGACGCAATCCCGCCCGGGAAAGACGACCCGGCACAGGACGATTCCGGCGAAGCTGGCCCTGACCGCGATTACGAGGTCGGCTATGGCAAGCCGCCTGTGCACACCCGCTTCAGGAAGGGCGAGTCCGGCAACCTCCGTGGCCGCCCGAGGCGCCACCACCGGAATCTGGCCACGATCTTCGACGCGGTGCTCGAAGAGAAAGTCACGATCATCGAAAACGGCCGGCGCCGGCAGATCTCAAAACGCGAGGCGATCCTGCGGCAGTATCTCAACCGCGCCATTCAGGGCGAGGGCAAGGAATTGCAGATCGTGACCCGGCTCTTGAGCCGGGACAATTCGGAGCTGGGGTTGGAACCGTTGACGTACATCCACTACGGCGCCGATGCCAAGCCGTGACAGACCCCGGTCGGGGACGCCCGGCAAGACGACAGCTGCGGCTTCCTGGGCTCTCCGAAACGAGGCTTGGGCTGGACAACGATGTATTGGCGGCGGTGCACTCTGCGTTGACCCGCCGAGAAGCGTAACCCGATCGACCCTGGTGCCGGCCGAGCCAGCACTCAGCCATCGGCGCACTTGTTTCGAGCGCTCGCTGACAGCCCGCCCGCCTCGCGCGCGGCGGGTTTTTTGCTCGCTTGCTGGTCCGGCTTGCCGCCGAGCACGGCAGCAACCCCTCCCTCCAGAGCTTCGCCTCTCCAGAGGCGTACCCGCGTTCCGCCGCTGACCCGTTCCGGGTTCGGCGGCGCGACCGCTGCGGCAACCCGCCAGCCCGGCGGGACCGCGAACCCTATCTTCAACAGAGGAGACATTGATGCCGAACGATGTTGTGATACCCGCTGAATCCGCCGAGCAGAGGCGCCCTCGCCTCGAAATCGTCTACCGCCGGCTCGACGAGCTGAAGCCCGATCCGAAGAACCCGCGCCATCACACGAAGAAGCAGATCAAGCAGCTCAAGGCCTCTATCGGGACCTTCGGGTTCACGGTGCCCGCGCTGATCGATCACCAAGACAACGTCATTACCGGGCATGGCCGGATCGAGGCCTGCCGCGAGCTCGGCTGGTCGGAGATCCCGACGATCGCGATCGAGGGGCTGAGCGAGGCGAAACGCCATGCCCTGATGATCGCGGACAACCAGCCCGCGGCGAACGCCGAGTGGAACGAACGGCTCCTGGCCGAGCAGCTCAAGGACCTCTCGCTCGCCGAGCTCGACTTCAGCATCGAGGTCATCGGCTTCGAGATGGGCGAGATCGACATGCGGATCGCCGGGCTCGACGGCGACCTCCCGGCGGAAGACCCCGCCGATGCCGCCCCCGAACCCGCTTCGGGTCCGCCGGTCAGCAAGTCGGGAGACCTCTGGGAGCTCGGCGAGCATCGCGTGCTCTGCGGCAATGTCCTGGACACCGCGGCCCTGGAGAGACTCCTGGGCGAGGAGCGGGCCGGGATGGTCTTTACCGACCCGCCTTACAACGTGCCGATCGACGGGCACACGACCGGGCTCGGCCGGATCCGCCACCGCTCCTTTGCGATGGCAGTGGGCGAGATGAGCTCGTCGGCCTTCACGGTGTTCCTGGCGAAGAGCCTGCGCAACCTCGCGGCTCCGTGCTTCAGCGGTGCTTTGCTCTTCGTCTGCATGGACTGGCGGCACATGGCGGAGCTGCTCGCGGCCGGCCGGGATGTCGGCCTCGAGCTCGAAAACCTCTGCGTCTGGGCCAAGGACAATGCCGGCATGGGGTCTCTCTACCGCAGCCAGCACGAGCTGATCTTCGTGTTCAAGACCGGAGCGGGTCCCCCCCGCAACAACGTGCAGCTCGGCCGGTTCGGGCCGAACCGCAGCAATCTGTGGAAGCACCCCGGGGTCAACTCCTTCTCGCGCAAAACCGAGGAAGGGAACCTGCTGGCTCTCCACCCCACCGTGAAGCCGGTCGCGCTTGTCGCCGATGCGATCTTCGACTGCACCGCCCGCGGAGACATCGTGCTCGACGGCTTTCTCGGCAGCGGCACGAGTGTGATCGCTGCCGAGCGTACCGCCCGGCGGTGCTATGGGACGGAGATCGATCCCCTCTATGTCGACACGACGATCCGGCGCTGGCAGAAGCTGACGGGCAACGTTGCCCGGCATGCCGAAACCGGCCACGCCTTTGACGACCTCGCGGGCGAGGCGGAGGTGGCCCATGCCGCATGAACCCGATTACGAGGTCGGCTACAAGAAGCCGCCCCAGCATACGCGGTTCAAGAAGGGCCAGTCGGGGAACCCGCGCGCCAAGGCCAAGCGCAGCCAGGACCTTGCCTCCCTCTTGACCGAGATCCTCGATGAGAGGGTCACGATGACGGAGAACGGTCAGCCGCGTCAGATCACCAAGCGCGAGGCTCTCGTCAGGCGAGTGATCGACCGCAACGTGCTGGGCGACCCCAAGGCGATGCAGCCGTTCCTGCGCTTGATGGAGGAGATCGATCGCGAGCGGAAAGAGGGGGTGCGGCCGGTACGGCACATTTTTCGGCCTGACGTTGAACCGGCATGGAAGAAAGATAAGGCGCATAAGCCGTAGCGGAGGCGGGTCGCATGCACCTGACGGTGGATCGCTGAGCCTGTACCCCCGATCCTCCGCTTCGGACTACCGCGGTCGGCGCTTTTCCATCGCGACTTGCCCTTGCCAGGCTTTCCCGTCCCGGAGAAACGTCGCGACCGTCAGGCTGCGTTCCGCCTTCGGAACGCAGCGCCACATGATACGCGCCAATATCGCCGTGCTGCTCGATCTCATCCTAGCATGCGGCATGGCCGACGTGATCGATCCAAACGTCGTTCCTGCCTCCAGAAGAACGAGACAGCGGCGCAGCGCGCGAGGGCCGCCCAGCATGTTGCGCGCCGCCGTTGGCCCTTGCGGCTAGGATCCATGGGGCAGCCTACCCTTTCAGCTAGGCCGCTCGAATTCCGTCCTGTGACAATGTCCTCCATACTGAGCGGCCTCACTTTCGAGCAGGATCCTCCGAGCGGCGGTCGATTAATCCTCAGCAGATCCGCCGCTTCGTTTGAGGCGCTCGGGCAGTTGGCTGAGACCGACAGATCGAAGCGCGAGGAATCGTGCATTTCGCCAAGGCGGTGCGGGGCCCGGCGGTCGACTGCACGAACGGCGCGCACGCGCTTCATGTAAGGCATACGAGCGCCGGCCCGGAGGGCCCTCCGGGCCGCTGGAATCGCGGCCCCTGTATCCGGCTGTACTCAGACTGCTACAGCCACGCGAGCTGAATGCTCGCGGGACGAAAACAACCACCGACCTGCGCGCTTATGCTCGCCTGGTTATGGGAGATATCAGCAACGGGATATCCCGTACACAGGCCGCCAAGGCGCGTTATTCCGCCGCGCAGCGAACGACTGCGTAGCTGCCGTTCGCGCGGAGACCAGCAGAGGCCGAAGAGCGCTGAAAACGGTTATCCGGCCGAACTCCATCCGACGGCTCAAGTCGACCCTGACCGGACGTTTAGGCGAGCGGATTTTCGCGAGCAGTATGGCTCGGCTGAGGTTGCCTTCCGAGCGGAAGCTACGGGAGTTATGCTGCGCTTGACCCCTTCGTCGGGGAATTGAGGCAGGCATGGCGGTCGACATCGCCCAGTGGCTTCGTGGAATTGGTCTTGAGCAGTACGCCCCTGCTTTCGCGGACAATGACATCGACGGCGCGCTCCTGCCGGAGCTGACGGCCGAAGATCTCGTCGCGCTCGGAGTCGCCTCGGTCGGACATCGTCGCCGGCTGCTGTCGGCGATCGCCGCCCTCCGCGGCGACCCGGATCTCGCCGAGCCCCGGGCCGCGCCGGCGCCTGCCGGCGATGCCGAGCGCCGGCAACTGACAGTCATGTTCTGCGATCTGGTGGGTTCGACTGCACTGTCGTTGCGCTTCGACCCGGAAGATCTGCGGGAGGTAATCGGCGCCTATCACCGCTGCGTCAGCGAAACGGTCGCCCGCTTCGATGGCTTCGTCGCGAAGTTCATGGGCGACGGCGTCCTTGTGTATTTCGGCTACCCGCAAGCGCATGAGGATGATGCCGAGCGGGCGGTCCGGGCTGGGCTCGCGGTGGTCGACGCGGTCGGCCGGCTGCCCGCGCCGGAAGCCATGCAGGCGCGGATCGGCGTCGCCACCGGACTGGTCGTCGTTGGTGACCTAATCGGCGAGGGGGCGGCGCAGGAGCATGGCGTCGTCGGCGAAACACCCAATCTCGCGGCGCGCCTCCAGGCGCTTGCCGCACCGGGCACGCTGGTCATCGCCGATGCGACGCGGCGGCAGATCGGTGCCCTGTTCGAACTCGAAGATCTCGGCCCGCAACTGCTCGCCGGCTTTGGTGAACCGCAGCGGGGCTGGCGTATCGTCGGTG
>Ga0066709_100000912_pt1 | contig 18033 bp, 14 predicted proteins | sample GraSoiAngelo_158_FD_79665 | JGI IMG/M metagenome (GOLD analysis project Ga0066709, IMG submission 79665) | Grasslands soil microbial communities from the Angelo Coastal Reserve, California, USA - 14_1009_16_30cm | ecosystem: Environmental > Terrestrial > Soil > Grasslands | place: USA...
GCAAGGGTTTCCGCCACGGCCACGCAGCGAGTCTAGGTATTGCCCTCCTTACAATGACGCTCCTGATGCGCTCGCGGCTCTTCTGGCGCCGTTCGGCGGCAGCCGCTGGGATCTATGCCTCAGTCGTCCTCGGCTTCTTCGGGACGGTGATCGCGGCCCACGCCTTCTCGACGCGGGTCCTCGGTCTGTACGCCATCGTGATCGCGGCGACGGGGTTCTTCCAGACGCTGCTGGACCTCACGATCGAGGAGGCGCTCGTCAAGTACGGCTTCCGCTTCCAAGAGCGTGCGGACTGGGGACGGCTGCGGCGCCTCTTCGGCCGCGCGCTGCAGGTCAAGCTGGCCGGCGGACTGCTCGCCGGGGCGTGCCTGCTCGCCATCGCCCCGGCCGCGCATGCGCTGTTCGGCGATGACCGGCTGCTGAAGCCGATGCTGATCGCTGCGGCGCTGCCGCTCGTCCAAGCTCCCGAGAACGTCGGCGGGGTGGCGCTCATCCTCCGTGGCCGGTACGACATCCGGGCGTTCTTCCTTTTCCTCTCCATGGCGCTCCGGCTCGGTGCGATCGCGGTCGGCACTCGCTACGGCTTGACGCAGACGATCGCGGCGATCGTGGTCGCCCAGGTGCTTGCAACCGGGGCGGTCCTCAGCGCCGGCTGGCTCGCCTTTCGCCGCAATCCGCGGGCTTCTGCTCTGCCGTTGGACGAGGAGCGGGCGGAGATCATCCGCTTCGTCGTCCAGTCCAGCGTCGCCACCGGTGTTGTGGCGCTGCGCACGACGCTCAGCCCGCTGCTGCTCGGCATCGTGTCGTCGCCTGCTCAGGTCGGTTACTTCCGCGTTGCGCAGGCGCCGCAACAAGGTTTCGCCGCTCTGTCGGCTCCTGCTCGGCTGGTGCTCCTGACCGAGCAGACGCGCGCGTGGGAGCGCGGGACGCGCGAGACGGTGTTCGGCGGCGTGCGTCGCTACTCGCTCGGCGCCGCCGCGGGGGTCATCGTCGCCGTGCCGCTTCTGCTGTGGCTCGCGCCGGATGTCGTCCGCATCTTCTTCACGTCGAAGAACGCTGGCGCGACCGACGCGCTGCGCCTGATCGTCGTCGCCGGCGCGCTCCAGTTCGTCTTCGGCTGGACGAAGAGCTTTCCCGTCTCGATCGGCCGGCCGAACCTGCGCATCTGGACGCACGGCGTGGAGACGCTCGTCCTCGTCCCGCTCGTGATCGCCTTCGGCGCCGCCTGGGGAGCAACCGGGGCGGCAGGTGCGGTCCTCGCGGCCACAGTCGTCTTCGTCCTCTACTGGTCCGTGCTCTTCCTGCGGATCAAGCGAGAGCCCGACCTGAACCTCACGCCACCGACGCAGGCGGCGGAAGTGGTCGCGCCGTGAGGGTCTTGATCGTCTCCGGCATCTGGCCGCCGGACGTGGGAGGTCCCGCCAGCCACGCGCCCGACGTGGCTGACTTCCTGCGGGCGCGTGGTCACGAGGTCGAGGTGGTGACGACTGCGGACGCGCCGCCGCCCGAGCGGCCGTATCCGGTGCGAGCCGTCCCGCGCCACCATCGCCCCGGAGTCCGCCACTATCGAGGTGCGGCGCTCGTCCATCACCGTGCGCGAGCCGCGGACGTCGTCTACACGACCGGGATGTTCGGCCGCAGCGCGCTCGGCGCGACCATGGCCAGGACGCCCTATGTCGTGAAGCTGACTGCGGACCCCGCCTTCGAGCGCTCCCGCCGTCGCGGCTTCATCGAGGGAGACGTGGACGAGTTCCAGCGCAGTCGGGGCGGGCCTGCGGTTGCGATGCTGAGGTTCGCGCGCGACGTCGAGTTGCGGCGCGCAGCGCACGTCTTCACGCCGAGTGCGTATCTGCGCGAGCTCGCGCTCGGCTGGGGCGTTCGGCCCGACAGGGTCAGCGTCCTGCCCAATCCGGCGCCCCAGATCCCGCGCTTGCCCGACCGGGACGAGCTGCGGCGCGGATTCGGCATGAACGGTGCGACGCTCGCGTTCGCAGGACGACTGACGGCGCAGAAGTCGCTCGGACACGCACTCGAGGCCGTCGCAGCTTCCGCAGATGTCGAGCTGGTCATCGCCGGCGAAGGGCCGGATCGCGCGCCGCTCGAGCGACGCGCACAGGCGCTCGGCATCGGCGACCGAGTCCGCTTCCTGGGTGCACAGCCGCGTGAGCGCATCGTCGAGCTGTTCCGGGCCGCCGACGCGACGATCCTCTCCTCGAGCTGGGAGAACTTTCCGCACACGGTCGTCGAGGCGCTGGCCGTCGGGACGCCCGTGCTGGCGATGGAAGCCGGAGGGGTGGCGGAGGTCGTCCACGACGGTGTCAACGGGCTGCTCGTCGCGCCGGGGGACACGGCTGCGCTCTCGGATGCGGTGCGACGCTACTTCCGCGAGGACGGGTTGCGCGAGCAACTTCGGGCGGGGGCCGCCGGTTCTGTCGCGGACTACGCGCCGGAGCGTGTGTTCGGCGAGCTCGAGGCCACGCTGATGCGGGTGGCGGGCTCGTGAAGCCGCGCGTGCTGTTCGTCTCGCGGCGTGTCGAGACGCCGCTCTCGCCGAGCCTCGAGCGCAAGTGGAGTGCCGTCGGCGACGAGCTGGACTTCCGCGTGCTCGCCGGAGGGACCGGCGGGAACGGCGCCTTTCTTCTCGTCGGCCGGCTACCTGCGCTCGACGGAGCCGCGTTCTTCGCCGCCTTGCCTGCGCGGATCGCGCGGCAGCTACGCGACTTTCGGCCGCACGCCGTTCTCGCGCAGGGCGCACATGAGGCCGCGGCCGCGCTCACCGCACGCAAGCTCGCGCAGGTCGAGACTGCGGTGATCGTCGACATCCACGGGGACTGGCGCACACCGACGCGACTGTACGGCTCGCGCCTGCGCACCCTTCTGAACCCACTCGCTGACCGCGCCGCCCTCACCGCCCTCCGCAATGCCGACGGCATTCGCACGGTCACGGCCTACACGACGGAGCTCGTTCGAGATCTGGGGCTCGAGCCGACGGACGAGTTTCCGGCCTACATGGATTTCGACTCCTTCTTGCAGGAACCGCTCCGACCGCTCCCGGATCAACCACGCATCCTTTTCGTCGGCGTGCTCGAGCGCTACAAGAACGTCGACGGCTTGGCATCCGCATGGCGACGTGTCGCACCTCGCGTTCCTGGTGCGCAGCTCCGGCTGGTCGGCACGGGGACGCTGCAGTCGGCCGTCGAGCAGCTCGTTCGCGATCTCCCCGGGCAGACCAGCTGGACCCCGCGTCTCAGCCAGCGGGAGATCTCGGCGGTACTCGACGACTCGAGTGCGCTCGTGCTGCCCTCCAGGTCGGAGGGAATGGGACGCGTCGTCGTCGAGGCCTTCTGCCGCGGGCGTGCAGTGGTGGCGAGTCGGGTCGGCGGGATCCCCGATCTCGTCCAGGACGGCAAGAACGGGCTGCTCGTGGAGCCGGGAGATCTCGATGCGCTCGCCGATGCGCTCATCCGAATCCTGACCGACCGCGAGCTGGCGGAGCGGCTCGGCACCGGAGCTGCCGCGAGCGCCGCGATGTGGACGATCTCTCCGGAGGAGTTCGCGTCGCGTCTGCGCAGCCTGGTCGAGCGGGTCACGGGGCTAAGCTAGGCGCGCGAATGCGAGCCGACCGGTTCAAGCAGGTGCTGAAGAACTCCGTGTACCGGACGATCGGAGAGACCGCTGCGATGCTCGGCGCGAACGGCAACGGGCACCGGAGCCTCCGCGTGCTGATGTACCACAAGGTCAACGACCTTCCGGGCAATCCGCTGACGATGCCCGTAACGCTCTTCGACGAGCAGATGGACCAGCTGCGTGAGCTCGGCTACCAGGCCGTCGACCTGCAGGCCGTGCTCGGCCACTACGTCGAGCGCAAGCCGCTGCCGGAGCGGGCGGTGCTGATCACCTTTGACGACGGCTACTTCGACAACCTCGACAACGCGGCGGCCGTCTTGCGCAAGCACGGGTATCCCGCGGTGCTCTTCGTCCCGATCGGCTATCTGGACGATCGTCATCCGCTTCCACACGAAGAGCATCTGGCCGCGCAGGGCATCCTCAATCGAACCATCGAGTGGGAGGAGCTTGTGGAGCTGGAGCGCGCGGGCATCCGCATCGAGTCGCACGGAATCTCGCATCGTCCGCTCGCAGACCTCGAGGTGGACGAGGCGGCGCGCGAGATCGCACTCTCGAAGCTGCGCCTCGAGGAACGGCTCGGCCGTCCCGTGCGCGCGTTCTCGTACGTCAAGGGCTCCGAGGCGCACTACAAGCCGGTGCATCTCTCGCTCGTGCGTCAAGCCGGTTACGACGTCGCATTCACGGCCGTCTCCGGCGCGAACTCGCCGAGCACCGATCCGCTGCAACTGCGCCGCTACAACATCGAGCCGTACTCGTCGCGAACGTTCGAGCTCGTCTTGGCGGGCGCCTGTGACCTGATCTCCGTCAAGGACACGGTCACCGGCACGCATGCTCGGCGGATCTTCAACGCGGCCCTCGGCACGTCGACCAAGTAAGTGTCGGACTACGAGCTGGCCGCCTACGAGCCGGCGCACCGCGCCGACTATCTCCGTCTTCTCCAGGACGCATGGGGCGAGCTTGCGCTGACGGGGGACGAGTTCGACTGGTGGTTCAAGGAGAACCCCGCCGGGTCGCTGATGTCGATCGCAAGGGTGCGCGAGGCCGTCGCAGGGGTCGCCTCGCATTCGCTCTTCCGCATGATGCTCGGCGACGAGGAGAAGCTTGCGAGCTTCTCCGTGCATGCGACGACCGCGGATTCAGCGCGCGGCAAGGGAATCTTTCCGGCGCTGGAGTCCAGGCACGAGCAGGAGGCGCAGGAGCGCGGAGTCGCGGTAGCTCTCGCCTTCGCGTCGAAACCGACCGCGCCGATCTTCCTCGGCCCGCTCGGCTGGACCGAGATCGGTCGAATCCGTGTCTGGGCCCGGCCGTTCCCGCGGCGGTTTCGCAAGCGGCGGCCCTACGCGCGGATAGAGCGCTTCCGGCACGCCGGCGACGCGGCGAGCGCGTGGCCGAATCACGTGGTGCGCGATGCCGCCTACCTCAACTGGCGCTACCTGCAGTCTCCTCGCGACTACGTCGCCGTCGCCGGCGGCGGGAGCTATGCCGTCGTCGGCCACAAGGAGCATCGCGGCACTGCGCTGGCCTACGTCGCCGATCTCGTCGGCAACGCGGGCTTCCTGCTTCGGGCCTGTCTCGCCGAGGTGCGCCCCGAGGCGCGAGCGCTGATCGCCATCCCAGCACGCGAGCATCGTGCGACCTATGCGTCGATGGGCTTCTTCCCGACACGGACGAGGTTGCACTTCATGGGCAAGGCGCTTGCCGGCGATCTCGATCTCGACCTTCGCTCGTGGCGCTTCACTCTCGGCGACACCGACTTCTTCTGATGCGGCGTCTCGTCTTCGTCACGCAGAGCGTCGATCCCGCACATCCCGCGCTGGCGGCGACGATCCCGATGATCGGCGCGCTGGCGGAGCGGGTGGAGGAGGTGTCGGTACTGGCGCAGTCCGCTGCGCGAGCCGAGCTGCCGGCGAACGTCGAGGTACGAACCTTCGGTGCACGGTCGCGGGCGGCCCGAGCCTGGCGCTTCGAGCGCGAGCTCGCCCGTGCTTTACCGGCGGACGCCGTTCTCGCCCACATGATTCCCGTCTACGTGTTGCTCGCCGCGCCGCTCGTCCGGCCGCGTCGCATCCCCTTGTTGCTTTGGTACACGCACTGGAGGGCGTCCGCGACCCTTCGCGTGGCCGAGAGGCTCGCGACGACGATCATCAGCGTGGACCGGCGCTCGTTTCCGCTCGAGTCCGCGAAGGTCCGGCCGATCGGGCACGGTATCGACGTGAACGAGTTCGACTGCTTCGATCGCAGCGGTCGTAATGGAGTACGCGCGCTCGTACTCGGCCGCTACTCGCCTGCAAAGGGCATCGAAACCATTCTTCGCGCCGCCGCGCAAGTGGAGGGAGTGGAGGTCGAGGTCCGCGGCACGGCGTTGAGCGGCCTCGAGCAGCGACACCGGCGCGAGCTCGAGCGACTCGGCCTGCCGCTCGGGGACGCTGTGGCGCGCACGCAGGTCCCGGAGCTCTTCGCCGGCGCGGACGTGCTCGTGAACAACATGGCGGCGGGTGCACCGGACAAGGTCGTCTACGAGGCGGCTGCGGCCTGTCTACCCGTGCTGGCGTCGAACCCGGTGTTCGACGAGCTCTTCGACGGGTACGACCTTTCGTTCGAGCGGGAGTCCCCCGAAAGTCTCGCCGAGCGGCTGCGCTGGTTCTCGGCGCTCGGCGACGACGAGCGCGCGGAGATCGGACGAACGTTGCGCGAACGTGTAGCGGAGAGACACTCCGTCGACACCTGGGCGGACGGTGTGCTGTCGGCGGCAACATGAACGGTCCCACCGTTCTCCATCTGCAGAAGGTCGCCGGCATCTCCGGGTCCGAGGCGCACCTGATCTCCTTGCTGCCGCGGTTGAAGGAACGCGGCTGGGACATCCGGTTCCTGATGCTGCACGAGCACGAGTCCGGCGCCTGGGACTTTGCCCGGGAACTGACGGCCCGCGGCATCCCTCTCGATGCGATCCCGCTGGCGGCGGACGTCGACCCGATCGCCTTCTTCCGGCTCGGCGCCTATCTCGCCCGCCATCGGCCGACGATTCTGCATACCCATCTCGTGCACGCCGACGTGTACGGCCAGCTGACGGGCGCGCTGACGGGCGTGCCGGTCCGCGTATCGACGAAGCACGGGTTCAACGAGTTCCGTGAGAACCCGGGCTTCGCACTCGGCGACCGTGCGATTGCGACGTTCGCTCACGCTCACATCGCGATCTCGCGCGGGCTCGCTCGGTACCTCGAGGAGGTCGAGGGCTTCGACGGCGCGAGCTTCGAGATCGTGCACTACGGGATCGAGCCGGACGGCGCGCCGGGCGCCTACCAGAGGGATCAGCCGCGTCTGCTCTGCGTCGGCCGCCTGATCCCGATCAAGGGCCACATCGTGCTGTTGCGGGCGTTTGCCGAAGCCCGGCGCCAGATCCCGGAGCTTCGACTCGACATCGCCGGCCGCGGCCCGCTCGAGCCCGCGCTGCGCGCACTTGCGAAGGAGCTCGAGGTCGACGATGCGATTCGTTTCCTCGGGTACGTCGCGCCCGTGCAGCGCGCAATCGAGGACGTGGCGATCGTCGTCGTTCCGTCGATGGGCGAAGGCTTCGGCATGGTCGCCCTGGAGGCCATGGAACGCGCGCGGCCCGTGATCGCCGCGGAGATCGGCGGCCTCGGAGAGCTCGTGGAGGAGGGCGTGACCGGGTTGCTCGTGCCCCCGGGGGAGGCGGATCCCCTGGCCCAGGCGATCGTTCGACTCGCCCGTGATCTGCCGCAAGCGGCCGAGATGGGCGAGGCCGGCCGGCGTCGCGCGCTCGAGCAGTTCCTGCAGGAACGATGCACCGACCGCACGGAGCTGCTCTACCGAGATCAGCTCGAGAGCCGCCTGGGACGATACGGCACCGTTCCGGCCTGAACAGGATCCACCGGGGTCACAGCTCGGCCGCTAGCGTGACCCCCACCCTCTTCCGGGTGGGGGGTGGGTCCGTGGGTCAGGTGGACCTGGCCCGGCGGTACACGTCGAGCGTGTGCTCGGCCATGCGGGCCACGCTGAACTCGGCACGCGCGCGCTCGTAGCCGCGCGCGCCGAGGTCTCCGGGATCGTCGAGCACGCGGCTCACGGCAGTCGCGAACGCGGCTGCATCGTCCGGAGGCACGAGCAATCCGTTCTCGCGGTCGACGACGATCTCCGGAATGGAACTGACTCGAGTGGCGACGATCGGAAGTGAGGCGAGCATTGCCTCGAGGAGCGCGAGCCCGAAGCCTTCCCAGCGCGCCGGATGGACGAGGAGGTTGGCCCGTCGCAGCCAGGCCGTGACGTCCGGGACGCGGCCCGGCAGGAAGACGGGCACGTCGAGCTCGTCGGCGAGCCGCTCCAGTTCCTGTCGTTGCGGTCCTTCGCCTAGCGCGACCAGCACAGCTTCCGGATGCTTGCGGCGGACGTCCGGGAACGCGCGAACAGCGAGGTCGAGGCCTTTCTGCGGCTCCAGCCGGCAGACCGCCAGCACGACGCGCGCGCCCGGCGGGACGTCGTCCCGTGGATTGCTGCCCCAGGGCGTCGGCGGTTCGTCGAGGCCGTAGTGGATCACCTCGAGCTTGTCGTCGGGCAGGCCGACTCGCTCGACCTGGAACCGCGCGAGAGCGGCCGTGATCGCGATGATGCGCGACGCCCGGCGCGCGACCGCACGCTCGACGAAGCGAAATGCACCGGCACGAAAAGGATCGTCGTTGTGCTTGGTCGAGACGAGGCGCCGCGCTCCCAATGCCCCATAGACATCTGCGTGCACGAGGTGCGTGTGCACGAGATCGGCCGCTCGCGAAGCGCGGCGCACGCGCAGGGCGAGGCGAGGGTCGAGATCGCGCGGCGCGGGGACCCGTTCGAACGGGACGCTCAGAGCCTCGTAGAAGGGGTCCGGGGCCCGGGACGTGTCGTCGAGACCGAGAAAGCTCACGTCGACGCCCCGCTCGGCGAGGGCCGGCAAGAGCGTGAGCAGATGCCGCTCGGAACCGCCGATCCCACCGATCCGATGGATGTGGAGGACCTTCACCGTACGGCGCGTCGACGTGCGAGCGTCCACTCCAGTGTCGCCGCTGCAAGCACGGCGATCAGGAAGTCGGTCGCGACGCGATAGCGCGTCGCCCCGACGAACACGATCGCGGCAAGCGTCTGGTACCCGAGAACCGCGAGCGCGAATGCGGCGAAGCGCCGCGGCACGACCGCCAGGCCGAGCAGGCCGAACGCATAGAGGAACGACATGTACAGCGGTTGTGCCCAGCTGCGGACGAAACCTCGACCGGAGTCCGTCGCCGACGTGGTCGTGCGGGGATCCCACTCCATTCGGACCGCCTGGCCCGCGAGCTTCGCCTTCTCACCAGGGTGTTCACGCACGAACACCCAGGTCTTGTGCTGGTAGTAGCTCTCGTTCGCGCACTCGTCCACGTGCTTCTTCTGGCCGCTCTGCCGGTAGATGTCACGCGCCTCCTCCGGGTTCGGATACGGGTGACCGGGAGGATCCTTGACGTCGTCGATCCACTTTCCGGAGGCGAGCAGGTCGTAGGTCTGCGCGTTGTTCGCCTTCCAGAGAGCTCGTGCGTCGGTGGTGAGGGCGAAGCAGCCGACCTCGACGCGGTTTCGGATCACCCACGGGGCGACCGCGACCGCCGCCGCGGCGAGGACTGCCAAGGGAGCCCAGCTCCAGCCATTGCGGAAGACAAGGTAGGCGCCCACGGCGATGGGCAGGAAGGCGAGCCGCACGTTTCCGAGCACCGCCAGCCCTCCACAGATCCCGGCGGCCGTGGCCCACTTGACCGACCTGCGTTCCGAGGCGATGAGCGTGCAGAGGACGAGCGCCGCAGCGAGGAGCTGGTCGAGCACCTCGCGGTTCAGGTGGACGTCGTGCCAGACGAGGTAAGGATTCAGGGTCGCGATCACAGCAGCGAAGAACCCGGCTCGCCGCGACAGCACACGCGCGCCGATCGCGTACACGAGAACGGCCGTTGCCGTCGCAACGACGATCTGCGCGCCGCCGGCCGCCCACCAGGTACGTCCGAAGATCCAGTAGATCGGGACCAGGAAGAAGCCGTACAACGGTTGCGTGTACGCCGACGGCTCGCCCGGGATGAACCCGTAGGTACCGTGGTGGACGAACGTCTGTGCGAAGTCGTCGCCCTTGTCCGTGAACGCGGTGAGGATGCGTCCGCGCTCGTGGAGGAGGACGATCATGCGCGGGACGATCGCCGCCGCGGCGATCAACCAGAGGTACAGCCGATTCAACGCCGCCTTCCTCGCCTGGGGCTCGTCGCGTGGGGGAAACCATGTTTCCCCCACGAGCCCCCTTCTTCTGGAAGGCACGCTTCGAACCTCGCGCCGCTGAGATCGCCGCGAGCCTCGAAGACTTGTAGCGGGGAAACCTCCCGGTTTCCCCCTTCCCTTTCCACACCGCCGCTCACGCGGCGGTGACTAGGGCCGGCGCTTCGACGTGTTCGCGCACCCAGAGCTCGAGCATGAGCAGACACCAGAGCCGGTGCCCGTGGTCGGCGCGGCCGGACTCGTGCTCCTCCAGCAACTGCCGGACGGTTGCGGGTCGGAACCAGCCACGTTCGGTCGCGAGCAGATCGTGGGCGACCTCGCGCAGGTCGGTCCGGAACCAGTGACCGAGCGGCACGCCGAACCCGGTCTTCCCGCGCGCCGCAACGTCCGGGGGCAGAGCGTCCGCAAACGCTCTTCGCAGCGCGACCTTGCCTTCGCGCCGGTGAACCTTGAGCGAATCCGGCAGAGCAAGGCCGAGCGCCACCACCTCGTGGTCGAGGAAAGGAGAGCGCAGCTCGAGCGAGTGCGCCATGGTCGCGATGTCGGCCTTCAAGAGCAGGTCGCCGGGGAGGTACGTGGCGATGTCGAGCAGCTGCAGGCCCGCTACGCCCGGCCGGGGAGGCTCGAGAACCGTTGGCCGCGCGCGTGTCGGCTCAATCCAGAGCGCGCGGCGAAGGGAGAGCGGGAAGACTTCCATCAGCCGCCCGTAGCGGTCGCGCGGCAGCTCTGCCGCGGTTTCGAACAGGCGGGCGGCGCGACGGAGCATCGACCGCGGCTCTCGGCGGGCGCTGGGCAAGGCGCGGGCAGCGGCGGCGCCGGCTCGAGCCGCCGGCGCCGGAATGCGCGCGGCGAGACCGTGTGCGATGTAGCGCTCGTAGCCGGCGAAGGCTTCGTCGCCGCCGTCGCCCGAGAGTGCAACCGTCACGTAGCGGCGCGCTTGCTCGGCGATCAGGAAGGTAGGGAACGCCGCCTCGTCGCCGAGCGGTTCGTCGTAGGCCGCTGCGAGCCGTGGCAACGTCGCGGCCACGTCTTCGTCGATCTGGAGCTCTTCGTGGATCGTTCCGTAGCGCTCCGCGACGACGCGTGCGTACGAGCGCTCGTCGTAACGCCGGTCGGCGAACCCGACAGTGAAGGTTCGCACCGGGTCGGACGAAGCTTCGGCCATCAGGGCGACCACGATGCTCGAATCGATGCCGCCCGAGAGCAGCGCACCGAGCGGGACGTCGGCGACGAGTCGCTCACGGACCGCATCGCCCACGGTCATGCGCACCCGCTCGAGCCAGTCGTGCTCGTGCGTGCTCGGCTCGGCCGGCTCGAGCTGCCAGAACGGCTCGATCCGTTCGCTCTCGCCCTCGGCGACCAGGACGTGTCCCGGCGGTAGCTTCCGGATGCCGCTCAGTCCCGTGCGGTCGCCCGGAACGTACTGGAGCGCAAGGTAGGCGTCGATCGCGTCGAGCTCGACCTCGCGACGTACGTCGGGCAGCCGGAGCAGGGCCTTGAGCTCGGAGGCGAACGCGAGCGTGCCGTCGGGCAGGCGCGTCCAGAGCAGTGGTTTCTTGCCCAGCCGGTCGCGCGCCAGGACGAGCCGTTCCCGACCTGCGTCCCAGAGCGCAAACGCGAACATGCCGTTGAGCCGCGCCGCAAAGTGCGGTCCGCTCTCCTCGTACAGGTGCGGTAGCACCGGAGTGTCGCCCGTACCGCGCACGTCGTGCGCACGCAACTCGTCGCGCAGCGCGCGGAAGTTGTACGCCTCGCCGTTGAAGACTGCGACCACGTCGCCCGACTCGTTCGACACCGGCTGGTAGCCGGTGTCGAGGTCGATCACCTTCAGTCGCTGGTGGCCGAGCACACAACGGCCGAAGACATCCGTCGAGCCTTCATCCGGTCCGCGATGGACGAGTGCGGAGCGCATTGCGTCCACAAGCTCGGGATTGGGCATCCCGGCGGGCGAATAGAGTCCGGCGATGCCGCACACGGGACACATACTGCACGGGCGGTACGCGGTCGTCTCGTGCCATGTGGAGCGTCCCCTCGACGACGCGGTCTGGAGGCGCTTCGCGACGCTCCAGCGGCGCCGTCCCGGTCGGTTCGCGATTGCTGCGTTGATGCGGCCGCCGAGCGAAGGAGAGGACGAGTCGGTCTGGCTCGAGCGGGCACGGGAGGCGCAGGCGCGCGCACCACTGGGCCTGCACACCCATTGGACGGCCCCCGACCACGCGCGCCCGACCGGTGGCGACCCGGCCGCGCTCGTTCGCGAGCAGGCTGCCTGGCTTCGCTCTGCGGGGCTGCGAGCGGAGCTGTTCTGCGGCGGCGGCTGGTATCTCGACGAGTCGGTGGCCGAGGTGCTCGCCGAGCTCGGCTATGCGGACTGCACGGCGACCGCGTTTCGTCCGGACTACCTCCCGCCCGATGCAGCGCAGCTCCAGCTCGACGAGCCCGCCTGGCTCGAGCTCGCGAGTGGCCGCCGGCTGCTCGAGCTGCCGACGACGCATTCGATCGGGATGCTCGCGCGGGGGATGCTCGCACCCGACGGTCGACAGGTGTTGCATGCGTACTTCCACGACACCGATTTGCTCGACCGGCGTCGCTCCGCTGCGTTGCGTGTTGGGCTGGCCGTCCTCGGCCTGAGGCGGAAGCCGAGCGATCTAGGAGAGCTTCAGCGCGGCTTGCGCCCGGAGAAGACGATGTCGTTTGCGAAGAGCCGCGGCTGAATTCGGACCAGTCGCCCGGCGATGAAGTAGACGCGCTGTTCCTCGAAGCTGTCGAGAAGGGTCTGCACGTCGTCCGGCGCGAACATGTGCAGGTGCGTCGGGTCGTCCTCCGGGTCACGCCCGAGCAGAAAGCGGAGGCGATTCTTGAGTCGGTATGCATTCGGCACGGATGCGACGAAGACTCCTCCCGGTCGGAGCACCCGGCGCGCGTCGTCGACGATCCGGTGGGGATCGCGCAAATGCTCGAGGAGCTCACCGGCGACCACCACGTCGAAGCTGGCGTCGTCGAACGCGAGCGGCTCGTCGAGATCTGCCCAGTGCGTTTCGATTCCCAGCTTCCCGGCGGCGGCGAGCGCTTCTCTGTCGGCGTCGACGCCGACGATCTCGTTGCCATCGGCATACGCGCGGCTGAGGCTCCCGTCACGGCAACCCAGGTCGAGCACCCTGCGCCCGGGTCCGCCGACATGTCGGCGAAAGAGTTCGACCCGCTCCGGGCCCGCGAACACGAAGCCGGCGCCTCGCTCGACGCGGTTGTGCTCGGAGTAGCGCTCGCTCAGCTCCTCGAGGCCCATGGAGGGTCGAGCCTAGCGAGCCTCGGTAGAGCCGGAAGTACACTCAGGGCCGTGAGCACGAAGCCAGCCGCGCCGGTCGAGTCTCGGCCGGCGCCGGTCGAAGACATTCGCTCGGCCCGGCCCTACCTGCTCTCCCGCACCACGCTCATCGCCGTCCTCAAGCGGCTCGCAAGCGTCGCTGCGCTCGTGTCGGTCGATCTCCTGGGCCTCGTGCTCGGTGTCTTCGTCGCGCTGATCCTGCGGGAGGCCTACCTGGGCCAGTGGCCGCCGCTGTGGGGGATCCTGTGGGACACGGAGACGAACTGGCTGCCGTTCCTCACCGTGGTCACGGTGCTCGTCTTCTGGGTCGGCGGGCTGTACCGCCGACGAGAGCTTCGGGCCGGGCTCGGCCAGGTGGTCTTCTCGCTCGTGCTGGTGGCGGTCATCACGCTCGCCTTCGGCCTGGGTACCGGCTACCACTTCACGACCTACGGACTGACGCCGACGGCGCTCGTGTTCACGGCGTTCTTCATCGGCATCCTGCGCGCGAGCTACGACGTCCTCACACGCGACGTCCTTCGACTCAGCGGCGCCCGCAGGCGCACGGTCCTGGTCGGCGAAGGCGACCAGCTTGCCGAGTTGCGGCGCTCGCTCGGGTCCGGTCGCAGCGGCATCGAGTACGAGTTTCTCGGTGCGGTCGCGTCGGACGGGGACGCTGTCGACCTGCCCGTGCTCGGCCGCCTCGACGCGGTTCCACGCATCCTCAGAGAGCAAGACGTCCACGAGCTGATCGTCACCGACGGCGGCCTGAACGAGCGCGAGCTGCTGGAGCTCGTCGAAGAAGCCCATCGGTTCGGCGTGAAGGTGAAGATCGCACCGCGGACGACCGAGCTGCTGTTGCAGCGCGCGGAGTACCTCCCCGGCGAAGGCGCACCGCTGTTCGAGCTGCGTCCGCCGGTCCTGGCCGGCTCGGAATGGGCGTTGAAGCGCGGCTTCGACATCGTCGTCTCGAGCATCGTCATCGTCGCCGGACTGCCGCTGTGGCTGCCGATCGCCGCGGCGGTCAAGCTCAGCTCGCGCGGTCCCGTCTTCTACCGCGATCGCCGCATCGGTCTCGGGGAGCACGCGTTCGGGATGATGAAGTTCCGGACGATGTACGCGGATGCCGCGGCGCGCCAGGCAACGCTCGAGGCAGAGAACGAAGCCTCGGGCCCGCTGTTCAAGATCAAGAACGATCCACGCGTCACTCCGGTCGGCCGGTTCCTCCGCCGTTTCTCGTTCGACGAGATGCCGCAGGTCCTGAACGTGCTCTGGGGGGAGATGTCGCTGGTCGGCCCGCGCCCCTTACCGATCCGCGACTACGAGCAGCTGGAGCCTTGGCATAGGAAGCGTTACCTCGTGCTGCCGGGCATGACGGGGCTGTGGCAGGTGTCGGGACGGATCGACCTGAGCTTCGACGACCTCGTCCGGCTCGACTTCTACTACATCGAGAACTGGTCGATCTGGCTCGACATCACCATCCTCGCCAGGACGCTCCCGGCCGTGCTCGCACGGCGCGGCGCGTACTGAGCAAGCCCCTCCGCCACTGCCGTTCGGGACGTGTCGCCAAGGGCTGGGGTCAGACCCTTGCCGTTCGGGACGCGTCCCGGCTCGAGGTCAGATGTTGGGCTTAGCGGCGAATGAGCAGCGGAGCGCGCAGCTGACTGAGCCCGATCGAGCTCGTCACCGAGACGTGCACCACGTACGCCCCCCTGCGGACGCGCTTGCCGCGACCGTCCCGGCCGTTCCAGCGCGCCGTCACCGCTCCAGCCGGCCGAAATCCTCTCGCGACCGTACGCAGAATCCCGCCGGATCCCGTCTCGATCGTCACCCGAACTGACGCGTCGCGCGTCAGCGTGAAGGCCACCTGCCGCGCTCCCGGCGAGATGCGTAGAAAGCCGACCGTCCGGTCGAGTGAGAAGCGTCGGTCGTGCGTCGACGCCCGGCCGAGGTCGTCGGTCGCCGAAACGTTCCAGTGGTAGGTGCCCTCGGCCGCCGGTGCGCCCGTCGCGTCCGTGCCGTCCCAGGTCAGGTGGTACCGGCCCGCTGGCTTCTGGCCCGAGTCGAGCTCGCGGACCGAGCCGTCCGGGGCGATGAGCTTCGCGCTGACCGTCGAGGGGCGCACGAGGCGGTAGTCCAGCGACTCACTGTCACCGACACCATCGGCGTTCGGGGACAGGTTCGCCGCGGGGGCAGGGACGTAGACCCCCGTGTAGCCGATCACCAGGGCCTCACCGACCGGCCGCTCTCCCTGACGATCCGAGGGACGGTTCAGCACGTGTCCGTCGAACGCCACCGTGGTCGAGCCGCCGGAGTCGAGCGCGAAGCCCGTGACGCAGCCGTACCGGACGAGAGTCAGAGCGAGGTCCCAGTTCGTGATCCCGATGCTCCAGCCGCGCTGGCGGCCGTCCACCGCGACCATGACGATCCCCCCGTCCGCTCGTTGTCCGATCGCGGTGCGCGGATTACGTCCGCGCAGCTGGGCGCTCGTCAACGCCTCGCCGGCGTTGAAGATGGGGCGGCCGTTCTTCACCAGCGTGGGTCCCGAGCTGACGGCGTCGGTGACGGACGCCCAGGCGTCGATGAGTGGGATCCTGACGGTTAGAGGCGTGCCCACGATTGCCTGATCGTGCAGCGTCTGCGCGGCGGCGCCGCGCGCAACGAGCACTGCACCATCGGGCGGCACGTCGACGGTCGAATCGGTCACGACGGATTGCACGACTCCGGTCAGATCGAGGCGAGGGGTCGCCGGTGGAAACGGTCCGAGGACGACCATCGTTCCGTGCGTGGCCGGCGTCTTCGTTCCCCACACAGGTGTGAACAGCGCAGTCGCGTTGGCACGGGGCGGCTCGTTCATCTGTGAGATCGGTTGCCACGTCGGGTCTGCTCCGTGCCAGCGCCCGTACCAGGGAACGCGATCGACGTGGAGGATGCCGGTCGTGTCGACGCCCACCGCTGCGCGTCCAAGGGCGGATTGGTGCTCGACCACGCCGCCGCGCATCAGGAGGCCGCTGGGCCAGCCGCCGGTCCAGCTGAAGAAGTCGCCGTTGACGCCGATCGTCGTCATCTGCGCCGCCGCGTCTCGCTCCATCGACGAGACGGTTTCCCGCCCGACGATCGTGCCGTTCGACAGCAGCGGTGTGAGGCTGTAGAGACCTCCCGGTTTTGGCGCGGTGATCACGTACATCGCCACGGGTCCCGCAGGCGTCCAGCGCAGGATGCGGTCATACGTGACGCCCGGCATCACCTGAACCGGCCGTGCGGCCGCCGGTGATGCGACGATGAACGCGACGAGGACGGCGATCGGAAGCTTGCGCGACATCAGACCCCACTTCACGGTAGCTGAGCCGGCGACGACCCTCATCGTTTCCTTACTTGTCGTGCTCGGTCTGCTGCTCGCCGCCGACGGTCCTGCCGGTCGTGTGGTTTCGCACGGCAAGCCGGTACCGATCCTGATGTACCACGTCATTGCTGCGCCGCCCGCCGGGGTGCCGTTTCCAGATCTCTTCGTGCGGCCGGACGACTTCACGGCGGAGATGGAATGGCTTGCCAAGAAGCGCTTTCACGCGGTGACGCTGCACCAGGTCTACGAGTACTGGCACTCGGGTGGTCCGCTACCGCAGCGCCCGATCGTCATCTCTTTCGACGACGGCTACCTCAGTCAGGCGACGCACGCCTTACCGGAGCTGCGCAAGCTGCACTGGCCCGGCGTCCTGAACCTCAAGGTCAACGCCGTCCAGAAGTACAACCTGCCGTTCTGGCGCGTGCGCACGTTGATCGCGGCGGGGTGGGAGGTCGACGCGCATACGATCACGCATCCCGACCTCACGAAGGTCGACGACCGGAGGCTCTGGGACGAGGTGCACGGGTCGCGCGTCGACCTCCGGCACATGTTCCACGTTCCGGTCGATTTCTTCTGTTATCCAAGCGGGCGGTACGACGCCCACGTGATCGACGCCGTGCGCCGTGCGGGTTATCTGGCCGCCACGACGACGAACTACGGGCTCGCACGTCCCGCAAGCCCATACACGTTGAGTCGCGTCCGGATCAACGGCTCGGACGGTCTGCTCGGCTTCGAGCACAAGCTCGAGGCGCTCGTACCGTAGAAGCCTGCAGACAGGCGGCTTAGCCATACTGGGCCGGTGCCTGCAGCGCCCAAGATCCTTGCCGTCGCCTCTGCGACCGACCTCGATTTCCGCTACGGGTGCACCCCGGCCTGGTGGCAGATCTGGAAGGGGCTGTACGAGGTCGGCGTCGACCTGATCGTCACGCCATACCGCGGACGGGCCGTGGAGTCGCCCTGGTGGCGGACGGCGCCCAACCCGCTCTACCGCGAGGCGGAGCTCTTCGCCGGGGCTCGAGGGCTGGCGGCTCGGCTGAAGGGGGACACGCTCCTGCGACGGGCCGAAAGCCACCCCGAGGACAGCGTCGGCGACAAGCTGACGCGCGAGGCCATCTGGCGCTACGTGACGCCGCGCTGGCAGCGCCATCTCGAGCGCATCCTCGAACATGAACGGGATGTCGCTGCGGTCATCGTCTTCACGGTTCCGATGGCCCATCTCCGCGGGATTCCAACCCGACTGCGTGAGCGATTCGGCGTTCCGGTCGTGTTCTACGACGGCGACGTGCCCATGAGCCTCCCCGAGTTCGGCGGCATGGACACCGGGTTCAACTACTACCACGGCGCCGATCCGTCGGAGTACGACATGGTGCTCTCGAACTCGGAGGGAGGACTCGAGCGCCTGCGTGAGCTGGGGGCGCGTCGCGCGGAAGCCGTGTTCTGGGCCGCGGATCCCGAGCTGTTCCAACCTGCAGCGGTCGAGAAGGAGTAC
>Ga0066709_100000913_pt1 | contig 18023 bp, 16 predicted proteins | sample GraSoiAngelo_158_FD_79665 | JGI IMG/M metagenome (GOLD analysis project Ga0066709, IMG submission 79665) | Grasslands soil microbial communities from the Angelo Coastal Reserve, California, USA - 14_1009_16_30cm | ecosystem: Environmental > Terrestrial > Soil > Grasslands | place: USA...
ACTGATTTTAATACGTATTTGATTTGATCCGGGTGGCGGTACGTTTCTTCAAAGGGCATCCTCTGCCCTACCTCCTTGGCGTCTGTCGCCCGGATCAGTTGCACCGAGATTGTTGCTGACACCTGTTGGCCGGCCTTCGTCTACGGGCTTTGTGGCGGGAGGAAGTTTCCGACGAAAGTTGAAAGAAGTGGCGTTGCTCGTCCGTATAAAGGGAAAGTCTCTTTGGAGTGATCGGGTATCTCGAACCTTGATAAACGAACAAGAAGCTGAAGCGACAAAAGGAGAACATATGGCAACAACTCTTCGACCCACCAGAATCCAGGTTCCCAACACCGACACGACTGTTGGCACGGGCTGGCTGCCGCCAGTTATCGACCGTCGCGATTACACCGAATCGCATCCCCAAATTGTGGCAATGGCGCAGAAGCTCTCACTGCCAAAGAAAGGAAAGGAGAAATTTGGCACACCGGCAACTGTCGATTTGCGGACCTGGTGTTCGCCGATTGAAAATCAGGGAGGTTTGGGTTCCTGCACGGCCAACGCCGCCGTTGGCATTATCGAGTATTGCGAAAATAAGGCCTTCCACAAGTACATCGATGGGTCGCGCCTCTTCGTTTACAAGAACACCCGGAATCTGATGGGAGTTACAGGCGATACCGGAGCGTGGCTGCGCAATACCATGGGGGCGATGGTCCTATGTGGGGTGGCCGACGAGAAATACTGGCCCTACACGGATGCCAATCCCGCTTTCGATCAAGATCCGACCCCCTTCATCTATTCAATAGCCAACAACTACGAAGCCTTGAAATACTTCGCCCACGATCCACTCGGGACAAACGTCCCTTTCCCGGATGTGCTGGCGAGCGTGAAGAAGTATCTTGCGGCTGGGATTCCTTCGATGTTCGGATTCTCGGGCTACCAATCATCCCTCTCAGCAGACGTGCCTGGCGCTTTCGCGCTGCCGGACCCGAGCGAACCCATTGCCTGGGGACACGCTGTGGCTGCTGTGGGTTATGATGACAAGCTCAAGATCAAAAACACTCAATACCCCAAAATCGTCTCTACCGGGGCCCTTTTGATTCGTAATTCATGGGGCGTCAGCTTTGGGAACCAGGGTTACGGGTGGATTCCGTACGACTACATCCTGAACGGCATCGCCATGGATTTCTGGTCGCTGCTGAAGATGGAATGGGTAGACACCCAGCAGTTTCATTTTTGACAGAGGCTGCGATGGACGCAATTTCGAGGACTGTGCCTGGCCGCAGCCGGGCGTATCTTCCCAGAGTGCCCCAGATTGCGGGGCTGGATAAACGACGATCGAGAATGCAAACCAGATCTCAAGTCGAAAGGTGAGCTTGTGCAAAAGAAGGCTGACTCTTATTGGAAAACCACCGCCGTGCTCGGAGCGGTTATCTTCCTGAGTCACCCCAGCCCGTCACTGGCTTGGGGGGATGGCGGCCACATGATGGTTGCGAAAATTGCCGAGGACCGACTGAACCCGAAAGCCAAGGCGGAAGCCGACAGATTGCTGGCTGTCTCCATCAAACCGTTCAGAGTGACGGCCAAATCCAAAAGTTTCATTGAGGCAGCGCACTGGGCCGATGATGTGAGGCCACTCAGCGGTTTTGAATTCTCCGGTGATTTGCATTTCGTTGACTTCCCGTTCTCCCTCGATAACACCGCTCTGCCTGATGATCTACCCAAATCCGAGAACATTGTGAAAGCCTTGAACGCCTACGTGGACATTCTTAAGACCAGCGCGGACGACAATGAAAAGGCCGAGGCTTTGCGTTTCGTCATCCATTTTGTCGGCGACATCCATCAGCCGCTGCATTGCGCGACCAGGGTAAGCAAGAAGCTCCAGGAAGGTGATCGAGGGGGCAACGATTTCAAAATATCCGAAAGAGATTCCCAAGGACAAAAGCGTATGGTGAAACTCCACTCGTTCTGGGACGGTGGGATCGAAACCTTTCCCAGAATGGGCCCACATTTTCAACCGCCACCTTTGAGTGAAGTAGTGGCGGGGGCCAACGCGCTCATCCAAAAGATTCCAGACAGTGACCCGGGCTGGAAAACCGACAACCCATTTGATTACGACGCATGGGCGCAGGAGAGTTTCAGAATCGCCACCCAAGTCGTCTATAAGGGACTCCAGTCTGGAAAGGAGCCGAGTCAGGCCTACAAACAAGAAGCCATTGGAATTGCCGAAAGGCGTGTCGTGTCGGCTGGGTATAGGCTGGCCGCGTTGCTCAACGCGTTTGGCCGGACACGCATTGAACCCTGAGCACTTGTCCGATCAGGAGAGAGATGCGGAGTTTTGCACAAGCAATCTGTAACGGATTCGTTCTTGTCAGCATCCGATGTTTCGATGTTTCATGGCGCGTCCATGGGCCGCCCGACGAAAAGATTAGTGACGGTAGCCGGTTGCCGATGAAGTTCGATTCGTTTCTTGGGCGATGGATTCAGGAGAATGATCCGTCTGATTGACCACCCAAGCCCCCTCATACGTGCGGCTAAATTCCCCGTCCACTAGTCCCTTTCGCAGAAGCCACTCATAGAAACTTCGCGGGAACAGACGACCTACGGGTATCTTCCTCACTCCGCGGCCGACAATCCTTGGCAGCATGCCTGCCGACCAGGCATATTCAACCACTACTCGTATCGTGCTCGGCTACGACGGCGAAGGCGCGCTCAGCGCCGAGCTGGAAAGCAATCTCACCCCACGGGGTCTTACGAAGCGGCGTCCCGTCCTTACCGCCCCGGCCACTGATGGAGTCGAACTCCCCGCCGACGAACACGGCGGCCTCGGCGTTCGGCACGCTTCCAACACCCGCACGGGCGAGCACTTGAGGAACGCCTGCCCATTTGTTGGCAGCGGGACCGTGTTTGGCCAGGTGATAGAGTAGCGTGAGCGCATGTGTTTTGCCGCCGCCAAACTGTGTGGCGAGGTTAAAGACCGCGTTCGTTTCTGTCCGCTCGCCTGACAGGCGGCGGATGACTTCTGCGGCGAGGGTTGTCAGGTTCTTTGTGAGATAGGTCCTCTCGAAAAACCGTTCCGGCTTCTGGTAATCGGCGGGGGCGCGGCCCTCACGAACCTGATCGAGGTGGACGGCGAATTCAGATGCGTGGAGCGGCTTGCCTTCACGCAAGTCCTCGCGCGGGGTGACAATTTTGTACCAAGGCTTCAATCTCCTAGCGGGCGGAGTCAAAATCGGCAAGTAAATATGACACCCATTCCCGGTTGCTACTTCAAGTGCGTTTCGACAAGTATGTGTTATCGCTACGACAGTAATCCAACCACGGATTTCACTGCTGTGAGGACAGGTGCGGCTAAGTCGCCAACAGCCTTAGCGGCTTCCATCAAACCCTCTGCGCTCAATTCATACCATTTTCGGCGTGGGGCTTGTGCGACGGCCTCTTTGCTTAATACATCCAAGTCAGACGCAGCTTGCTCCTGCTTTTCCTTCGGTAATTTTTTGCACATTTCAGCAACAGCCTTGTGCAATTCTTCCAAGGCGGACTTGATCTCGGTCTTCGCATTGGATTTAGCAACGCGATTGAAACTATTCTGGATGGTTTCCGCAGCGACAACTGTAAAATCGCCTTCGAAGGTCGAACTGGATATGGTGATAGTCTGGTTATTCATAACTTTCTTTTCTATGTATTCTTGAACGTTGATCTGTTGGATCACTTGACATCGTATCCCGTCGTTGCCAACGAATTGTTTCAGGCGATGCCGCAAGTTGCCGCGTATGAAAAGAAGCTGCTGCTGTAGCGTTGTTGCTTCGCCCTCGGTGACCAGATCCTCCGATTCTTGCGCAACCTCGAGGATATTGGATTGCGGAAGTCCATCCCGGCGTTGCCGCGACAACAACGAGATCGCGTCCTCCAAGTAATCTTGAAAACGCTGGGCGGCCTCCTGATTTCGTTCCAGTCTAATTTTCTTCTGGGCAATTAGCCGGAGTATCTGCTTGATGCTTTCTCGTTCCGAGTGAAGCCGAAAGAGGTTTAACCTAAGGCGTCGCAATGGCTCTTTGACAAGCTTGGTCGATGAATGTCCAAGGAACCAGACGCCGCAGCGCGCTGAACCAATATTGAACCAATTATAGTGGACTCTGATTCCTGTCCCTTCCAAGCCCGGTACCGTTTGAGTCCGCTGAGGCAATTCTGAAATATCGTGCTCCTCTCGATATTCCAAAATAACCAACGGAGCACCGGGCCTGAACCACCAAGGTTCCGGTGGGTTGCTTCTGCACACACGCCGCTTCGTGGTTGCCTTCAAATACATCTCAGCAAGTTGCGGCCCTATGCCCACCAAGGAGCGCGCCTGCTCTTTGGTGCTGCGCAGATAGACTGGGGTGTTAAGCGCTCTTTGGACTATTTCCGCCGTCGCCGCACCATTCAATCGCGGTGGCGTTTGGCGCTTGTACCGGCATCGCAACCCAAGTTCGAGTCGCGACACAACGCTGCCCGCAGCTACTATGGAGAAACGCCCGTCCGCGATGAAACGGCGAAAGGCACAGGCGGCTTCTAGAATTACCTGGTTGGAGGTTGTTGTCATCGCGAAGGCACCCAACTCTTGTGTAAATCGGACGGCTCGAGAAAGATTGCAAAACTTCCCCTCCCCGGGCCATTCGCGAATTCCTCCGAGCTTTCGCGGGCGCATAGCGCCGAAAGAGCGGACAAAGTCCGAACCGGGATCAGGATCGCCCCAATTTGGCGATAGAACCAAGCCAGTCTCGGCGTCCAAGAAAGGACGGCAATCCGTGAAAGGAATTTGTATCGCGAGCAACATAAAAGCGCCCCCTTGGACCATTAACCTTAGGGGCTGGCCACGTAGCTACAGTAAAACGCTCGCCTAATTTGGTCTGTAGCTACGCAACGATCACATTTGGTTGTACGCTCCGGCAAGCCATAGTTGCCGCAACGACGGGAGTCAGCACTATCATCATGAATCTCACACGTCAAGGAACACCTTCTTAGCCAAGCAAAAGGCCTCGCTGACAATGAGATTAGAAACTCAGCCCTTTCTTGCGGGCAAGCACGCCGTCAACCCAACGCTTTTCTTCGGTGTGAGAATCTTAACATTTTCCGCGGTGGTTCGTCTTCAAGCGTCAGTTCTGGGAATTTCGGTATCACTCGAAACACCAGGCCGTTTTGCCTCTAACAGTTTTCCCCAAATCGCCAGTATACTTCCGATGAAATACAGACAAAACGCACCGTATTGTGCTCGGGTCGCCCAAGTTTCAGCAGCCTCCGCAGAAGCGGTAGCTTTGTCCGAAAGACTGGACGAAAGCTTGAGCAAACGATTTTCTAAAGGCAACAAACCTGCTATGACCTTTCTGACAGACTGCCAGTACTCCATGATCAGTGGTTGAAGCGAATCTACTTGCTCATGTGTCGTTCGTTCCATAGAGATGCCATCCTGTCCAAGCAACTTAATTTGGTTTGCCTCGTAATCTTTGCGGAGTGTCTGAAAGCGTTCCTGAATGTTCCAGATTTCTGTCGAGATTGCCTTTAACTCAGTTTTGAACTTGTCGCCGACGGATACCGGTTTGGAAAGCCGTTCGATTTCGAATGTGAACTCAATGAGGTCATTAACGTCTGCCCAGTAAACCTGTGTCCAATGCAAATAACTGATAGCATCGGTGAGTCTCTGCGCGTGCTCAGGAACTTGCCCCTCGGTGGATGAGTGAACAACATTCTCGATGCGCGTAAGCTGTTTCTCGAAATTCCTCAAATGCTGAGAAACGATTGAAAAACGGTGAAAGTCCCGTTGAGCAGACAGAATATTCTGCATTCTCTCTCTCGCCGCCTTTGCGCTGTCCAGCAAGGTGTTACTGACGATCCAAGACACCAGAATCAAAGTCGCTGCTGTAACTCCGAAGAGGTATCCAAATTTTACTCCAAATGCTGTAAGCCGCGGCAGGACGGTCGATTGACGATCCATAAATTCCTTCCGAATGCAACGATTCAAAACCCAAATCCCTTCTTCCTTGCCAGCACGCCGTCCACCCAGCGCTTTTCTTCGGTGTGGGAAGGATAGAGAGCGGAGAGGGCTTGGGCAAGTCGCCAGAAACGCTGGTCTCGGCCCACGCCATCTTCGACGAGGAAGCGTTTCAAGGCTTCGCCACGACCGGCGGCAAAGAGAATCATGCTCTGGTGGATGCGGTCGAGAACCGTCTCACCGTGGCGCTCGACTTTCGTTTCGCCCAATGTCGTGCCGCCCTCGTCGGCTTGTTGGAGGACTTTGAACAAGTCCATTTGCGGCTCCTTCTTCTTGCGCGCGACGACGACCTTGCCCTCGTCCTTGCCGAACAGGGTGCGGGCGCGCTCGCCGACAGGGAGCAGGCGGGCTTGCTCGCCGGAGACTTCGACGAGGCTGCCCAAGTCTTCAAGGTGCGCGCCGAGTCCTTGTGCGATTTTGCGCGCGTCGTCGTATTCGAGGATGAAGCCGGTGATCTTGGCCTTCTTCGCGCCCCGTTCGGGTTCGTCCTCCGTGTCGTCATCCTCGGCGCTTTCGCCGTTCGTGGCGTCGGTGTTTCCGGCGTTCAACGTCCAGAGCCACATGGCGGTCAGGCGCGCGTCTTCTTCGAGGCCGGTGGTGTCCGCGTCCTTGAAAATCATCGTGAGGGCCTCCTTGGCGACGGCAGCCCAGACTTGTTCCAGGTATTCCTTGAGCGTGACGGACTCGCCGCTGGCTTTCTCCACGCGCGAACAGCGCGAGAAGATTTCCAGGGCCGGGCCGAGACAGGCGAAGATGGCATCCGCACCCACCACGCCTTCCTCGGCCAGACGCGGCATCCATTCGTGGATGCGGCGGGGCAACTCCTGCAACACGTCGCGCCAATCGCCGATTTCGTCCGTGCGCACCGAGCCGTCGGGATTCTCGCGCGGGCGACAGATGAGATGGACGGAGGACGCCACCTTCTCCTTCTTCACCGTGCCGTCGGCGCCACGCCACCAGACCAACAACTTCCCCTCCTTCCACTCGTCTCGCATGAACCCGCACAATCCCCAGCCCAAAAAGCTCTCCGGCGGATGAATCAGCAACCGCGTCGTGCTCGTCGGCGCCAGATACGCCACCCCGTTTGTCACCACGTGTCCGCCCGCCTCCAATTCCCAACCCACTCGATAATTCACCGCGTCCGCGTTTCGCAAAACTAGCGACGCCTCCGCGTCCGGCTTCATCGCCACCTCCGGTTTCTCCGCCGGCGTCCCATCCAGCGTCACGCCAAACGGCGCGCCCGCCCGCTCCGCGCGCAACACCGCCAACACCGCGCCATTCGCTTGCACCGGTGCCGTCGCTTCCCCCGTCTCCAGGAAATTGGAAACATCCACCTTCACGGGCAGGTTGCTTCCCGGTACCATTTCCCGCACCGTGAGATAAGGCGTGCCCGAAGTCCCCAGACTGATCCGCGCCGCCAGCGCCTGGCTCGTTGTCAAACTCACGAACGGACCGGCACTCAGCGTGAAATTGGCCGGCGCCGCCGAAATGTTCTGCAACAACAGCCAGCCCGCCGCGGAATTCGCCGTCGGATCCACTACCAACGGCGGATTATCCAGCACCGCGAGTTGTGCGGCGTGCGCCATCACGCTAAAAGTGGATACTGCGAGCACGAGCGTGCCGATGTGAGCCAACTGTCCAGCCAAACCAGTCCATTTCATAGAAGAACCCTTTCGTGATGAGTCTGGAAAAAACCCGCGGGAGAAGGACACACGATCCAACGGAACCGCCGCGTCTGCCCCGACGAACCCAATCCGGCCTTATGATTTCCCGGAACGTGGGCGCGTCCCAAACATTATGTCAATTCATAAGCAGACCAGTTTTTGGTAATGGCTGCTTCCCCTCGGATTTTCTCCGCCGATGGAGCGGGTGATTCGGGTAAGTTTTCGACGTCGGCCAATTCTTGCAGACGGTTTTTCGAAGCATTCAATTTTCATGGCGAATCGCTTTTTCATTCCGAAACGCTATTTCTAGCGGACCTGCTCGCTTCAGCAAGCACCGTCTTCCGCGAGTCGGCTTGATTCACTCGGTTCAAAACGGCGAATCCCCGATGCTCAAACACCCTTGCGCAAAGGTTTGAGATACTTGTCGAGCAGGGCAGTTCCACCGTAACCGAAGAAGCCCGCACAAACGAAGGCTCCAAGTTCCGTTCCTATCAACGAATCTGGAAGGATTCTCGTGATCAATCCCGCGAACACAAACGCCGCTGCAAGCAGTCCCAAGGCGCACCCGCGCAGGCAGTTTTTACGAAGCCAGTTTTGCCCCCGTTTTGCCCCCTTGAAGGATCGGCAGACACCACCCAAGCACCCCCCAAGACACGCCCAAATGATCAAACCCAACGGAAAGATGAACTCCAGCCTCTCTTCTTTGAGAGGCAGACCGTTGGCAGAAGCGGTTATTGTGATCAAACCGAGGCCGGAAGAACGGAGCTCAATTTCCGCAGAACTCTTGTCTGCGGGAATTGTCAGGGTTGAGGGCAGATTCCCTCGCACGGTCGCGAGCGTAACGGGACGATCGCTGCGCTCTGCCAAGTCTGTGTTATCTTCGGCGAGTCGCCGGACCGTCAAGGTCGCCGTGCCCAAGCCATATCCGGCGACCTTCTTTGGAGACGCCGTGATTTTGAGGTCGTTGAGCTTCGCTACGACCGGCAGAACGCACGACTCATCCAACACCGTCCCGTGCGCGGTAACGCTCGCCTCAAGATCATGTCGTTCGCAAAGCACCGTCACGTTCGTGTAGCCTTCGGGACCCGTACGCTCGATCTTCACAAAGGTCGGACGAACCTCGGCATTGGTGGTGTGAAACTGAATCATTACCGGATGGTCCAGAGTTATTGTCCCGCGTTTATCTTCCAAGTCCCATCCAATCTCCAAGTCGGTCGCATACGCTTGGAGATTTGACCTCCACGGCAACGGCACTCGTGTCGGTTGGAGGAATAGGGTGCCACCAATGATCTCCGATTTTGCCGAGGCTGGCGTCGTCGATTCTGCAACACCCAAGTGAACCGGCAGCCGGATGCCCTTGGCCGAGAGCGAGGCCTTGGGGATGGCGCCTTTGTCCAGATTCTCGAGCATGATGTATTGGCGGTTGGTAGGAACGACAATGTTTGTGGACGATGCTGAGTATTTCAGTGCGTTGGTAGCAACATTCCACCGATTTCCATCGGAAGTGAGCACCCGGAACTGCCCAGCCGATAATCCACCCAGGTCAATCGGGACGTGCGCTTTTGCATCCTTCACGAACACCGCTTTGGGATCTATTATTTGGGGAACCACGTACGATTTAAGACGAACGGTATTGGTTGCGGCCACTCTTGAAGCAGGTGCCTGCGCGAACAGCAAAGTTGCCTGCAATAGCATGATGAGTAGAGCGACTTGAATTTTCATTTTACGGCTGTTTCGGCACAACATCCACCTGGCAATCGCATCCTGCTGGCTCTTTACGAATCCCAATTATTGCGAATTGCCAGGTGCTAATCATTTTCCTACTAGCACGGTTCGATCCACTCCTAGAAGCACTTCACGCATCAAATCGATGATCTTTGGCTTCACGAAATAGATCGAATGGACGTTCTTGGTGTCTGGTTTGATCCACGTCGTGCAATCGACCTCCCATACGTTGTCTGGAACCAGATACGTATGATCGAGGCCGCTTCGTCCCAACCGTCGCTTCCCGAAATGCTTCATTCCCGCCGATAATCCCAACACCGAATCCAACCCTGAATAGAGCACCGTGATGCGATAACAGAGATTAGCAATTGCGTCTCCGTCACCTTTGTCAACCTGTTCGCCGCTCTTGAACAGGTCGTTGTCCACGTCCGCAGCCACCATCAGCAGTTGATTGATCAGGCTCAAGAGCAGGGGCTGATTCTTGCGGGTCCAGCAGATCTGCATCGCATTTTGAACAACATAATTCTCCATGCTGTGCGCGATGAGGGAGGTCTTGGCCTTGCAGGCTTTGGCCGGGTCCGCCGCTCCTGCTTTTTGTTTGTCGACCAGCCAATCGAAGAGATCACTCAGCACATCGGCCAAGTCCTCGCCGGAACTGCGTGCATCAGCACGGTCGGGAAGATAACCAAGTGTCATGCCATCTGAAGGCCATGTGAAGAGCACACAATGACCCAACCCCTTATTCCCGGCGAAGAGTTTGCCGCACAGGGATTCATACCTCCGGACGGCGTCCTTCCAATCGTTGTTGAATCCATGAACAAAAAGCGTTAGGTGTTTCTGGTCCTCGTGGTCGGCGAGACTGGTGGTCGCAGGGAACGTATCTGCAGCGGCGGCCAGGCTCTTTATGAACGTGCCACCTCCCACTTTCCCCCATTTGGCAAAGTCATCCAGTCCGTCGTTCTCGCTGACCCAATAGCTCAGCGAACTTCGATCCGCTCCCAGGCCCTCCTTGGTCACGTTCCGGTTTGAAATCATCCAGTATTTGATCGCCATAACTTCTCCTTTTCTCAGACCACCTCGTCAGGTTGTCACGGCCACTGCAGGTTATTCAACAGTTCCGCCAAGCGAAAGCCAGCCTTGGCCAGTTGTTGTGTTGCACGGTTGCTCTGCTGGGCGAGATACGCCTTCGGGAGTTTGATCTGGATTCGATCCAGTTTGGGATGTTGGACGCCCTTGAAGGTCGCTGCGCCAAATTTGATGCCTTGGTACGCCGCCTGCGCTTCGTGCACCGAATCGCTCGCCCACTTCTCAGCCCATTGGTGATGATCACCCGTGTCCTGCCATCCAACTGTGTCGACATGATTCTTGAGGAAAGCAGCCAACACGTGCGCGTCATTGGTCTTGTCTATCTTTGACACCAACTGGCCGTCCCAATACGCGTGCAGCTCACCCGACTTGGAATAATACAGATCGTTCCCGCCCCGGTCGTCGGATTCTCCGCGGGCCTGAACCGGGTCCACGATGAGATGCGCCATATCTTTGTTGTCGAAGGAGAAATAGCCTGTCCCAACGTGCAGAGGCTGATGCACATCTCCCACAAAATGTACCAGCATCCGGAGTGCCTGGATTCTGGTAAAACGAGTGGATTTGTTCTCGAGAACGTCGATGCAACTGTTGATCGCATGAACGACGCCTTCCGCTGAAGTGAAATCGCCGTTGTCGGTATACTCCGGCATCGCCAACGGGAGGTTGACGAAGTGCCACTTGTCATTGTGGGGGAAATCCTGGTTGAACTTGATCGTTTCGGGATCATGCACCAAGGGGCCAGTATGCCTTTTGCCTGCCTGTCGAACTTCGTCAGCCCAGATGGCTACCGCGGCCAGGTCATCGTTGCCCAGAATCGCGATGACTTTCTGTCGCGCAGTGCTGGTCAGCAACCCCTGAGCAAGTTCGCCAACCGCCTGATGCCCTTCCGCTCCCCATGGAAAGGCGCGATGGCCCACAAGGAACATAAGCAGAATGCCGAGAACGATTGAGCTCTTGGCTTGGCATCTACTAACCCTATGCGTCAGTATTTCGTTTCCGCCGGTCTTGGTTTTAGATTCACATTCTCCGTCTACAATGCTTTGCGTGTGTTTGGTCTGCATGGCCTGCCTTCTTTCTTTGTCTGTTTCTAATTTTCTCCAACTGCGTGAGTTGACGAGCAACACTCTGCCTCGTTCCGACCGCTTCCATCCGCCCTTTACGTGAATGATCCTCGGCAATCGACCGAATCCATAATGGCGAATTTCGGTTCATCAGAATGCGCCCTAAGTTGAATACGGTTCTGGCACCGCTCTTCTTTCAAGAAATGTGAGAGAAGAAACAACTCTTCCGACAATATTTTCGGCAATTCCAAAAGGAATTCAAAAAGTGGGACGATGTCATCTGCCCGCGCGCCGTGCAGTTAAGTCAGCCCGATGGTGGCGCTACGACGTGAATAGAGGATTAACGTAAATTGAATTCTAATTCTACTGGCGTCCCCGATTTAGTTTTTCAGTTCTTCGACGGCACGCAAGACACCATGCTGCGGCTTCATACCTCGACAACGCCTCCTGACACAAGGCCAGCCGTTTGACTGGCACCACTTTGAACCCTTGTATCTGCCCGGCTATTCCCCGGATTTCAATCCCATTGAACGGCCATGGCTGCGGCTCAAAGCCGGTTGGTTCTGGGACTTCATCGCGCGCACGCCCGACCGACTGAGCGACCGACTCTGCACTGCCCTCAAGAGCTTCCTCGATCAGCCCTCCAAAACTGCCTCCGTCTGCTCTATCCGGAAATGAATTATGACAACCACTCTATTCGGTGTCTGTGATCTACTTCTTACCTCCAATGTGCATCGCGCAGTTTTTTCGCCAGCTCTTGATCCGTCATGACTTTGAGTTGCTTCGCAAAGAGCTCTCCAGATCTGGAAATGTTGTGTCCGTACCGCTGAAACAGATCCTGGACCTTTGAAAAACCGTAGAACTCAATATAGGTCATCAAGGCGCAGGTCCAAACCGCGTCGTCAGGATTTTCGGTATAGGACGCAATATCCTCAATCCAGTAGCGTAAATATGGATCGAGTTCCCTCACCGACACTAGCTTGGACTGCAGATAACTGGCGAAGCGTTCGAGGTAATCGAGGAACCGATCATACGAGTCGCGGATTTTGGCCTCTTCAGTAGAGAATTTGGACATCCAGTCCACTGAAGCAGAGTATTCTGACTTATTGTCCCCCTGTGAATCTGATCCGCCATCGGATGTAAGAAGCGTATGCGGTCGCAACGCGGACACTTGTAACTTCCGTGTCACCATCGGATATTGGTTGGGATTCTTATCGTCAATTTGCAACAGATTGACTCGACGTGATGCCCAATCGATCATCAGGACAACGTTCTTTACGTCGGGATCGTCGAAAAAGTCCTTCATCTCTTTGGCGAGAAACTCCGCTCTTTTCCACTGATCTGCTTTCCGGTACTGAACGAATGCAAACACAAGGGCGATCACTGTTCCGATCAATCCATATGTTGTGAGCTGATGCTCTTTGACTTTGAGTTCGTATTCCCGTTGCGCGATCTGGTTGCTGTCGTACGCCGCATCCGCCGCCATGGACGAGAACGAGCAGCTGAAAATCCACATTGCTGACACGAATGTGAGGCATCGGACTGGCAACTCGACGAAACTCTTGCGATCTTCTGTGCGGCGATACGAACTTTCTTTTTCGTTTTGCATCGCAGGTCTGCGGGGTTGCTGATGCTTCCGCTTTAGCTCAATTAAAAAGGATTCCGTAGGAGGTTCTTGTCGGCGTTAGCAACGTAATTCTGAATTGCATGGTCGTTGAAAGGAGCAATCTTGCCTTGCAAAAACTCGTTAAGATCACCTCTCAACCGCTCGAGGAGCTTGTTCCAGAAGTGCATGTCGGCGTGGACAGCTCCGTCGGCATCAAACGTCAACGACGTTCCGACGTGGCTGTAACCCATTTCACGAGTCGGCACGCGCGTGACCACGTCGGAGTTGTTGACATAACGGAAGGTGAACTCACCAAAGTCATTGTCGAACCGGTCTGTAAACTCCAAGCTGCCCACTCGCGGTGAGCCGAACGTGTAAACACCATGAATGGGTTTGAGGCGAAGCCGGAGCTTGGCAACGGCCAATGTGGCCAACGCGGCGCCGAGGCTGTGGCCGGTGAACCACAAGGATTGTGCGCGATTCTGATGAACCTTGATCGTCTGTTCCAACTTGTCCCAAACCGATTGTAGCGCGGCCCAAAAGCCAAAATGAACTGGCCCAACTTCGGCATGGGCCAGCACGATATCGGCATCGGTGATCCAATCATTCAACTTTTCTGGTTGAGTGCCACGGAAGGCGACGAGTACTGCATCCGCGTTACTCGCGACAAAGACCTGCGTGTCCCATTCGACACCCTGCGGAGACTCGATGAAGTCGGACTTGGTGAAGCCCCAGGTCGCAGCCGTCGCTTCGATGGTGCTATTGTTCTCGTATGCAAGCTTTGAGGCCATCGCCAAACTGAGAGCGTTTTGCGGCTGCCAGCGCGTGGTGTTGGGGTTGAATTGGAAGTTTGCCATAAATACTTGGGTTAGAGTTTTTTGGTTCAATTCTCGGTCACTGGATTTTCATTGGTTTTACTTCAATCTTGTTGCCAGATACTTGCCATGTGCCGGTTGCAGGGTTAACTAGAACTAGGTTGCTGCTGGGACGAATGTTTTTCCGGAATCATGAATCCAATATAGGTGCCGGCACTGATGCCCATGAGGGCAAGCAAACTGTTGTTGAAATCGGGCATGGCTAAGTTCTCGTAAACCTCCCACCCAAATACAAACACCAGTACTAAGGTCCAAATGAACATCTGCAGGCGGTGAAAACTGGTGCCTTGCGCGTCGGTCAGGATGTCCTTGAGGAAACCTTCGGAAGCGGGCGGTTGATGATGCCAGTCGATCAGACTCTGGACATCCTTGAGCCGTTTATCCTGTTCCGGCGTGCGCGTTGCTGTTGCAATGGCCGCCAGTTCTCGACGCTCCTTCTCCAATTTGTCCAATCCTTCGTCGGGGTCCTTGCCGGAATCCTGCACCATAGCACCAAGACCGGTGGCCGCACTGATGCCCATCAGGACAAAGACACTGGTTGGAATAGTGTCGAAGGTATAGGTGATCACGTAGATGAAGAGAAACGACGTGACTGTGAGCCAGAACCAGATCGCCATTTGGACTTTTGCCAGGGAATAAGGTCGGTGCTGTCCGTCAGGCGGTTTCGGCCCGGGGTCGCGAAGCATTTCAGTCCTAGTTTGTTTTTTCCATAACCAGATCGTAAGGCCGCCAACAGCCGCTACGAAAAACCAAAACCCCACGAGGCGGATGACGACAAGAGGGAACTTCTCCACGTCTGTTTCAATAGGCACTTCACCCTCCAATCCCACACTCACGGATACGTTCTTCTTAAGCCACGGATTGCCCAGCAACGCCGCCCAGGCCTTTCTCGCTTCCTCCGTACGGACCAGGTGGAAACGCAGCTGGTTCTTGTTCGTATCCGCCGCCTCCGGCTCGATTCCCTTAAGCGCAACGCCGTTTATGTAGAGAACTACGGCCTTCTTTGGCGACTTCGCTTGTGCCAGTAGCGTGGACAAATTCGTCACGGTCAGTGTCAGTCGGTCACGCAACGCAACCATATCTGGACCATTCGAGTTATCTGACGCGGCAGCGATAACTTTCGGTCTTGGAGCTTCTTGCCCCGAAGCGATACCGATTGGGAATGCGAGACAGAAAACAACGCACCACAGAACCGAGTTTAACGCCTTCATGATTAAGGGTGAAATGATAGACTCTGTACTATTGATTCAAAAAATCAGCCTGAAGCCGGCAAACAATGCACTTACTCGTTCGAATCTAGGCGTAGACTTCCCTCGGGCCCAAGTTAGCGTGAATGCTGGTTTGAAACGGTCTAGACCAGCGGAGCGTTCGAATACGACAGAAATCCAACTTTGGTCGTGAATCTTTTCAGATGCGCTGTCGTAGGTGCCTTTGATTTCAAAATCAACTGATAGGTCATATTTACCACCCAGAGTCGGCAGGGCGGAAAGGTCAAGGTCCCGTGATATTGGCAACTGATACCGAACCAAACCGGTAACGCGATGGCGCGGATCATCGTTTGCGGTAGCGGAGTTAGTTTGCCGAATGTTTTCGAGGAAATCGTAGGAAATGATCACCAGTGGTGGAACATTGACAGAGTCCTTCACAAAGACATGCCCGATACGGTCGGTGAGACCGTTCTTGACAAACCACGCCCACCTCGCATTGAAGCCGGCGTTGGCGAGGTCGAAGGTTTGATCGGCTTCCACTTTGCCACCTAGAGACAACTCCATGTAATTGCCCGTGGGGCGAAGGGACTTGTAGAACATGCCTTCGCCTGTAACGTTGTTGAAGTAATTACCTCGGTCGGCTTCATTCAAAGTCAAATCGGCATTGCCTTTGACGCGGAGATTCATCCAGTCCACATGCAGGAATTGAGACTGGTCATAAACCAGTTCAATCGATGCCACCCCACCGGGTGTGCCCGCACCAATCTCGACCTTACTTTTACCGACCTGTCGTTTTTCCACGTAGTCCAGCACATTGGAAACACTTTCTCCCTTGATGTTCAGCGCAGCGAGGGTGTTGGGAACATGGTTGGTGACGTTGTCCGAGACGGTTTCGAAGACAAATGTGCCTTCCTTGACTGTGAGGGTGTATTGCGATTCGCGTTTGATTGCCTTGGCTGGTAAGAGCATCACGCTGCTGATTAGCCGCAACTCCTGGATGTCTTTCGGAATCACCGGAGTAACCGGAATCTGCTCCTTCGACTCATCCGTGAGTGTGTAACTGCTGGGGTTGAAAGGCTCGCCTTCGCTCACAAGAGCAATTTCCTCTCGGTCCTTGCCTCCAACCCGAAAAGTGATCTTGATGACGGCGCGCTCATCGTTTGGTCCCATCGTGAGCGCAGAAGCTTTTGCGAAGATTTCTACGGAATCTGCGCCGAAAGTGGAATGACTGATCAACAAGAGACCGGCCGACACCACTAGAAACCTAGAAACGTGACTATTCATTTATCTGCCAAGTAGGATCAGGCTTTGACTGAGCCAATGCGAATTTGCTTGGCCAGATCGTCAATGGTTGTGATCTGCGAGTCGTCCAGTAGTTCGGCGGGTGACATACCCAATGAGTAGCCAGCGTCCCAACATTTGCGTTTTAGGACATCGAGGATGCTGGGAATCGTGTGGAGATCATACTCATCATCCAGTTTGGCAAGTCGCTTGTGAACCTTATCGATAGTGACCTCAGGTGCCGTAGGCAGCGGTTCAAGAGACCCGTTGGCGGATTTCCGCAACAAAGGTACATCTACGAACGGTGCGATGGATTGACAGCCGATCACCAGACTCTGAATTTTTGACAGCGGCATAGTTTTTGACTTTCTATATCTGCATTTTATTGCGGCTCTATTCCGAATTTCTTGAGAGGTTAGAAAATTTGATTATCAGAGGATCTATTTTCACACATGTCCACCAGTCGCTCGCTCGGCAGGGTACCCGACATGAATTTCTCGGGTACGTAACGACGAAGAGCGGTTTCATAGAATTGAACTCAGTCGTACTCTATACGGACTATGCAAGGGGAGCCAGACCGCATTTGTAGCAGGTTTGATGTTTCCCGCAATACCACGTTTGTGGTATGGCCGTGTGGCGCGACCTATGCTTGACCGCCCACTCGGAAAGTAAGTTCTTCCAAGGAAAAACCTCTCCCATTTATAGAGAGAGGTGTGAACGCCGGCTTTTAGACACACCCAAGCCGACGCAAAGACCTGTGTTTCTTCCGGCAACAAACGCTCGCGTAACGCGGGACCGACGCCGAACTGGCTTTCTGAGGTCCGTCACGATTCACCTCCTGTCGTTTGGCAAAGAGCTTCCCGCAGTCGTTTCTTCAGCTCTTGTAGTGGGAAATTTGGATTGTCGGCGTGTTCCAAGAAATCCCTAGCCGCAGCGACTAGCGATGGATATGCCCTGGCCGCAGCAATCGGCGATTCGGGAGCTACGGTGAAACAGGCGCCAACCGCCGTGGCGATGAGTTCGAGGTTGGCCCGCTGCTCTTGGCCCTGCGGCCAGCAGCAGTCAAGCCGCGCCACCGTGATCCGGCCAAAGTGGGGCCAGCCTGAATATCGCCAATGACGGTACACGATACAGTCGTCTTCGATAGACCAAGGACTCGGTGTTGGAGACCCGCTCATGCGGTCACCTCCACGATTTCCGATGGCTCATCTGGCGCGCCATTCCCGTTCCTTTCCAATCCACATTCCTTGTCGAGAATTGTGTGAATCGCCCGGGTCCGAGCAGGGAGACGCCAAAGGTCACCTTTGATCGTTTCGGTCACCGAATTGAACAGGTGCCACGCGGTCTTCCCCATCTGAACAAACTCGGGATGCCTCGGTTCCCGCCACTCCTTGATGAGCCGGGGGATCTCCAAGGCGCCGAGCGCACCTGCGTCCCAGAAGCGGATCACCAGGTCGTGCACGTCCTTGTCGCTTAACTCCCGCCGCTTATACCCCTCAAACGTGGCCGA
>Ga0066709_100000914_pt1 | contig 18017 bp, 12 predicted proteins | sample GraSoiAngelo_158_FD_79665 | JGI IMG/M metagenome (GOLD analysis project Ga0066709, IMG submission 79665) | Grasslands soil microbial communities from the Angelo Coastal Reserve, California, USA - 14_1009_16_30cm | ecosystem: Environmental > Terrestrial > Soil > Grasslands | place: USA...
ACACTGTCCGAAGGGCTGCCTAATCTGAGTTACACCTGAAGGGGGATCTGGTGCTACCGATGCGAAGGGGAACTCGATGAGGTTTCGGGCAATCAGCGTTGCTGCCATCGCCGGCCTGACGTGAGCGTCGGTTGCGCTTGCTGCAGGCAATGGATCGTCGGCGACCGCCTACGGCGGCGCGGCGGGTGCCGAGCAGTCGCAGGTGTCGTCGGCTCCGCACGTCGCGGCCGCCAAGGGCTCGACGTTACCGTTCACAGGACTCAATCTGACCTTGATAGTGGTCGGAGCGATCGCGCTGCTGGCAATCGGCTTCGGACTGCGGCGCTTCTCGGGCGACAAGGCGTAGAACCGGCTTCTGCCGGAGAGCATCGAAGGGCCGCGCACGCGGCCCTTCGTCGTCAGCCCGCGTAGCGGTAGAGAAGCTCGCCGAGGAGGCGCGTGACCCAGGCGGGAGAGTGCCGGATCGCCGGTGCGATCAAGCCCGACGAACGATGTACCGGCACGGCCGGGAGGTCGTCCGAGACGAACGAGTACACAAGAGCCTCCTCCTTGGCCCCCCACCCGGCCTTGAACGAGCGCAGCCCTTTCTGGCCGAGATCGGTGCGACCGAAGTCGAGCGTGCGGTAGCCGTGCTCGACCGCCCATCGGATCACGTGCCAGAAGAGGAGGTTGTTGGGGCGCACCTGCAGGCCGCTCGCCGCCGACGCGCCGTACTTGTACACGAGTCGCCCGTTGAACGAGAGGAAGACGGCCGCCGCCACGGGCACGTCTCGATGGAACGCGACGAGGACGAAGCCGAGGTCTCGCACGATCATCTCGCGCCAGAGCAGGCGGAAGAAGCGTCTGGGCTGCACCGGAACACCGAGGCGGCGACGGGTCTCGACGTGGAGCCCGTAGAACGTGTCCGTCAGGGACGACTCTCCGTCACCGATCCGGATCTCGACACCCTCGCGCTCGGCGATCCGCACGTTGCGCCTCGTGGTTCCGTGCAATGCCTTCAGGTGGGCGTCGACGTCGTCGCTCAGTGGCAGCACGTGCCCTACCCACCCCGAGCGCGTGTGGACCCCCTCACCGGGGAGGGAGGCGCGAACCTCGACGCTCCCGATTCCGGCCCTCCTGCGGGCGGCGGCCAGCCGCTGCGCGAGGGACGGCCAGTCGCCGGTCAGGGCCAGCGGCGCACAGCTGTCGACATAGGGAAGCGACACCCACCGCCGCGGGCGCAGGGGGTTCGCGACCTCGATGAGCGGCAGCCCCGCGGCGAGACTGCCGTCGGCCTCCAGGTCGCCGAGCACGAACGTGCGGAAGCCGTAGCACTCCTCGACCACCCGGCTCCACGCGGGATGATGGAACGGGGTCGCGTCCGGGTGAGACTCGACGAGGCGGAGCCAGCGGGCGTCTCCGGTCTCGAGGCGTGTCAGCTCGGGCTGGGTGTCGAGTCCGCTCGTCGTCGCTCCGCCCTCGAGAGATGGCCACGGACGACCCTTCGTCCCAGCACCGCGGAGGCGTCCGGTCGCAAGCATATCCCGGAGCGCATCTAGTGGTCGCTCCGGGAAATACGCTCATGTTTCGCGGGGCTGCAAACCGTCGCAGGGCTGTGTCCTCTGTCGCCCACGTACTTGTCCAGTACGCGGGCTCCCTGCGTCCTTGCCCTGCTCGGTTTTCGCCGGCGAATCACGCCCGTATTTCCCGGAGCGACCACTAGACTCGCTGGCGATGACCGGGGGTCGGGAATCGGGGGGCATCGCCTACTGGCTCCGGCAGCGGAAGGCCTCGTACATCGCCTTGCGGGTCGGAAAGCTGCTCCGCCGCTACGGTCTGCGCGCCGCCAAGGCCAAACAGCGGACGTCGCGCTTCGTCGAGCTCCTCGCCCGCTACGAGTGTGCACCGACCCTCGCCACCCCCGGTGCCATCGTCGCGAAGCATCCGGCGTTCATGCGGGAGCTCCGGGACGCCGGGGTGGAGCTGGCGATCCACGGCTTCGACCACGTGGACTTCCGCAGCCTCAGCCGCGACGACGCCCGGTCGCAGTTCATCCGCGCGACGTCCGCATACGGCGACGCGGGCATCCCGTTCAAGGGCTTCCGCTGCCCGTATCTCAGCTTCTCGCACGACATGAACGGCTTCGTCCCCGAGGGTCTACTCGGCTACAGCAGCAATGACGCCGTCTGGTGGGACGTCCTCGAGGGCGCCGGGGCCGACCGGACCGTCATCTTCGACAGCCTCGTCGGCTTCTACCGCGCGACGCCGGCGGCGACGAGCCTCGTGCTCCCGCGCACCATCGACCGGCTCGTGGAGATCCCGGTCTCGCTCCCCGACGACCTGCAGCTGCTCGACGGGCTGGGAACGGGCGACGCAGGGGTACGCGATGCCTGGCTCGAGCTGCTCCGCCAGAGCCACGCACGCGGCTCGGTCTTCGTCGTGTTGTTCCACCCCGAGTCGTTCGATCTCTGCGCCGGAGCCCTCGAGGGCCTCCTCGCCGGCGCGCGGTCACTCGATCCAGCCGTCTGGCTCGCCCGCCTCGGCGAGGTCGCCGACTGGTGGAGGGAGCTGGCGTCGTTTTCCGCGCGCGTCAGCGGCTCGACCGTCGAATTCGACTGCTCGGAGCAAGCCTCGGTGCTCGTGCGCGGGCCGGCGATGCCGCCCGGAACGCCGTGGCCGGGCGGCTACCGCGTCCTCGCCGGCCGGACGCTCGAGCTCGGCGAAGGAGCTCGTCCGTTCGTCGGTGTCCCGGCCACGACCGGCTTCGAGACCGTTGCGACGCTGCGTGAGCTCGGCTACATCGTCGAGCACGGGGACGCAGCATCGACCTGCGCCGTTCGTCTCGACGACGACGCCTTGAGCGGGTGCGCGAACGACGTCGAGCTCGTGCATCTCGTCGAGTCCCACCCGGGCCCACTGGCACGCTTCTGGCAGTGGCCTGCGGGCGCCGGCAGCGCGCTCTGCATCACCGGTGACCTCGATGCGCTGAGCCTCCTCGACTACGCGTCCCGGTTGTTCACGCTCTGATTCCCGGCCGCTGGATTGCGATACGCTCTCGGCCTGTTCAAGCGTGGAACGTACGCGCTGGTCGCGGTCGCCGCCCTCGCGGCAGTGACGGCCAGCGTCGGGGGGAGAAGCCGCGCCGGGGAATTGGCGCACGTCCACGCTGCCGCCGCAGCGAAGGCGAAACCGAATCCCTCGTCCTGCACGTGGTACGTCTCACCTATCGGCTCCGTCCGCGCGGGCGGCCGCTCACAGTCACATCCGACGACCCTGCGGTACGCCTCGCTTCGTGCTGCACCCGGCGCCGTCGTCTGCCTGATGAAAGGCGTCTACAGGCTGACGAACACGCTGATCATGAGAGGTGGCGGAAGGCCGGATGCCTGGATCACCTATCGCTCGTACGACGGGAAGGTGTTGATCACCCCGAGGACGTCCATGCGCGCCGCACTGATCCAGGTACGGGCGCCGGCCGCCTACCTCGAATTCCGAGGGCTCACATTCGACGGCGGCGGCACGAACGCGTACGAGGCCTACCAGATCGAGTACCACACGCATCACGTTCGCGTCCTCAACAACGTGATCTCGAACATGAGCGCGGCCGGGATCGCCGTCACCACCGCCGACTACGTCACGTTCACCGGCAACCGGATCTACCGCTTCGGCGACGGCGTCGGCTGGTCGAGCGGGATCTCCTTCAACTCCGGCGACGGGGCGTTCTGGTTCGACAACGCGGCGGGCTTCCACAGCGTGATCGCGGACAACATCGTCACCGGCGGCATCGACAACTCGGACCACCACTCGGACGGGAACGGCATCATCGCCGACCTCGGGGGCAACATCCCGCTGGTTCTGATCGCCGACAACCTCGTCTACGAGAACGGCGGCCGGTGCATCCACAGTCTCGGCGTCCAGCACGTCTGGGTGATCAACAACACCTGCTACATGAACGGGCTCGATTCACGTCTCGGCACCACGGGCGAGATCACCAGCTTCAACTCCCAGGACATCCATCTGATCAACAACGTCGCAGTCGCCTGGACGGGCAGGCGACCGTACGCAATCGAGGGCGGCAGCAGCGTCGCGCTCGACCACAACGTCGGCTTCGACGGCATCGCCAGCGCAGTGCCGGGCGACGTGTCGGCCGATCCGTCGAGGTTGCTGACCCGCGACCCGGGCTTCGCCGCTCCGATCGCGGTCGATCCGGCAGCCGACGGTCAGTGGAAGTCTGCTCTGCCGCCGAGCGCCGTCGGCGAGCGCTTCCGACCCCAGCCCTCGAGCGTCCTGCGCCGCTGGGGCGTCGACCCACGGGCCCAGCCGGGCGTCACCAAGGACTTGCTGCCCACGCTCGAGACAGTTCTCGGTCGCGATCTCGCAGGCCAGCGTCGCTGGCTCGGCGGCCGCTTCAGCGTCGGCGCGTACGACTCCTGACGGCTTGTCGGGCCGGAGGCGCCGTCTGACGACGCTCCGGTCCTGACCCCGAAACACTCAGCTCTCGTACGCGCCGTAATCGAACCCCGACCCCGCGGGCCGAAGCGTCCCGTCGATCGCGGTCATCGCGTACGTGGCGACGCCGGCGAGCAGCGAGGAGTCGAGTCCCGGCAGTGTCCGCGGGTCGACCCCCGCGTTCAGCAGGGGGCTCCCGCTCTGCAGCGCCAGCCCCCTCCCCAGCGCCGCGGGTGTCGGTGGGCTCCGCCACTGCCCGTCGGCTGAGGGATCGACGGCCGGCGGGGCCACGAACAGCGGGTTCGCGGCCAACATCTGCAGCGGGTCGCCGAGAACCAACGAGAGCAGGTTCTGCGTGCCCAGACCGCCGAACGTGTCGTCACGCGTGTACGTCACGCCCGTGGAGCCGCCCAGGAGCTGGAACGTGTAGCGGGGGGCCCACGCGAACACTGCGTTGTTCGCCCAGACCTGATTCGAAGACGCGTTCGCGACCGCCTCGCCGATCCCGCTCATCCGGAGATCGAGGCCGTTCTTGTACAGCGTGTTGTTGACGACGTACACCTTGCCCGTGGTCCTGAGCGTCTCGATCCCGCGACCGCCGTTCATGTACACGACGTTGCCGGTGATGAGCGTCGGCGAGACGTCGCCCCCGAGGTCCAGGATGATGCCGTTGCCGTCCGAGTGGTAGCTGGAGTTGTCCACTCCGCCCGAGACGACGTTGTCGGCGATCACGTTGTGGAAGCCGGCGGCCTGGTCGTACCAGTAGGCGCCGGCGTTCCACTTCAGGTTGATCCCGCTCGACCAGCCGTAGTAGTCGCCGAACCGATAGACGGTGTTGCCGACGATGGTGGCGTAGTCGCAGTTGTTGAGCGAGATCCCCGCGTCGCCCATGTACCGCACCGTCGAGTCGAGCACGCGGATGTGGTGACCGTGGTTCTGGCAACCCACGGCCGCCGTGGCCGTCGAGGCCCCGTCGAACGTGATGTCGTCGAACTCGACGTAGCCGGCACCGTCGGACACCTTGAACATGTAGTTCTTCGACTGCGACGTGTCCCAGGTGATGACGGGCTCGCCGTTGTACGAGCGCCACGTGATCCACGCAGACGTTGTCCCGGAGTGAGCCTGCACGAAGCCCGATCTGTAGGCGCCTGCGGCGAGGCAGATCACCGAGCCGGGCACCGACTTCGCGTTGGCGGCCGCAATCGTGAGCGGGCTCGACGCGGAGTCGCCCGAGTTGCTCGAGGTGCCGTTCGGCGCGACGTAGAGCGTGCACGCGGGCAGGGTCGAGGCGGGCTTGGGCAGAGCCGAGACAGTGGCAGTCGCGGTCGACGTCGCGGATGCCGACCCGCCCGCATTCGCGGCCGTGACGACGGCCTGCACGGCCTTGCCGACGTCGCTCGTCGTGAGCACGAAGCTCGCGGCGGTGGCGCCTGCCACGGCTGCGCAGGCACCGGTCACGTCACATCGCCGCCACTGATAGGCGTAGCTCGTCGGCGACCCTGACCAGGTTCCCGTCGAGGCGGTGAGCGTCTGACCCTGCACGGCCGAGCCCGAGATCGAGGGCAGACCGGTGTTCGCCGGCGCGGCCGGGGTTGCCGGTGCAGGGGCCGTGACGGCGGTCGTCGCGGGAGACGTCGCCGAGGCGGAGCCCCCGACGTTCGTCGCCGTCACGACGACCCGCATCGCGCTGCCGACGTCGGCGCCGACGAGCGTGTACGTCGGCGAGTTGGCTCCGCTGATGTCGGCGCAGGCGGATCCGCCCGGTTGACAATCTCTCCACTGGTACGCGTACCCGGTCGGTGACCCGGTCCAGGTCCCGGTCGACGCCCTCAGGGTCTGGCCCTGGACTGTCGTGCCCGCAACAGTCGGCGGCGCGGAGCTCGTCGGAGCCTGTGTCGGCGTGGGAGCGAGCGGCGGCGTCGAGGACCCGGCAGGGCGGAGCGCGATGACCTGCGCGATTGCCCCGCTCGAGCCACCCGGGTTCGTCGACAGCCGGGAGCCCGTCGACCCTGCCGACGAGAGCACCGAATCGGCGAGGGTGGATGTGGCACCCGCCACTGCGGTCCGCCACCTGACGTTCGTGCCGCTCGTTGCCGTCGGCGGCTTGCTGGCCGAGCCGTACGCCGTGAGGAGAAGATCGCCGGCGGTCGACGTCGTCACCGACGGCGCCGTCAGGATCTTCGTCTTCGACGTCCAGACCGCTCCGCTCGAAACGTCGACCGCCGATGTCGGGTCAACACCCTCATACGCAGCAATGCCTCCTGCTGCATTCGTGGCCGAGGCGAACCTCCAGACCCATGAGCCCGGTTCCGACGCTCCGGCAACCCTCGCGTACACGGCTTGCGTCAGAGTGCCCGCCGTCGACGCAGCGGAGTCGCTGCGGACGAGAGCCCATCCCGACGGCGCCGAGATCGCCGCGGCAGACGAGACGCGGGCGTCGACCACGGCCACCAAGACGTCACCCGCGGCCGTGCCGGCCGGCATGGCGATCGGCAGTGACTGCGACGAGACGGTTGTTCCGGCCGCTGCGGAGCGGAACGCCGTCGAGCCGGCCGCCGAGCTCGACGCCACGTAGAGCGCGAGCAAGACGGCGATTCCGGCGAGCACTGTGATACCGGCCGGTCGGGTTTTCGGCCCCCCGGCAGGCGACGGCGGCAAGATGTTCATACGACGCGACCTCGGCCGGCCGCGCGGTATCCCTGAGGTCAGTTCCCTCTATCGAAGGACGGATTTCCCTCGCACGAGGTACTCCAGTCGTTCGCCCATTGGGGGACGCGGCTCACCCATTCAGGGTGGCGCCACCCCCCAGAGTGGGGGTACGGCCTCAGGACGTCAGTCGCCGGCGTCGAGGCGCGGGCGGCCTTCTTCGACCACGTACACGAGACCGCACGCTCCGCACTGCAGGTGACCGTCTCCGGTGTCGATCGACTCGCCGCAGCGGCACACCCACCCGCGCGGCCGGGCCGGGGAGCCGACCACGAGTGAATGGGCCTCGACGTCCCGCGTCACGACGGCACCCGCTGCGACGAACGCGAACTCGCCGATCACCACGCCGGCCAAAACGATGGCACGTGCTCCGAGCGTGCTGCCGCGGCAGACGCGCGTCCGTACCAGCCAGCCGTCGCTCTCGTACCGCGCTCGTGCCTCCGGCAGTCGCGGTGACCTCGGGCGCAGGTCGTTCGTGAAGACGACGCTGGGCCCCACGAAGACCCCGTCCTCGAGCGTGACCCCGTCCCAGACGGCGTTCCCGTTCTTGATCGTGACGTTGTCGCCGACCATCGCCCCGGACTCCAGGAAGCAGTGGTCGCCGATGTTGCAGTTGGCGCCGATGCTGACGTCCGGCAGCACGTGAGCGAAGGCCCAGATGCGGGTCCCGCGGCCGATCCGGTCGGTCTCGACCAGGGCGGTCGGATGGACGAAGACCTCGTCGGTCATCCCGTCCGACCGACGCGCGCGAACCGTATCGGGACGAGGCTCTTGAGGACAGCCAGCTCGGCGGCCGAGAACGCCCTGAACGCGAACACCAGGGCGACGTAGATCACCGCAGCGATCAGGATCAGCAGCCAGAGCTCGACCGATCGACTGAGCAGGAGCACGACGCCACCCATGATCAGCGCCGCGGCCGCGAACCTCCAGGCGAGCCTGAAGACCGGGATCCTGGTGCCGTCCTCCCGCGTCGCCCGCGCGAGCAAGCCGACATGGAAGAGAAGCGACGCCGGCGCGCTGATGGCAGCTCCGACGGCGTTGAACAGCGCGATCAACGCGGTGCCACCGCCGAGCCGGACGGACGTCGAGACAAGCTGGACGCGGAAGACGCGGCCCTGCTGGCCCCGGGCGGCCAGCACCCTCCAGAGGACCGCGTGGAGACAGACGATGGGAGTGCTCAGCGCCAGGATGCGAAGGAGTGTGACCGCGGGGTCGAAGTTCTCCTTGTAGAACGTGTCGATGATCCGGTGCGCCGCAAAGAAGAGACCGGCCGATACCGGCAGCGCGAAGGCCAGCAGATACTTCAGCGCCATGTCCTGGATGTCCTGGGCGCGGCCGTCCTTGGCGTGGAACGAGCGCGAGAGGATCGGGAACACGTTGATCATGAACACCTGCGGGATGAACGCGAACACCTCGACGAGCTTGGATGCCCCGGTGTAATAGCCGACCTCCGCCGTGCCCGCGACAAGCGAAAGGATGATGATCTCGGGCCGTGCGAACAGCCCGGCCACGAGCGACGAGCCCGCGAAGCCCTTGAGCTCGGCCAGGATCTCGCGCGCCACCTCCAGCCGGAACACGATCCGGATCTTCGCGATGTAGCGGTTGATGATCACGAAGTACGCGATCGTGACGGCGTATTCCGCCGCGACGAACGCCACGATCAGGCTGACGACGCCGTGACCGGTCTTCAGCAGCACGACGCTCGTCGTCACGAGCACGACGTTTTGCACGAACGTGCTCATGGCCTCGAACTCGACGCGCTGGTGCGCGACGAAGACGCCCTCCTGGATGGTGTTCAGCGTCCCGGGGGCGACCGCGAGCACGATCAGCTCGAGGCCGTGCCGAAGGTTCGCGGAGTAGCCGAGGTGTGGGATGACGAGCAACGCGATGGCCATGACGACGCCCGAGGCGGTGAGCGCCATCAGGCTCGTGTGGCTCACGTAGGACGACGTGCGCTCCCTGTCCTTCGAGAGCTCGCGCACGATCAGGTTCGTCGCGCCGAACTCGCCCGCCAGGGAGATGAGCCCGAAGTACGCGATCACGGTCGCGTAGACGCCGAGCCCCGAGGCCCCGAGGTTGCGCGAGATGATCACGGTGAGGACGAGCCCGCTCGTGCGCTCGATGATCCGAGCGGTCGCGAGCACGGCCGTGTTCCGGAAGATCGCCCGTGCCTGGCCCACTCAGGAACGCTCGCGATCGCCGAAGAGGCGTGCGTACCCGTCGAGCAGGTGCGGGACCGAGTTGGCCCACATGAGCTCACGCGCGACACGGTCACGACCGAATTCGCTCATCTCGCGCCGGCGGACGGGATCGTCGATCAGGTCGGCGATCGCGTCGCCGAAGGCGGTCACGTCGTTCGGCTGTACGTAGACGGCGGCGTCCTGTGCGGAGATGCGATTCTCGGGGAGGTCGAAGGCGACGATCGGCTTGCCGATCGCCATGTACTCCATGATCTTGATCATCGTCGAGCGATCGTTGTAAGCGTTCGACGGATCCGGCACGACGCAGACGTCCGACGCCGCGAGGGACGACCGCAGCGCCTCGCCGCGAAGCTCTCCGGTGAACCGAACGTGACCGTCGAGCCCGAGCTCGCGGGAGAGTCGCTTCATGTCCTCGAGCGCGTCCCCGCGCCCCATGATCACGCAGCGCACATTCGTACGGCCACGCTCGAAGACAAGGTGACGCATGGCCCTGAGGAGATAGTCGAGCCGGTCCTGGTAGCCGATCACGCCGATGTAGCCGACAACGGCGTCGGCACCCTCGCGGAGCGCCTGGTCCGGCTGCACTGGACCGAGGAACGTCTGCGGCGGTCCGTTGCGCACGACCACGACCCGGTCCGGATCGACACCGTAGCGCTCGATGTCGTACGCCCGGTAGGACTCGTTCGTGGCGATGACGAGGTCGGCGGTACGGCAACAGAGCCGTTCGAACGCCACGAGCGCGCGATGGACGATCGGATTCGACTTCCCCTCGAACCGGACGTGGTACATCTCGGCCGCAAGGTCGTGGTGATCGAACACGACGCGCTTGCGAAAGAGCTTCTTGTGCACCACTGCCACGAGTCCCAGAGTGTCCGGCGGGTTGTGAAGATGCAACACGTCGAACCCCTCCCGGACGAGAATCCGCACCGACAGCGCGAAGGACGCAAGGGCGGCATAGAGGAACTCGAACACGTAGCCGAGCGGAGTCTGCGCGTCTCCCGGCAGACGGTAGCGATGGACGCGAACGCCCTCGATGGTCTCCCGCCTTGGCGATCGGCGCGCGCGCTTCGAGATGACCGAGACGCGGTAGCCGGCGTCGATCAGCGCCTGCGCCTCCTTGGGAACCCGGCTGTCGTGCGGGTAGGAGTTGTTCGCCAGGAGCATGACGACGTGCCGGCTCGCGCTCACCTCGCCCATTGTCCCGCGACGCCCGGAGCCTCAGGCTGCCGGCGCAGGCTCGGCAAGCGCGCGAACCGGCGAGTCGACGAACAGCCGATGCCACAGCTCGATGTTGAGGAGGCCGTAGAGGAGCGCCGAATGATCGGCGAAGCCGCGGTCGTGCTCGTCCAGCAACCGCGCGACGAAGGCGCGGTCGAAGAGACCGCGGCTCTCGATCACGTCGGGCGAGAGGTGATCGCGGAGGAAATCTCGGGCTTCGTGGCGGAACCAGATGCCGATCGGCGTCGGGAACCCTTGCTTCTTCCGCGTCAGAACGGCTTCGGGCAACCACTTCGACGCGACCTTCCGAAGCAGGTACTTCCTGGTCGCGCGCCGTAGCTTCAGGCGCGGGGGAAGTGCCGCCGCGAACTCGACGAGGTGATGATCGAGGAGCGGCACCCGCGCCTCGAGCGACACGGCCATGCTCGTCTTGTCGCCTCGCGCGAGCAGGTCATCGGGGAGCCAGAGCTTCGTGTCCACGTAGAGCATTCTGCTGACGACGTCGGCAGCATCGGTGCGCGCGAGCTGCGCGGCGAACACCGCATCCGCCGGAGAGGCGTCGACGATCGACCGCAATCGGGGCGTGACGAGCTCGGACAGGCTCTCCCGGTTGAAGAGCGGGAACCAGCCCGTGAGACGCCGAACCTCGTCCGGCTCGCACAGAGCACGGAGGGCGATCTTGGCCCGGCGCAACCCCGGGAGACGGCCGGCGGCGGCAAGCGCGAGCGAGCGCACCGGCGCCGGCACCGCCCGAAACGCGGGCGACAGCCGCTCGAACGAATAGCGCGCGTAGCCCGCGAACAACTCGTCCCCGCCTTCTCCGCTCAGAATCATCTTCACGTGACGCGCGGCGAGCTCGCTGACCATGTAGTTGGGCAGGCTGGCGAGATCGCCGACAGGCTGGTCGAGGTGCCAGACGACCTTTTCGGCGAGATCGACGAAGTCACGGGGCCGGATGATCACCTCGTGGTGCTCCGTCGCCCAGCGATCGGCGACCAGGCGTGCGTACGGGAGCTCGTTGACGACGCTGCCGGATCCGTCGAAGCCGACGGCGAACGTCTTGACCGGGTGATCGAGCATCTGGCTCATCAGGGCGACCACGGTGCTCGAGTCGATGCCGCCGCTCAGAAAGGCGCCGAACGGCACATCGCTGACGAGATGACTGCGAACCGCGTCGCGAAGAAGCTCCTCGAGCTGCTCGGCCGCCTCCTCCTCGCCGATGGTGTCGCGGCCGTCACGGGCGAACGAGACGTCCCAGTACTGCTCGACGCGGACGCCGCCGCGATCGCATGTGAGGAAATGCCCAGGCGGGAGGGCGTGGATGCCGTCGAACATGGTCTCGGGAGCCGGCACGTACTTGAGAGCGAGGAAGTGGCCGAGCGCCTCGAGGCTCACGCCGACGCCGACGGCAGGATGCTGAAGGATCGCCTTGATCTCCGATCCGAACACCAGCCGGCCGCCGGCGTCGGTGTAGTAGAGGGGCTTCACGCCGAGGCGGTCGCGGGCCAGGAGCAGTCGCTCGCGCCGCGCATCCCACACGGCGAGCCCGAACATTCCGCGCAGATCGCGAACAAGCCCTTCGCCCCGGTCCTCGTAGAGGTGAACGATCGTCTCCGTGTCGCTGGCGGTCTGCACGACATGGCCGCGCGCGCGCAGCAGGGGAGCCAGCTCGCGGTAGTTGTAGATCTCGCCGTTGGAGACGACGACAACCGAGCCGTCCTCGTTCGACATCGGCTGGTGACCACCCTCGATGTCGATGATGCTCAGCCGGCGGCTGCCGATCCCGAGATCGCGATCGATGTGCATGCCGGAGTCGTCAGGCCCACGGTGGCGGATCACGTCCAGCATGCGGCCGAGAGCACCCGGGTCGACCGGCTCGCGGCTCCCGTAGGCGTAGACGCCCGCGATCCCGCACATCTCCGACCTACGCCTCGGCGCGACGAAGGCGTGTCCGCGGCGCACGCGCCTGCTCGACCACCTGCTCGTAGACGGACAGCACGCGAGTCGCGACGACCGGGCTGTCGAGATGCCGGACGCGCTCGCGACCGGCAGTGCGGGCCCCGCGCCGTACGATCTCCTCGAGCCGGTCGGCAAACGCCTGCGGCTCCGGCTCGACGACGCAGCAGCCGTCGGTTCCCGCGACGACCTGCGCCACGTCACCGACATCCGTCGCGACGATCGGCAGGTTGCATGCCATCGCCTGCTTGACGATGTTCGGCGAACCCTCCTGGAACGACGGGAAGACGAGCGCGTCGCACGCGCTCATGTAGAGCGCCAGCCGGTCTTGCGCCTCACGGAACACGACGAGAAGCTCGACGGAGGGATCTCGCTCGCGAAGCAGCGCCACAGCGGCCTCGGCGAGGGGGAACCGCTTGACGGCGATCTGCGGCGGCGACGCGAAGAGGACGTACGGGCGATCGGGGTCGAGGCCGAGCTCGTGCCGTGCGACGTCGCGGTCGGTCGGCTTGAAGAGCTCGAGATCCACCTCGTGTGGGATCACATGCACCCGCGGGTGGTGGTGCAGCCGCTCTGCCATCAGCTCGTTCTGCACGATCACCGCGTCGACGTGCCGCGCGAGCAGCTTGCCGGCAGCGACGATGAGCCGGCTGACGCCGGTCGTGCGGCCGTCGGGACCGACGGTGCCGAGGAGGTCGTCGCCGTGGAAGGTGAGAACGACAGGCACCGAGAACTGCGTCCTGGCGACGAGTCCGACGTAGCTGTAATGCGCATGAACCACGTCGACTCCGTTCCTGCGCAGCCGCCGGCGCAGTTGCGGCACCGCCTGCAGGTACATGAGCTTGCGGCTTCGTCCCGTCAGGACGAAAGGCTCTGCGTCGACTCCGATGCCCCGCAGCGACTCGACCTGCGTAAGGACGAACGTTCCGAAGGCCGGACGCTCCTCCGACGGGTACATCGCAGATGCGACGAGGACCTTCACCGGGCACCCGTCGTCGTGCGTCTACAGATGCCGTGATCCTCGCCGTGCGCTGCCGCCGCGTGAGTCGCCATCTCAGGTCTCGCGTGCGACGTTCTGCATGGCGACGAGAAGTCCCGCCACGAGCCACAGAAGCTGGATCTGCGGCCGGCTCTGGAAGATGTCGACGGACATGTGGACCGTCTGCCCGATGATGCCGGCGGTCAGGCCGAGTGCAAGCGGTGAGAGGAGCGGGTCATCGCGGCGCCACAGGCTCCAACCGCGGCGCAGCGTCGACCCGAGGAACCACAGGAAGGCGAGCAGCGCGCCGATCCCCGCCTCGGACCAGACCAGCAGGTACTTGTTGTGAACGGTGTAGATCCAGGCGCGGTCGTATGCCGGCCCGGCGTACGTCGGAAACACGAGGCCGAGGTTGTTGGCGCCGACGCCGAGATAGGGATGGTCCTCGATCACGTTCTCGGCGAGGTGGATGAGCGGAATGCGTGACGAGGCCGACCCCTGGTCGCTGCCCGTGATGCGCGCAGTCAGGCGGCCGCTGAACGGCAGGACGATCACTGTCAACCCGATCGCGACGAAGATCGGGATCCTCGGGGAGATCCAGCCGCGCTTGAGCCCGACGACGGTCAGGAAGGTCAGCGAGACGGCGAGGGCGATCCAGCCACCCCGCGAGAGCGTGAGGATCAGGGCGAGCGTCGCCAGACCGACTGCCAGCGCCGCGAGCTGCTTGACCCCGCGCGAGAAGGGGGCGGCTATCAGCGCCACGCAGGGCGCGATCAGCAGCGAGAAGAAGCTCGCGGCTGTGTTGGGCGAGCCGATCGTCCCGCCGAACCGCGTATCGGTGCCGCCTCCGGTCCCGTTGCCGCTGGTGTCCGCGTACGTCGAGATGCCGATGATCCGGTGACTGCCGATGTACGGCAGCATGAGCGTGATCAGGCTCTCGCAGAACAGGCAGGCGATGATCGCGACGACGACGAACCGGATGTCCTCGCGGGTGCGGATCGAGCCCGCCACGTAGACGAACAGCAGGAGCGTCTGGACGAGGAGTGCCACCTCGAACTCGGACAGCGTCTTGTCGCCCGCGACGACGGTGGAGAGCGCGGTGATGCCCGTGTAGACGACGAGCGGGAGCGCGGCGCGGGCCACACCGCGCGGTACCGCTGTGCGCCGCGCGGCCATCTCGGCGAACAACATGAGATACAGGCCGAAGAGGGCGATCGTCGTGAGCGAGACGCTGAGCCCGCCCAGCGCCCCGAGCTTCGCGGTCGCGTCCTGGTAGTGGAAGTTTTTGTCCCACTGAAACGCGGTGTCGAACACGACGACGACCAGAAGTGCCCGCCGCACGTCGCGGACGACCATGAGCACGAAGGGGATGAGGGCCGCGAGCAGCAGCAGCGCGCCGTTTCGAGGCGATGAGGCGACGCGGGCGGTGGCGAGGCCGAGGACGAGCGTCGCGGCGGCGACGCCGAGCCACTTGCCGATCTCAGGCGAGTGGCGACTGCTGCCAGTCGCCCGGCCCGGGCGCGGGACGGCGGCGAGCTCGCGGGAGCGCCTGACGCTCTCCGTGGCCATCGCCTACGCGGCGCGCGACGGCTTGTCGGCCGGCGCCGCGAGCGTCCCCGTCGGATCCGGGGCGAGACGCAAGGACTCTGCGCCGAAGTCCGTGACGGCGTCGGCCACCGCGTGAATCTGAGCCTCGTCCAGCTCCGGGAACATCGGTAGCGACAGTATCTCGGCCGCCAGGCGCTCGGTCACCGGAAAGCTGCCACGCGGGTAGCCCAGGTCCTCGAAGGCAGGCTGGAGGTGGATGGGCAGTGGATAGTGGATGCCCGTCTCGATGCCGCGCTCGCCGAGAAACGCGCGCAGCTCGTCGCGGCGGGCGACCCTGATCACGTACAGATGCCACACATGCTCGGCCCACGGCTGTGAGAGCGGAGTCGCGATCCCTCGAGGGGCGAGCAACTCTCCGTATAGCTCCGCGCAGCGACGCCTCGCGTCGTTCCACTTGTCGAGGTGGCGGAGCTTCACACGGAGGACGGCCGCCTGCAGCGTGTCCAGACGCCGGTTGAAGCCCTTGACCTCGTGCACGTACTTCTCGCGCTGCCCGTAGTTGCGGGCCAGTCGGAGTCGGTCGAGGAGATGCTCGTCGCTCGTCACCACGGCGCCGGCATCGCCAAGCGCGCCGAGGTTCTTGCTGGGATAGAAGCTGAAGGCGGCCGCATGGCCGAGCGAGCCCGTGCGGCGCCCCTTGTAGCGCGCACCGTGCGACTGGCAGGCGTCCTCGAGCACGAGCAAGCCGTGGCGGTCGGCGACGGCGGTGATCTCGTCCATGGCCGCCGGCTGGCCGTAGAGGTGCACGGGCATGACGGCTTTCGTCCGCTCGCCGATCGCATCCTCCAGCGCGCCCGGGTCGAGGTTGAAGGTCTCCGGATCCGCGTCGACGAGCACCGGGGTGGCTCCGGCACTCACGATCGCGAGCGCGGTCGCCACGAACGTGTTGGCCGCCGTGATCACCTCGTCACCGGGGCCGATGCCACATGCGCGGAGCGTCAGGTCGAGAGCCGACAAGCCGGAGTCGGTGCCGACCGCTCCGGTCGTCCCGCAGTAGGCCGCGAGCTCCTCCTCGAAGGCTGCGACGTCCTGCCCGAGGATCCAGTCGTTCCGATCGAGACAGCCACGGATTGCCTCGTCGATCTCGCCCGCGATCCTCGCCCGCTGGGCCGCGAGATCAACGAAGGGAATTCGCAAGCCCCGTCTCTCTCGTGTCGACCTCGCTCCAGTCGATGTGGACGGGAGCACCCTCGTTGGCAACCGACTCGTCGATCGCCTCCATCACGCGGACGACGGCGAGCCCCTGGCCGGCATCCGTGAAGGCGATCTCGCCTCGCCGGATGCAGTGCAGGAAGTGGCCGCTCTGGTTCTTCAACGGTTCGCTCACAGGCAGCGCCGGGCTCGTGATGTCGCCGTCCCGCAGCAGGAAATGGTACTCGCCGAAGCTGACGGGCTCTTCGAGCGGCTCCACCTTGACGCCCTTGTTGAAGACCCGGACCCGCTCGAGCGGATCGAGGTCGTTGAAGACGATCCGCTGGTCGCGGCACACGACGACGACCTCGCGGGTCTTGTTCGGGTCGGCCCAGCTGACGTGGATATGGCCGACGATCCCGCCCGGATACGTGAGCGAGATGAACCCCACGTCCTCCCGGTGGTTGTGGAGGACCTTGGCGCCGACGGCGCTGACGAGATCAGGTTTGCGCCCGAGCAGGAAGTTGAAGATCGCGACGTCGTGCGGGGCGAGGTCCCAGATCGCATTGACGTCCCGACGGATCGGACCGAGGCTTGTCCGGCGCGCATAGAGGTAGTAGACGTGCTGCTCGTCCACGTACTCCTTCACCTTGCGGACGCCTGCGTTGTAGAGGAACGTGTGCCCGACGAGCAGCAGGAGGTTGGCGCGCTCGCTGAGGCGAAGCAGCTTCTCGCCGTCCTCGACTGACGTCGTCAGGGGCTTCTCGACCAGAACGTGCTTGCCCGCGATGAGCGCGCGCTTCGAGAGGTCGAAGTGGGTTCGGGCGTTCGTGGAGATGACGACCGCGTCGACGCCGTCCATCGACAGTGCCTCGTCGAAGTCGGTGGTGACGACGATGTCCGGGAACCGCCGCCGGATCTCGTCCAGACGGCTCTGCCGCGGATCGCAGGCCACGAGCACCTTGGCGTCCGGCATCTCGTTGAAGACGCGGACGTAGTTGATGCCCCAGTAGCCGCAGCCGATGACCGCGATGCCAGTGGGCTCGCGCTCCTCAGCCGCAGACAGCGACTGGTGGTCGGGGTTTCGCCCGGCAGCGGTGCTCACCCGGCGCCTCGCCCGCCGAGCACTGCAGGAACGGTCCGCAGCAGGATCTTGAGATCGAGCAGCAGCGAGTGGTTCTGGACGTACTCGAGGTCGAGTCGTGCCATCTCTTCCGCACCAACGTCGCAGCGCCCGTTGACCTGCCAGAGCCCGGTCAGGCCGGGGAGCATCGAGAAGCGATCAGGGTAGGTTGCAACGTAGTGGTCGCCCTCGTACGGCGGCACCGGGCGCGGCCCGACGAGGCTCATCTCGCGCTTGAGGACGTTGAACAGCTGCGGCAGCTCGTCGATGCTCGTCCGCCGGAGCAGACGGCCGACCCCCGTGATACGGGGGTCCTGGTCGAGCTTGAAGCGCGACTTCGTCGAGCCGTTCGCCCCGTTCCCCGCCAGGTACTCCTCGATGTGGGCCTCGTGGAGCGCCGGATCGGCGTCGCGGACCATCGAGCGGAATTTGTAGAAGCGGAACCGTGCCGGCTCGTGCGCGATCCACCGACCCACGCGTCGCCGCCGCACGCCGACCCGCTCCTGGACGAAGAAGATGGGACCCCGCGTATCGAGCTTGATCGCGAGAGCGACGAGAAGCATCAGCGGCGCGGAGAGCGTCAGCAGGACAATCGCCAGCACGATGTCCTGAACGTCCTTCACTCGCGCGCGCGTCAGGGAGAGGTACCGAGGCGGCGCTTCGACGTGCT
>Ga0066709_100000915_pt1 | contig 18010 bp, 19 predicted proteins | sample GraSoiAngelo_158_FD_79665 | JGI IMG/M metagenome (GOLD analysis project Ga0066709, IMG submission 79665) | Grasslands soil microbial communities from the Angelo Coastal Reserve, California, USA - 14_1009_16_30cm | ecosystem: Environmental > Terrestrial > Soil > Grasslands | place: USA...
AGCTCCTGGATCCGCTGCGCCGCGTCGCCAAAGCCGCGGCGGATCATCATCTCCTTGTGGAAGTTCTTGTCACGGTGGCCCATGCCGCCGACGTAGAGCGCCACGTGCGGTTTCATGCGCGCGAGCGCGCCGCGCACATCGTCGGTGATCGCGACCTCGGCGCGCGCCTGGATCTCGAAATCGCCGAAGCCCTTGCCCCTGCCCGCGCGGCGAAAGCCTTCCTCGAGCCAGGGCCGCAGCATCGGCATGAGCCGCGGAACGAAGCCGAGCGGCAGCCACCCATCGGCGATCTCCGCCGTCAGCTTCACGTTCGCCTCGGTGCCGGTGCCGAGCCAGATCGGCAGCCGAGGATTCATGTGCAGGATCGTCATGAGCGGCTTGCCGACGCCGAGCGCGCCAGGGCCCGTATAAGGAAGCGAGATCTCGCGCCCCGCGTGGGCCACGGGCTCCTTGCGCTCGAACACCTTGCGCATGATGGCGACGTAGTCGCGGATGCGCCAGTACGGCTTGCCCCACGGCTGGCCATACCAGCCTTCCACGATCTGCGGGCCGGAGACGCCGAGCCCGGCGATGACGCGGCCGCCCCCCGCGAGCGCGTCGACCGTGCCCGCCGCCATCGCGGCCGAGGCCGGCGGCCGCGCGGCCAGCTGCATGATGCCGGTGCCGAGGCGGATCCGTTTCGTCAAGGCCGCCAAGTAGGCGAGCGGCGTGATCGCATCCGAGCCGTACGCCTCGGCCGTCCACACCGAGTCGAACCCGAGGCGCTCCGCGAGCAGCACCTTGTCCACAGGCAGGCGCAGCTCGGCGCCCGAGTAACCGATGCTCAGACCGAGCTTCATGACGCGCTCCTCCTTGGATCGCCCCTCGATACACTGCGGCCCACTGCAGAGTCAAGGTCCAACAGCGCTACTCGCGCGTGATCTGCTCCACCCGGAGATCGAACCCGCTCGGGTGCAGCTTGAAGCCCTTTACGTCGCTTCGGGTGGCGATCACCTGCACCTCGTGGTCCACGAAGATCCACGGCGCGTCCTCGACGATCATGCGCTGGGCGCGCCGATACAGCTCCGCGCGCTTCGCGCGATCGCTCACCTGCCGCGCCTGCACAAGGAGCTGATCCACCTCGGGGTTGTCGTAGTTCGAGCGGTTCGGCAGCGGCGAGTTCTTCGAGTAGAAGAGCGGGTACATGGAGAGGTCCGGGTCCTCGGATTTCAAGAACCAGGACAGCGCGAACATCGCCGGTGCGTCAGAGCGCAGCTTGCCGAGATAGGAGCCCCACTCGAACGTCTTCATCGCGGCCTTGACGCCGACGGCGGCCAGGTTGGCCTGAATGACCGTCGACATCTCCACCGGCGCCTGCATCCCCGAGCCGGAGTCCGGCACCCAGAAGTCGATTTCGAAGCCACCGGGATAGCCCGCGTCGCCCAGCAGCCGTCGGGCCGCGGCTGCATCATAGGGATAGCGCCGCACGTTGGGCTCGAAGCCCCAGGTTCCCGGCAAGAGCGGCCCCACCGCCGGGATGCCCGTGCCCTTCAGGACGTCGCGGGCGATCGCCTCCTTGTTCACCGCGTGGTTGAGCGCCTGGCGCACGCGCTTGTCGGTGAACGGCTTCCGGTCGACGTTGAAGCCCACGTACCAGATGGTGAGTCCCGTCTTCTTGTAGACCCTGACGCTGCTGGTCCGCTCGAGGCGTTCCACGAAGTCGGGAGGAATCGGCAGGATCAGATCGACCCCGCCGGTGAGCAGCTCGGCGACGCGGGCATTGGCCTCGGGAATGGGCCGATAGACCAGGCGCTGGGGCTTGCCCTTGGCGCCCCAGTAGTCGTCGTGGCGCCGGAGCACGAGCCGGCTGCCCCGGTCCCATGACTCGAACCGATACCGCCCACTTCCCACGGGCTGGTGGTTGAAGTCGTCGGGCGCCTTGGCGAACGCGGTCGGGCTCACGATCGCACAATTCGGCAGCGCGAGCAGGGCCAGAAGCGATGCCGTCGGATACTTGAGGTTCAGCCGCACGGTGAGCGGATCCACGACGTCGACCGACTTCACGCTGGACAGATACCCCACGACGAACGACCACTTGCCGCTCTTGGCGTGCGGGTGGCCGGCGTCGATGACGCGGTCGAAGGTGAATTTGACGGCGTCGGCGTCGAGCGGCGTGCCGTCGTGGAACCGCACTCCGCGTCGAAGCTTGAAGGTCCACGCGAGCCCATCGGGCGACACCTGCCACGACTCGGCCAACCCGGGAATCACGTCGGTGCTGTCGTCGGGTGTCGTGACCAGCGTTTCGAAGATCTGGTAGGTCACCCGCAGCGTGTGCAGCCCGAGCGCCTGGCCCGGGTCGAGCCCGGGCGGCTCGGCCTCCATGCCGACCACCACCACGTCCCGCGCGGGCTGCGCTGCTCCGGGTACGGCAAACAGCAGTGTAAATCCCAGGAACAGGACGAGCCGCCGTTGCGTGCGCATGACGTGTCCTCCGTCGTCGGCCGTTCCGCTCGACGCTGTCATCTGTCCATCGACTATCTCTCGTCGCGCCTCGGCCGGCGGGGCCCCAGCCCCGCGACGGCCTGCGCGCACATCATAGCCGCTGGGCGACGAGTGCGCGCGGCCGACAGCCGGAGGGCCGCGGCGAGGGGCTCGGCGGGCGCGTTGCGTCGGACGCGTGCCCGCGCTATGGTCCGCGGAGCACCGCCAGACAGGAGGATGTCATGCGTCGTCGGTCGTCAGCCTCTGCCATCGTGAACAAGCGTGCGCCAGCGCCGCTCCCGGCAACCGGCAACGGGGCCGGCGATCCGGCGTGGGCGTGGGACGAGCAGCGCTGGCGTAGCGCCGTGAACAAGGTGCGAGCCGGCCGCTCGCTGAAGCCAGCCCGCTGGAAGGACGGCGCCCGGGTGTGCGTGGCCCTGTCCTTCGACTCCGATCACGAGACGAGCACGCTCCGCGAAGGCTCGACGTCTCCTGGCCGGCTGGCCCAGGGCGAGTACGGCGCCCGCGTCGGCGTGCCGCGAATTCTCGAGTTGCTACGCCGCCACGGGCTCCGCGCCTCGTTCTTCGTCCCCGGCGTGGTCGCCCAGCTCCATCCCGACGAGCAGCGCCGCGTGGTGGCCGAGGGCCACGAGGTGGCCATGCACGGCTGGATCCACGAGGGCACCAGCGAGCTGACAGAAGTGGTCGAGCGCGATCTCATGCGGCGGGCCTTCGATACGCTGGCGAAGATCGCCGGCCGGCCGCCGGTCGGCGTGCGGGTCCCGTCCTGGGACTTCAGCGCGACCACGCTGCCGCTCATCCGTGAGCTGGGCCTGCTCTACGACTCGTCGCTCATGGCCGACGACGAGCCCTACGAGCTGCTCGACGACGGTGTGCCCACCGGGATCGTCGAGCTGCCCGTCGAGTGGATCAAGGACGACGCGCCCTATCTCAACATGAACCGTGCCACCGCCATCCGGCCCTACACCGCGCCTTCTGCGGTGCTGGAGATCTTTCGCGCGGAGTTCGAGGGGGCGCTCGCCGAGGGTGGGTTGTTCGTGCTCACGATGCACCCGCACATCATCGGGCACCGTTCGCGGATCGCGATCCTCGAAGAGCTGATCCGGTACATGAAAGGTGTGCCCGGGGTCTGGTTCGCCACCCACGAGGAGGTCGCCCGCTACTGCAAGGCGACCTCCTCGACCGGGTAGCGCGCCTCAGGTGCCGCGCCCCCAGAGCGCACAATAGCGCCGCAGAACGAACGGCAGGTTCTGCTCGTAGCCGGGCCAGCTCTCGTACTTCGGGAGCTTCATCTCCTTCTCGACCGGATCCCAGCACTTGCCGGCTTGCGCCTCGGCCTTCACCGCGGCCGACGCGTCCTGCAGGAACGTGAGGATGTTCTGCGCGTCCTGCTTGGTGCCGAGTCGGCCGCCCGGGGCGCCGGGATGGCCGGGGATCAGCTTGTCCCAGTCCATCGCCAGCACCTTCTTCATCGAATCCTCCCACTGGATCGGGTAGGAGTCGATCATGGCGCGGCCCGGCACGGATCCCACCGGGATGAAGTCGACGGCGAACAGCACCTTTTCCTTCGGTAGCCGCATCACGATGGAGCTGTCGGAGTGGTTGAGACCGACGAACGTCAGCTCGAGCGTGGTGTCGCCGAGCTTGATCGTCCGCTTGTCGCCCATCGTCTCGTCGGCGAGCACCGTGTGCGGATCCTTGAGCGCGGCGAGGCGCTCCTGGGCTTTCTTGTGCGCGATGAAGGTCGCGCCGGCCTCCTTGAACGGCTTGCCGCCGGCGATATGGTCGAAGTGGTGGTGGCTGTAGATCACGTACTTGATCGGCTGGCTCGTGACCTTCTTGATCTCGTCGACGTAGGTGACCACCGCTTGCGGGCGCCCGTAGCCGATCGGGTCGGTCGCGATCACGCCGGCCGACGTGACCACGAACATCGATTGGTGGTTTCCATAGCGGAAAACGTAGACGTTGTCGGTGCCGTCGACCTTGGTGGTCGCGAAGGGTGGCTGCGACGCTTGCTGCGCGTAGGCCGCCGCGCCCAGGCACGCGGCAGCCAGAGCGGCGCCTGCGGTGGCATAGGACAACCGTGACATTGGTCGCTCCTTTCCAATGACGTCGTAGGTGGTCCCCAAGGTTCGCCTGCGAACGGGAGGATCGCGCGGACGAGGCGTCCGGGTCAAGACACTCGGCGACCACACGGCCGGCGGAACGGGATTGCTCATGATGGGCTCCTTCGTGTACTGGTGTACGGCATGGACTACAACGTCATCCTCGGGACGGCGGGCTGGGGCGTGTGGCATAGCCCGGACGCGGGCAAGTCGTGGGTTCGTCATCGCGCCCCGTTTCCGCTGAACAGCAGGGTCCAGGCGCTGGCGGTCCTCCCCGGCGAGCCTCGCGGCCTTTTAGCCGCCGGGGACACCGGCCTGTTCGCGAGCCACGACGGCGGCGCCTCCTGGGCGCGCGTTGGCGTCGCCGGCGACCTGCCGACGATCTGGTCGCTGGCCACCGATCCGGCCGATCCCCGCACGCTCTTCGCCGGGACGCGGCCGGCCGGCGTCTATCGCTCGCGTGACGGGGGCGCGCACTGGGAGCGGCTCGATCTCGCCGTCGCGACCGAATGCTCCATCGGCAAGCCGTTCGTGACCCGCGTGCTCGTCGACCCCGACGACCGACGTATCGTGTGGGCCGGCGTCGAGATCGACGGCGTCTTCCGCAGCCTCGACGGCGGCGACACCTGGGCGAAGGTGGTCCGCGGGCTCAGCGATCTCGACGTCCACGACATGGTCATCGCGCGAACCAGCCCCCAACGCGTGTTCGTGAGCACGAACGGCGAGATCTTCTGGAGCGCCGATCGCGGAGAGGCGTGGACACCGATCGGGGTGAAGACGAAGTGGCCCCTGCCCTACGCCCGCGGCATCGCCGTGAAGCCCGACGATCCCCGAGTCCTCTTCGCCGGCTGCGGCGAGACCACGACCGGTGAGACCGGCGGCGTGCTCCGCTCGAGCGATGGCGGGCAAACCTGGCGGAGCCTGCCCTTGCCCGTCCGGCCCAACGCGACGATGTGGGGCCTGGCCACGCATCCCGCCGACCCCGGGCGGATCGTGGCATGGAGTCTGTTCGGCGAGGTCTACGTCAGCGAGGATGCCGGCGAGTCCTGGCGCAAGATCGCCCGCGAGTTCGGCGAGATCCGCACCGCCGCCTGGTTGCCGGCGTGACGTTCAGGAGGAGAGCATGCGTGAAAGACGTCGTCTCGCGCTCGGAGCTCTGCTGGCCACGGTCGCCGCGGTCTCGGGGGCGCTGCTGATGGCCTCGCCGGCACGCGCCGCCACGTTCGTCTACGTCGGCAACGCCGAGAGCAACGAGATCTACGTCCTCCAGCTCGATCGGCAGAACGGCGACCTCACGGTCGTGGAAAAGATGCCGATTCCCGGCATCGAGAAGCCGGGCATCTCGACGCCGATCGCGGTCAGCCCCGATCGCCGCTTCCTCTACCTGGGGACGCGCGGCGAGCCGAAGGTCGCGGCCGGCTTCGCCATCGACCCGGCGAGCGGCAAGCTCAAGCACGTCGGCAGCGGTCCGCTCGCCGACAGCATGGCCTACATCGCCACCGACCGTACGGGCCGCTTTCTTCTCGGCGCGTCGTATCCGGGCCACAAGGTCACCGTGAACCCGATCGGGCCGCCCGGAACCGTCCAGCCGCCGCAACAGGTACTGCCGAACTATCCCAACGCGCACTCGATCCTCGCCGATGCGGCGAACCGCCACGTCCTGGTGCCCACGCTGGGGAACGATCGCGTCAATCAGTTCACATTCGACGCGGCGACCGGCAAGCTGGCGCCGACCACATCGCCGGCGGCCGAGGTGAAGGCGAAGGCCGGTCCGCGCCACTTCGTCTTTCATCCGGGCGGCAAGCTCGCCTACGTCGTCGGCGAGCTCGACGGCGCGGTCTACGTCTTCGACTACGACGCCGCCAAGGGAGATCTCACGCAGAAGCAGACCGTCAGCGCGCTGCCGCCCGACTTCCAGGGCAAGCCGTCGGCCGCCGACCTGCACATCACGCCCGACGGCAAGTTCCTCTACGCCTCGGAGCGCACGTCGAGCACGCTGGCCGGCTTCAGGGTCGATGGGGCGAAGGGCACGCTGACGTCGATCGGAAGTGTGCCGACCGAGAAGCAGCCGCGCGGTTTCAACATCGACTCGTCTGGCCGCTACCTGCTGGCGGTGGGCCAGCTCTCGCACGGCCTGTCGAGCTACGCGATCGACCCGGCCAGCGGCAAGCTCATCAAGCTGAAGGAATACCCGATGGGGAAGAACCCGAACTGGGTCGAGATCATCGATCTTCCGTAGACCGAGGGAGGCCACGATGGCGAGGATCGAGCCGCTGGGAATCCACGAGGTCGACGACGAGATCCGACACCTCTGCGAGGAGGCCGAGCGCCAGTCCGGGACCTCGGCGAGCACGCGCACGTACGCGAGAAACCCCGGCGTGGTGAAGGCGCTCGCCGCCTTCCGTGCCGCCCTCGCGCGCGAGGGTACCATCGACCCCGCGCTCCGCGAGCTGGTGCGGCTGAAGATCGCCGCCCTCAACGCCTGCCGCTACTGACTCACCGTACGCTATGCCGGGGCCCGGCATGCGGGGGCAACCGAAGCGAAGATCGCGGCGATCGACGACGAGAGCTCGGACCTCCTGAGCCCGCGTGAGCGGGCCGCGATCCGGTTCGCCGAGAAGCTCGCGGTCGACCATCGCAAGGTTCGACGACGCGCTCTGGTCGGAGGTGCGCCGCCACTTCTCGGAAGCCGAGATCGTCGAGCTGGTCGCGCACGCGACGCTCTACATCGGCTTCGGCCGGTTCAACGAGATCGTGGGGGTGGATCCAGAGTCGATGAAGCCCGTGGAGGTCCGATGATCTAACATGGTGGAGATGGCCCTGTTCGATACCGCGCGGCGCGCCGAGTGGGACACCTGGTACGTCGCCCACCAGCACAAGCTCCTCTCGATCCCGGGGTTCCAGGCAAGTCAGCGCTTCGAGGCGATCCATGCCGCGGACTCGCCGTTCGTGGCGCTCCACGAGGTCGATTCGCCGGACATCTTCACCGGGCCGAGCTATCGCGCCAGAGCGGGACCGAGCAACACGGGCGAGTGGCAGGCGAAGATGGCCAACTGGCATCGCAACGTGTTCCGCGGCGTGGACCACACGCCGGACGTGCCTGTGGACGCGCGGCTCCTGGTGGTGGAAGCCGACGGTGGCTCGGCGGTGCCCGACCGCGTGCCGGTGAAGTGGATGGAGGCCGTCGGCCTGGATCGCAGTGTGCAACGGCGTGGGATCGCGGTCGTGCCGCCGGCGATCGCGGACCGACTCGCCGGTGCGCCGAGCATCCGCGTGCTGAAACCGATCGGGCCTCGCCTGCGCGGACGCGGCTGAATATCGAGGGGCGCCCCGGCTTCGCTGGGGCGTCTCCGAGCGCTGGGGCCCATGTCGTGGGCCCCCACGCCCTCCCAGATGGGTCAGCGCTTCTCGGCCGGCGTAGCTGTCGCCGGCCCCATGCCCCACACCTGGATGATGGTCTCTTCGTCCTTGGCGCCGTCGTAGTGGACTTTGCCGGCGTAGTGGATGACGTAGCTCCCCGCGGGCGCCGGCACCGTGCTCTCCGGGTCGAATTTCTCGCCGGTTCCCATCCACCAGGTGCCGGACAGGACCACGAAGAAGCGGTCGTTCGGATGGAAGTGAGGTCGGCTCATGTTCCCGGGGAACCACTTGACGCGCATGACGTACGGGCCCGCCTTGCTCGGGTCTCCGAACAGCACGGCCGACTCGTTCGTGCCGGCCGCGTTCCTGACCCATTTGATCTCGGCTGGCGTCTTGAAGTCCACCGCGGTGCGATCGATATCGGCCCCGTAGCCGGAAGGCGCGACCAGCACGACCGCGAGAACGACGAGGCAGAGGATGCGGGTCCGTGTGCTCATACCGACTCCGGCGCCACCATTCGTCCGGTGCGCGCGGCTTCGTAGATCGCCAGCGGCACCTGGAGCATTCGCTTCGCTTCGTGGATGTCCTGGGCCGGCTGGCGTCCGGCGAGCAGGCCGTCGACGAAGTCCACGGCCGCCCCGTCGAAGCCGAAGCGCCAGTCGGTCGGCACCTGATAGCTGACGGTCTCCGTGCCCCGGATCACCATCACCGCCGGCAGGTCGAGCATCTCGCCACTGCATCGGGTGACCCAGATGATGCCGCGGCTGCCGTGGATCTCGAAGAACTCGTCGACCCGGTAGTAGCGGCCGCGGATGATCATCTCGGGGGCGTACGTGTAGTCGATGATGCCCAGGCAATCGCGCCCCTTGAAGCGCCACGTGGCCACTGCCGGCGTTTCCATCGTGAACTCCGCACCCCGGGTCACGATGGCCGAGACGTCGCCGATCTCGCCGATCCAGTAGGAGGCGGTGGCGTACTTGTGCACGCCGTCGTCGTAGAGCACGCCGCCCGGGTTCCGCCCGGGATCGCGGCGCCACACCATCGCGTCCGGATCGAGCTCCATCGCCTGCCCCGTGATGTGCTGGGTGCGCGTGGTGTGGATTCGCACCAGCGAGGGCTCGCCGATGGCGCCGGCGTCGAGCAGCTCTTTCGCCTTCACGATCGGCGGGTAGTAGAGGAAGTTCTCGGTGACGCGGAAGGTCGTCCGCGCGCGCGCCACGGTGTCGGCGATGCGGTCGGCTTCGGCGATGGAGATCGCCAGCGGCTTCTGACAGGAGACGTGCTTCCCCGCCTGGAGCGCCGCGACGATCTGGTCGGCATGCAGCCAGGTGGGCGTGAGCAGCTCCACGGCGTCGACCGCCCCGTCGTCCAGCACCTGGGTCAGGTCCGAGTACACGCGGGGCGAAATGCCCCATTCCCGCGCGCGCCGCTTCGCGCGCTCGGGCTCGGTGTCGCACAGCACCACCACGTCGCACCGTGGATGCTGCAGATACCCGGGCGCGTTGAGCTGGGAGATGTTGCCGCAGCCGACGATCGCCAGGCGCACGCGGTCCATGAGGCGGGGCCCTCTTACTTCGGCGGCGGAGCGGGGGTGGGCGGAGTCGGCACCACGATGCCCGGGGCCAGCGGAATCTCCTCCACCAGCGTCACTCGCGTGACGAAGTATCGCGTTTCGCCGAAGCAGCTCGTCGGCAGTCCCACCTTCTGCTCGTAGTGCAAGTTGACGCGCCGGCCCGTCACCTTGTTGATCTGCTCCGCCACGGCGTCGTTCCATACCGTGAAGAAGAACTTCTCGGTGGTCGAACCGGGCATCGACACCGTCGCCATCTCACCTTCCCAGGTCTTGCAGATCCAGCCCTTGCGGGAGAACTTCTGGACCCATCCGGCGCGCTCGCCGGTCGAGTAGCTCCAGGCCAGCGCGACCCAGAAGTAGCCGACCAGCAGCGCCGCGATCAGCAGCAATCCGATCAGCACGCGCAGCGCGCCGAGGCACCGTTGACCGCGCGCACCCATCTCGCGTTCCTCCTGCCGGACGAGCCGGGCGATGACTAGGTCGAGATGTCGGACCGAACAGCTAGTTGCGGAGCGCCTCCAGCGCGGCGAGGGTCTCCCGCGGGATGGTCCGGCGACCGGTATGCTGCGCTGGCCAGCGCGGGATTGTCAACGGGCGCCGGCCGACCATTGGAGAGCGCCGGTGAACCACGAGTAACGATTACCGAGTAACTTTGCCGAACCGCGTGGGCGCCTCGCGCCGCGACGACGCTTCCCTCGCCTGCTCGCGGTGTCGCCGACAGCCGTCAAACGCCGCTCGGCGCGCGGGCTGGACGCCCGATCGCGATGGCGCCGAGCTGGGTCGGGGCGCGCGAGCTCCGCGACGGCACGGCCCTTGCCTACGCCAGGCGATCGGGTCGGCAACCGCCGATCCGGGAGGAGCACGATGAGAAAAGAACAAATCGCCGAATTGCTGTACCAGGCGCTGGAGACGGAGAAGGGCGGCATCGAGGTTTATGAGACGGCGCTCAAGTGCGTAGCCAATGCCGACCTCAAGAGGGAATGGGAAGAGTACCTCGAGCAGACCCGTACCCATGAGCAGATCGTTCTCGAGACGATGGAGAAGCTCGGCCTCGATCCGGACATCGAGACGCCCGGTCGCCTGGTCGTGCGCCACATCGGAGAAGCGCTCGTCAAGGCCATGGAGATGGCCCTCGACGCCGACCAGCCGGGGGCCGCGCAGATCGTGGCGTGCGAATGCGTCGTTGAAGCCGAAACGAAAGATCATCTCAACTGGGAGTTGATCCATCAGGTCGCCGACAACGCCAAGGGGACGGAGCGCGAGGCGCTCAAAGCGGCGTATGAACAGGTGGAGGAGCAGGAGGACGAGCATCTCTACCACTCGACCGGCTGGTGCCGCGAGCTCTGGATCGGGTCGCTCGGCTTGCCCTCGGTGCTCCCGCCGCCCGAGGAAGAAAAGGAGGTGAAGACGGCGATCGGCGCCGCCCGGGCAAAAAAGGCGCGCAAGGCGATGCTCTGAGGCGACCGGCAAGGCCGGAGCCCGTCGGGATAGGAAGCTGAACGGCAGCGCCCCCGGATCACGCCGCGGGGGCGCTGCTCGCCATCGACGGTATCGGCCACTCACCATCGTCATAGGTGAAACGGCGGTGCCAGCGGCTAGCTTATGCGAGGCGGTCGAGGCGGAAGCGGCGCTGGCGGGCCAGAACGGGCGCGAAGAGATCGCCGAGCCGGGCCACGCGCGCCGGCACGTTGTCGATGCGAAAATCCTCGAGGCGCAGCCCGCGCTCGATCTCCGTCCACTCGACCGGTGTGGACACGGTGGCCGCCGGCTGCGGTCGCACCGAGTAGACCGACGCCAGCGTGCGGCCCCAAGCGTTCTGGTTGTAGTCCACAAGCACGCGCTCGGCGGGCCGTCGAGCCACGCGATACTCGGCCGTGAGCAGTCGTGGATGCGCTGCGGCCAGCGACACCGCGATCGCCTTTGCGACCGACCACACCTCTTTCTGAGTGGGCCCGCGCACGATGGGCACGTAGATGTGGATGCCCCGCGAGCCGGTGGTTTTCGGATAGCTCGGCATCTTCAGGGTGTCGAGGGTCTCCTTCAGCGCGAGAGCGGCCTCCCTCATCTGCGTGAATGTGGAGCCCTTCACCGGGTCGAGGTCGAAGTGCAGATAGTCGGGCCGGTCCGTGTCGTCGCAGCGCGCGTACCAGGGATTCAGATCGATGCAGCCGAGATTCACCAGCCAGAGCAACGCGGCTAGGTCCTGAACGATCGGGAAGTCGATCACGCTACCCGACCCGTGCTCGATGGAGCAGGTCTCGATCCAGTCGGGGCGGGGCGAGGGTGCTCGCTTCATGAAGAAGAAGGGGCCGGCGGCACCGTTGGGATAGCGCTTCATCACCATGGCGCGGTCGTGCAGGTGCGGCAGGAGCACGGGCGCCACCTCGACGTAGTATTGGAGGAGGTCGCCCTTCGTGATGGCGAGTTCCGGCCAGAACGGCTTTCTCAGGTTGGTCAGGTGGAAGGAGCGTTGCCCGTCGCGCATCTCGACGGTGTCCGCGTCCGTCGGGATCACGCGGCCCGTCGTCAGCGCCGCGCGGAGCCGCCTGGCGGCCGGGGTCATCCCTTTATAAGCTTCATAAGCTCGCCTCGGACGGCGCCGCCCCAGCCCCGCGACGGCCTGCGGCTCGCACGGCCTGGACCGGCGCCAGCCGGGGCGGGCGGGGCCCACGGCGTACCACGTCTCGGACGCCCACGTAGGTGAGCTCCGTGCCCGCCCGCACGCACCGGAGCAGCAGCCCTCCGCGGCTCATGTCACCGCGGCCGACGAAGTCCACGGGAAACCTCAGCCGCTCGCCGAGCGCCGCCAGCAGGGGGTCTACGTACTTGCCGGTGGCGATGCTGCCGAGCAAGATCACCTCGCCGTCCTCTCCGATTCGCCCGGCCAGGCGGCGCGCGTCGCGGTCGAGCGGCTTGCGGTAGCGCGGATCATCGCCTTCGATGTCGACGCTGGCGAATTGCCGGAGTCGCTCGAGATCGACCGGCTCGTCGGCGGGCCGCAGGCCTTCGGTCGGCGTGATGACATACACGCCCACGCGTCCGTCCGGTGGCCGCGCGAACGCGCGCGCGTACGACAGCTTGCCGCGAAAGTAGAGCCCGCTCAGGAACGAGAAGACCTCACCCAGTGGAGCGCCGGGACCGGCGCGAACCCGCCGGGCGATGTCGAACGCGGCCCCATCGTTGAGGACGAGTCGCGCACGCTCTCCGCCACAATGCGCCGGCGAGAGCAGGAAGATCCGACTCACGCTCTGACTGCCGGCGCCACCGCCCGGGCGAACGCCTCCGCGGGCAGCGTGTTGAGCACCTCGTCTCGCCGAACCCAGCCTCTTCGGGCCATGGCCACACCGTACCGGACATTGGCGATCTCGGCTACCGAGTGGGCGTCGGTCGATACGACGAAGCGAATGCCGCGCTCTCGAGCCGCCCGGAGCCACCGAGGCGGCAGGTCGAGCCGTCTCGGGTCGCCATTGATCTCCACGGCCGCGCGGCTGGACGCGATGGTGTCGAGGACTTCTTCGACGCGACACTCGATCGGTGGCCGCGAGAGGACGAGACGCCCGAGCGCGTGGCCCCAGATCTTGAAGCACGGAAGCGCCATGGCCCGGACGAGGCGCTGCGTCATCTGGTCCGCATCCATGCGATGGCGACGGTGGATGCTGGCGATGACCACGTCGAGCTGCTCGAGGATGTCGTCCGGATAGTCGAGGCCGCCGTCGGCCAGGATATCCGACTCCGTTCCTCGCAGGAGCCGTACGGTCACGCTCTCCTGGACCCGGGCGATCTCCTCCCACTGGGCCTTGAGGCGATCGACGGGGAGACCTCCCGCGTAGGCGGCCGACGGCGAGTGGTCGGTGATGGTCAAGTACTCCATTCCCAGCGCATCGGCGGCTCGCGCCATCTGCTCGACGGTGTGCCGGCCGTCGCTGTACACGGTGTGACAATGGACGAGGCCGCGGATGTCCGCTGCGGTCACGAGGTCGCGGGGTAGCGTCCCCGTCATCGCCGCCTCCAGCTCGCCCTCGTCGTCACGAAGCTCCGGCGGGATCAACGGCAGCCCCAGGTGATGGTAGATCTGCGCCTCATTCTCGGCGCTGAGGCGCAGGCCGCGTCCGCGAGCCATGCGTTCCAGATGTCGCACGTGCGCTGCAGAGCCCGTGGCCCGCAGCAGCGTGGCGGCGTAGGCATCGCGCGGGACAACGCTCACGCGTATCGGAAGGCCGGTCGCCAGGCGCCCATTGAACCCCGTGGTGTCGCGCGGCGTCACTTCGGCAAGCAGTGGCGCCCGGCGCGCCTCTCTCACCGTGTCCGACGGGCGATCCGAGGCGACCACCAGCGACAGCGCGTCGACGGATTCCATCCAGCGGCGGAGCTCTCCAGCGATCTCGACGGCCTGCACGCCGGCCGCCCCGCTCAGGTGCGCGCGCATGGCTTCGGCCGCGCTGAGCGCCTCCGGCAGGAGCACCCGACGGGCTTCGGGCTCGCGCAGCCGACGGATATCCTCGAGAATCCGGCGCTCGGTCTTCTCGCCGATACCCTTGACCGTGCGCACCCGGCCCGCTTCGCAGGCGGCCTCGAGGTCCTCGATCGTCTGGACGCCGAGCGCGTCGTGCAGCGCGGCGATCTTCGTGAGCCCGAGGCGAGGAATGCGCCGAAGCTCGAGCGCGACCGCCGGCGCGCGCTGGCGTTGCTCCTCGAGGGCTTGCGAGCGGCCGGTCCGGTGGAGCTCCGAGATCATCGCGGCCAGGCCCGGTCCGATTCCTGCCAGCTCGGTGAGTCGGCGTTCTTCAACCAGCCGACCCAGGTCGGCGTCGAGGCGCTCCAGAGCCTCGGCGCCCCGCGTATACGCGCGAGCCCGGAAGGGCTCTCGCCCGGTGACCTCGAGGAGCGTGGCCATCTCGCGCAGGGCCCGGGCGATCATCAAACGATCAGCCGGTGGGCTCGTGTCGCGCTTGCCGTTCATGTTCTCCGGACTCTCCGCTCCTCTGGAGTGTCCCATGGCGCGACGCATTGTGTCAGCGTAAGGACCGGCGCGGGGCGCGCCGCAGGCCGGCGCGGGGCTGGGCCCCGCCGGCCAGGGCGCGACTCTGCCGAGGAACCGGACCGAGCGCCCGCCTACGCCGCGTGCGGCCGGAAGCCTGCCACCCGCTCCATATCGAGTTTCGTGTCGAACAGCTCGGCCGCGCGAATGTATTCCCAGCCGTGGTCGGCTCAGCCCGGCCACGACCACGAGGTATGCGAGGGCCCACGCGCCCGGCCGACTACCGGTGGAAGTACGGGTCGAGCACCCTGACCTCCGTGATCCGGTCGACCGGCAGCTTGTTGCGCGTGGCCACGCGTCGGATCGCTTCGGGGTTGGGCGCGTCGTAGATGCAGAAGGTCTTCTTCTTGTCCGGGGTGACGTACGAATGCACCCACGTCACGTTGTCTTCGGCGTTGACGCCGATCACGGTGAGACAGGCCTGCGCACCTGTCTCGTTGGCGGGGAGGGCAAGACCATCGGGAAACGTGCGCTCGACCATGTAGCGTGGCATCGTGGGATCTCCTTTCGGCGGCGCGAGCATTCCGGCTCGGCTGCTCCGGTGATGCCGCCAGACTACACGCGAGGGCTCGGCGCCGCATCGCGAAACCCTCCCTATTGGGGGCGCGCCGCCTCCCCATCCTGGCGCGCCAGTCCGTGTCGGCTGGCCAGCCGGCGGGCCTCCTGACCAGGTCGAGCGTCGCCTCGTCGGCCCAGTGCGGGTCTTCGAGGACGACGAGGGACGGTGAGCGCTCGCGGAGATGTTGCAACGAGCAGCGACGTCTTGCCGATCCCCGCCTCGCCGTAGACCAGCGCGATGCGGCCGTCGCCGGTCGCCGCCTCGCGGAGCCCCATCGTCAGGGCCTCCAGGGGCGCCTCCCGCTCGAGCAGCGCCGGGGCCGCGGTGGTGGAGCTCAGCGTGAGCCTTCGCTTGACCTGATGAACACAGTCCTGCGATCTTATCTCAAGCATGGCCGATCGAAAGTACCGTCAGCAAGGCTATCGACCTCAGGACGCCGAGCCGCGTCGACGAGAGCCACCGGCCGCCGACGCTCCACGGACCGGCGCGATGCTCGCCAAACACACTGTCTCCCGTTGCGGGGCGTGCGGCGCCGTCCTGCCGATCGCGACGGCTTCGCTCGAGCAGTGCCCGAACTGCCGGGCCGCCATCCATGCCTGCCGGCAATGCACCCACTTCGACACGAGCCGGCGCTTCGAGTGCGCGCAGCCCATCGCGGAGCGCCTGGCCGACAAGAACGCGCGCAACGAGTGCCCCATGTTCTCGCTCCGAGTGACGGTCGAGCGGGACGCCTCGCCCGACTCGACGCGGCCCGGCGACATCCGCCGCGGCTTCGACAACCTCTTCAAGAGGTAGCCGGGCCAGCCTTCCGGGAGGACGCCTCCATGAGAACCATCGACATCCACGCGCATCTCGTGCCGCGATCCCTGTGGCAGGCCGCAGACGCCCACAGAGACTGGTACGGCTTCCGTCACGAAGTGGGCGACGGCGTCGGCTCCATGGTGGGCGGCGGCAAGCGCACGAGCTTCACCTCGCCCAAGGTGCGCTTCACGCCGGAAGAACGGCTCAAAGACATGGACGCGCAGGGCGTGGACGTGCAGGTGGTCTCCATCCACACACCGTTCTTCGGTTACCACCTCGACTCGGCGCAGGGGCGGGCGCTGGCGCGCGACGTCAACGACGAGATCGCCGCGATGGCGCGGCAGTGGCCTCGGCGGTTCGCGGGACTCGCCACCCTGCCCGTGCAGGACGTGAAGGCGGCGATCGACGAGCTCGAGCGCGCGGCGACCGTCCTCGGTCTGAAAGGCGCCGAGCTCGACACGGTGGTGAACGGCGAGAACTGGGACGAGCCGAAATTCCTGCCGCTGTTCAAGGCGGCCGAGGCGCTGGGGGCGGTGCTCTTCTTCCACCCGCAGCCGCAGCACAATTTCATGATGCAGCGCACGACCCGCTACGGGCTCTTCAACAGCCTCGGCGTCATCGTCGAGGACGCGATCGTGGTCGCGGTCCTGATCTTCGGCGGCGTCCTCGACGCCTGTCCCGATCTCAAGGTGTGCATCGCGCACGGCGGCGGCCCGGCCTGCTTCGCGATGGGGCGCCTGGACCGGGGCTGGCAGGGCACCCCCGTCGAGCGTCGCAGCATCCAGCAACCGCCGAGCGGTTACCAGCGACGCCTCTACTACGACACGGTGGTCGGCAGCGAGAAGGCGCTCCGCTTCCTGCTCGACGAAGTCGGCGTCGACCACGTGGTGCTCGGCAGCGACTGGCCCTTCGTGCCGTGGCATCCCTCGCCGGTCACCTGGGTGCAAGGGCTCACGACGCTCAGCCAGGACGAGAAGGAGAAGATCCTCTGGCGCAACCTCGAGTCCCTGCTGAGGCTGTCGTGACGCCCGAGCGCTTCGCCAAAGGGATGACCTTCGGCGACTACGTGAAGTTCACCGGCTCGCCCGAGAACCTCGGCCGCGAGGGGTTCGACGTCCGGCGGTTCAGCCTGGTCCGCCCGCGCGTCGACTGGAGCGGCTTCCTCCGCGAACGCCACGCGAAGGCGCAGCTCAGCGACGAGCAGACGGCGGCCATCCGGTGGCTGGCCGCGCAGCCGCGCGGGCCCGCGAAGGTGCTGGTGATCTCAGAGGACTGGTCGTCCGACTGTCGGCGCGACGTGCCGTACCTGGCGCGCCTGGCCGAGGCCGGGGGCCTCGAGCTACGAATCTTCACCCGCGACGCGGACGCGATGCTGCTCAAGGGGCTGCCCGATCCCGCGGCGGGCGGCAACACCGATCTCGTCCTGGAATACGCGAACGAGAAGAAGGGCCAGAAGTTCGCCACGATTCCCGTCGCCGTGTTCTTCACGAAGGACTTCGTCGAGCTGTACCGCTACGTCGAGTATCCCGCCGTCTACCACAAAGACCGCGTGATCGGTCACCTGCGCGCAGCGCGTGCCGGCGAGACGGAGGAGCAGGCGAAGGCGCGCGGCGGCCGCGACATCGCGACGCTGCTCGACTCCCCCTTCTTCGACGTGTGGGCGCGCGCCGGGATCGCCGAAATCCTGAGCGCGCTCCACGAGCGGCTGCTGACGTCGTGACACCGGTGGGCTTCAGCGCCGCCCTCGAACCGCGGGGTACGCCGCCGGACCGATGAGCTCGACCGGGCGCTACGGCGCCCGGTAGGTCAATCGCCAGACCTCGAGGCCGTACGGCCCTCGGCCCTGGTCGTCGCCGGGGCGAAGCAGCGCCACCATGCTCGCCGGAACCGCGATCGACATCGCCTTGTAGAACGGTCCGTCGCCCCGGAAGACCGGGTACGCCTTGCCGCTCGCCACGTGCAAGATGCGCAGGCCCCGGTCGTGCAGGTCGGGCGCGAAGAGCCAGGCGCCGTCCTGGGTGAACGCCAGCGACCGGCGCATCTCGGCGTGCATGCCGTGGCCGGGCGCCTCCGGCGTGTTGGCGAACGTCCGC
>Ga0066709_100000916_pt1 | contig 18009 bp, 13 predicted proteins | sample GraSoiAngelo_158_FD_79665 | JGI IMG/M metagenome (GOLD analysis project Ga0066709, IMG submission 79665) | Grasslands soil microbial communities from the Angelo Coastal Reserve, California, USA - 14_1009_16_30cm | ecosystem: Environmental > Terrestrial > Soil > Grasslands | place: USA...
GAGCTCCTCGGAGAGCTTCGGCCTGGTGGCGCTGGAGGCGATGAGCGCGGAGGTGCCGGTGGTCGCCTCGACCGCGGGTGGGCTCCCGGAGGTCATCGAGCACGGCGTCACGGGATTCCTGCATGATCCACAGCACGTCGCCGGATTCGTGTCGTCGGTCCTCAAGCTCCTGCAGAACGAGTCGCTGCGCCGCGCCATGGGACGCCGGGCGCGCCGCGTGGCGCGGGAGCGCTTCAGCGTGGACGAGATGGTGGGGCGCTACATCCGAGTCTACGACTCGCTCGGGTGACGTGATGCTCGGGCGCCCGCGCCGTGTGGCGCTTCTCGCCGAGCAGTGCTTCCATCCGCGCGACGCGAAGACGGCGGTCGGAATCCTGCGCTACCGCGCACCCGAGGTGGCGGCGGTGATCGACTCCACGCGCGCCGGGAGCACGGCGCAGCAGTGCGTCGGCTGCGGCGGGGCCGTTCCGGTGGTGGGAGATCTGGACGCCGCCGTGCGCGCGGGCGCCGATTCCCTGTTGCTCGGCATCGCGCCGCAGGGCGGGGGACTTCCCGAGCAGTGGCGCGACGTGGTGCGGCGGGCGCTCGAGCTCGGCCTGGACGTGATCTCGGGCCTGCACGTGTTTCTCGGCGACGATCCGGAGTTGGCGCGGGTCGCGGGCGCCCACGGGGCGCTACTGCTCGACGTGCGGCGCCCGCCGGCGGAGCGGCCGATCGCCGCGCGGCGCGCGGCGGCGCTCGAGGCGCTGGTGGTGCTCACCGTGGGCAGCGACTGCAACGTCGGCAAGATGACGGCGGCGCTCGAGCTCGAGCGCGAGCTCCGGGCCCGCGGCCGGCGCGTTGCGTTCGTGGCCACCGGCCAGACCGGAATCATGATCGCGGACCACGGTGTGGCGATCGACGCGGTGGCGGCCGATTTCGCCGCCGGCGTCATCGAGCGGTTGGTGCTGGAGGCGGCGCGCCGCGCCGACATCGTGCTAGTGGAAGGCCAGGGAGCGCTGCATCATCCCGGCTATTCGGGCGTCGCACTCTCGCTGCTGCACGGGGCGTGCCCGGCGGCGCTCGTGCTGTGCCACTGGGAGGGACGGACCGAGCTGCGCATGGCGGAGGGCGAGGTGTTCCCGATGCCGCCGCTGCGCGAGGTGCGCGCGGCGGCGGAGCAAGCGGCGGCGTGGGTGCGGCCGGCGGCGACCGTGGCCGCGGCGCTCAACACCGTCGATCTGGAGGAGCCCGCGGCGCGCGAGGCGTGCGCGCGGCGGGCCCGGGAGCTGGGTGTGCCGGCCGGCGACCCGGTGCGGTTCGGGGCGGGCCCGCTGGCCGACGCGCTGGTCGAAGCGCGGGAGCGGCTCCGCCCGGGCGGTTCCGGGCGCGGATCGCGGCCGCGCGGCCGGCGCCGCGGGTCAGCACCGGCCGCGAAGGAGTCGCCATGAAGCTCACGCACCAGCCGCTGCCCGTCGAAACGCAGTTCGAGTTCCGGATCGCGCTCGGGGCCAGGCAGCGCCACGCCAACACCCTGGTGCGGATCGAACATGACGGCCTCGTCGGGCTGGGGGAGGCGTCGCCGTCGCACTACTACGGGGAGAACGAGGCCGTGGTCCGGGCTGCGCTCGACACCTGGGCGCCGCACCTCGGCGACGATCCGTTCGCGCTCGAGTCGATCGAGCGCCGGCTGGACCTGGCGCTGATGGGGAACGACGCCGCGCGCGCCGCGATCGACATGGCGCTGCACGACTGGATCGGCAAGCGGCTGGGGCTCCCGGTGTGGAAGCTGCTCGGCGTCGATCCCGGGACCACGCCGCTGTCGTGCGTGACGCTGGGCATGGCCTCGACCGCCGAGATGGAGCGCAAGCTCGAGACCGTGCGGGACTTCCCGATGCTCAAGGTCAAGCTTGGCGGCCCCGGCGACGTCGACAACCTGCGCATGATCCGCGCCCGCTACCCGGGCAAGATCCGGGTCGACGCCAACACCGCGTGGACCGCGAGCGATGCGGTTCGGGTGCTGCGCGACATCGCGCCGCTCGAGATCGAGCTGGTGGAGCAGCCGCTGCCGCGTCACGACCTGGCCGGCCTCGAGTGGGTGCGCGCGCGCAGCCCGATCCCGGTGTTCGCCGACGAGAGCGTGCACCACCTGGGCGACCTGGCCAACCTCGCGGGCCGCGTCGACGGCGTGAACCTCAAGCTCATGAAGACCGGCGGCATCCGCGAGATGCTGCGCATGATCCACGCCGCGCGCGCGCTGGGCATGCAGGTCATGCTGGGCTCGATGGTGGAGTCGAGCCTGGCGCTTTCGGCGGCGGCGCAGCTCGCCCCGCTCGCGGACTACCTCGATCTCGACGGGCACTGGCTGCTGCGCGACGATCCGTTCGACGGGGCTCCGCGCGAGGCGGGCTTGATCGCGCTCAGCGAGCGGCCGGGGCTCGGCGTCCAGCCTGCCGGCCGGTTCGCGGAGTCGCTCGGGTGAGCGCAGGCCTCCGCAGCGCGCGCGCCGCGGCCGGCCGGCGCGCGGGCGTGCCGGCGCCGGGCGCGGGATCGCGGCCGCGGGGGAGAGGGACCGCGTGAGCCTGCGGCTCAAGCTCTACATCGGAGCGATCGCCGCCGCAGCGGCGCCGCTGCTCGTCGCGTTCGCGCCGCACGATCTCGCCGCGCGGTGGGGACATTACGCGGGGTGGGTCGCGATCTGCGTGCTGTCCGAGGCGCTGTCGGTGCCGACCTATTCCGGCACCGGCACGATCACCATGGCGTCCACGGCCGGGCTGGCGGCGACGATCCTGTGGGGACGCGGGGCCGCGCTGCTGATCGCCGCCGCGAGCACCGCAATCGCGGATGCGTTCGTGCTCAAGAAGCCCGCGATCCGGGTGTTCTTCAATAGCTGCCAGATCACGATCACCACCTGGACGGCGGCGACGGCGTTCGCGGTGCTGGGCGGCCCCGTGCAGGGGCTCGTCCATGCGTCGGGCATCGGGCTCGGCGACAAGTCCGCGATGCGGCTCGTGCTGCCGGTGCTGGGGCTCAGCGTCGGTTACCTGCTCGCGAACCGGGTGCTGGTGGCGGCCGCGGTGGCGTGGTCCACCGACCGGCCCTACCGGCGCGTGCTGCGCGAGGACTGGTTCTATTTCGAGCGGCTGCTTCAGGACCTGGCGGCGTTCCTGCTCAGCCCGCTCATGGTCGTGGCGTTCCTGGCCATCGGCTACCTGGGCGTGCTGCTGTTCTTCGCCCCGCTGTGGCTGCTCAACGAGTCGGCGCGGCGCTACCTCGAGCTGCAGCGGACGCACCAGCAGATCATCCGCAGCGAACGCATGGCGGCCAAAGGCGAGATGGCGGCCGAGGTCGGCCACGAGCTGCGCAATCAGCTCGCGGCGATCAGCGGCCGCGCCCAGATGCTGCTCAAGGACGCCGATCGCCAGACCTTCACGAACATCTCGCGCCACGCGCAGATCATCATGGACCAGGCCCAGCGCATGGAACGGCTGTCCAAAGGGCTCATGGACTTTTCCGGCACCGAGCCCAAGGTCGAGCGCGTCGATGTCAACAGCCTGGTGCAGCGCACGGTGGAGTTCGTGCGCAGCCAGAACCGCTTCGACGGCGTGCAGTGGGACGTCCGGCTGTGCGAGCCCGCGCCCGAGCTGCGCGCCGATCCCGGGCAGCTCCAGCAGGTGCTGCTCAACCTGTTCATGAACGCCGCCGATGCGATGAACGAGCAGGCCCGCGCCAGCGCCAACGGCAAGACCAAGTCGCTGTCCGTGACCACCGAGCGCGACGAGCGCACGCACTCGCTGCGGGTCGTGGTGCGCGACACCGGGCCCGGCATCCCCGCCTCGAATCTCAACCGCATCTTCGAGCCGCACTTCACCACGAAGCCCGACGGCCACGGCTTCGGGCTGTCGACGTCGTACCGCATCGTCGGCAATCACGGCGGGCGGATCGTGGCCGAAAGCCCGCCGGGCCAGGGCGCGACGTTCACGGTGACGCTGCCGCTCGGCGGCCTGAAGGCATGAATCGCACCGCCGACGTCGCGCGCGTGGACTTCGGCGGCTGCGTGCTGCTGTGCGACGACGGCCGCGTGCTCGACGCCAAGGTGCGCGGCAAGCTGATGGGCCCCAGGAAATCGCTGGGCAACGCCGTCGTCCCCGGCGATCGGGCGCGCTACGTGCTCGAGCACGGTCGCGCCCTCGTGGAGGAGGTGCTGCCGCGGAAGAACGTGTTCAGCCGCCGCGCGCCCGGGGCGCGTCCCGCCGAGCAGGTGGTCGCCGCCAATCTCGATCGCGTGGTGGTCGTGGCGTCGATCCTGCACCCCGAGTTCAAGGCCGGGCTCTGCGACCGGGTGCTGGCGCAGGCGCAGCACTGCGGCATCGAGTGCGCGCTCGTCGTCACCAAGACCGATCTCGCGCGACCCGCGGAGGTCCGGGTGCTGCTCGACGACTACCGGGCGGCCGGCTATGCGGCGCACGCGACGAGCACCGTGAGCGGGGCGGGAATCGAGCCGTTGCGCGAAGCCTGGCGCGGGCGGCGCAGCCTGCTCGTGGGGCACTCGGGCGTGGGGAAGAGCACGCTGCTCAACGCGCTCGTGCCCGGCCTCGAGCTCCTGGCCGGCCTGGTGAACGCGAAGACGCTCAAGGGACGCCACACCACGTCCGCCACCTGGCTCGTGCGCCCGCAGCCGGGCACCGACCTGATCGACACGCCCGGCGTGCGCGCGTTCGGGCTGTGGGGCATCGGCTGCCGGGACCTGGAGCGCGCGTATCCCGAGTTCCGGCGGTACCTCGGCAAGTGCCGGTTCACCAACTGCCGCCACGAAGGTGACGCGGGCTGCGCGCTCAGGGCGGCGCTCGACGGCGGCGCGATCGCCGCGCGGCGGTTCGAGTCGTTCCTTAAGCTCCGGGCCGAGCTCGAGCGCGAGGAGTCGGGGGAGCTGGAGCGCGTCCGCCCCACCACGCGCTTTCGAAGGTAGCGTCACGGCTGTGCCGGTGTCGCGCCGCGGCCCAAGCCCCGCTACACTCGCGCGGCGTGATCCCCACCGCGTTCAATCCCGATCTCGCTGGCTTCGACTGCCTGGCGTGCGGCACGCTGGTCCCGCCCGGCCCCGGCATGGCGCCGGTGTGCCCCCGGTGTGGCCGGCCGCTCGTCGCGCGCTACGACCTCGAGCGCGTGCGCGCGCGCTGGCGGCGCGATGACCTCGAGCGTTGGGGCCACGACCTGTGGCGCTGGTCGCCGGTGCTGCCGTTCTCGCCCGAGTTCCGGCCGGCGCGACTCGGCGAAGGCGGCACCCCGCTCCTGCCCTTGCCGCGGCTCGCGGCGCGCCTGGATCTGGGAGCGCTCTCGATCAAGGACGAGGCCGGGAACCCCACACAGTCGTTCAAGGCTCGCGGTCTCGCACTCGCGATCGCGGGCGCCGTCGCGCTGGGCAAGCGCGCGGTGGCGCTGCCCTCGGCCGGGAACGCGGGGAGCGCCGCCGCGGCGTACGCCGCGGCCGCCGGCCTCGAGTGCCGCATCACGATCCCCGCCGACACGCCGGAGCTGTTCGCACTCGAGCAGCGCGCGCTGGGCGCCGAAGTGAAGCTCGTTCCCGGTACGATCTCCGACGCCGGCCAGGCCCTGGCGGCGTGGGCTCCGGCTCCCGAGTGGTGGAACGTGGCGACGTTCCGGGAGCCGTTCCGGCTGGAAGGCAAGAAGACGCTCGGTTACGAGATCGCGGAGCAGTCCGGATGGAGCCCGCCCGACGTGATCCTGTATCCGACCGGGGGCGGCACCGGGCTCGTCGGCATGTGGCGTGCGTTCGTCGAGCTCGAGGCGCTGGGCTGGATCGCGGCGCCGATGCCGCGTTTGGTCGCGGTCCAGGTCGAGGGCTGCGCGCCGATCGTGCGCGCGGTCGAGTCCGGGGCGGAGCGCGCGCTGCCGTGGGAGAACGCGCACACCCTGGCGAGCGGGCTGCGCGTGCCGGCGCCGTTCGCCGACGACTTGATCCTGCGCGCGGTGCGCGAATCCCGCGGCGCCGCGATCGCGGTCAGCGAGGCCGCGATGCTGGACGGCATGAACGCGCTCGCCGACGCGGGCGTTTTCGCGTGCCCCGAAGGCGGCGCCACGCTGGCCGCGCTCGAGCGGCTGCGCGAGCGCGGCGCGATCGCACCCGGGGCGCGGGCCGTCATCTACAACACCGGCAGCGGGCTCAAGTATCCCGAAGCGTGGCGCGCCGCGCTTGCCCGCCGCCCCGCCTCGACCCGCGTGGCGTGAGGCCGCTCCGGACCAGGGCGGGAATCGGGCTTCGAGTACCGCGGCCGTCCGAGGAGAGCGGAGCTCGACTGGATTAGTGCGAGCGCAGCAGGATGCGGAGCGAGCATGCCGCGGAGCTCGAAGCCCGATTCCCGCCCTCGTGACGAGCCGCGGCGAGTGAGTGGCGTGAGGCGCCGTTCGCAGGTATCGTCCCCGGCGTGAACCCAAGGTCTCGAGCCTGGCCCGTGGTCCGGAGCGCCGGTCGCACCCTCACCCTGCTGGGCGTGGCCACGTGGCTCGTGCTCGGCGCGCCGCCGGCCTGGAGCGCGAAGCGGGCGGTGAAGCCTGCGGCGCGCGCCGCGGACAAGGGCAACTTCCGGCGCGCCGTCTACGGCAGCGACCGCGGCGAGAGCCGGGTGCTGGAAGTGAGGCTCGAGGGGCCGGTCTCGCCGGTGATGGCGGCCGCGCTGGATCGCGCGCTGTCCCGCGCCGAGCGCGAGCAGTACCGGGCACTGCTGATCGCGCTCGACACGCCGGGCGGCCTCGAGACCAGCATGCGCACCATGGTCAAGCGCCTGCTGTCGGCGAACGTGCCGGTGATCGTATGGGTCGGTCCCAGCGGCGCGCGCGCGGCCTCGGCGGGCGTGTTCGTCACGATGGCGGCCGACGTCGCCGCCATGGCGCGCGGCACCAACATCGGCGCCGCGACGCCGATCGGCATGCAGGGCGCGATGGACTCGACGCTGGCGCGCAAGGCCGCGAACGACGCCGCCGCATTCGCGCGCAGCGTCGCCGCCGAGCGCGGGCGCAGCGTGGAGTGGGCCGAGCAGGCGGTGCGCAACGCCGTGGCGGCGAGCGAGAAGGAAGCCGTCGACCTCGGCGTGGTGGACTTCATCGCCGACACCGAGGCCGAGGTGCTGGCCAAGGCCGACGGCATGGAATGGAAGCGCGGCGAGCTGGTCCGCACGGTGTCGACCACCGGGCTGCCGATCGACGTGATCGAGCCCGGCTTCCGGCTGCGGCTGCTCGGGGTGCTGGCGGACCCCAACGTCGCCTACATCCTGCTGATGCTCGGGTTCTACGGCCTCTTGTTCGAGCTCCAGAATCCGGGATCGGTGCTGCCCGGCATCGTGGGCGGCATCTGCATCATCCTCGCGTTCTTCGCGCTGTCGACCCTGCCGGTGAACTACGCCGGGATCGCGCTCATCGCGCTGGCCGTGGTGTTCTTCCTCGCGGAGGTCAAGGTGGCGAGCCACGGCCTGCTGGCGGCGGGCGGCGTGATCGCGATGCTGCTCGGCTCGCTGCTCCTGTTCGAGGGCGAGGGCGTGCGCGTGTCGTGGGGCGTGATCGGGGGCGCCACGCTCAGCAGTACGCTGTTCTTCCTGTTCGTGGTCGGCGCCGGCTTGCGCGCGCAGCGCCGCGCGGTGCGCGTCGGCACCCGCGCCATGCTCGGCGCCCGCGCGATCGTGATCCACCGCATCGCCCCCACCGGGCGGGTGCGCTTCGGCAACGAGACCTGGAATGCACGGAGCGCGCGCAACATCGAAGTCGGAGCCGAAGTGGAAATCACCGGCGTGGACCGTCTGACCCTCGACGTCCGCCCGATCGCCAAGGAGGCTTGACCGTGGGTGCCATCCTCGGATCGTTTGCGTTCTTCATCGTGCTGCTCGCGATCATCGTGATCGCGAACGCGATTCGCGTGGTGCGGGAATACGAGCGGCTGGTGGTGTTCCGCCTCGGCCGCTTGATCGGCGAGCGCGGGCCCGGTCTGGTGCTGCTGATCCCGATCGTCGACCGCGCGGTCCGCGTGGGCTTGCGCACGGTGACGATGGATGTTCCGCCGCAGGACATCATCACGCGTGACAACGTGTCGGTGAAGGTGAACGCGGTGATCTACTTCAAGGTGGTCGCGGCGCAGGAGGCGGTGGTGCAGGTGGAGAACTACCTGTTCGCCACGTCGCAGATCGCGCAGACCACACTGCGTTCGATCCTGGGCGAGCAGGAGCTCGACGAGCTGCTGGCCGAGCGCGAAAAGCTGAACCAGGCGCTGCAGCAGGTGATCGACCGCCAGACCGAGCCGTGGGGCGTCAAGGTGTCGAACGTCGAAGTCAAGAACGTCGACCTGCCCCAGGACATGCAGCGCGCGATCGCCCGCCAGGCGGAGGCCGAACGCGAGCGTCGGGCCAAGGTGATCAACGCCGAGGGCGAGTACCAGGCCGCGACGCGGCTCGCCGAGGCGGCGGCCGTCATCTCGCGCGAGCCCGCGGCGCTGCAGCTCCGGTATCTCCAGACGCTGGCGGAGATCGCGACCGAGAACAACTCGACCACGATCTTCCCGGTGCCGGTGGACTTCCTGAGGGCGTTCATGGATTCCGCCGGGAAGAAGGCCTAGCGTTCGAGCCGGACGGCGCCGGGCCGGGATTGCATCCCAGCGCCGGCCGCCGCGAGGGACCTCAAGGGGACCGGACCGCATGCGCATCCTGATCTCCGGCGCGAGCGGTTTCCTGGGCTCGGCGCTCGCGGCGCACCTGGAGGGCGCGGGGCACGAGGTCACGCGCCTGGTCCGGCGGCCGTCGGCCTCGGCCCACGAGATCGCGTGGGACCCGGCGCGGGGCGCCCTCGATGCGGCCGCCGTCGAAGGCTTCGACGGCGTCGTGAACCTCTCGGGCGAGCGGATCGCCGGCCGCTGGTCGAAGGCGCGCAAGCAGCGGCTGTGGAACAGCCGCGTCGAGAGCACCCGGCTCCTGTCCGAGACGCTGGCGCGACTGGAACGGCGCCCGAACGTGCTGGTCTCGATGTCGGCGACCGGCTTTTACGGGGACCGCGGCGACGAGGAGCTCACCGAATCCAGCCGCGAGGGCAAGGGATTTCTGTCGCGGCTCGCGCGCGCCTGGGAGCAGGCCGCGGACCCCGCGCGCCGGGCGGGGGTGCGCATCGTGCATCCGCGCGCCGGGATCGTGCTCGCCGCGCACGGGGGAGCGCTCGCCCGGCTGCTCCCGCCGTTCCGCCTCGGGGTCGGCGGCCCGATCGGTGCCGGGCGCGCGTGGTGGAGCTGGATCGCGCTCCCCGACGCGCTCGCGGCGTTCGAGTTCGCGCTGCGGCACGAGACGCTCTCGGGGCCGGTCAACTTCGTGGCACCGGGGCCGGTGCGGAACGCCGAGTTCGCGCGGGCCCTGGGGCGCGCGCTGAGTCGCCCCGCGCTGCTGCCGGTGCCGGCCGCGGCGCTGCGACTGGCGTTCGGCGAGCTGGCCGACGAGGCGCTGCTGTCGAGCGCGCGCGTCGTGCCCGCGAAGCTGCTCGCGGCGGGGCACGCGTTCCGGTTTCCGCGCCTCGACGAAGCGTTGCGCGACGCCCTGGGCCGCCCGGCGACCGCCGCCGCCGTATGACGGCCCGCGAGCCCGACCGGGCCGCGCTTGGCGCCGAGCCGCCGCCGGAAGTCGCGATCCGGCTCATCGACGTGGTCCGAGAGTTCGGCGCCGGGAACACCGCGGGCCCCGATCGCCCCCGCGTGCGTGCGCTCGACGGCATCAGCCTCGACATCCGGCGCGGCGAGCGGGTGGCGGTCGTCGGCCCCAGCGGCTCGGGGAAGAGCACGCTGCTGCATCTCATTGCCGGCATCGACGCGCCGTCGTCGGGCGCCGTGTGGGTGGCGGGCCGCTCGCTCGCGCGCCTCGATGACGACGCGCTCACCGTTCACCGGCGCGACCGGGTCGGGATCGTGTTCCAGGCGTTCCACCTGCTCCCGACGCTCAGCGCCCGCGAGAACGTGGCGCTGCCCGCGCTGCTCGCCGGCGCCGCCGAGGCCGCGACGCTGGCGCGGGCCGACGCGCTGCTGGAGGAGGTGGAGCTCTCGGCGCGGCGCCACGCGCCGCCGCACACGCTGTCGGGAGGCGAGATGCAGCGCGTGGCGCTGGCGCGCGCGCTGATCCGGGAGCCGCCGGTGCTGCTGGCCGACGAGCCCACCGGCAACCTCGACTCGCATGCCGCCGCGCGCGTCCTCGACATGCTCGTGGACTTGAGCCGGCGCCGCGGCGCGACCGTGGTGCTGGTGACGCACAGCCGGGAGGCCGCGGCCATTGCACAGCGCCGGGTCGAGATCCGCGACGGCCGGCTCGTGGGTGATCCGGGCGGGAGCGGTCCGGCCGCCCCGCCCGGGCCGCGGCCGTGATCCCTCCCGCGTTCCGGTGGATCATCGCGCGCCGGCTCGCGCGCGAGCGGCCCCGCACGCTGCTCACGCTGCTCGGGGTGGCGCTGGGCGTGGGCGTGTTCGTCGCCGTGCGACTGGCGAGCACCTCCGCGCTCGCCTCGTTCTCGGGGACGGTCGACGCGGTGGCGGGGAAGGCGAACCTCGAGCTCGCGAGCGGCACGGAGGGGTTCGACGAGCGCGCGTTCACGCTGGCGCGCTCGGTCGCCGGCGTGCGCGCCGCGGCACCCGTGGTTCAGGTCGACGCGCTGGCGCGGCCGGGCGCGCCGGCGCCGCCCGGTCGCGCGGGGCGGGCCGGGACGGCGACCTCCGGTGCCGGGGCAGCAGTGCCCGCGGGGGCGGGGCGCCGGCATGGGTCCGCGGCGAATGCGCCGGACGAGCCGCGCGCGCGCTCGCTCTACCCCGATCAGGTGCTGGTGATCGGAGTCGACTCGTTCTCGGAGGGACCGTTCCAGCGCTTCCTTGCTTGGGACGAGCCCGACTCCCTGCCTGCCGAGGGGTCGCGGGCGCTCGAGTTCCTGAGCGACCCGCGCGCGGCAGCCATCACGCGCACGCTCGCCGCCCGTCACGGGCTCGGGCTCGGCGATTCGCTCACCGTGCTGTCGTCGGGGCGGCCGCTCGTGCTGCACGTGCGCGCGATCCTGGAATCGCCGGCGCTGCAGCACGCTTACGGCGGCAACGTGGTGGTCGTCGACATCGCCACCGCGCAGGAGGGATTCAATCGCCTGGGGCGGCTCGATCGTGTGGATCTGATCGTCGAGCCCACGCGGCTCGATGCGGTGGCGCTCGAGCTCCGGCGGCGATTGCCGGCGGACATCCTGGTCGAGGCGCCCGCGGCCCGCAGCCGGCAGGTCGAGAACATGGTGCGGGCGTTCGAGCTCAACCTGACGGCGCTGTCGTTCATCGCGCTGTTCGTGGCGTCGTTCCTGGTCCTGAACGCGGTGTCGATGTCGGTCACGCGCCGGCGCGGCGAGATCGGAGTGCTGCGCGCGGTGGGCATGACGCGGCGCCAGGTCGCGGCGATGTTCGTCGGCGAGGGCGCGACGTTCGGGGTCGTGGGCGCCGGGCTCGGACTCGTGCTCGGGACGCTGCTCGCGCGCGCGGCGCTCGGCGCCGTGTCGAGCACCCTGAGCGACCTGTATCTCGTGTACCAGGCGCGCACGCTCCATCCGGACGCGTCGAGCTACGCGATCGCGGGCGGGCTGGGTGTGGCCGTGGCGGTGCTGGCGGCGCTCGTGCCCGCGCTGGAGGCGTCGCGCACCCGACCGTCGAGCGCCATGCGGGAGGGAGCGGACGTGGTCGTGCCGCGCGCGGCGCTCCGCGCGTGGACGCTCGCGGGTCTCGTGCTGCTCGGGAGCGCGGCGCTCATCGCGGCATGGACGGTGCGCGAGCGCCGCCCGTGGGGCGGATTCTTGAGCGCGTTCGTCACCGTGATCGCGGGCTCCGCGCTGGCGCCCGGCTTCACGCTGGCGCTCGAGACGCTGCTCGGGCGCCCGCTGCGGCGGCTGTTCGGCATCGAAGGTGCCCTCGCCACCGGGTTCCTGCGCGTCTCGGTGGCGCGCACCAGCGTCGTGGTGGCGGCGCTGATGGTGTCGGTCGGCATGTGGGTGGCGCTGAGCGTGATGGTGGGCAGCTTCCGCCGCACGGTGAGCACGTGGGTGAACCAGACGATCCGCGGTGATCTGTACGTCGAGCCGGTCGGCCACCGCCTCAACCTGTCGAGCACCGTGCTGCCCGACGCCCTCGTCGATTCGACGCGCGCGCTGCCCGACGTCGCCGCCATCGTCACGTATCGCGGGGCGCGCATCGTCTATGGCGGGCGCCCGGCGTTTCCGGCCCGCCGCGACTTCGACCTGCAGCGGCGTTTCGGGCGGCTCTCGTTCGCGCGTGGCTCGGGACCCGAGATCCTGCGCCGCGCGCTCCGGCGGAGCGAGGTGATCGTGAGCGAGAGCTTCGCGCGCCATCACCGGCTCGCCCCCGGCGACTCGATCACGCTCGGCGGTGGCGAAGGGCGGCCGCCCGCGGCTCGGGCGCCGCCCGCCCGTGCCGCGGCAATCACGGGCCAGGCGGCCGGCACGCGGCTGCGCGTGGCCGGGGTGTTCTATGACTACAGCACCGACGCCGGAGTGGTGATGATGGATCGGGGACTGTATTCCCGGCTGTGGGGCTCGCGCACCGAGAGCATGGCGGTCTACCTCCGTCCCGGCTCCGATCCGGATGCGGTGCGCGAGCGGATCATCGGGCTCGCGGGGCCGGAGCTCCTGCTCAGCGTCATGCCGAGTCGCGCGCTGCGGGCGCGGGCGCTCGAGGTGTTCGATCAGACGTTCCGCATCACCTACGCGCTCCAGGCGATCGCGATCCTGGTCGCGGTGCTGGGCGTGATCGGCACCCTCACGGCGCTCGTGCTGCAGCGGCGCCGCGAGATCGGCGTCCTGCGTGCCGCCGGCGCGCGGCGCGGCCAGGTGATCGAGATCGTGATGCTGGAGAGCGGGCTCCTGGGCCTGATCGGGGCGCTGCTGGGATGCCTGGCCGGCGTGGTACTGGCGCTGATCCTGGTCCACGTCATCAACACCCAGTACTTCGGCTGGACGATCCGCGTCCGGTTCGACCCCGGCGTGTTCGCGAGCGCCGTGCTGGTGATGACGGCCGCGGCCACGCTCGCGGGCGTGAGCCCGGCGCGCCTCGCGGCCGGCCGGCTCGCCGCCGAGGCGCTGAGGGAAGAATGAAGCTTCGAGGCGCGGCCGGCGCGCTCGCCGTCGCGGCGTGCGCGGGGGCCTTCGCGGCGGCATCTCGCGAGCATGCGAGCGGGCATGGAGGGTCCGAGGTGGCCGGGCCGTTCGCCATGCTCGCCGCCGCGCCCGGCGCGGCGCGCGCACGCATGGCCCCGGCGCCGCGCGCAGGGGTCATTCCGCGGAGACACGCAGCGCCCGCAAGCTCGGGGCCTGCGTTCGACGGCCGCGGCTACCGGCTCGCGCTCGCGCCGTACGCGTTTCGATTCCCGCGCGATCACGCCGCGCACCCCGACTACCGGACCGAATGGTGGTATTACACCGGGCACCTGGATGTGCCGGGGTCGCCCGCGGGACGCTCGCGCTACGGTTACGAGCTCACGTTCTTCCGGGTCGGGATCGACACCGCATGGCGCGCGAGCCGCTCGGCCTGGGCCCCGCGCGAGATCCTGTTCGCGCATTTGGCGCTCACCGATCTGCGCGCCGGGCGGTTCCGGTTCGACGAGCGCATCGCGCGCCCGGCCCTGGGAATGGCGGGGGCAGATGCGGCGCGCTATCACACCTGGGTCGACGACTGGAGCGCCCGGTTGCTGGACGACGGCCGCACCCACCGGTTGCGGGCGCGAATGTCGCCCGAGCCCGGTCGCGCGGGTTCGGACTCGATCGCGATCGCGCTCGACCTCGTCCCCGCGAAGCCCGCGGCGTGCCACGGGGCGCTCGGGGTGAGCCGGAAGTCCCTCGCGCGCGGCAACGCATCGCGCTACTACTCCCTCACGCGCCTGGCGGCGAACGGCAGTCTCTCGATTGGAGGCAGGTCGCTCGCCGTGACCGGCGACTCCTGGATGGACCACGAGTTCGGGAGCAGCGAGCTCGCTCCCGGCCAGGTGGGCTGGGACTGGTTCGGTCTCCAGCTCGACGATGGTCGCGACCTCATGCTCTACCGGATCCGGCTGCGCGATGGCGGGACCGAGCCCGCTTCGAGCGGAACGCTCGTCGAGCGCGACGGGCGTACGCGACGGCTGCCGCTCGCGGCATTCGCGATCGAGCGGCTCGCGACGTGGAAGAGCAACCGGACCGGCGGCGTGTACCCGGTGCAGTGGCGCGTGCGCGTGCCCGCCCAGGGGCTCGATCTCCGCGTGACGCCGGAGGTGGCGGACCAGGAGCTCGTCACGGCGTCCGCGGGCGGCATGGCGTATTGGGAAGGAGCGGTTGCGATCGAGGGCACGGCCGGCGGGCGGCGGGTTCTTGGCCGCGGCTATGTCGAGCTGACGGGATATGCCGGAGCGCCCTTGCGGTTCTGAGCCGGGCGTGAAGGAGCCCCGGGGTTCCGGCGGCGCCGGCTCCTTCGTGGCCGCGGGGCCATTGCGCCACGACTCGCTCGCCGCTCCTCGCCGGCGTGGGGCCGTCGCGGCAGGCCTCGCTCCCCGCTCCTTGCCGCGCTTCGAGGCCGTCGCGCCGCGCCTCGTTCGCTACGCTTGCGCGGGGGCGTTTCGGCACCCATAGAACCGGCGGGCGCCCCTCTCGAAGCGCCCGCCGTTCATCCCCCATCCTTGGGGTTCCAGCCCCAACCATTCCTGGTCGGAGGAAATCATGCTGTGGCCGTCGTGGACCGCGTGATGCGGCCGGTACACCCGACCGGCGCCGCCCGGGTGTACCGGGCGGGGCCGCTCAGTCCGCGTTGATGCTGGTGTTGCCCGGAACTGCCGGCCCGATCGCAGGCAATTTGCCGTCGGGCTGCACTTCGCCAATCGCCACGCGACTCTCGCTCTCGACCGCGCGGACGAACGGCCCCACGGCGAGCCCGAGTCCGCCCGCCACCATCGTCCACCCCATGCCGCCCTTGTGAAGCCCGAACACCTGCGCCGGGGTGATCGCGAAGCGCACGTTCGCGCGCAGCATGTGCGCGATCATCACGTCGCCCCACGAACCGGCCCACGCCTCGCGCTCGCTCGCGAGCGCGGCCGGCCGCATGCCGAACTCGTTCGCCAGCCGCTCGGCCACGCCGGCGGCGTTCGCGTCGCCTTCCAGGTCCACCTGCTCGGCGAGCGCCGCGACGCGAGGCTCGAACTTGAGCCGCACCGCCGCGCTCACTTCCTCGCCGCGCTTCTCGATGCGCTCGAGCTTGGCTCGCGAGGCCGCGCCGGCGTCGGCCGCCGCCCTTGCGGTCGCGACCGGCTTGGCGGCGCGCGGGTGCCGGGCGTGCGCCGCGGCGAAACCGGGCTGCGTCATGAACACGACGGTCAGCGTCGCGGTCATCCCGCGCGCCGTCCACTTCATCGACATGGGGCTTCCTCCTCGTTTCACCGGCTGGCGGAAAACCCGAGCGTGCGTGGCATTCGTCTGCCTCGCTCAAGCGATGGGAGCCTGCTCCCGACGTTGTCGGCGCATGGGAGCCGGCGCTTGAGCCCGAGTTGCGCGTGGGCTAGGCTGCGCGCGTGACTAGGTCAATGGCTCGCGCGGTCGTCGCCGCCTCGCTCGCGGTCGCGGTTGCCGGCTGTTCAGCGAACCCGGCGCCGAAGAGCGGTGCGGCGCCTCCGCAGGCGGCGCAGTCATCGGCGGCGAACTCTCCGCCCTCGTCGATTCCGGCACCCAATCCCGAGACCGGATTCACGCAGATCGTCATCGGATCGCAGGATTCGGTGGGAGCGATCCCCGGATCGGCCGGCGCGCGTTACGCCTATCGCTTCAGGCAGATCGATCCCGGCAGCGAGCGGTTCACGTACCAGGATCGCGACCTGTCGTTCTACTTCCGGCCCACGCCGACCGCACTGCACTTCCAGGTCGAGAACCGCCAGAACCGGCCGGTCTGGATCGACTGGGACCGCTCGACATGGTCCGGCTGGAACGGCGCCGACAAGGTCGCTCACGCCAGCACGCGCTGGGCGGATCGTTACGGCACGCAGCCTCCCACCCAGATCGTGGGGCTCCAGCGGTACAGCGATTACGTGTTCCCGATCAGCTCTCTCGTCGACCCGGGAGCCTCCGACCAGCAACTGCATCGCGTGCTGTTCCCCGAGGATCAGACGGCCGCGCAGTACACCGACCGCGTGTTCGGAGTCGATCTGACATTCCGCATCGAAGATCGCGTCGTGCCCTACTCGTTCCGCTTCAGGGTCGCGAGCGTCGTGCCGCGCTGATGTCGCACCCGGCGCCCGGCGCCGGCGCCTCCCACCGGGCGCCGGCCTGCTGCGCCTGGGCGCAGCCGCCCGTGCTTCGGCTCGTCCCGCTCGTGTTCGCCCTGGCGGCGCTCGGCCCACCGGCCGCAGGCGCGGATGCGCCGCTCAAGTTCCAGCGGCCCCGCTACACGCGTGACGACATGGAGGCGCTGGTCACGAGCGGGAGCGAGCGCTGGCTGTTCGTGTACGGCACAGTCGACCCGGACGCGGCCCCGGCGCTGCGCGAACGCGCGATGCTGGCGGCGCGCCGGCTGTCGGGCGGCGAGACCACTGCCGTCGTGGCCGACCGTGCAGCGAGCGCCGAGCTCGTGGCGAGCCGCTCCGTGATCCTGGTCGGCGGGCCCACGCAGAACGCGTGGACCGCGAAGCTCGCGGCGATGCTGCCGGTGCAATTCCTGAACGGCGGCTTCCGCTGGAAGGACCGCGACTACCTGCGGCCGGGCGATGCGATCCAGCTCGTCTACCCCAACCCGCTCGAGCCCCGGTATTTTGTGGTGCTGGCGGCCGCGAACTCGCCGCGCGCGGCCGGCCGGCATGCGGGTGGGGTGTTTCCGGGCGGAGACGACTGGCGCATCTACCGCGACGGCGAGCTTTCGCGGTCGGGATCCTTCGTGCAGGGCGCCGCGAGCCCCTGGCGCTACGACCCTGCCTTGGATCGGGATCGGGAGCGCGAGCGCGACCGGTTCGCTGCATCGCTGGTGCGCACCGCCGGGCGGGGCGTGATCCTGTCCGCTCCGCCCGGTGCCGCGGATCCGGCGCGCACGCTCGGGAAAGCGGAGCGGATCGTCCGAAAACTGGAATCCGTTGGATTCAAGAAGGGTGCGCCCCTTTCACTCGTCCTTTACGCGAACCTCGAGCAAAAGGCGGCCTTCACCCACAGCTCGCGTCCCGAGCACGTCGATGACGACGGCAAGGCTCACCTGGCGCTGCCGGCCGGTCACGAGCAGTTCGACCTGTGGTCGGTGGCTGCCGCCGGGCTCAAGCGAGGGGGTGCGTCGCTCGACTCGCGGTTCCTGGTACCGGCGGGCGTGTGGATCGCCGGCCGCTACGGCGGCGAGACGCTCGAGCGCGCGGTGTCCCGCATCTATTTCGGCCGCCTGTTGCCTTCGGCGACCGAGGCCGCCACCGTCGACTCGGCGTGGCGTTCCCCGCTGATCTGGGTGCCGGCTCGCGCGCTCCTCGCGCGCAGCGTGTACGAGTGCGGGGGCCTGGACGGGCGGCTCGCGCTCGCGCGCATCCTGGCTCGCGATCCGCCCGCCGATCTCGCGGCGCTGTGCCGGACCGCCGGGGTGAGCGCGGCGCGCGTGGAGCGGCGTTACCTGGATCTCGCGGATTCGCTCGGCCGCGAGGGGTCGCGGGAGCCCGCCGCGCACCCGCCACGCGCGTGGCAGCCGGGCGATGGTTTTCAGCGCGGCGTGTGCTTCGCGCACGCCGTGAGCCTCGAGAAGGGCTATCTGTCCTCGAGCGCCGCTCGCGAGCTCGCCGCGCTCGAGAAGCTGGGCGCGAACTGGATCTCGATCACCCCGTTCGGTTACCTGCCGGGCCCCGACGTGCCGGTGATCTACCCCAGCGCGCAGGGCGGCCCCGAGGAGGAGAACGACGAGTCGGTGTGCGAAGCGGCGGCGATGGCTCGCGCGCACGGCATGCGCGTGTGGCTGAAGCCTCACCTGTGGACGCGCGGCTGGGTGGGCGA
>Ga0066709_100000917_pt1 | contig 18007 bp, 12 predicted proteins | sample GraSoiAngelo_158_FD_79665 | JGI IMG/M metagenome (GOLD analysis project Ga0066709, IMG submission 79665) | Grasslands soil microbial communities from the Angelo Coastal Reserve, California, USA - 14_1009_16_30cm | ecosystem: Environmental > Terrestrial > Soil > Grasslands | place: USA...
ACCCAGGGCACGGCCATCGCGGTGACGCTCTTCTACGGCGGCTGGCTCACCGGCCGCGGCGTCGTGACCGTCGGTACCCTCGCCGCGTTCGTCCTGTACCTCCAAAACCTGTTCGAGCCCATGCAGCAGATGAGCCAGCTCTTCAACACCCTGCAGGCCGCGGGCGCGGCGCTCCACAAGCTCTACGGGCTCTTGGACGAAGACGTCGGGATCGACGAGCGATCGGGCGCGGTCGATCTTCCGCCCATCGGGTCGCTCTCCGTCGATCAGGTGTCGTTCCGCTACGACGACGGTGCCCTTGTGCTGGAGGGCGCGTCGCTGCTGGTCGAGCCGGGACAGCGGCTCGCACTGGTCGGGCCCACCGGGGCGGGCAAGTCCACCCTGGCCAAGTTGATGGTGCGCTTCTACGATCCGGCCTCCGGTTCGGTGCGCTACGGCGGCGTCGACCTGCGGGACGCCACGCTCGCCTCGCTGCGCCGGCGCATCGTGGTCGTGGCCCAAGAGGGCTTCCTGTTCGGCGGCACCATCCGCGACAACCTGTTGATCGCACAACCGGGAGCAACCGACGCCGAGCTCTGGGCCGCGATCGAGGCGCTCGATCTCGTGCCACGTTTCGCCGGCTTCGCGGAGGGGCTCGGCACCGAGGTGCGCGAGCGGGGCGCCAACCTCTCGGGCGGCGAGCGTCAGCTGATCTCGCTCGTGCGCGCCGCGCTCGCCGATCCCGCGGTCGTGGTGCTCGACGAGGCGACCTCCAGCCTCGACCCGGGCACCGAGCGGCTGATCGAGCTCGCGCTCGAACGGCTCATGGAGGGCCGCACCGTGGTCGTGATCGCCCATCGCCTCTCGACCGCGGCGCGCGCGGACATCGTCGCGGTCGTCGAGAGCGGGCACGTGGTGGAGGTGGGCAGCCACCGCGAGCTCATCGGCCGCGACGGTCCCTACGCCGGGCTCTACGCGTCGTGGTCGGGCCGGCGCTGACCTCTACTCGGGTGAGGCCGGCTACTCGCCGCCTTCGTACTTGAACGACAGCTTCACCTTGGCGCGGTAGGCCCGCACCTGGCCGCCCTCGATCTGGAGGTCGAGCTCGGAGACCTCGGCGATCCGCAGCTCACGGAGGGACTGCGACGCGAGGGCGACGGCAGCGGCGGCCGCCTTCTCCCACGACTCGGTGCTGGTGCCAACGAGCTCGATGATCTTGTAGACGCTCTCGGCCATGGGGTGGCTCCCTTCCGCTGACGGTCCCGGCGACCGACGCCGCCAGTCTTCTACAGCTGCGCCGGCGCGTCGTCGGTATCGAAGGTGGCCGACGATGGCGTCGACGATCACGCGTTGCCTCGACGGAGCTCTCACGCGAACGCGCCGTTGTCGATGCCGGCCCGACCAACTACGATTCGACGAACATACGTTTGCACCCACGACGCCCTACACAACGGAGGTTCCGATGGCAAAGGTGAAGCCGATCCCCGACGGTTATCCGCGGGTCATCCCCTACCTGCACATCAACGGCGCCGCCGACGCGATCGAGTTCTACGGCGAGGTCTTCGAGGCCAAGGAGCGGATGCGCATGGCCGGGCCCGACGGCAAGGTCGGCCATGCCGAGCTGGAGCTCGGCGACTCGGTGATCATGCTGTCCGACGAGTTCCCGGAGATGGGCGCGTCGAGCCCGAAGACCGTCGGCGGCACGCCCGTGACGGTGATGGTCTACGTCGACGACGTCGACACCGTCTTCGATCGCGCGGTCAAGGCCGGCGCCACGTCGCTTCGCCCGGTCGAGGACAAGTTCTACGGCGACCGCGGGGGCGAGTTCGAGGACCGCTGGGGGCACCGGTGGAGCATCGCCACCCACATCGAGGACGTGCCACCCGACGAGATGGCCAGGCGCGTCGCCGCGCTGGAGGGCTGACGGCCCGTCCGTCCGCGCCACACTCACTGATGTAGACGGCTTCCGGTCGACGTTCGAGCTCATATCCGACGAGACGTGGAGGGCCGTTGAACGCGCGCTACGGATGGATACTCGTGATTGCCGTGGTCGTCGGATGGGACGTCGTTGCCGTGCTCACCGACGGGCAGAGCCTCACCAGTGCCTTCCGGCACTTCGCACACGCGCACCCCGCGCTGCGCTGGCTGCTGATGTCGGTGGCGCTCTTCCTGGTCGTGCACCTGTTCGAGCCCGTGTCGTGGCAGCGCTATGACCCCGTCGACCGGCTCTACCTACGGTTGTACAAGCTCCAGCACCCCGCGTCCCGATCCAGGGTCGACGACTCGGTGACGATGCGGGAACCCGGCCGGAGCCACGACGACTGACGCTCGGGCCGTCACTGCCACAGCGCCGCCAGCTCGCCGGCCACGGGGTCGTCCTCCACGACGGCCTCGCCGACGCTCGTGGCGTCGAAGGTGGCGACCGCCGGCGCCAGGAAGCGACTCGGCTGGCCGTAGCTGTGGGCGTCGTCGAGCGGGTTGCGCCGGAAGTAGTAACGGAGCGGGTACGACACCACGAGCGTGTCGCGCGCTCGGGTCAGGGCCACGTAGAACAGCCGGCGCTCCTCCTCGACCTCCTCGGCCGAGCCGATGGCCATGTCGGAGGGGATATTGCCGTCGGACGCGTGGATGACGTGGACCACCTGCCACTCGCCACCCTTGGCCGAGTGGATGGTGGAGAGGACGAGGTAGTCGTCGTCGAGGTGGGCCGGGCCGGCCATGTCGCCGGTGCTCGACGGCGGGTCGAGGGTGAGCTCGGCCAGGAAGCGGCTGCGGCTGCGGTAGTCGGTGGCCAGCGAGCGCAGGTGCTCGAGGTCGGCGAGCCGCACCGACGCCGTGCTCGGGTACCGGCGGGCGAAGAGCGGCGCGCACGCGCCGGCCAGTCGCTCGATCTGGATGGCGGGCGCCAGGTCGCCCGACGCGCACTCGCCCAGCGCGTCGCGCAGGCCCTCGAGCCCGGCGGCCGCGGCGGCTGGGAACCGGGGATGGTCGTCGGCGAGGAGCCGGGCGAGCGCCGTCCCCCCGGCCACGCCGAGCTCGTCGATCAGCCGGCGGGTGCCGGCCGGGCCGACGCCGTCGAGGAGGCCGAGCACTCGGTGCCAGGCCAGCTCGTCGCGCGGGTTCTCGAGGATGCGGAGGATGCACAGCAGGTCTTTGACGTGCGCGCTCTCGAGGAACTTCAGACCGCCGTACTTGACGAAGGGGATGTTGCGCCGGGCCAGCTCGAGCTCGAGCCCGTCGCTGTGGTGACCGGTGCGGAACAACACCGCCTGCTCGTGCAACGCGACGCCGCGTTCGCGGTGCTCGAGCACGCTCTCGCACACGAACGCGGACTGGGCCAGCTCGTCGACACACGTGGCGAGCGCCGGGCGACTCCCCGGCGGCCTCGTCGACCGGAGCTGCTTGCTGTAGCCCCCGTGCGCGTCCTTCATGACGGCGTTGGCGCTGGCCAGGATCGCCGGCGTCGAGCGGTAGTTGCGGTCGAGGGTGACGATGGTGGCCCCCGCGAAGCGCTCGGGGAACTCGATCATGTGACGGGCCGACCCCGACCGGAACCCGTAGATCGCCTGCGCGTCGTCGCCCACGGCCGCCACGCACACACCCGGTCCGGCCATGGCGGCGACGATGTCGGCCTGCACGACGTTGGTGTCCTGGAACTCGTCGACGAGGATGTGGTCGAAGCCCGTTCGCAACAACGGACCGACGTTGGGCGATGTCGCCAACGCCCGCCAGTAGAGGAGCAGGTCGTCGTAGTCGACCACGTTGCGGGCCCGCTTGCGCTCGACGTAGCCGGCGAAGACGGCCTTGATCCCGTCGATGTCGTCGCGACACCACGGGTATGCGCGGTCGACGACGTCGGCCAATTTCTCCTGGGCGTTGACGACCCTGGAGTAGACGGCCGCCAGTGTGTCCTTCTTCGGAAAGCGCCGGCCCCGCTCGCCCAGCCCGAGCTCGTGGCGCACGAGGCCGAGCAGGTCGGCATTGTCGCCCTGGTCGAGCACGGTGAAGCCGGAGCGGAGGCCGACTGCCGCGCCGTGCCGGCGCAACAGCCGGTTGGCGACCGAGTGGAACGTGCCACCCCAGACCCGGCGGGCACCTTCCGCCTCGGCGAGCTGGGCCGCTCGCGTGAGCATGTCGCGCGCCGCTCGCCGCGAGAAGGTCAGCAGCAGGATCCGCTCGGGGCGGGCGCCGCCGGCCAGGAGGCGCGCGACCCGGCAGGCCAGCGTCCGCGTCTTGCCGCTGCCGGCTCCCGCAACGATCAGCAGGTGGCCGTCGTCGTGGAGCACCGCCCGGCGCTGCTCGGGGTTCAAGTCGTCGAGCCAGCCAAACACCTGTTCGATGATAGTGCCCTCGACACGTCGTCGGCGTGGACCGCTCGGTCCCGCCGAGGGGTCAGGCCCAGCCGAGCTCGTCGAGCCGCTCGTCCGAGATGCCGAAGTGGTGGGCGACCTCGTGGATCACCGTCGTCTGCACGAGGTCGACCAGCTCGGCCTCGTCGGCGGCTCGCTCGCTGATCGGGCCCTGGAAGATCGTGATGCGGTCGGGCATGGCGCCGCTGTAGGACAACGGCGAGCGATTCGTGAGCGCGACGCCCTCGTAGAGCCCCAGGAGGGTCCCGCGCCTGCCCCCGAGCTGCTCCGACGTCGGCCATTGCTCGACGATGACCGCCACGTTCTCCATCACCGCGGCGAGCTCGGCCGGGAGCCGGTCGAGTGCCTCGGCGACCAGCTGCTCGAACGCATCAGGGCTCACACGCACGCCGCGATTGTCCCGTGCAACCCCGTTCTTGTCGTACTGAACCGCCGCGACGGCGGTTACGTGCGCCAAGAAGCGGCGCTTCGTCCCAGCGGTCAGCGGATCCAGGCCCCGGGCTCGGAGGTGCGGTAGCCGAGCGCGCGGTAGGTGGCGTCGACGATCGGCTGACCCCGGTCGTTCAGCAGCGTGCCGAGCCCGTGCTTGTTCATCGCGTAACCGAACGACAGGCGACAGGCGGGGTCGGCGAAGCCGATCGATCCCCCCATGCCCGGGTGACCGAAGGCCTCTTCACCGAGCGTGCAGACGCCGTTGGGGCCGAGCTCGCCGACCGTCTTGAAGAAGCCGAGGGTGAACCGCGACGGCGCGAGCATCACCGCGTCGACGCCGGCCGAGCTGACCGCAGCCATGCGCGCGATCGTCTCCGGACGCACGAGCGGAGCGCCGCCGTTCGCCAAAGGCCGGTACATCCCCGCCAGGCCGCGTGCGTTGGTGACACCACCGGCCGCTCCGAGCTCGGCCGCGCGCACCGCGCGGCTGTTCGGGTCGGCCATGAGCCCGCCGTTGTTCAACAGCACCAGTCCGGGCACCGACTGCGGAGCCAACAGGGCGGCCTCGAAGAACGGGGGCAACGGCTGGTCCGCCGCAGGGATGGCAGCGATGGCCGAGGCCACGCGCGGCTCGTGCGCCTCGGGCAGGCCGATCCAGAAGTCGAGGCCGAGGGGGCGGGCCACGTGCTCGGCGAAGAACTGCCCGAGCGACTGCCCAGAGACCCGGCGCACGACCTCGCCGACCAACCACCCGAAGGTGAGGGCGTGGTAGCCGTGGCGGGTGCCCGGTTCCCAGAACGGCTCCTCGGCCGCCAGCGTCTCGACCATCAGGTCCCAGTCGGCGAAAGCTCCGTTGGGCAGGAACTCCCGCACGGCCGGGAGGCCGACCTGGTGGTTGAGGAGCATCCGCACGGGGACGTCGGCCTTTCCGTTCTTAGCGAACTCGGGCCAGTAGCGCGCCACGGGGGCCTCGAGGTCGAGCTCTCCCCTGTCGGCGAGGAGGTGGGCACACAGCGAGGTAGCCCCCTTGGTGCACGACCACACCACAGACACGGTGTCGGCGTCCCACGGTCGACCGGTGGCGACGTCGGCCGTGCCGCCCCAGAGGTCGACGACGACCTCGCCGTCGACGGTCACGCACAGGCTGCCACCGACCTCGCCCCGCTCGGCGAAGTTGCGCTCGAACTCCTCGCCGACCTGGGCGAAGCGGCTCTCGCACGAACCCTGGACCGCCACCGCCACCTCCGTTCCGCTCCGGCTCTCGGCCGTCCCCCTGGACGCCCGCATTGATCGAACCACCGGGCGGTGAGCCGGTCCAGTAGGGAGTTCCTCGACCGCTACCGTGGCCGGGCGATGCCAGGCGCGCTGTCGCCGGCGCGGGGGTGGTTGCCGACGGCGGTGGTGTCGTCTTCCGCGCCGCGCGCGTCGCCGGCCGTCATCTCCGCCAGCACGGCTGCCGCGTCCTCGAGGCTCGCCCTGATCGCATCGAGATTGAGCGAGCGTTCGTCGTTCTGCATCTCGACGCTGCTGCCCATGGTCGCTCCCTTCGCGAGTGCCATGGACACCAGTCTTGCGTCCGTCACGCGGCTGAACGCGGATGATCGGCTCGCACTCACGCGCGCACGCGATCCGCGACCTCGCTCTCCGCGCGAGCCAGCATGCTGGGATCGACCGGCCGACCACGAGGGTCACGCACCGCGGTTCCGTGACACGGCGTGTGCGGAAGGTTCAGCGTGTGCTCAGGCGCGACACCCCACAATGCCCCTTGAGGGGAGAGCGTGAAGGCGCGAGACGGGACAACGCACCGAAATCGGGTGCGGCCCGACATCTCGTGCACCTCGCGCCCGGGACCATCTGTCATTCGGTTGACGCGTTTTCACCCACGTGGCCTCGGCACGACACACACAGGTCGCAGGGCGCTGAGGTGTGCGCGGGAGGGGTAGAGAGCGCGGCCCTCGGAGGAGAGGAAAGGCATTGGCCCTCACGGAGTACGAGGAACGGGTGATCGCGGAGCTCGAAGCGCAGCTCCGACCCGATGACGCAGCCGCGGATGACTCAGTGTGGTTCGCGCACTTCGATGCGTCCGGTTCCCGGTTGCCGCGCCGAAGCCGCGGACGGCTCGCGCTGCTCGTTGCATGCTTCCTCGGAGGGATCGCGCTCCTGGTGGCGGTACGTCACGCCTGGTTCGCGGTTGAGATGTCGAACGTGTCCGGCCTTTCGACCGCATCGATCACGAGCGCGCTCGGCGTCGTCGGATGCGCGACCGCGCTTGCGTCAGCGCTGATGCTCTGGCAGCTGGTTCGCGTTCCTCACCACCCGCGGTAGACGCGCGTCGATCTCCTCGGTCACGATGCCGGGAGGACACGCTCCTGCTTGCGACTCCCCCGCTTGCCGAATCGCAGGTAGAGCGAGGGGACGATGAACAGGTTGAGCAACGTCGTCGTCAACAGCCCGCCCAGGATGACGACGGCCATCGGGTGCTCGATCTCGTTCCCGGGGATCGTGCCGACGACCGCCAGCGGCACCAGGGCTAGTCCGGTGGCCAACGCGGTCATCAGGATCGGTGAGAGCCGCTCCCGTGCCCCGCGCAGGACGAGCTCAGGACCGAACGTCTCGCCTTCGTGCTCCTCGAGATGTTGATAGTGGTTGATCAACATGATCTTGTTGCGCGCCGCGATGCCGAAGATCGTGAAGAAGCCGACGAGCGAGCCGAGCGAGAGGATGGCGTGGCTGAAGAAGTACGCCGCCAGCACGCCGCCCACCAGCGCGGACGGCAGGGTGAGGAAGCCGAGAGCCGCCAGGCGGAAGCTCCGGAACGACACGAGCAGGAGGAGGAAGACTCCGATGAGGGCGGCGATGCTGAAGCCGACCAAGCGGCTCTGCGTGGCCTGTCGCTCCTTGAACTCTCCCAGAAACTCCGCGTGGTACTGGAGTGGGAAGTCGACCTTCTTGACCGCGCTCTCGATGTCGCGGGCGACGGAGCCCAGGTCACGTCCCTCCACGTCCGCGCCGATGTCGATGCTCCTGGAAGCCGACTCTCGATGGATGACGTTCGGCGTCGGCTTGATGGCCACATCGGCCACCTCGTCGAGACGCACGTGACCGCCGCCCGGCGTGTCGATCGGGAGCGCCCGGATGTCGGTGAGGCTGTTGCGCGTCGCAGGCGTGGACCAGACCTGGACGTCGTAGGCCTTGCCGTCCCTGAACAGGTCGCCCACCTCTTCGCCCGAAACCATCGTGGCCGCCGCCCGGCGCACGTCGCCGGGCTTGATCCCGTAGCGTTGGGCGGTTTGGAGGTTCACCTCGACCTCGATCTGCGGCACATCTTCGACGAGCTCGACGTGCGCGTCGACCGCGCCCGGCACCTTTGAGATGACGTCCTTCACCTGCTGCGCCTTGGTGCGGAGGATCTCGAGGTTCTGGCCGAAGACGCGCACGACGATGGGATTGCCCACTCCCGTCAGGACCTCCTCGATCCGCTCGTTGAGGTAGGTCTCGACGTTGCGGAACAGCCCGGGGTAGCCATTCACCACGTCCTCGACGCGCGCGACCGTCTTCTCGTAGTCGGCCTTGGGGTCGATGCTGATCCAGAGCTCGCCGAAGTTGACGCCGGCCACCTCCTCGGCGAGGAAGGCCTGGCCGATGTGGGCGCCGAAGTTGCGCACGCCGGGGATGCTCCGCAGCTCGCGGCTCACCCGCTGCGTCATGCGGACCTCTTCGGGGTCCGACGTGCCCGGCTTCGTGATCCAGTGGATCAGGAAGTCACGTTCCTTGAAGGTGGGGAACAACGACTGGCCGAGCCGCGGTACCACCAGCGCGCCGACGATGACGATCGCGCCGACGGTGAGGAACGCAGGGCGGGGTGAGCGGATGATCGGCCAGAGCACGCGGTCGTACGCGCGGTGCAGCGCACGCACGAGCGGCGACTCCCGGCGTTCGACGGGGGCCCTGCGCAGCAGGATCAGACCCATGGCGGGTGTCACCGTCATGGCGACGACCATCGACGCGAGCACCGCCAGCCCGTAGGAGATGGCGAGGGGCCGGAAGAACGAGCCGGACAGACCCTTCATGAACAGCACCGGCAGCAGCGTCATCACGTCGATCAGCGTGGCGTAGATGATGGCGCTGCGTACCTCGAGCGAGCCTTCGAGCACGATGCGCGCGGTCGACTTGTCGCTGCCCGTGTTCCGGGCCTCGCGCAATCGGCGCACGATGTTCTCGATGTCGATGATGGCATCGTCGACGACCACCCCCACGGCGATCACCAGGCCGGCCAGGATCATGGTGTTGATCGTCTGCCCCCGTAGGTGCAGCACGAGCAACGCGGCCATCAGCGACATCGGGATGGCCACCACGCTGATCAGCGCGCTGCGCCACGAGAAGAGGAACATCAGCAGGATCAGGACCACGAGAGCACAACCGAGGAGCAGGGCGTCGGTGAGGTTGTGGATCGCCAGGTCGATGAAGTCGGCCGACCGGAAGATGGTGGGATCGATCGTGATGCCGGTGAGGCCGGGCTTCATCTCGGTCAGCGCGGCCTCGACGTTGTGGGTGACGTCCAACGTGTTGCCCCACGGAAGCTTCATGACGACGAGCATGAGGCCGCGGTTGTCGTTGATGACCGCGTCGCCGAAGAGCGGCTGATGATCCTCGACCAGGTTGGCCACGTCGTTGAGCACGAGCGGCCTGCCATCGGGCCGCGTGCCCACGGATATCTGGCCCATGTCGGTGGGCGTGACGAGGGGAGCGCGGTGCTGGACCTGGACTCGCTGGTTGGCGGTCTCGATGGCGCCGCCGGTGCCGATCACACCCCCGCCCTCCGAGAACTTCAACAACCCCACGTCGAGCGCGTCGGCGGTCGCGTCCATGACCTGCTCGAGCGAGACGTTGTTCGCCTGCAGGCGCTGCGGGTCGGCCTGCACCTGCATCATCTTCAGCTGCTCGCCCCAGATGGCGACGTCGGCGACGCCGGGCACGCGCAGCAGACGCGCCCTGATCTTCCAGTAGGCGGTCATGGACATGTCCGGAAGGGACCACGTCTTGGAAGACAGTCCGATCTTCATGACGCGCGCTGTCGCGGACACGGGCTGGATCATGATGGGCGGAGCGGCCCAGGTCGGCAGCGTGGATGTGACGGTTGCCACCCGCTCCTGGACGACCTGCCGCGCCTTCAGGAGATCGGTGCCGGGCTTGAAGATGAGCTCGATCGAGGACAGCTGGGGAACCGACTTCGACCGCATGATGTCGAGACCTTCCAACCCGTTCAGCGACTGCTCCAGCGGAACGCTGACCAGGCTCTCCACCTCGGCCGCGGTCAGCCCGAGGCACGCGGTCTGAATCTCCACGCGTGGTGGCGCGAACTCGGGGAAGACGTCCACCCGGCTGTGACGCAGCTGACCGGCGCCGAAGAACATCATCGCCGCGGCGAGAGCCACCACGATGAAACGGAATCTGAGGCTCGTCTTTACGATCGAACGCATCATGGCGGCGCGGTTCCTCTATCCGTCAGTCTTCTCGGTCGGTCAGTCTTCTTTGAAGAGTCCGAACTCGGTGCCGAACAGCTCCTCGGCGCCGACCGTCACGATGGTGGTGCCGGAGGGCGGGCCGTCGACGAGGATGGCGTCGTCGCCGTCGATCCGGTCGACCGTGATCGGAGCGCGGACGAAGGTGCGGAGCCCGGGGTTGGCGTACGCCCACGTCTTGCCGTTGGCGTCATAGAGCACCGCGGCATACGGGATGACCTTCTGTGTCGCGCCGCTCTCGGCTTGTGCCTCACGAACCTTGACGGTCTGGACGTCGATCCGCTTGACCGCCTCTGCCGACAGGATCACCCGCTTGAGGTCGGGCTGTCCCTTGACCGCCTCGAGCTTGACGGTGGCGTGGCCCGTCGCCTCCGGCTCCTGGGCCGCCTTCGAGCAGGCCGAGAGCGCGAGACCGGCGACCATCGCGACGACGATCCATCGTGTGCCGCGTTGCATCGAACGTTCCCCCTATGAGTGCGTCGTCGTTGTGGATGTCGTCGTCACGTCGACCATGCCGTCGGCGTCGACCTTGCCGTCGCCGCCACCGTCGATGGCGGTGAGATCGAGGAGCTCGTGCCGCATCTGGTCAGCCTCGATGCGGGGCGCGAAGCGCAGGTACAGCGCCGGCACCACGAACAGGCTGAGCAGGGTCGAGGTGACGAGGCCGCCGATGACGACGACCGCCATCGGGTGCGCGAGCTCGTAGCCGGGACCGTCGCCGAGCACGATGAACGGAAGCAGCGCGAGCGCCCCGCCTGCCGCCGTCGTGAAGATCGGCACCAGTCGTTCCCGCGTGCCGCGCAGCACGAGCTCGTCGCGCGAGATCTCGCCGCCGTGTTCCTCGAGTCGCTGGTAGTGCTCGACCATCAGGACGACACTCCGGGCCGCGATCGCGTACACCGCAAAGAAGCCCACCAGAGAACCGAGCGAGATCCGGTCGCCGTTGACGAGCGCCGCCACCAGGCTGCCGACGAGCGCGGACGGCAGGGCGAGAAACAGCACGGAAGCCAGCCGCCAGCTCCCGACGGCAGCTTGCAGCAGCAGCAGGATCCCGATCGCGGCGGCGACCCACAGCGCGATGAACCGCGTCTTCGCCGCCTGACGGGCCGCGTAGTCGCCGAGCAGCTCGGCATGGTTCTCGATCGGGAACTTGACGCTGCGAAGGGTCGCCTTGATGTCGCTCGCGACCGCGCCGACGTCCCGCCCGCTGACGTCGGCCCCGACGTCGATGCTCCGCGAGACATCCTCGTGTCGAATCACTTGCGGTACAGCCGTCACGCGCACGTCGGCAACGTCGCCCAGGGCCACGTGCTCGCCGGTGGGCGATTCGATCAGGAGGTTGCGGATGTCGGTGAGGCTGGCGCGAGTCTCCGGCGTGCCCCACACCACGACGTCGAACACCTTCTGCTCTTCGAAGAGCGAGCCGACGCCGAGGCCCGAGAGCAGCGTGGCCGCCGCCCGACGCACGTCGCCCGGCTTGATGCCGACGCGTTGTGCCTTGGCGAGGTCGACCTTCACCTCGAACGACGGCTCCACGGCGTCGCGTTGCACCGTGGTGTTGGACACGCCGTCGATCTTCGAGATCGCCCGCCGCAACTCATTCGCCTTGCGGCGCATGACGGACAGGTCGGAGCCGAAGACGCGCACCGTGATGTCCTGCCCTGTCCGCCCGAGCACCTGCTCGATTCGTTCCTTCGGGTACGTGAGCACCGAGTGCTCGAGGCCGGGATAGCCGTTGACCACCCTCTGGATCGAGCTCACGGTCTTGCCGTAGTCGGCTGAGGGATCGATGTTCACCCAGAGCTCGCCGGAGTTGACGCTGACCACCTGGTCCGCCAGCACCGCCCGCCCGACGTGCGCGCCGACGTCGCGGACGCCCGGCAGTGATCGCAGCTCGCGGCTGACGCGAGCCGTGATGCGGTCCATCTCCGGCAACGAGGCGCCGGGTGCGCCCTCCCAGTGGACCAGCAGGTCCCTGTCCTTGAACGTGGGGATGAGCGAGTGCCCGCGTTCGAGGAACGGCAACACCGCCACGCCCACCAACGCGACGACGCCCACCGCGCCGAGCGCGAGACGAGGGCTTTCGACGAACCTCGGGAGAAAGCGATCGTGACCCCGACGGAGCCGCTGGACGACCGGCGACTCGCGGCTCGCAAGGGGCGCCTTGGCGAGGAGCAACAGGCTGAGCGCCGGCGTGACGGCGAGGGCGACCACCATCGACCCCAACACCGCCGCCGCGTATGCGAGCGCGATCGGAGGCGCGAATGCGCCGGCCTCGCCCTTCAGCACGAAGACCGGTGCCAGGGCGAGCAGGACGATGATCGTCCCGAATGCGAGCGGGCTGCGCACCTCCATCGAGGCCTCGAGCACGGTCGTTGCCGCGGATCCGTTGCCCACTTCGGCATGCTGACGCAGGCGCCGCCTGATGTTCTCCGTGTCGACGATCGAGTCGCCGACCACCACCACGACGGCGAGGACGAGTCCCGCCACGACCATCGCGTTGATCGTCGCCCCTCCCAGATGGAGCACGATCACTGCCAGGGCCAGCGACAACAGCGCGGTCACCGCTGCGATCAAGGCGGTGCGCCACTCGAACAGGAGCGCCAGGAGCAACAGGACCAGGAGCGCGAGGCCGATGAGCAGCGCCTTGGCGACGTTGTGGGTGGACTTCGCGATGTAGTTGGCCGGCCGGAAGAGTGACGAGTCGACCTGAATGCCGGCGAGACCGGGCCCCATGGCGCGGAGGGCCTCGTCGACGCCCTTCGTCACCTCCATGACGTTGGCCTCGGGGAGCTTCTCGACGACGAGCATGAGCCCGGGGCCCTTGCTGAGGACGGCGTCGCCGATGAGGGGCTGATGGTCCTCGACCACGTTCGCCACGTCACCGAGCGTCAGGGCCGGGCTCGCACCGTTGGCGCTCTCCGTTCCCTCGATGGCCACCTTGGCCAGGTCCGCCTGAGTCGTGATCGGCGACTTGTGAAAGACCCCGAGCCGCTGCTGGGGCCCGTCGACGAACCCGCCGGTGCCGGGCGTGTTCGCCTCCAGGCGACCCAGCGGCGAGAACCACAGCGCGTTCCCGGTGGTGGAGATCACCTGGTCGAGTGAGACCCCGCGCTCGTCGAGCGTCTGCGGATCGACCTGCACCTGCAGCTGTCGCTCCCGCTGTCCCCAGATGGCCACGTTCGCCACGCCGGGCACGCCCATCAAGCGGGGCCGGAGCGTCCAGCGGGCGAGCACGCCCATGTCGATGAGCGAATGCGACTTCGAGGTGAGACCGATCATCATGACCCGGCTCTCCGACGACAGTGGCTGAAGCATCTGCGGCGGCAGCGAGACGTGCGGGAGCGCGACCGCCTGCGTCAAGCGCTCGTTCACCACCAGTCGCGCCCGAGCGAGGTCCGTCCCCTTCTTGAAGATCAGCTCGATCGAGGACAGCCCCGGAACCGACTTCGAGTGGATGAGATCGAGGAAGGGCACCCCGTTCAGCAGGTCCTGCTCCAGCGGGACGGTGATGAGCTGCTCCACCTCCGGCGCGGAGAGCCCGAGCGCCTCGGTCTGGACGTTCACGGTCGGCCGCACGAACTCGGGCAGGACGTCCCTGGGCATGTCCCGGAGCTGGGTGATCCCGAGGAACAGCACGACCGCGGCGACAGCGACCACCAAGCCTCGGGATTTCAGGCTCGAGCGGACGATCCAACGCATCATGGCTGAAAACCTCCCTGCACCGGACCGGCAATACCGGATCCGCTGGTTTCGGATATGAGTCCCGCGCCGAAGCGGTCTTGGGGCCGGCAAACGAACGAGCTGGTAACGCCAAGTCGAAGGGTTTGAACGTCGTTCTTCAGCGTGGCTTCAGGAGCCGCGTCGTACGGTGCCCATGGCTCGGAAAAGAGGGGAAGGAACGTGAAGACAGACCTGGCTGCAGCGCAGAGCATCGGACTGCAGGCCGCCGGAAAGAGTCTGCCGATCACCAGCGGCAAGAACCGAAATGAGCCCGCGACAAAAGAAGATGTTCCATACCTATCCGTGACGAACGCTCCCTAAATGAAGACGGACGTTGTCGCCCACCAGGCGCGAAAGACCATCACCGCGCTCACGGCTGCGACAGCAAAAGAGGGGACCTGAACGCGCGAGCTATAGGCCTCCTGAGGGTCGCGAAACCAACTCGAAGGACGAAGACCCGGAGGCGAGAGCGGCTCGAACGCGAGCGCGGAGAGAGCAGCGATCAGTCATCGCGGCGCCGTTCCCCCCCTTTCCCACCAAACCGCCGAAACCCCCGCTCCAGCGGTACCCGATTCGGACGTTATGACGCAGTCGGATCGTTGTCAACCGATCTTTTCCCGACAATGACGGCGCCGTCTCTCGGGCGGGCCGGGGATGGGCGACGCGAACGGAGCCGGCCGGTCACCTGCAGGTTCGCCGTCCCCGCGCCGCCGCGGTGGTGGCCGGTCATGGTCTTCGATCCGGACCGGGCCGCTCGAGCCGTTTGACGGCAAAGCCGCGATCTCGGATTGACTACGGTTTGTAGTCATTCTGGGTCGGCGCGGCGCTGACCGCGTCAATTGCCAAGTCTTCCTTGTCCGGAGGACGTTGGACGCTTGACACCCGTTTTACGCCGGCGATAGCTTTCGCACGGGTGTGCGCCCAGGGTGATGGACGGCGGAACGTCCGCGCATCGAGGGGCGAAGAGCGGGAAGGGGGGACCTGGTGCGGCGTTCCTGCGTCGGCGTTGTCGCCGCCTCTGTCCTCGCGCTTTTGGCTTCGGCGTGCCTCGGCGGTGACAAGTCGCCGACTACGGAGAAGGACTTCTCCAAGATGAAGTTCTCCCGTTCCACGACCGTCGACAACACCTTGCTGCCGCTCGTCCCCGGCACGCAGCTCACCTACGAAGGGCGGGCGAACCGAGGGACCGGGGTTCTTCCCCATCGCATCGTCTCCGTCGTCACCGACCTGACCAAGGTGATCCACGGCATTCGCGCCGTCGTCATCTGGGAGCGCGACTTCAACGAGGGTCAAATGGTGGAGTCGGAGCTCGCCTTTCAGGCCCAGGACGACCAGGGCAACGTCTGGAACCTCGGCGAGTACCCCGAGGTGTACGAGCAGGGCAAGCTGGTCGGCGCCGAAGACACCTGGATCACCGGTCTGCAGCGGGCGCAGCCGGGCATCCTCATGCGGGCGAAGCCGAAGATCGGGTCGCCCGGCTACCTCCAGGGCTGGGCGCCCGAAATCGAGTTCCGGGACCGGGCGAAGGAGCTCAAGGCGGGCCAGCGGAGCTGCTTCTCCGGGCGTTGCTACAGCAACGTCCTCCTGACCGACGAGTGGAACCCGCTCGACCCGCCGGACGGCCATCAGCTCAAGTACTACGCGCCGGGGGTGGGCACGATTCGAGTCGAGCCCGGGGCCGGTGACCAGGACCAGGAGACCCTGGTGCTGGTGGGGAAGGTGCGCCTCGACGCCAACGCGTTGGCGGAGGCGCGCCGAGCTGCGCTCGACGAGGACGCGCGCGGCTACACGGTCAGCAATGACGTCTACGCCAAGACCCCCCGTGCGACGCACACCGCGCGCGTGGACAAGCCCCAATAGGCGTTTCGGTGAATCGAACGGTGGAGACGGCGAACGTGTGTAGCGCGATGACCGACGCAGCGTCCGCTCAGCGGGAATTCAGCGGGCTCTCCGTACATTCTGTCCAATGCTGACGGAGCCCGGTCCGGACGGGGTGGCGACCAGCCTGGCGGAGCCAGAGACCAAGCGCCACCGACTGCCTCGCGCCCCACTCCACTTCCGCCGCGAAGCCGGCCCGCGCCCGGGCGCGCGCCGCAACACCGCGCTCGCCATCGCGCTCGCGGCCGTGGTCACCGCGTCGGCCGTCGGCTGGGTCGCCGGTCGACGGATCCAATCACCGGCCGAGATCGCGTCGAGGACGGCACCGCCGCCCGCGTCGCTCATCACGGTGCCGGTCGAGCTGCGCACGCTGACATCCGACGTGGTCGCCCGGGGGACGGTGCGCTACGGCTCGCCCCAGACCGTGACGCTCCCGGCATCGCCGCTCAAGCCGGGCACGAGCATCGTGTCGATCGCGCCCGTGAAGGGGGCAGCGCTCAATGAGGGAAACGTCGCCTTCTCGGTCTCGGGCCGGCCCGTGCTCGTGCTCCAGGGCGCGCAACCCGCGTACCGCGATCTCGGGCCCGGCGCGGTGGGCGAGGACGTCCGCCAGCTCCAGGCGGGTCTGACGCGTCTCGGCTTCAACCCCGGCGCGCTCAACGGCGTGTACGGCGCTTCGACGGCCGCCGCGGTTGCGGCCTGGTACCGGGCCGCGGGCTGGACACCATTGGGGCCGACCGACGAGCAGCTGCAGTCACTGAGGGCCGCGGAGTCGGACGCGTTCGGTGCCCGCTCCGAGCGCGCCAACGCAGACGACGCCCTCACGACCGCCCGCAACAGCCGGACCACTGCGAACGCCGGCGTCCGCAAGGCCACGAGCGCCCTGAACGCGGCCAATCAGGCCAAGCGGGCGGCACAGCTCCAGCTCGACACGGCGCGCGCCGACCCCCAGACCACGTCGACGGAGCTCGCGGCGCTCCAAGGCGCCCTCATCCAGGCAACCGCTGCGGTCGACGTCGCCCAGGCCGACGTCGACGCGGCGAAGGACGAGGTCGCCAACGCGAACGCCGCGATCAAGGTGGCCGAGAGCCGGGTGGCCCTCAACGCCGGCCGCGTGAAGCAGGTGGACAGCGCGGTGAGTCAGGTCAACGGGAAGCTCGGCATCCAGCTTCCCGCCAACGAGGTGCTGTTCTTCGCCAGCCTGCCCCTTCGGATCGACGACGTGACCGTCAAGGCGGGAGACGAGTTGACGGGACCGGTCATGACGGTGAGCAACTCACAGCTGGCGGTCGATGGCGCGCTGTCGCTCAACGACGCCAAGCTCGTCCGCAAGGGCGCGGCGGTCACGATCGACGCGCCCGACTCCGACTTCCGCGCGGCAGGCACCGTGAGCGCGCTCGCCGACACGCCCGGGACGCAGGGGGTCGAGCCCCAGCGGTACTACTTCGGAGTCACGTTCACCCAGGACGCGCCCGCCGCGCTCGTGGGCGCCTCGGTGGTGGTGACGATCACCGTGAGCAGCACCGAAGGCAACGTCCTCACCGTGCCCATCGCCGCGCTCTCGGTCGCGGCCGACGGCACCTCACGGGTGCAGGTCCGCGAGCGCGGCGCAACCCGGACGGTGACGGTGAACCCCGGGCTCGCGGCGAAGGGCATGGTGCAGGTCACGCCCATCAAGGGCACGCTCGCCGCCGGTGACCTCGTCATCGCCGGCAGGGGCTCGGCCCCGGCGGCCGGCGCCGCATGACGTCGGTGGCTGACGGTCGTCGTGTCGGTCGCGTCACGGCGACCCTTCTCGTCGGTGCCTTGCTCTTGCTTGCGGGCTGCAGTGGTGGCGGTGGCTCGAAGAAGCCCTACAGGACGATCGAGGAAGAGCTCGGCCTCGAGCGCGAGGGGATCGTGCAGCGCCAGGCCACTGCCGGGAACCTCATCCGGGCGTGCATGGGGCGGGTGGGGTTCGACGGGTACACCGCGGAGCCGAAACCCCCCGGCGCGGACCTGAGCGACGAGGACTACGAGAAGCAGTACGGCTACGGCATCACGACGGTGTACGGCAAGGAAGAAGGGGCCGCCAACCAGACGTACCGCGACTCGATGAGCCCT